>TARA_R110002111_G_scaffold256979_3_pt1 | contig 156881 bp, 117 predicted proteins | sample TARA_R110002111 | Tara Oceans TARA_R110002111 (sample SAMEA4397363) | marine metagenome | biome: Polar Biome; feature: [ZZZ] marine water layer (ENVO:01000295); material: water (ENVO:00002006), including particulate matter (ENVO:01000060) such as... | depth 199 m
CGTTTTATACGTCGCTCGGGCATCCGGGTGATTTCGCACAACCGGAATTTGTGCGGCTGCTCGCGAACGGCATCTACTGGGCCGCGGGTCTCGATCCGGCGGACGTGACGGTTTCTGAAAAGGTCACGGTTCACGAGGCACCGCATTGGTCAGTAGTGCAGATTCCCGGTTTGGCGAAAACACAGAAAACCGACCAGAGCCGCTGGTATCGTTGTGTGGTTCGGGTTCCTGAAAAGTGGATGTCGGACAAACCGCTGCTGCTGAAAGTGGCCGGAGCAGAGGGGGCCGAGATTAACGCCTGGTTCAATGGTGAGCCCCTTAAGAAAACAGACGCCGGGTTTTCAATCGAATGTGCGCCGGTCGCCGTCAATGATGCGAATCTGATCGTGCTGCAGGTGAAGGGGGAAACAAACGCGTCCGATTTTCATTCCGTACCACAATTGATTTCAGCCACGGGCGTTTTGCCATTAGAAGGTCGCTGGCAGTATCGAGTGGGCAACGATGCCCAGTTTGCGAATATGCCTTTGCCCGCGAAATTTGGCACGGTGACCGATATTGTGTTCGAGCCGTGATGGGCTTGGGTTTGGTTTAAAGTAACACTTCCGACGCGTATTATGGTAGGGGCGAACCCATGTGTTCGCCCGCTGTGTCAGGGTGGAGTGCTGTGTCAACGTGCGCAGGTTTGATCTGGTCCCATTCGTAAAGTAAAAACAGAGCTGGTTCCCGCCAGGTGGGCGGACACATGGGTACCGCCCCTGCATTTCAGTCTCCGAATGGGCCTGTTTATTGCTCCCCTTTAAATTGCGGGCCCTGCTTGAGGAAAAATTCCAGCCAGCCGGCCATGATGGCATCGACGATCGTTTTGCCTTGTTTGTATTCGTCGTGTGTTTTGCCCCAGTAAAAACCGATCCAGCCATCGGCGTCCTGTTTTGATTTCTGCAGAAAATCCTCGAACTCTTCAGGCGAACTTTTCAACGGGAATGTTTCTTCAATCACCAGCGGTTTGCCGACGTCAAAACCCTTGAGCGTTTTCAGTGCTGCATCGACTTTCCCTTTTTCGGGGTACAGGTGCACGCAGATGAAATCCAGATGTGCGCTGATTTTGTCGGGAACAAAGCCGGACTGCAGCCCAGGGCGTTCCAGACTCCAGGGAACCAGACCGACGGTAATCAAATGCCGTTGGTCCTGTTTGCGGATCGCTTCGACCAGCATCTTGATCCAGGCGGCTGCAATCTCGGGACGCGGACGTTCGTCGGGACCGAGTGTGATCCGTTGGACAAAATGTTTGCCGGCCAGCGCTGGACCGAGCCAGTCGGTTCCGCGTTTCTTTCCCGCCTGAACCACCGGCTCATTCATTAAGTCGTAACAGAAGATCGCCGGGCTGTTCGCACATTCTTTAGCGACGGCTGACCAGAAATGTGCCTGTGCCTGCCAGCGTTCCGCATCACTCAACTGATCATACCAGGCGGGGACATCCTGTTTGTGATAACAGCCCAGCCCGGTCAGGTCGAGATACAGGCCAGTCCGTTCGGCGAGTGCCAGCAACTCTCCCAGTTTCTTTAACGCGGCTTCGCGCGGCTGGTCGGGGGCGGACATGAATTTGCCAAACTGAATATGAATCCGCACGACATTCGCGCCGAGCTGTTTCATCTCCGCGAAATCCTGCGCGACGGATTTCCAGTCGGTGTTCCAGTAATCTTCCAGGAGCTGACCGTCCCGGTCGTGGTCGTAGTTGAATCCCCAGGGGACAAACGGTTTCTGCTCTTTCGCAGTGACAAACGATTTTCCATCCGGACTGACCTGAATCCAGTCCAGTTCGGCGGCTGTCAGCGGATTGGCAGACATGAAACACAAGGCAGCGATCAGAGAGCATGTTCGCATTTGTCTGTTCCTGAAAAAGGAGAGAGAAGATTGGCTGGCTCATCATGAAATGGCCTGCGCGGTTTCATTTTAAAAACAGTGACAGGCAGATTGCAATCCCATGCAAATCGAGCTCTTTGACAACATTATTTACTCTGGTATTGAGACTGATGCTAAATCTGCTTATCGTAAAGAGATACTCACTTGTTACTAAGAAAGAGGCGCTCATGAAAAAGTTCATTCCTGTTTGTATCTTGCTGGTTTTTTTGACCGCCGGGAACCATTCCGCAGTTGCCGCCGAGGAAACGCAGCCGTTGACTTATGACGTGGATTTGCGAACCGTCACCGAAGGTTTTGACGGCAAGACCTGCTGGGTGCAGGCGCGGACGGGGGCCATTCCTCAAACGGGGCCCTTTCCTGCGACGATTGTGTTGACGATGCAAAAGTTATTGCTCAGCGGTTCCGATGTGTTTTATGCACTCAATGAAATGCGGACCACTGATGGCGAACAGTGGACCGGGCCAGTCGAACATTCCACGTTAGGCCGACGACGCCTGTCAGAGACAAAGGAGATTGCCGTTTGCGATTTCACTCCCGGCTGGCATGCGAAAACAAAAAAACTGCTGGGGACCGGGCACTCGGTGCGTTACGAAAATAATAAAGTGATGCATGTTCGCAAACGGAGCGTGGCTTACTCGGTTTACAATGAGAAAGATCATACCTGGTCGGAATGGACGACGATGGCCATGCCCGATCAACCCGAATTCGAAGACTGCGGCGCCGGTTCGGCGCAGCGCGTAGATCTCGAAGACGGCACGATCCTGTTGCCCGTTTATTTCAAGACAAAAACGGCGAAGCAGTACAGTACGATGGTTGTGTTGTGCGACTTTGATGGTGAAAAGCTGACCTACAAAAAACACGGCAGCGCGCATACGGTTCCCATCAAGCGAGGTCTGTATGAACCGTCGATTACGAAGTTTCAGAACAAATTTTATCTCACGATGCGAAATGATGAAAAAGGATATGTTTCGGTGAGTGACGATGGCTTGAACTATTCCGAGCCGATCGTCTGGAAATTCGATGATGGACAGGAACTGGGCAACTATAATACGCAGCAGCACTGGGTCACACACAGCGACGCGCTGTTTCTGGTTTATACGCGTCGTGGCGCGAATAACGATCATGTGTTTCGTCATCGGGCGCCGCTGTTTATGGCGGAAGTCGATCCGAAAACACTGCGTGTGATCCGCAAAACCGAACAGATTATCGTGCCGGAAAAAGGGGCCCGCATGGGAAACTTTGCGGTGGTCAAAGTCAGCCCGCACGAATCATGGGTGACGGTTGCCGAATGGATGCAACCGGTGGGCATCGAAAAATACGGCAGCAATAATCGGATTTATACCGCCCGGATCAAATGGTCGCGGCCTGATAAATCAGAGTAGAGGATGATCTCTTAAGCTTCATAGGTTGCTCGCATACATACACTGTCGGAGCAAAATAACTTGTCCGATGGTGGCAGTTCATTTCGCGAACTACTGTTCCGCGGTAGGGGCGGACTCATGTGTCCGCCCGCAGGGTTGATGTAATAAGTATGACCAAGGTGCGCAGGTTTGATCTGGTCCCATTCGAAGACATACCAGGATGCACACCACAAGGCGGGCGGACACACGGGTACCGCCCCTACGGTTTATTTTTTAGGTACGCTTTCCTTATCGTTGTTGGTGACCAGTTCCCGCAGTGTCTGCATTAAGACTTCTTCCACTTCGGGGGCGGTGCGAGAGACGCGGCCGGTTTCGTAGCCGCCTTCTGCGTAGGAGACTTTGGTGCCGATATAGCCGGGGCCCTGATCGCCGTAGGCGGCCATACAGACAAAATCACCGGGTGCAATTTTCTGTGCGGCGAGTTGATATTCGACGAACAGTTCACCGGGCATGTGAATGATTTGTGCCGGTCCGATTTTGAGGCGGGTGATATCAATCGTTTGTCCCGCCTGCGTTCGTTGGAGATAATTCAGATCACGGGCGGCTCGGATGCGATCGGTAAGGCGGGCTTTCGGGTTTTCGAGAATGCCGGTGAGTTCCTTTTCGTCGAGTGTGTCTCGGAGCGGCAGCAGGACCGGCTTTGATTTCCAGCTGACGTCGCTTGCAGAGACTGGCGTTATTTCTGTTGTGTCCCAGGCGTGTTTCATTCCGTCTGCCAGACGCTGTGCCAGCAGAGGGCGATTTTCGGGGTCGCCGTTATTAAATTTTCCCGCGCCGATGTTGCCGCCGGCACCATTGAAGTGAATCTGCAGGACGCCCGGTGTCTGTTTTTCATGGAGGGATCGCGCCAGTCCGACGGTGTCACAACTGACGCCCCCTTTACCGTAATAACTTTGCGGATGGGTGGCGTAATAACTGAGGGCGACCAGCGGCTGATCTTTGTTCCACAGACTGAGCACGCGGACATAGGCATCGATCGTGCCGACGGGCGCGGCAATCGCTGCAGGATTGCGCGAAGAACTGTAACGAATAATTTTCACTTTACCATCTGGCCCCAGGATACGGCGGTTGGACGCGAACTCTTCGACTTTCCCTTTTCCGGTGCCGACGTGTGTGACCGGTTGTGTTTTTTTCAGACTCTGTCGGGCGGCTGCGATGGTCCGCTGCATCACATCTGACACGTAGGTTTCGTCATACATGATTCCGTTCAGATCATTTTGTTTCAGCAGGGCATTCGCAGAGATATCAACGCCCGGCGTATCGTGCTGATGCAGGCAGTGCACCGCACAACGGTCTGTGGTTGTGCCCAGTGCCTCGGCCAATTGTTTCTTCCAGACATCTTGTGCGCCATTATTCGCGCCAACCCAGTCGAGCGCCAGCAGGACGATCGGCTTTTCGGAACCGAGAATGATGATGCCCCGGGCACTGAGCGGGTCAATAATCTTTTTCGCGGGGGCCACATGTCCGTAACAGAGCGGGCTGCCGAGGGGTGGCGTGATGTCGCATTCAAATGTCGCAATCTGCAAGGGCGCTTCCGGTGAAGTCTCAGCGGCCTGCGAGCGTTTGGTGGGGCAGATGAAGAAAAGCACGATCAGCGAAAGGCTGAGAAAGGTGGCGAACTGTTTTCTGAATAAGGGCATCAGACTGACTTTCGTGAGAATATGCGTGTGAGGATAGTTCTGGCTGGAATGACATAGTATAACAGGTTTCCCTGTTGCAATCTCAATCATAATCCGAAACTTCCAACAGGAAATTCCATTCTAGATAAAGTTAATTCTGTGATATGCGACGTTTCTTTCTGGGAAATTTTGACTTTGAACATCAACTGGCAAGCGAAGTTCATGCTGCGCCCGTCGGAGCGATTCCCGGTTTGAATGCGAGCCTGGCCAGTTGCTGGCTGGGACTGACGGAGGACGGTGATCTGATTTCTCTGCCCGGAACGGTGCCGACGGATTTTGTATCTCAACTCACACAGGCGGGTTTGCCGCGCGTGGAGTTCACGCGTCAATGGCCGTCCCGTGAGCAGGCTGCGGAATTCGAATTCGTTCCCTGGGGCTGGTCAGACGCTGTGAAACAGATTGCGCAAACAAAGGGTTTTCATTTTGAAGTGCCTGATCTCAGTGCCGTCCAGACCGTGAATGCGCGCACGTTTTCTTTTGCGTTTGAGCAGGAGTGGGGGCTGGCCTTGCAGGGGAGTTGTCAGGTGAATGACCTGGCTGAGTTAGAGACTGCGGTGAGTAAACTACAGGAAAGAGAAGAAGGGCAGGACAATGCGTGGGTGCTGAAAGCGAATTTCAGTATGTCGGCCCGCGAACGGATGCTGGGGCGCGGGCCGCGGTTGAGTGATCAGATTAAAGGCTGGGCCATGAAACGGTTTGGACAAGGTCAACCTCTGTTTCTGGAGCCGTGGGTCAAACGAACGGCGGAAGCGGGCTTGCAGTTTGAAATTCCCCGGCAGGGAGATCCCGTGTGGAAGGGGTTGGCATTATTGTTGTGCGATGCGCGGGGACAATATCGAGGGAGTCGAATCACCATTGATGAGCAAACGTCAGACGCGTGGCAACCCGCGATTGAAATGGGGCGACGCGTGGCGCAACGGGCACAGCAGGCGGGTTACTTCGGGCCGCTGGGCATTGATGCGATGCAGTTTTCAGATGAGCGGGGCGCACTGCAGTGGCGGGCGATTCAGGATGTGAATGCCCGGTATACCATGGGGAGGCTGGCGCTGGGGTTTTCCCGCTTTCTGAAGCCGAACGAGGCAGCGAGCTGGCTGCATTTTCCATGGAAAGAGTCGTATGGTATCCGCTTTTCAAACTGGTTAAGATGTGTGTCGGAACAGCGGGCATCGGGAACGCGCTTGATTGCCACGTCGCCCGATCAGATCGACGGACAGACACTGCGACTGGTGAATGTATTATTGATCTCAAATACCGTAGAGCAATTGTGTCAGGCAGAAGCAGATCTGATGCGGGCCGTTTCTGAACTGACAGAGACCGCCGATTGATTTTCAATTAAATAGAGAGCAGATCACGGCAGCATGACCGAACAGCGGGAACCTCAACCACAGCAACGCAGTTGGCCCCGTCGCTTGCTCAACCGCATGGAAGTCAATCGGGCGGTGTTTTATGCGCTCGTGAACCGGGGCTGGCAGTTTCTTTCCGGCCCGGTGACGCTGCTGTTGATCGTCGCGTTTTTTTCCAGCGAGATGCAAGGCTACTATTACAACTTTGGTGCGCTGATTGCGCTGCAGACGTTCGTCGAAATGGGCATGCAGGTGGTGACCCTGTATCTGGCCAGCCATGAATGGTCGCAACTGGAAATTGATGAAGGGGGGCATTTGACCGGTGACGCGTCAGCGTTGTCGCGCTTACGCAGTCTGGCGGCGCTGGTCTTAAAATGGTACGCCGTCGCGGGGACGCTGTTTGTCGCGGCCATTGGTGTGGCCGGTTATTACTTTCTCTCGTCGCAACCGGCGTCCGATGTGGTCTGGCGTGCGCCCTGGTTTTGCGTCGTGGGATTGACGGCGCTCAGCTTAATGGCGGCACCCTGTATCGCATTACTGGAAGGCTGCAATCAGGTTTCGGTGACGAATCGGTACCGCGCGATGCAGGGGATCATGGGCACGCTGGTTGTCTGGTGGGCCATCTCCAGCGGAGCCGGCTTGTGGACGTGCGTGGCGATTTCTGTGGTGCGTCTGTTTTGGGAACTGTGGTTGATTGGGGTTCGCTATCGACGTTTTTTTGCGGCACTGTGGAAGCCGTTACCCGGGCCGCAAGTGAGCTGGGTGGAAGAGGTCTGGCCGCTGCACTGGAAGCTGGGGATTCAGGCGATGGCGGTCTACTTCACCAGTGCGTTTGTGATTCCCCTGATGTTCGAATATCAGGGGGCAGAAGTTTCCGGGCGCATGGGGATGACCTGGACCTCGCTGATGACACTGCAAATGGCCGCTTATGCCTGGATGCTGACGCGGGCGCCGTTGTTCGGAACACTGGTTTCACAAAATGACATTCCGGAATTGAACCGCGTTTTTCGGCGGCTGTTTCAGGTTTCGACGATCGTGCTGGTGACAGGGGGAACTCTCTTTTGTCTGATCATCTGGATGCTGCAGGCAATACAGGGAATGGAACTTCCGGCGGCGTGGCAGAGTTTCGAACCCGTGTGGAATCTGATTCAGAAAGTACAAGGCAGGATTCTGCCGCTTTACCCGTCGGTGTTGCTCACACTGGCGATCTTTCCGATTCATATCTCCCAGTGCGTGATGGCGTATATCCGTCCTTTCAAACAGGAGCCATTCCTGGTTTTGAATACGGTTTGCCAACTGATTACCGGGTTGCTGGTCTGGTATTTTGGGAAGACATATGGCCCGGTCGGCGCGGGCTGGGGCTTTCTGATCGTGGGATATCTACTGACCATTCCCGGATTTCTACTGATCTTGAAGCGGTTTGTTGCTCAGAGCAAATGACATATGATGGGCCATTGATTTGTGAGAAATTCCTCAATGGCCGTTCCTGCAAGAAAAAAGTTGACAGCGTGGAGTGAACTTTTTACGATCAAGAGATATTCATCATTTCATTCTATTGCCGATGTTCTCCCGCTTATTTTCTATTTTCATTTTGCTCAATTCAAACTGAGCCCGTTTTTTCCTTGAGAAAAGACAGCCGCGTTCTCATTTGTTGAGAAGCCATTCGTTAAATTCGAGAGCATTCATTTCTTATTCTACTCCCTACTCTGCTGCCGTGATGAAACAGGCACAAGTTCTCTGAGTCGAGAGCGCTTATCATTCATATCAATGGGAAGTATCAGGTTTGCCTGCAGGAAATAATGTTATCTTATTTTGTAAAGGAGTTTGGCATGGATGGGAAAGTAAGATCGAAATTCATTGTCACCTCAATCAGTTGTCTGGCAGTTGGTTGTTTTCTGGCAGCAGTCAACGCGGAAGACAAACCCGGTAAGACCTTCACTAAAACTTACGATTGGCCGGTGAAGTTCACCATTAAATATCAAGAGGTAAAGCCAGGAGCCACGTCACAAACGCAGGTGCAGCCAGCTGTCATGCAACAGAAGGATGAGATCACACAGCCCTTTTATCCGGCGTTGACGAAACGTGAGCAGCATATTCAAACCGCGCTCCAAGCAGACACGGAATGTGATTTCCCGGATGTCCCTTTATCGAAAGCATTGAATTCACTCCAGAGGCAGCATGGGGTCAATATGTTTCTTGATGGACTTGCTCTGAAAGAACAAGGTCTCACCGCTGACGAGCCGATCAACGTTTCTATGTCCGGTGTATCTTTCAAATCGGCCTTGGATATTATTCTGGAACCACTGGGCTTGACTTACATAGTTGATGGTGAAGTTCTCAAAATCACGACACAGGAAGAGGCGGCTCACACTTTGAAGGTGCGGATTTATCCTGTGGCTGATTTATGTAAAACGCCGGACGATTATGATGCATTAGAAAGCGTGATCTACAAGACCTGTGTTTTAACTGGCCCCTCCCGATCAAAGTATTATCCGGTTGGTGATCTGGTACTGGGAAGACAGGGGGAGAAAAAAACGCCCTCAGGATCGGTAGCGGCAAGTATTTCCGTTGTTCCCCAGTGCAAAGCGCTTGTGGTGAATGAGACGGACCGGGTCCATATGAAAATTGTTGATTTATTGACTCAACTCAGGCAGGTTCGAAAAGATCAGGAAAGACAACCTTCTGAAAAAAGGGCTGTTCTGCGTTAACGGAGTAGCATCTGCTGTTAATTTCAAAAATTTATTAAGCATGGGGGGACGATCATGAGTGGGCTTTTTCAACGAAAGTTTGTTGTCGCAACAATATTCTGTCTGGCTGCAACAGGCCTGATGCTGGTTGCCAACGCCGAAGAGAAACAGCAGGTCAAAAGCGCTCAGGCGAAAAAACCGTCTGTTCCGAAATTCGAACCGGCACCGGCTACCGCCGTTTCAGTACAGGTACAACCGACCGCGCCTTTATTCTTTCCTGAACTGACGAAGTTCGAGAAACAGTTCCAGGAACAATTGAATGAAAATGTGGAAGCGGAATTCGTAGATGCCTCTTTGTCTCATATCATGAAATTCTATGCGGATTCTACGGGGGCAAACATGGTCATCTTTCAGAATGATCTGGCGGAAGAAGGTGTGACCGAAGATGAGCCCGTCACGATTTCTCTGGAGAAAGTTTCATTGAAGACGGCGCTGGAATTGATTCTGGAGCCGCTGGGACTGACATACGTCGTCGACCGGGATGTTGTGAAAATCACCACGAGGTTAAAAGCTTCAGAAATGCTGAAAACCCGCGTTTATCCAGTGGGGGATTTCGGTAAAACCGCTGAAGATTATTTCGCGTTGGAAGTCGCCATTCGAAATGCCGGCCTGGGTACATGGCGCGAACGGAGTACGTTTGCCGTTCCAGGTCAGCCCGCTCAAGCAGGGGGCTTTGGTGGTGGCGGAGGCGCTCCTGGTGCTGGCGGCGGTCTTGGCGGTGGCGGTGGTTTCTTTCAAGTTTTTGGTGGAGGATTTGGGGGCAGTCCGGATTTAGGGCAAAGTTCACCGGTATATGAAGAAGGAGACGGGGGTACGATTTCTGTAGTGCCTCAGAGTAAATCGCTGGTCATCAGCCAGACGTATCAGGCACACAATGCGATTGTAGAACTGCTGAATCAGCTCCGTCAGGCACGTAGTTTAGACTGATCACATCAGATTAGAAGTTCGTTCGAATCGGGTCTGTTCGATAAATAGAACATCACAACGGAAACAGGAGACAACGATGGAGAATTCAATGCCAGGCAAGAGCAAAAGGAGCAGGACGGCGATGGTTGCCGCGTGTGTGTTGACTGCAGGCTGGTTGGCAATGCAAGTCCAAGCGGAAGAGAAGCAGGCAGCTAAGGAGGCTGAATCGAAACCGGCAGTGAACGCCAAAGTGAAGCCGACGAAACAAATATTTTACCCGGCGTTGACGAAACGCGAAGAGAAATTAGAAGCGGCTTTGCAAGTCGATACAGAGGGGAATTTTCCAGAGATACCACTCGCTGAAGCGATGATTTATTTTACCCATCTACACAATGTGCCCATTGTTGTTCAGAAGAAAGATCTGGAAAACTATGATATTTCTGTGGATGTGCCGATCAATGCCAAACTCAAGGACATTTCCCTCAAAAACGCCCTGATCCAGATTCTGGACCCGATTGATCTGACCTATGTCGTTGATCGCGATCTCATTCTGATTACGACAAAAGACAAAGCAGCGAACATGCTGAAAACCCGCGTGTATCCTGTGGGCGATTTGTGCCGCTCTGGTCCCGAACACGACTATCAAGTCCTGGCAGACGCGATCCGTAATGCCACTCTGGGAGACTGGAAATCGAAAACGCCTCGTGTTGTGCCAGGTAGTTTTGGCGGAGGGGCTGCTCCGCAGAATTATGTGAATGAACAAGGGGGCACGATCTCCGAGGTGCCAGAAAGTCAATCGCTGGTGATCAGCCAGACCTATCACGCACATCAGGCGATAGTGGAACTGCTGACACAGCTCCGTCAGGTGCGAGCGGATCAGCAGGGTACGACGGCAAAAGCTCTGTAGACGCGCCGTATTATTTCAAACGCGACGCAGGCTGGTGAAGCGCCAGCCTGCGATCTTGTCTGAACTATTTGCCACGGTTGGGCGTGCGACTCATCAGGTAGGCGAACAGGTCCCGTACCTCTTTGTCACTGAGGTTTTTCGTTAAACCATCGGGCATCAACGAGAGGTCCAATGCTTTGAGCAGTTCGATTTCCTCTTTGTTGATGAGGATCGCCTGCCCTTTCACATCTTTGAGTGTGAGCGTTTTGGTCGTCTGTTCGTCGATCAAACCGGTCACAGTGCGTCCGTCGTCGGTTACGACCAGGAAGTTTGTGAATTCTTCCCGAATGGCGGCACTCGGGTCGACAATGGCCAGCAGCATGAAGTCCAGGTTGTCGCGTTCATAACCGGTCAGTTTGGGGCCCGCTTTGCCCCCTTCATCAAACAGGGTATGACAGACGGCACACGTTTTGTTGAACAGCACTTTGCCGGAATCAAGATCGCCGCCTCCCGCTTTGACAAGCTCGCCAACGCGTTTCATTTCCTGCAGTTTTTCCGCCGGTGATGCACCACGGATTTTACCCCAGTGCTTTTTGATGCTGGCTTTGATTTCCGGATCATCGTGCAGCGACATCTGCTGGACGACATCCAGAGGGATCGTGTTGGCTTTGATGCGCCAGGCGTCGACTTCATTTAGGAACTGTTTACTCCAGGCTTTGCGACTGGCCAGGACGCGCTGTGCCGTGCTGCGGACATCGTGTTCGTCGAGCAGGGTACTGTGATAACGGGCCAGAATATTTTTGCCGATACTCGGATTATCGAAATTCATCAACGCCTGCAACGCGACCCGTTTTAACGAATGCGTGTCGGCACCGCTTGACGAAAGAATGGCGGTCAGCGGGCCAACGGCTTCTTTCGTTTTGAGCTGTCCCAGAATTTCGATATAGGTCAGACGGGTCGGCCGATCGGCGTTTTTGTCGGCGATGATTTTCAGTGCGCGACTCGTGGCATCTTTGTCACCCAGACGCAGTGCCAGCGCGAGATCCGATTCGCCCAGTGTTTTCTGATATTCAGCGAGTCCTTTGCTGAGTGCTTCGGGAAGATTATCAATTTTCTGTCCGCGGAATGCTTCCAGCATGCCGACCATCAGTTTTTCCTTGTGTTTATCGGAGGGAGCCAGCTTGAGCAGTTTGGCACACATCTCGTAATTCTCTTCGCCGCCAGCCATCGCGTAGCGTTGCATGATGCGTTCAAGGATCACGTCCTGCACCATTTTGACCTGCCAGAAATCCGGTTTGGCGAACAGACTCAGGACGGCTTCCCGGTCGGACGTTGCTTTGCTTTCAATGGCCCACCACAAGAGCAGCGGGATATGCAGGTCTTCCAGATCTTCTTCGCGCTGCAGCAGCACGTTGGTGATCGCAAGCCCTGATTCCGCTGGAAGTCGTTTGGCGGAAGAAGCAAGCTGCGAGCGGACCTCGGCGTACGGTTCGGTTTTGGCTAGTTCGATCATCGATTTGGTTAAGGGTTTTGACGTCTGGTGTTGATCGCCGAGCAGACGGATGGTCCAGCGGCGGATGTGCTGATCGCGGTGTCCCAGCAGTTCCAGCGCCAGCTGTTCGTCGAACGCGCCGAGTTGATTTAGCGACCAGAGCGCTTCGAGCGCACGGTCATCATTTTCACTTTTCGCAATTGTCAGAAGTGCGGGTACCATCGATTGATCGCCGCGTTCGCCGATCACCTGGACTGCTTTCTGGCGGAACCATTTGTTGGAATGGCCGAGCGTTTCGAGCAGTTCTTCGTTCGTCTGTTTGCTGAGGTCGAACGGTTTGAGTGGCTGGTAGTTGGTGGGTTTCAAACGATAGATGCGGCCGCTGGTTTTGTGCCAGTTATCGCGCGGGTCAACGTGCGTCAGGCGACTGTCGTACCAGTCAGCCAGATAAACACTGCCATCGGGGCCTACTTTGAGGTCGACGGGGCGGAACCAGCGATCCTGCGTGAGCACGATCGGCGGCATATCTTCCGTACGATAAGTAGACGTATCGGGAAACAGCTGGCTGGCCATCACGCGGTTGTGCAGTGAGTTGGCCGCGAAAACAGCGCCGTTGTATTTCGCAGGAAAAGCACCCCCTTCATAAATCGCGAAGGTCTGGCTGAAACGTTCCTGATAGCCTTTGTGTCGCATGTGTTCGTAGTAGCCGAAGGCGTACGAGTTGGTCAGCGGGCCATGTTTGCCCCAGTTTTTATGAGCGTAACCGCCTTGCGCATAATGCATGCCTCGGGTGCCGCCGTTGTTGGTACCGGAAAAGACGCGGCCTTTGGAATCGATCTCCACGCTGAACGTGTTGCCGCCCCCCTCTGCATAAATTTCGAAGATTTTCGTCTCGGGATGATATCGCCAGATCATCTGTCCTTTGTAATGCAGGCCTTTGGTGACCTCGGAGCTGACGGTGCCTGTCGAGGTACTGCCGTTCGCACCGTAGAGCCAGCCGTCGGAGCCCCACTTGAGACTGTTGGCGACCGAGTGAGTGTCTTCGAGTCCGAAGCCGGAGAGATGAACTACGGGGTCGCCGTCGGGAATATCATCGCCGTTCGCGTCGGGATAAAACATCAGGTAGGGAGGATTGAGGACCCAGATGCCGCCTTTGCCGACGATGGCCGCGGAGACAATGTTCAAGCCCGTAATCACGTCTTTGATTTTATCGAAGGTGCCGTCGCCGTTGGTGTCTTCGAGGACCGAAATTTTGTCGGCCCCTTTGAAATGATTTGGCGGCGGCGGGGGAACTTTATCAAACACGGCCCGTAAATACTGGTCGTACTTAACGACTTTCAGGCCGGCGGGGAACGGATACTGCAGGTATTGTACGACCCACATCCGCCCGCGATGATCGAAGCTCATATAGAGGGGCTGCATGACTTCGGGTTCGGAAGCGATGCTTTCCATTTCAAAATCTTTATTGACTTGAAACAGTTTGACTGCCTGTGCGGGGGGCGTGGGATCAGATTCATCGCCGACTTCGCCTTTGCCTTTGAAGGCTTTCATGACCTTGTCGACTTCTTCGTTTGCAGCGACATCCATCTTGAAACGGTCGCGGGTGATTTTGCCGGCGACATCAACCTGCGGGGGTTCTTTTTTCAAACACCAGTAGACGGCATTTACCAGTGTATGCGTAAACGTGTCGATTTTGAAATCGCCAATATGGCCGAGTGAGGTGTAGAAAACGCGTGACTTATTATAGGTGTTCGTCCAGGCGACGGGCATCTGGACCGGCTGGCCGTCTACGTTTGCGAGGCCTCGCAGCAGCGTTTTGGTTGAGCCTTTGAGATTGATGCTCTTATACATCGAGCCTTCACTGCGAAAATATTTGTTGCGAACCGTTGCCATGATCGGGTCCTGCTCGGCCCGCAGCTGAGTGGTGACGTCGGTGGGTGTTTTATTGCTGAAGTCGCCCGCGTATTCGCCGCCGAGCACTTCGACGTCGAATTCTTTCCACTCCACATAACCATCGGCGGGTTGCCCTTTACTGAGTGCGAAGCCGTGGCTGGAAGTCCGCAACGCCAGCAAAGGTTTGCCCGAAGCGAGATAATCGCGGATCAGTTTCATCTGTGCGGCGGGTAATGTTTTGCGGCGGACGCTGAGGAATAACAGGTCGGCCTCTTTGAGGGCTTCCAGGCCGGGAAAGGAATTGGGATCGTCTTTATCGGCGAAGATAAACTCGGTACGAAATCCGAGCGGCTGCAAATGGGCTTTGGCAAAAGCGGGCAGGCTTTCGGCCGTCTTGTAACCTTCCTCGCCAATCAGGAACACGATCAACGGCTGGTCGGCGGGAGTGGCCGCTTTGGGTGGGGCCTGTTTTTCTTCACCAGACAGTGAGAAAAAGGTGAGTCCACAGAAACCGACAAAGGCAAACAGGGAGAGCGTGTGCTTCAGAAAAACTCTGTTGAGCATGATGAACAACTTCTTGATCAATAAAACTAAAGGAAACTAAAAAAGGCTGGTTCTTCATGATAACAGCCCTGTTAAGGCGATGTCACCCGACATTTCATGACTTTTCTGAAGATACCGCGAGTTTGAAGTTCGCGTAGATTTTCTATACATCGCGATTATTAAGTGTATACTGTGTATTGGTTTAAGAGTCTTGTTTGATGCTGAGATACTTAAAGGAATGAACCGGAGAAGAGTTGAGTGCGCTTTACACGATTTAATCAGTGTCTGTATTCGGTATCGTTGTTCGCCATCTGCTGGCTGGCGATGATGGTCGTGCATGAACTGGGGCATGTGGTTGCTGGGTTGATCACGGGGGGCTCCGTCGCGCGGGTGGTGCTGCATCCGCTGTCCATTTCGCGCACCGATCTGGTGGAGAATCCGTATCCAGCGGTCGTGGTCTGGTCCGGTCCTGTTTTGGGCGTGTTGGTTCAGTTGGTCTTGTTGTTTCTGACTCGCATTTTGCGCTGGTTTCCTACGTCGCTTGTTCAATTTTTCGCCGGCTTCTGTCTGATTGCCAACGGTGCCTATATCGCCGGCGGTGCGCTGGAAGGGATTGGCGATTGTGGCGTGATGCGTCAAACGGGAACGCCGTTGTGGGTAATGTGGGCTTTCGGCTTACTGACGGTGCCCGCCGGTTTCTGGCTCTGGCATCGGCTGGGCTCTTTGCGGAACTGGTGGCAAACGCCGGAGCGCATTTCAGAACAGAGCGCCTGGGGTATGTTCCTGGCAGTGGTGGCGCTGGTTGTGCTGATGGTTTGTTTTTCTGCCTGATCACGGTTTCCGGTTTGCTCGCAGCGTGTTGTTTCTGGTATCGTGGATTCCTGCCAGAATCCTTTTTTCAGGAGAACCAGCAATGCCAGTCAGGATGAATCGCCGTGAGATGTTGGGAGTCAGTGCCGCGAGTGCGGCTGCGTTGTGTCTGCCTGTGATCGGCAGTGCGAAGCAGACCAAGACGAAAGTCAAAACATTCACCTACAAAACGGTTGGTGATCTGGAGATCAAAGCCGACGTGCATCGGGCTGACGATAACAAAACGCGGCCTGTGCTGGTCTGGTTTCATGGCGGGGCGTTGATTGTCGGGCATCGGGGGGGCGTGAGTGGTCGCGTATTAAAGGATATGCTGGACGCCGGTTATACTGTGGTTTCGTTTGACTATCGGTTGGCGCCGGAAACCAAGCTGCCGGAAATTATTGCCGACCTGGAAGACGGATTCACCTGGCTGCATCAGAAAGGGCCCGCACTGTTTAATGTCGATACGAGCAAAGTCGCCGTCTCGGGCGGATCGGCGGGGGGCTGTCTGACGATGATCGCCGGTTATCGAGCGACACCGCGGCCGACGGTACTGGTTCCCTTCTGGGGCTACGGCGATTTGATCGGCGACTGGATCGGCAAGCCAAGCCCGCATGCACGTCACCAGACGAAATTTACGAAATCAGAAGCGTACGCGCAGGTCGGCGGCCCCCCGATTGCGGATTCGCGGGAGAGCAAAAAAGAACGTGGCGCTTTTTATGAGTATTGTCGTCAGCAGGGAATCTGGCCGAACGCAGTCGCCGGCTGGGATCATCACCGCGAACCGGAAAAGTTTTATCCGTATATGACGCTCAAGAACGTGACGAAAGCGTATCCACCCACGCTGATGGTGCATGGCACCAAAGACACCGATGTGCCTTATGAGCAGTCGACGTTGATGGCGGAACAGTTGAAACAGCATGGCGTTGAACACGAACTGGTAACGATTCCCGGAGCCGAACACGGACTGGCGGGCGGCGATCCGAAACTGATTGACGACGCTTATCAGCGTGCGTTTGAGTTTATGCACGAACGGATGCAGTGAGTCTTTACCTTGCGGAGCGGATTAATACGAAAAACAATCGAAGGATAAAAAACAGACTCACGTTTTGAGAGGAGTTGGTCGAGACGTTCATAGTAAGTCTGCTGTTTCAGGCAGACAGCCGACATTCGGACGTGTATTGGTATTAGACTTCAACAGGATGTGAGTTTATGTTTGAACTTTGGATGACGCTGATTCCGATTCTGATTGCGGATCTTGTGAATCCTGTGTTGTTTGCCTTCCTGGTCTATGCGGCTGGTACTAATCGTCCTGTTGTAAATAGCTGCGCTGTTCTGCTGGGGCATACTCTGGCCTATTATGGGGCAGGGTTGGTGATCGCGATTGGGATTGAACAGATCTCAGAACACTTGTCGAATCCGCAGCAGATCGATTACATCATCGGCTGTGTGATCGGTTTGATTTTGCTCTGGGTTGGTTATCTCTCCTGGGAAAAAGAGAAAACAGAACAGGCGGAAGAGAGTCGAACTTTGACACCTTTGATGGCCGTCGGTTTAGGGGCCGTTGTCAGCTTCATGGGCATGCCTTTTGCGCTGCCTTACTTTGCTGCTCTGGATCAAATTCTCAAAGCCGACCTGACGCCGCTGACGGCGTTGTCTGTGCTGGCGGGTTACAATGTTTTGTATGCACTGCCGTTTGCTCTGGTGCCTGTGCTGTGTGCGACTTCCGGTCAGAAGAGCCAGCAGACTTTACGAAAAATCAATGAATGGCTGGAACGCGTCAGCAATTTCCTGATGCCGATTTTGCTGACGCTGGTCGGGCTGGCGCTGATCGTCGATTCGCTGATTTATTTTGTGACCGGGTACGAAATGTTTTAATCGAGACATTTCCTGACCCGCCGTGAATGGTCTCTCTTAATTTGGCTTGGATCGAAACTTGACTGTGTACTCGCAGGTCTTTCATGAACGACCACCTGTCTGAAATATTTCGCGCGTTTGCCGAGTCGGTCAGTTGATCGAAGTGGGTGTGGCGAACACGGACGGACCCGGAACTGGCGCTTTACGGCCGCTATTGTGTTTCACGTCGTTTGCGGGAAGAAGACTTCGAATTTTCGTTTCCCGATCTGACGTCAGCGCTGCAGGATCTGTATGGAAAAAAAGAGGTGTAGACCGTCTCAAACGGTTTTTCGATTGTCATGCTGCGTTGTGAAGTGTATGTCAACAGGTCAAGTGGCATGATCGGGAAAAAATTGCTGCCTCGACAAAATTTTGCAGATGATTGAAAATTCGCAGGGTCATTTGAGCATTGATCGTGTATACTCTGACAGAGAACAGGTGTGCGAAGCAGACGTCTGGAAGTGTCTGTGTTGCTCCTGAGGAGGTTGATTGAATATTTCAGGGAGAGGTCAAGTATGTCGATCATCAATTCAAAACGGATTTTTCTGAGTCAACGTTTCGGACCTGCTGAGGCCGCCGTTGTTGAGCATTTACTCGGTGACGTCGGCGGGGAGTTAACCGGCTCCGCGGAAGGTCGTTACTGGGAGCTGACGAAAAATCAGTTGATAATCACCATCCATGTGCAGCCAATCGAAAGCAGGCTGGCGGACTGCAAAGAAGCTTTGCTGGCTCTGGGACTTCTTCCCGAAGAAGTTCGCGAAGTGGTGACCGTGCAAGGATTGAATGAATCCGCTGAACTGTGCCGTCTGATTTCCGACCGGCTTGCCGCAGAGCTGGAAGGCATCACAGGTGTCGCGGAACAGTGCAGCTAACCTGAGCCTATCTGAGAGAAGCCCCTGCCTGATCTTACTGCGGTATTACCGGCAGCAGAATGTGTGAGGGGTGTTTCTGGTCGTGATAGATCGTGTTCGTCGCGGTTTGTTTGCGGCGGTTATTATTCAGCGGCTCTCCCGTGTTCGGATTCACATCGAAGCGGGGGAAGTTGCTGCTGGAGATGTCGACACGGATACGGTGTCCCTTCTTGAAGACATTCGACGTCGGGTAGAGTTTGATGGTGACCGGATAAATTTCGCCGGGCTCCATCAGTGTTTCCGTCTTGAGCGAATCACGGAAACGGGTGCGGATGATGCCGTCGCCGATGTTAAGATCAAAACCGCCAGGGAAATCACTGCTCGGCGGATAAACGTCGATCAGCTTGGCGGTGAAGTCGGTGTCTTTCGCGCTGGACGAGATCCAGAGTTTGACAGCCAGTTCGCCGGTGACTTCGAGGTCTGCTTTAAGCGGTTCGGTTTCGAACACGATCACATCATTGCGGGCCGACAGCGGGATCGGATGTGGAAAATTCCAGATGTGCTCACTGCCGCGCTGATCCCAGCCCCCCTGTACGAGAATGTCGTTGCCGCTGGAGATATTGCCGCCGATCGTGGGGACCGGGTTTTCAGGATCGAAAGTGAAGCTGGTGGAAGCGGCTTTTGTCTCTGGTACTGTTGTGGAAAGACCGCCGGTGGGCTGCAGATGATACTTCGTATAAACCGTGCGGGCGAGTGGCCATTGCTGTTCGTTGCGCCAATAGCCGCCGTGATTCAGTTTGCCGTCCTGTGTTTTGGAACCGTCGCCTGTGCCCATGACGAAGATGCGGACGGGCGTTTTAAACGGGTCGGCTGTGCCGACGCTGTTATCGATGCCTTTAAGCCAGTGGTCGTACCATTCCTTGCGCCAGCCGAGCGGGTCGGCGATGGCGGCTGTTTTGCCGAACGTGACCTGTCCGTGCGAGTACGAGCCCTGTTGCCCGTGAATCCAGGGGCCCATAATCATATACACGGGGCCTTTGATGGTTTTGGAAAGTGTCCGGAAGTTGGCGGTGTTGTTGCTGCTCCACGAGTCGTACCAGCCACTGACGAGGTAAACGGGAATGTCTTTGTATTTTTCGGGATAATCGATGATGTTGTTTTGAATCCAGAACTCATCATTGGCACCATGCTGCATGCCGGCGACGAGCCAGTTTTCGTATTCGGGCGCGAGCTTCATCGGCGTCATCCCTTTGCGCAGCGGCAGACGATCCAGATACTGGATGCGACTGGTGGCCATTTCCTGCAGGACGGCCGCCGTCCCGGGATCGTGTGACTGACGACTCCCTTTGCCGGCGTTGAGGTAGATCCAGTTCCAGAACCGCAATTCAAACGCGCCGCCGTTCCGCATGCTGGCGTAACCGAGGTTGGACATGGCATCGACGGGAATGACCGTTTTCAGTTCGGGCGGTTTTTCCATCGCCAGTGCATGCTGCGTGCCGCCGACGTAGGAGGTGCCGATCATACCGATCTCCGCATTAGACCAGGGCTGTTTTCCGATCCAGGCCGCGGTGTCGACGCCGTCCCGACCGTCATCGGTGAGCATATGCCAGACCCCTTCGGAGCCGTAACGGCCGCGCGTGTCCTGGGCGATATACACATAACCGTGTGAGGCATAATAGGTGCCTGCGCTTTTCGAACCGTTTTTATTGTAAGGCTTGCGCTCCAGTATCGTGGGCAGTTTCTGCTTCAGCACGTCTCCATCTTCGACAGGCAGATAAACGTCGGTCGCCAGTTTGACGCCATCCCGCATGGGGACCATCACATCCTTGCGAACCTCGACGGCATAAGGACCGCTGGCAGCAAAGGCGGGCAGAGTAGAAATCAGAGAGATGAGGAAACAGGCGACAAACGTTGTGAACGGGTGGCGGGAAGATGACAAGGCAGGCATGGTGTTCTTTCAGAAACAGGCAAGGTGATTCCGGGATATGTGTCCGGAACATAACAAAAATTCCTTATCTGCAGGCTACTTGGCGGGGGAGAGGTTGTCAATCAAAGGACAAGGGACTCGCTGATGAATCCCACTTACATTTCAGGGCATGGACTGCAATTCCGAAGCGGAATAAGGCGGAAACGAAACAGGAGACATCTTGAAACGGACCTTGTCTCCGATTTCGTTCTGTTTTAAAATCGCCATGCAGGCACAGGGAATTCGATACCTCAAGGAGGAGAAGAGTAGATGCAAAGAAGACGTTTCATTTTGATGGCAGGAATTTTGTTGGCGCTGGTCAGTCTGGTTCAAACAAAGGTGCAATCTGATGAGGCAGAGAAAACGTTTCCTCTGAAGATAGAGGTTCCTGTTTCTGCTAAAAAACCTAGGCCTGTGACCATTGGGCGAGTGGACCTGCAGCTGAATTCAAACTCAGCTCTGCTGCCGTTTGGTGATAATTTTCATACGTATGAATCCTGGAAGGCACAGCAAGGCGTGGTAAGTCTGCGCGAGCAATATCGCGGAAAAACAGAAGACAAACGGATTCAGAAACTGCTTGATATAGAAAATCAGAAAGTCAGATCTCCATTCAAACTTGGAGCTCGTCTTTACTATATCAATGGCGTTTCTACCAGCCGCCTCGCTCACCGAATTCACGAGTTGAATTTCCCGGATTAGGTTTTGGAGGAAGCTGAACTCGATTAGTTTCCTGCTCGCTGCGCTCGGGCCGAATGGCATTCAGTCCCATCCAATTCATTCTAAGAGAAAGTGAACCAGATGCAAAGAAAGCTTTCTATTTTCATTCTAGTGATATCACTGATGTTCATCGGTTTGTCAGAAGAGTCAGGTCTGTCGGATCAATCTCGTCAAGCAACTGCAGAACAGGCGAGCACTTCGAACACCGACAGACCTGGTTTACATCAGAATGTTCTGGATCAAACAACCGTGGATAATCTAAGTCGACTGGATGAAGATCTGGCATCGTGCCGTTTACTACGGGTTCAGCTAGAGTTGAGTGAGCTGAGCATAAAGTATCCTCATACGAAAGCCGGGAAACGGGCCCAGCGTCTCCTTGAAGGAGCGGGGATGCGCGTCATCGATTTTCCGATGAAAACTTCTGATAACTGTTACCGCAAAGGTGTCCCCGACTATCGCTATTCTTATGGGATTTACACCTCAATACCAGAACATGTGCGCGAGGGAATCCTTCTGTATTGAAACCCGTGTGGCGTCCATCGAACACAAAACGTACGGCAATCCGGGATTGCTGCAAGCAACTGGAAGCGCAGTTCAGACACACAATCAGGAACCTGGCTACCGATCCGTTTCCGCAGGGCGCGGACCCATGTGTCCGCTCGCCTGGTGAATTGCAACTGTTTTACACTTTTGATGGAACCAGTTGATTCTTCGGATCTCTGTTGGCAAACGCGTCAACCCTGCGGGTGGCCACATGGGGCCACCCCTACGAAGAAGTCGGGGTGTAAAATAATCAGACGGGAATCTATTTCACCGAGCTGTTTACCAGATAGCGTTTCAACATCGCTTCGTCAATTTCAACGCCTAAGCCTGGTTTCGTCGGGGCGGTGATCGTCCCCTCTTTGATTTCGAAGCGTTCGGTGATGATGTCGTTTTCGAGGCTGTAGTAGGTGCAGTCGTTCGCCAGGGGGAAGTTGGGAGAGGAAGCCGCCATGTGCAGCATGGTGGCGGTGCGGAGGCCGAGGTCGTGGGCGCAGTGGAAGATGCAGGGGACGTTGGCTGACGCGGCGACTTCGCCGATCAGTTTGACGGCCCAGATGCCGCCACACTGGTAGGTGTCGGGCAGCAGATAATCGGCGGCGTCGAGTTCTAAAATCTTGCGGACGTTTTCCATGGTGGTCACCGATTCGTTGAGTGCGAGCGGTGTTGTCGTCTGTTTTCTAATCGCCGCGGATTCCTCCAGCAGGGCTTTGTCCATCGGCTGCTCGAAGTATTGCAGATCGTAGGGTTCGAGATCTTTGGCCAGTTGCAGGGCGACTTCGGGGGTGTAACCCATATTCGGATCGATGCGGAGCTTCAAACGGTCGCCCACCGCTTCCCGAATGGCGCGGACCATTGCCAGATCTTCTTCGGGGTCACGACCGGCTTTCGTTTTCAAAGTCGAGAAACCGAGATCGACATAATGTTTCGCGATGGCGGCGGCTTCTTCGGGGCCGCGAATGCCCATACAGCAGGTGACTTCGACACGCTCCCGATACAAGCCGCCCAGCAGACGATGCAGGGGTAAGCCCGCCTGTTTGCCGAGGATGTCCCAGCAGGCCATCTCGACCACCGACTGCAGATACGGTTCTTCCATGCCCCAGTCGGCGTACAGCGCGGCGATGTCGGTCGGGTCTTTGCCGAGCAGGATCGGGCGGAAGTAGTCGGCTTCTGTGCCGGTGAAGCTGGTTGCGTTTTGAAAGGCGAGCCGTTGTGGTGTTTCTCCCCAGCCGATGATGCCGGCGTCGGTCTGGATCCGGATCAGCAGGGCGCCGGTAGTGGTGGAGAAAATATACCGGGACTGATAAGGAGAGACCGGGACTTGCAAAGGAACATCAACGAGAAACGTATCGACGCCTGTGATTTTCATGGAAGGCTCCATCGTCAGAGGGAATCAATTGTTGGCGAGAAATTGATGCTACCAGTTCTCTGATAGAGCGGCAAGCAGGTCTAAAGATTCCTGGTGAGGGGAGCAGGGTTGTTGTGATGCGTGCTCTTACTTAAAGTAACAGTTGTGAATAAAGGCATGACTGACTTTCGAGGATGGGAATGGGCAAAATGGTTCCTGAAATATTCAATCTGTTAACACCGTTTGCGACTCCGCCGGGCGAGGAAATGTTTGAGGAGCTGTTTCGCGGTGCGTCGTGTCGGGTGGAGCGGATTGTTTCGACCGGGCAGGCGACGCGGGAGGGGCAGTGGTATGATCAGCAGCATGCGGAATGGGTGGTTTTGCTGTCGGGGTCGGCGGTACTGCGATTTGAGGGGGAAACCGAGGGGCGGACACTGATTCCCGGTGATGCGGTGAACATTCCCGCGAACTGTCGGCATCGGGTGGATGCGACGGTGGCGGATCAGGAAAGCGTGTGGCTTGCAATCCACTATGAGCCTGTCGAGAATGGATAAATCGTACAGTGGTTCCAGCAGAGTATTAGTTCAACATCGATTTCAGGAAAGAATATCAGACTGATGAAAAAGAATCCGGTCAAGGCGGCATTGCGTGCAGGAAAACCTCAGGTAGGGACATGGCTTTCGTCGGGAGATATCATGATGACCCGGCTGATGGCCCGCGTGGGATTTCCGTGGCTCACAGTCGATATGGAACATTCGCCGATCGACTGGTCGCAGGCGGCACTCCTGTTCGGTGCGATTGCTGACGCTGGCTGCGTTCCCCTGTGCCGGGTTCCTCTGGGGAAATATGAATTGATCAAGCGGGCGCTGGACGCCGGGGCGCATGGCATTGTGGCTCCGATGATCAACACGGTCGAACAGGCGAAAGAAGTCATTGATGCGGTCAAGTATCCACCGGAAGGGAACCGGTCGGTCGGAGGCGTTTTGCATGCGATGAATTTTGATGCCACCGCCGGCGACTATTATAAACACGCCAACGAGGAAATTCTGGTGATTCTGCAGACGGAATCTCCCGAGGGAGTCGAGAACGCGGAAGCAATCTACAGCCTGCCGGGCGTGGATGGAATTTTCGTCGGTCCAAACGACCTGACGTTTCAGATGAGCAAAAAAACGGGTCTGCATCCGTCGCCCGACGAACTCGAAGCAGAGTTGCAGAAAATTCTGGCGGTCGGCAAGAAAACGGGCACGCCGGTCGGCCTGCATGTGCAGACGATTGAAGCGGTCGAGCAGCGGATCTCCGAAGGCTGGCAGTTTATCGCGTGTGGCAGTGAAGTGAAATTCATGCTCAACGATGCCCAGCGGATTGTGAGCGGCTTGAACCTGAAAGCAGAAGCCGCCGATCTGGCTCGATATTAAATCGCGGGATGAATTCAAATTAATCAAAGAGGCCATGTGGAAACGTGTGGCCTCTTTTTTGTTTGGGCAGTGCAGTAAACCGCCAGTTATTCTTCGCCGATTTTGATGATGGTGCGTTCCTGATGTGTGCCTTCGAGGATGCTCTCAACGGTTTCGTGAACCTGATCGAGGGTGATGACTTTCGCACGAGAGTCGAGGTCGGGCAGTTTCCAGTCGGTGGCGAGTTTCTGCCAGAGCGCGGTTCGTCTTTCGATGGGATACCAGGCGGAGTCGATTCCGTCGAGGGTGATACCTCTTAAAATGAAAGGGAATACGGTGAGATTGAGTTCCGCTCCCCCGACATTTCCGCAGGCGGCGACACAGCCGTGCGGTTGGATGGAGCGGACGAGGTGGCTTAACAGAAATCCGCCGACCGTATCGATGGCGGCGGGCCAATGTCCCTTGAGCAGTGGTTTGTCAGAAGTGAGATCGATGGCCAGGCGATCGATGACTTTGTTGGCGCCGAGCTTGAGCAGTCGGTCATGCATGGCGTGTTTCCCTGAGACCGCGGTCACCTGAAAGCCGAGCCGACTGAGTAATGAGACCGCGAATGAGCCCACGCCTCCCGATGCGCCGGTGACAAGGATGTTGCCCGAGTCGACCGTGATATGGTGATGGATGAGACTGTCGACGCACATGGCTGCAGTGAGGCCGGCGGTGCCGAGGATCATGGATTCTTTTAACGTGAGCCCTGCCGGCAGAGGGACAACCCATTCCGGTTGAACACGAATGAATTCGGACCAGCCGCCCCAGCGTTCAACGCCGAGTTCGTAGCTGGTGACGATCACAGACTGGCCGACCGTGAATTGATCGGACGCGGATTCGACAACAATCCCGGCGGCATCGATGCCGGGAACGTGCGGGAATTTTCGAACCACTCCCGGATGTCCGCTGGCGGCCAGCGCGTCTTTATAATTGATCGAGGAATACACGACGCGGATGGTGACCGCGCCGGAAGGGAGGTTGTTATAGGGAACGGAAACGAGATCGGCAGAGATTTCCTTCTCTTCGTTTTTGTTGACTTGATAGCAGCGAAAAGATTCAGTCATGAGAGATCCGATTTTTGATTCAGAATGAAAATGAGTTTGAGTTTACCAGAGTCCGTCGGGCGATTCCATTTCCAGACAGCGCCAGCAGTACCAGCTGGCGACGGTACGATAAGGCTGCCAGCGTTCGGCGATTTCAATACAGGTCTGTTTGTCGGGGCGTGTTTTGAGCTGATAAATCTTCTGAATGCCATTCTGGATGCCCAGGTCATCGTGCGGAAAAACATCGGGCCTGCAGAGTCCGAACATCAAAAACATCTGTGCCGTCCATTTGCCGATGCCTTTGACCTGAATCAGTTCGTCAGTGACCTCTTCATCGGAGAACAGATGCATTTTGTGCAGTCGGACATTGTTCTGCAGGACCATTTCTGCCAGATGATGCACGTAAGTGGCTTTCTGACTGGAGAGACCGACCGAGCGGAGTTCGTCGTGTGAGAGACGGATGATTTTTCCTGCAGTCGGCTGGCCTTTACCGGCGAGTGTGTGCAGGCGAAGATAAATGGTGCGCGCTGCCGAGGTGGAAATCTGCTGCGACACAATCGAACGCAGCAGCAGTGCAAAACGATAACGATGCGGTTTGAGCGGGCAGGGGCCGACCGTATCGATGACGTGCTTGAGACGCGGATCTGCTTTTCTCAGCTGTTGTGACGCTTTAAGGAATGCGGCAGCATGGTCGTTCATTGTAACCTACCCGCGGGCGTGTGTGTGGCTAAATCGGCAATCATATCGTGTGTGGCGGCTTCGATGGCCTGCTCCCATTCTTCGGGTGCAAATTTTTCCGAGTAGGGGGCTTTGCGGATGGCGAAGTTAATGCCGCGCGAGCTGTTGATGATGGCGCCCAGTCCTTGTTCATCGAAGGCGCCTGCGACATCGCCGGCACCTGCGCCCTGGCTGCCATAGCCGGGAACGAGCAGAGGCGTGTGCGGCATGAGTGCGCGGAGCTGGTTGAGTTCTTCAGGATAAGTGGCGCCGACGACGGCCCCGATGGAACCATAGTTGCCCGCCCCTTTGGTTTTCAACGCGAGTTCTTCGACGGCGGCGGCCACACATTCGTAGAGGCTGGTGCCCTCGGTTTTGCGATCCTGAAACGTGCCTGCGCCGGGGTTGCTGGTGCGGACCAGGACATAGATGCCGGCACCCCGTTCGACGGCGACATTCACGAAGGGTTCCAGCGTGTCGCTGCCGAGATAGGGGTTCACGGTCAGGCAGTCGGCGGCCCAGATCGCGCTGTCGGGGTTTTCGCCGGCGAGGTAACCACGGGCGTAGGCTTCGGCGGTGGAACCGATGTCGCCCCGTTTGGCATCACAGATGACGACGAGTCCGTTGTCGCGTGCTTTTTTGATGACGCGCTGCAGGGCAGCACAACCGGCGGGCCCCCATTCTTCGAAGAAAGCGGCCTGCGGTTTGACGGCGGGGACCAGTGGCGCGACGACATCGATGATGCGGAAACAGAATTCTTCAAAGGCGGCTGCGACGATGTCTGCTTTGCTGGAATGTTGAGCTTCAGCGGCTTTGACGATTTCCGCGGGAAGCCAGTCAAAGCGGGGATCGAGGCCGACCAGGGCGGGCGTTTGCTTGTTCTGGATGGCGGAATTCAAACGATCGGAAAAGTGGTGCATCTGGTAACTGCTTTCAGAGAATCGAGTTAAGCATCAATGTTCTTTTTAATTGCCTTCAGTTTCAGTCATGAATCATACAAAGTTGTGCCGACAATGGAATCATACCGGTTTTTGAATTCGGGATGAGCTGGGGAGTTTTCCCTTATACATCAGCGATGAATGAGTTCGTTTCAAATGTATAGGAGCGGGCAACTCTCGTTGACAAAAAACGGAATGTCTGCGATGCTCGCGCTGTAAGGCCGTTCGTTTTTGTCTGATTCATGGAAGAGTCGCCCACATGTTGGAAGTTATAAGCCCCTATCAATATAGCCAACAGAGAGCGGAATACGACGCGGGTGTTGCGCGGATGCGTCATTCTCATTATATGGACTATCCCAGGCACGTGCATCTGGAGACCCTGGCCCGGTGTAATGCGAGCTGTAATTTCTGCCCGTATCCGAACCTGAATCGCAAACACGCCAAAATGAGTGACGAACTCATCGATAAGATATTGAATGAACTCACAGAACTTCCCCGTGAAATGAATTTCCAGATTTCACCGTTTAAGGTGAGCGAACCATTTCTGGATACGCGCCTGTTTCAAACACTGGGAAAGATTAATGAATTACTGCCGCAGGCGAAGATTACTTTGACTTCGAATGCTTCGCCGATTACGGAAGACAAGCTGGAATCGCTGCAGGAAATCAAGAAGATCAGTTATCTTTGGATTTCCTTCAATGACCATCGGGAGGAAGAGTACGAACGCGTGATGGGATTGAATTATCAGCGAACCCTGCAGCGTCTGGAAATGATTCACGATGCGTTTGCCGAAGGAGATATTTATTTTCCCGTGGTGTTGTCACGCGTTGGCGATGGTACGAAGGCAGACATTGAATTCGTCGAATGGTCGGGGATTCATTATCCGCTATTTCAAGCAAGCGTTTTTCCACGCATGGAGTGGATGGGACAGGTCGAAGGGCTGAGTGTGAATCCGGTTCCGAATATGGGCTGCGAACGCTGGTTTGAACTTTCGATTACGGCGACGGGAGAAGTGGCCCACTGCTGTGCCGACGGACAGGCGGAATTTCCAATTGGCAATGTGAACAATCAGCATGTGCTGGAAATTTATAACTCGCCCGAATACCGCAAACTCCGCGAAGCGACCGTTTCACGTTTGAGCGTGCACCCCTGTAATAAGTGTACTTTCATGTGATCTTACTTGATGGGGAACGGTGCTTGTTTCTGTCAGTGATTGCTTCACGTTTTCTTTTGGATGTCTTCATGCGCGCACTGTCGGGCGAGTATTTAGGCCGGACACATGGGTACTGCCCCTACGTTTTGCTTTTGAGGTAGGGCTTCAGGTCGGGAACCTGAGTGGGAATTTCTTCGGCGACGAGGCGGGCAATTTCGCGTGCGCCTTTTCCTGAGAAGTGAGTCCGGTCTGTTTCACTGGGGCTGAAGTCGGCACTCTTTTCGTCGCCCAGCTGGTTGAACATCGCGACACTTTTCTGGTGCAGATCAATGACGGGCACGTTTTTCTCGCGACCGACTTTGAGCATGGCGTCCGCGTAGGGACGCAGTGTGGTCCAGATCGTGCCGTTTTGAAATCGTCTGCGCGTCATGGGGGTGACGAGCACCGGTTTGATGTTGGCAGCGCGGGCTTCGTCGATGTATTGGCGCAGATAGTCCTGGTAGGTGGTCGCCGGATCGGTTTCACGGTCTCCTTTGCCGGGACAGTCGTTGTGTCCGAATTGAATGAAGAGGTAGTCTGCTTTTTCTGCGACCGCTTTGTTCCAGCGGCCTTCTTTGATGAAACTTTTCGAACTGCGGCCGGAGGCGGCGCGGTTGAGGATCGTGACATCATCGTTAAAAAATTCTCCGAAGACCTGGCCCCAGCCGGTCAGGTCCGGGCGGTCTTTGGGAGGCCTGGCATAAGTGGCGACTGTGGAATCGCCAATCAGCAGGATGCGAATTGGTGGTTCGTCTGCGGAAGCGATGTTCGCTGAGAAACAGAGGCAGGAAAAGAGAACCGTAAAAACGATACTGACGCGCGTGTGAGAAGGTTTCATAAGAGCGGTTTCCTGTCTGATGGTAATTCTGTGTTGCTGCCTATGTTTTGAGAATGGGGTTTCTTTTGATGATTTTTCAGTTTAAATTGATCAGAACCGATTGAAAAGTGTGTTGACAGTAAAGAAAAGACGATTAAAATGGATGTAAGTGTCCGATATTAGTTTTGTTTCCTGCCCTTTTTCAGCAGATTGCCGTATTGTTTGACAGTGCGTTTGTTTCCCGCCTTTATTTCCGAGTGTGACTCCCATGTATGCCGATTCGAAAAAAGTTGCGATGAACGGTGTCCGGTTGGTTGGACTGTTTTGTCTGTTCAGTTTTCTGCAGCTGCCTGGGGTGTTGTTTGCGCAGGTCAGTTTTGAAGAAGCGCCGATCAATTATAACAAAGCAGAGCCCGAAAATCTGATTTCGCGTTTTCAAAAAAAGCTGGATCAGGGGCAGGTCAAACTGGAATATGATCGGGATAAAGGGACCGGTTATTTAGCTTCCGTATTGAAGTCGCTTGAGATTCCGGTCTCTTCCCAGATGCTTGTTTTTTCCAAGACCAGTTTGCAGGTTAAGCATATCGATCCTCAATCGCCTCGCGCGTTGTATTTTAATGACGATCTGTATGTGGGATTTGTGCAGGGGGGAGCCGAGTTGGAAGTTTCCGCCAGCGATCCCAAGCTGGGAGCGATTTTTTACACGCTTACACAAACACAATCATCGAAGCCTGCTTTTGTGCAGAGAACATTTGAATGCACTCAGTGTCATGCTTCATCGATGACACAGGGGGTGCCGGGGCACATCATGCGTTCGGTTTATCCTGGTCCCGACGGGATGCCCGTGTTTCGTGAAGGGACATATCGCAGTGATCAATCCAGTCCCTTTCCTGAGCGTTGGGGAGGCTGGTATGTCTCGGGAACGCACGGAAAAATGCGTCATATGGGAAATCTGATTTTTCGCAAAGGGGACAGTTCCGGCAATCTTAATCGGGAACGCGGTGCGAACGCCGTTGATCTGGAGCAGTGGTTTGATACGGGCGCTTACCTGGGGCCGCACAGCGATATTGTGTCGTTGATGGTTTTGGAACATCAGGTGAAGATGCATAATCTGATTACCCGCGCCCAGTTTGAAGGTCGGATCACCGAGCGGGATGCAGAAGTGATGAATAAGATGCTGGAGCGCGATGCATCTTTTCAGAGCGACAGTACAAAACGACGTTTTGAGAGTTCGGCCAATCGTTTAGTGGATTACATGCTGTTTACGGATGAGCTGGTTCTGGAAGATCAGATTCGTGGCGCATCCAGTTTTGAGAAAGATTTTCCGCTGTCAGGGCCCCGCGATCGCCGGGGACGTTCTCTGCGGGACTTTAATCTGGAACAACGGCTGTTTAAATACCCCTGCAGTTATCTGATCTATTCCGAGTCGTTCGATGCATTGCCGCGGCCCATTCTGGATTTTGTTTATCAACGTTTGTGGGATATTCTGTCGGGCAAGGACGACAGTAAACAGTACGCCCATTTGAGCGCCGAGGATCGCCGGGCCATTCTGGAGATTTTGATCGAGACAAAATCCGGTCTGCCTGATTACTGGAAGCTTTGATCGTTCTGGTACTTATGTCGATGGCTGTTTTTCAGGATGATCGCTGCGCGGTGAGTCCTTTCTGTTGAAAATCGGACTTATACCCCCACATCTGCTTTGATATTGGTTGTTTCGGTGCAGGGGCCTGCCTAGAATGACAGGATCACTGAGATTGGCTCTGAGGGGCATCCTGTCTGCCGGACGGCGATTTTGAGAATGGTGTTCCTGCGCAGGGGTCGACCAGTCTTTCTTTTCCGGATCAATGAATATCAGTCACTGAGCATAAATTACGAGGAGCTTACGGGAACATGTTACCCCGACGCGAAGTATTTCCACACGTTATCGAAATCAACTATCAGGCCAGGCAGCGTTTGGGGTGTTGTGTTTACCTTGTCTTCAACGATCAGAATGAATGGCTGCTGATTGATATCGGGTATGAAGATACCGTGTCTGAAATCATCGAAATGATCCGTCAGATGGATTTTCCGCTGGCCAACTGCAAATATCTGATCGCGACGCATGCCGATGTGGATCATATTCAAGGGCTCAGTCGCGCCAAAGAATTGCTGCCGAGCGCGCAAGTGGTAGCACATCCGAGTGCGGCCCGGTTGCTCGAAGTCGGCGATCGCATCAGTACCTATGCCGAGATCAGCGCGCAGGGAATTTCGATTGATATGCCGGCCTGTCAAGTGGATCTGGAAGTGAAAGAAGGCGACGTGATTGATCTTGGCGGGGACGTGAAGCTGGACGTCTGGCATACCCCCGGCCATACCGACGGGCAGCTGGCGTTTCGTTTTGGGGAGCTGCTCTTCTCTGGTGACAATATCTATCGCGATGGATGTGTGGGGCACATTGATGCGCACCACGGGTCTGATATTCCTGATTTCATCAAGTCATTAGAGCGAATTCGCGACTGCGATGCCAAATGGCTGCTGCCCAGTCATGGTCCGATCTTCCGAAACAAAAAAGATCTGCTGCAGACAACCATTGATCGTTTGGATACATATCTGCACATGGCGGACTTCGGCACCTGTGCTGTCGACTGGCCTTTGCAGGATGAATGGGACGAAGAACTGGCGAAGGGTTTTGATCCTGAAACCGCACAATAAGCTGGAAGATGCTGCAGGGGTTGTGGTGTTATGTTCATGTTCAGGCAGGTTTTGATGGTTATCTCTGCTGAACAGGCAGACCCGGACAGCTTTGGAAGCTCCTTATTTCTGTGATTTTGTGTCAGATCCAGGCCTCTGAGCGGAAATTCGTGATGCTATAATCCGCATAATTGCTATCATAATCAAAATCTTTATCGCAAACACAAATGTTGTTTGTGTTGCGATAAGTTCAACCCGACGCGACGACGAAAAATACCGATATGCGGCGATCGTAAAAAGCGATCTCGGATGCGCGCCGGAAGCTGGCTTTTGAAGATTTTTGCACTTTCGAGATTGATTCATTTAGCGAATGAGTGACAATTCAGGGAATCTGATTTGAAACAGCCCCGAAATTTTCGGTAAGAAAGCTCAAGTCAGAGGGATTTGCTGAGCAGTTTTGGATCAAACTATTTTCGATGAATTTCAACTCTCGTGCTTGAGGGGCTGGGATTCATTAAATTGATAAAGCCTCTTCGGGCTATTGGAATTTTTAATGGCTTCGTTTTTTCAAAAGCGCGATCCTTGGGGGCATCGTCTCTCGTTATGGGTTGTGGTTTTCATGATCTTCGTAACTCCTGTTCTCGTAGGAGTTTTGCGGGAGATTCGGCAAGAAAATAATGTCGAGAACTGGCTGCCTCCCGATGATCCGCAGTCGAAAGTGCTGGCCTGGCACCGTCACAGTTTTAACATTGAAGACCGTGTTCTGCTCTCCTGGGAAGGGAGTTCGCTGACTGATTTACGGGCTGAGCGCCTGAAAACCCTGCTATTGGGAAAACCCGATGAACAGGGCATTCGCCGTGGAGGCTCGCCTTATATTCAGGACGTCGTAACCCCGCAGGATGCGATTCAGAAAATGGTGGAGTACCGGGTTGCACCGGACGAAGCGCAGGAACGTTTGAAAGGGGTCTTGCTCGGTACGGGGATGATGAAAATCCGGTTAACCGCCGCCGGCAAGAACCGCCAGGAACAAACGATTCAGGAACTGATCGACAAGGCGCAGAGTGAGTTGGGAATAGAGCTCACCGTGAAACCCGCCTTCAAAGACTGGGTAGAGATCGTCGATGAATCGCAGGAAGCGGAACTCGTTGATGTGCCTGCGGCGAACCGGGAAGAAGATCAGGTCGATTATAAGGCGCTGGTGGCTGCGATGCCGGCCCATGATTTTCAGGTTACCTGGCCACGAATGCAGCCGGAAGCCGCGATCACGAACCAGTTAAAAGAACTGGCATTTTCATTGACGCGTCCTCAGATTCTCCCGGAGTCGTCAGACGCCGATTCCACAGAGGCTGACAGTACCGTTTCGACGCAACCCGCGCTGGTTGAGGATTGTTTTTTTGCCGTCGGGACGCCGATTGCGATTGCGATCACGTTATCTGATACGGGAGACGCCGACCACGCTGCCACCATTGCAGCCATAAAAACAGCAGCAACCACAGCGGGGATTCCCGAAGCGAATCTCCACATGGGAGGCAGTCCGGTTGCGGCAGCCGCTTTGAATCACATGGTCAAGAAATCATCCTGGAATACGGCGCATCCGGCGTGGCAGTTTCACAAACGGTCTGTGACGTTGTTTTCAGGTCTGATTGGGATCTTTCTGGCATTTTTCATGTTACGGAGCCTCAGGCTGTCCTGCCTGGTGCTGCTGGTTTCTTATTATACAACGTTTGTGGCTGTCTCAATTGTGCCTCTGACCGGGGGCACCATGAATATGGTTCTGGTGGTCATGCCGACGCTGTTGACGGTGCTGACGCTATCCGGTGCGATTCATGTTGCTAATTACTGGAAGCATGCCGCGCATGTCGATATGAAAACAGCCGTGACAAAGGCCGTCGAAATGGCGCGGGCGCCCTGTATTATGGCCAGCCTGACCACAGCCATTGGTCTGGCATCCCTGATGACGAGCCCGTTATCGCCGGTGCGTGACTTCGGCCTGTATTCTTCAATCGGTTGTCTGATTTCTCTGTTGATGGTGTTGGTCGGCTTACCCTCGTTATTGCAATTATGGCCTGCTAAGCCTCCCAAAGCATCTGAGATCGATACCAAAAACTGGCAGCGGTTCGGGCGTGTTCTGTCGCGACATCAGATGCTGGTTTCGATGAGCTGTCTGGTGATCTTCGTGGTCTCCTGTTACGGATTCAAATGGTTTCAAACGGAGACCAAAGTCATTCGGTATTTTCCGGATGACTCGCGTGTGATTCAGGATTACGTATTTCTGGAAGAAAACCTTTCGGGCATTACCCCCGTTGATACGGTGATCTGCTTCGATGAAAATGCACAGAACAACTTGAATTTTGTGGAACGCGTAGAGCTGGTTCGGAAGATTCAGCATAAAATTGCCGAGCACGCGGAAATCAGCGGTTCGATCTCGCTGGCCGATTTTCGGCCGGTTTCAGAGCCGCTAGCGGAAGGTGCAAGCACGTTTCAAAAATTGAAACATGCAAAACGAGTCAATGAAACCGAACGCCGCGTAAAGGAAAGCCTGAAGTCGAGCAGTTCTAAATCGTTTCTGTATATTGCCGATAAACCAATCGAACTGGAACAGGAAACGGTAAATGGTCCCCGGGCTGTGGCTGTGAAAAAAGGGGATGAGCTGTGGCGGATTACTGCACAGGTCTCGATTCTGAGCGATCTGAAGTACGGCGATCTCACGCGGGACTTGAATCAGGTGACTCAGTCTGTACTGCGTGATCATGCAGGGACGACCCATCTGGTGACAGGCACGGTTCCTCTGTTCCTGCGGACTCAACAGGCGGTGCTGGAAAGCCTGATCAAAAGTTTCGGGCTGGCATTTGCCGTGATTGCGGTGGTGATGATGATCCTGCTGCGGAGCCCGACTGCCGGTTTGATCACCATGCTGCCGAATCTGATGCCGATTGGCGTCGTGTTCGGTTTACTTTCCTGGATGAGAATCTCAGTTGATATCGGGACGATGATCACCGCCTCCGTGGCACTGGGGATTGCCGTTGATGGTACACTGCATCTGCTGACCTGGTTCAAGATTGGAATCGAAGAAGGCAAGAACAAGAGTGAAGCAGTCGCTGCAGCACTGGGCCATTGCGGGCCAGCGATGTGGCAGACCAGCGCTGCGGTCGGCATCAGTCTGGCAATGCTCTATCCTGCTGAGTTGCTGCTGGTGAGCCGTTTTGGCGTTCTGATGTGTGCATTGGTCATTGCTGCTCTGCTGGCTGACATCATCTTTCTGCCCGCTTTGCTGGCAGGTCCGTTGGGCTCTCTGATTGTTGCTTCGTTGAAGAAAGAGAAAGAGGCGGCTGCGAATGTCCCGCGTCTGCAGGAAGGCAAAGCAACCAAGCCGCATCTCACGAAGTCGATCAAGCGTGCTCAGTCTGAAAAGACGCTTGAGACCTGATCAGCGACGGTTAAGAAGCTGCTGAGTTGTTTCTGACGCTTTTGAGGAACTTGAAGATCTCCAGGGTGGGCATGTCATCCGGTTGACCAATTTCGCGGTTGATCGTGGTATGTGTTTTACCCGGAGCGGAAACGACTTTCACAGAGATCTGATTCGCTTTCAGCTTGTTCGCCAGGCTTTCCGACTGCCGTCGTGAGTCTTCGCGGCGTGCGACATGCAGGATCAGAAACGGGGGGATCGACTGCTGCTTGCGGACGTAGGTCAGCGGAGAAGCGGCTTTCCATGTTTTCTCATCCGTTCCAAAAACCGTCGTATAGATTTTTTTGCCCGTCGGGTCAGCGGTGTTGATTCGATCGGCGATATCATAACCGGCTCCGTCGAGTAGAATCGTGCCCTTGATTGCTTTCAGCGACAGAGATTCTGCTTTGAGATAAGCGGGGTTTGTGGAAACCAGAGCGACCAGATGAGCGCCTGCGGAATGTCCCATGAGAAAGATCTCGTCCGGATTGCCTCCGTAGTCTTGTGCGTGTTCCCGAACCCAGTGGATGGCCTGCGCCACATCCTGTGCCTGTTGATCGTAGCTGGCGTGGGGGTGGAGTCGATAATTGATGCTGACCAGGAGATAACCGTGATCTGTGAAAGCCTGTGGTTTGCTGTTCACGCCGCGCTTGTCGCCGATTTTCCAGGCGCCGCCGTGTACCCAGATCACGACGGGATGCTGCTTGCCGGAAGCAGGGGTGTAGAGATCCAGACTCTTAAAATGTTTTCCCAGTTTGATGGTCGTGTCGTAAGGGATGTTCTGAAATGTTTTGAATTTCGGCAGAGTGGCCGGGTCTTCCGAAAACGCGATCTGGCCGGATGCTGTGAAAAGCATGATCAGGCAAACCAGCTTCCAGGCACGAGATCGGAAAACAGAACGGTGCCTCATGCATCCGGGCCTTGCCGTTTTTTCATGAAGTGCAGATCCATGCTGGATTTCTGCAGCAGGTCGTATTCTTCCCATGCCGGCGGACATTGAAACTCGGCATCGCGGGGCGCTCTCAGAATCAGATGGCAGTTTTCGGAGGAGACGTTCTCCCGCGCCAGTCGCACCATCGATTCATACAATTTTGAACCGGGCTTGAGATCGTCGAGCATTTTGTAAGGCGGATCAAAGAAGATCAGATCAAAGGGTACAAAGTCCGGAACATTTTTAGGGCGGAACGAGGAGAGTAAGGCATCCGTTCTCCAGCACAGAGTTTCTGCTTCGGCGCCAATGCTTTCCACATTGCGTTTCAGCAGTTCATGCGCCTTGCGGTCCTGCTCCATGAAAACAGCACTGACAGCGCCTCTGCTGAGTGCTTCCAGGCCCAGCGATCCCGTACCGGCATAGATGTCAGCCACACGTGTATCTTTGACGGTTTCCCCCAGCCATTCAAAGAGGACTTCTTTCACAAAGTCGGTGATCGGGCGTGTGGTCTGGCCGGGATTGACGTGTAGTTTTCGCCGACGATATTTTCCTGCAATAATACGCAATGCTCTGTCGTTTCAATAAAACAGGTGTGAAGCTGATTTTTCACACTGGGGGAGAATTTACTTTAAACCCGGATTGTATAAAGGCCCGGCGGCAATGAGAAGCATCATTCCGATTCCTGCTTTTTTTGTGCAACGCGTTCCCAGTGTTTTTTGATAATCTCAGCAGCTTCTTCGGCAATCGAGTGAAATTCTTTCCTGTCTTTGAGGCTTTTAGGGGAATTGTGCGGGGCGGGTTCCGCAGCAGGGGCCATTGCTGCGGGAATAATCGTGGTGTCGCCGGCGCCGGTCGTGGAATCGTTCATTTCTTCAGAGAGCCAGCTTGAAATGTCGTCATCGGACAGCGGGGCATCTGTTTGCGGCGTGAGATTGCTGGGTTTTTTGATCGTTTTCTTGACGGTTTTTCTGGTTCCGGCTAATTCAAACACCATCGGGCCTACACGCAGCTGATCTCCGGGGTGTAGCGGCGTCTCTGCTTTGATCGGAATATCGTTCACGCAGGTGCCATTACGACTGTCTAAGTCAACGACAGAGAGTTCTCCGTCACAGATCAAGAGTTCACAGTGTTTGCGGCTGACGTCAGAATCGGCGACCCGAATGTCACATTCCAGCTCACGGCCGATCGTGATATTTCTTTCAGGAAGTTTTAATGTTTTCCCCTGATACTTCCCTGTTTTAATAATGAATTTTGGCATGCGGGCCCTCAAAAATGAAACTGATGATAAACAGCGGACGTTCTGAATTCCTGCTGATCGTGTTTGCGGTTTTGGCTTGAATCATCTGTTGGCGTGCTTGATGTAACAGGGAAGGCTGAGGATGATTTCATAATATCACACAGTTGACCCGAAATGGGATCGTTTCGATTAATCATGCAAGGGGACCACGATGGCTTCATTGCAAACAGGACAGGTCATGGTGCGTCCCCGGTGTTTGATACGCACCTTCAGTTTTTTACCACAGGGACAGAAAAAGTGAATGCGTTCGTCTGAAAGATCTTTGGACGGTGTCAGGTGTTCTTTCTCCCAAAGTTCATTGGAGATCTCTTTAATTAATTCCAGCAGTTCGGCAGGATCAAACGGTTTCAGCAGGTAACCGTCTGCACCCACGCGTGCTGCTAACTGACGCGATTCAGGCGAGTCAATTGCCGTGACGATCAGAATCGGGGTATGGCTTTCTTTCTGTTTCATACGTTCGCAGATTTCAAATCCGCTTTCCTGGGGAATGATTAAATCCAGGATCACAAAATCAGGTTTGTGCATGACGAATGCGGAATGCGCCTGTCCTCCATCTTTCGCGAGCGTCACATGATAACCCTGTTCTTCCAGCAGTGTTTTCAGGAACAAAGCGGTATCCTGTTCGTCTTCCACAACGAGGATGTGGTTGACAATTTTCGCTGTCATATCCGAACGCATTTCATGTGTAGCCATCCGCGCGACTCCCTGTTTCAGTATCCCCGATTGCAGCGGGTTCTTCCGTTTCTGATCGTGATTTCTGCAGTAAAATGTTTGTCGTTTCGATCAGTCAGGAAAATGAGGTAGTATGTAAAAACGGTAACCCGTCAAGAGAAGTTCGTGGATATTTTTTGAGAGTTGACAGAATAAAAGGCTGAAGTTGATTATCACAAACTTACAAACAAATGGCACGGCAAAATGAATAAATCAACGGAAATGCCAAAAAGTCCTGAAAAACAGGGGTAAACACATTGACTTTTGGAATTAAGATCACTTTACTTACGCTTGGTTCGAAAAGAACGGCCTGTTTTTTTCGAGCCAACGCAGAATTGGCAACTCACATGACGAGGTGGTACCCCACGTCTTTCATTTTCAAATTCCAGTATCAGGAGTTCACGATGGCAGCAAAGGCTATTACGAAAGAAAAGCCACTTACCAAAACAGAGATCCTCAATGCACTAGCTGAAGGTTCTGGACTCACTAAGAAAGAAGTTACTGCTGTTCTTGATGAACTCAGCGCACTGATTTCCAAAAACCTTGGGAAACGCGGTCCTGGCGTCTTTAATGTACCAGGGCTCCTCAAAATTCAGGTTCAGCGGAAACCTGCCACTAAGGCTACAACCCGCCCTAATCCATTCAAGCCTGGTGAAATGATGCAGGTTGCTGCAAAACCAGCCCGGAATGTGGTCAAGGTTCGACCTCTCAAAGCATTGAAAGAGATGGTCTGATATACTTTCAGCCGCCTTGCATCGGAAAATAAGAACATGTAGATGCAGTTTCCCCCTGAGGGGGGCTGCGTCTTGCATGATTCTTAGATGCAGTTTAAGATACCCAAGGTTGATGTTATCCGTTGTCTTACCTGCCTGGATGTTACTTGATTATCACAAGTTTTAGAGTCCTTTCAGGGCAAAAACTCGTAAAAGCAATTTTTATTTGAAATTTCGGGTTTTTTTATAAAGACGTATCTTGCTTTATCCGATGAAGCAGTCGCGATCGTAAGTGTATTTTCTAATATACTTTACGGTTGAAGGGTAAAGCCTCAATCAGAAATGTGCTTCTTTTCTGTGTGCCACCGCAGGCATGTACGCGCTCGTACTTCGCGCCAGCCTCTTGACGGTATAAATGTGGGCATGTAAAATCTCAGCGTATGTGATTGATTAGTATTAGTACTGATTGATGGCAGTGGTGTTTAGCTTACCCAATAACACTACGTTTCTGTTTACGGGGGGATGCATTAGGCATCCTGAGAGAGAAAATGGCATGTTAGTTTTATCCCGCAAGAAGAATGAGAAAATCGTCATTGATGAGAATATCGTCATAACGATCGTCGAGATACGCGGTGACAAGGTTCGCCTGGGAATAGAGGCTCCGCGCGAGGTTCCCATACACCGTAGCGAAGTTTATGACGCCATTCAAAATGAGCAGAATTCCGTTTCTGAATCAGAGAACGATACGACCGAGCTGTTACAATAAGCTCCTGAGTTGTGCAAATATGAATACTAAAGCCGCCTGCGGGCGGTTTTTTTATTCCCTGATTTTCTGAGTTTATTCCGTCAGAGTGGTGTATTCAAAAGTATTTTCAGAGAAGATGCATTCTGTTAACGCCGTCCGCTTGACTTATCCGATGGAAACCTTAGATTACTAATTCGCATTGGCCCCATCGTCTAGTTAGGCCCAGGACATCGGGTTTTCATCCCGAAAACAGGGGTTCAAATCCCCTTGGGGTCAATTCAAAGCAACAAGGATTCAACTGAATCCTTGTTGCTTTTTTTTATGCTGCAGGTGATCGCGGTTACCGATCGCGGTCGCTTTTCCAGGCGACTCGCTTCCCTGCTGGCCGGCTTCAATGGCTCTGGAGTAACACCACTCAACCAGAATTCGGACTGGTAGACATTTGAATGATGGCGTCGGCGTGGTGCTGGATGCGAGAAACTGCCCGGGCAATCATTTCCATGTTATTCTCATTCGTCAGCAGGATCGGATGATGCAAGACGACAAGGCTCTGATCGCAGGCGGTCGCGACTGGGAGCTCATTGACCTGTTTGAAGCGTTTTCGACTGTGAATGGCGTGTAAGGCCCTGAATCCCGGGTACAGGGCAATACCCTCAGCCTGCATCGACTGGCAGAACAGTGCTCGGGGCAGACCTGCAAAGCGTGCGGGGTGATAATGCAACCCGAGTTTGTAATAACCGGGGCAGGATGAATTGGTATTCATGCGTTCTGAGTTGATCAAACCCGTCAGCCCGGAGTTGTTTCCGAGTTGAAGCAGGAGATGTTCCACATTCTCGTGACGTGTCTGATTGTGCTGTTGCAGTGTCTTGAGCTGGGGGATGAGCAACGCCGCCTGCAGCTCTGTCAGCGGATAAGCCTCATTTCCGCGGTAGGAATAAAGTCGGACCCGCTGTGCAATTTGTGGTGACGAGGTCAATAACGCGCCTCCTCGTCCTGCTGTCAGTAATTTGCTGCCACCAAAACTGAGGACGCCGATATCACCCCCACTGCCGGCAATGCGTCCCTCAATCCGGGCGCCCGGGATCTGGCAGGCATCTTCAATGACGGGAATGCCTCTTTTTTTTGCCATTGCGCATAGCGCCTGCATCGGAACCAGTCCGCCGTGCAGGTGGGAAACCAGTATACATCTGGTGGATTTCGTAATTGCCTGTTCCAGCAGGCTCAGGTCCAGATTGCAGTTCCTGCTGTCGACGTCAACCAGCACAGGTGTGGCACCGACGGTCAAAATATTTTTGAAGTTTCCTTCGAAGTCGTAGGCGGCCAGGATGACTTCATCCCCTGTTCCGATCCCCAGTCCCCGCAGGGCGAGTTCGATGGCCACCGTTCCGCTGGAGCAGAGAATCACTTCTTCTGTTTGATGAAGTGTGGCAAGTTCCTGCTGCAGCTGCTCTGACCAGGGGCCATGATATTTACCCCATGCGCCTGACTGTTGTGCTTCCTGTAAGACCTGATTGACGGCCTGGTCCGGAAAAGGCCACTCGGGCGGCCCTTCCGGAAAACAGGGTGTTCCACCCAGGATGGCAGGTTTTGCTTGGGATAAACTGTTCATAAGCTTCGATAGCGGAATCTGGTTTTTATGTACGAAATCGGAATTCGTGAATGAGATAGTATTGTACTTAAGAATGTTTGAGTAAACTATGTATAGCGTACTTTTGCAAACAGCGACCGGCCAGGTCGGCCGGTTTTGATGATCGTGCTTCAAAAAACAATTTCAATTTTTGATGAGTGAGTGAGTCCAGTATGACACATCAGATCAAATTTATCATGGTAGGCGGCTTTTTGGGTGCCGGGAAAACAACGACTCTCGGCAGGCTGGCCAAATATTATACTGATCAGGGATTGAATGTCGGTGTGGTGACCAACGATCAGGCGGCGGATCTGGTAGATACGAATGCGCTGCGCTCACAGGGGCTGCATGTCGGCGAGGTGGCAGGCGCCTGTTTCTGCTGTCATTTTAATGCACTGATGGAGACGATTGAGCAACTGGGTGCAAAGTCGAAGCCCGACGTGATACTGGCGGAACCCGTTGGCAGTTGTACCGATCTGGTGGCGACAGTGATTCAACCCATCAAGCGACTGTTTGACGCCGAGTTTTCCATTCACCCTTATGCCGTTCTGATGAAGCCCAGTCATGGGAAGAAGATTTTGAAAAATGATAAAGGGTCCGGATTTTCTCCGAAGGCTGCTTACATTCTGAAAAAGCAACTGGAAGAAGCGGATCTGATTCTGATTAATCGCATTGATGAACTCTCGGCGGAAGAGGTGGATGAACTCACCGCGCTGATTGACGAGAATTTTCCGGGAACGCCCGTACTGCGAACGTCTGCACTCACGGGTGAAGGCTTTGAATCGCTGGTTCAGTTTCTGGAACAGGATGGCGATTTCGGAAGTAAGATCCTCGATATTGATTATGACATTTACGCGGAGGGTGAAGCAGAACTGGGTTGGTTGAACAGTAGCGTGCGTGTCTCATCCGAAACGGCCTTTTCGCTGGATCAGTTATTATTGGATGTGATTTCGCAGTTGCAGGTTTCCTTTAAAGAAAAGGGAGTCGAGACGGCGCATCTCAAGACCATCGGTTTGTGGGAAGGCTTTTTTGGTGTGGCGAATCTGGTGAGTAACGACAGCGAACCCAAATTGTCACTGGCTTCAGACTGCACGGTGAACGAGGTGGATCTGATTGTGAATGCCCGCGTGGCCTGTGATCCGGTCGCATTGGAAGAGCAGGTGATGGCTGTGTTGCAGAATTGTGCGAAAACCTTGAATGCGAAACTGGAGTTTCGTCAGACACAAAGTTTTCGTCCAGGCAGACCCGTGCCAACGCATCGTTACGCCACACCTCAGTAATGTTTGCTTTCTGTTTTTCTCTCACCCGTTTAAGGGTTCATTCGCTGGAATTCCATGTCTGAGCTGGATGCGTTATTTGATACAAAACGGCGGCAGGGATTTCGTCGGCAGTTGTTGTCCTGGTATGCGACTCACCAGCGCGATTTGCCCTGGCGGCGGCTGCATGATCCTTATGGGGTCTGGATCAGTGAAATCATGCTGCAGCAAACCGTTGTGGCGGCCGTCATTCCCTACTTTGAAAAATTTATGAAGCGCTTTCCCGACGTGCATGTCCTGGCGGCTGCCGAGGAAAGCGAAGTGCTGCAGCATTGGGAAGGGCTCGGCTATTACAGCCGGGCGCGGAATATCCATAAAGCGGCCAAAAAGATCGTTGAGGAGCTTCAGGGCAAATTCCCCACGACTGTGGAAACGCTGCAGGAGTTGCCAGGCATCGGCCGTTATACGGCGGGGGCCATCTGTTCGTTTGCCTATGATCAGCGGGCTCCGATCGTCGAGGCGAATACGTTACGGCTTTACTCGCGGCTGATCGGGCTTGAGGAAGATCCCCGGTCAAAGGCAGGGCAAAATCAGTTGTGGGAATTTGCGGCGCTGATTCTGCCGCGCAAGTCGCCGGGTGTTTTCAATCAGGCGCTGATGGACCTGGGAAGTCTGGTCTGCACGCCTCAAAATCCGGAATGTGCAGCCTGTCCTGTCAGCGCGGGGTGCGAAGCCTTTCTCAAGCAGCGGCAGCATCAGATTCCTGTGCCGAAAGCGCGTCCGGAGATCACACCTCTGACGGATGCCAGTATTGCCGTCTTCTCGGGAGAGAAAGTGATGATTCGCCAGCGAATGCCGGGAGAACGCTGGGCGGGTTTGTGGGACTTTCCCCGTTTCACATTTGAGGACATGAATGGTTGCCCGCATCCTGCAGTGGTTCGAAAAAAATCAAACGGGCAGAAACTGCTGTTTGCCGAAGAGGATCGTCAGCGGAAGCAGCAGACTGAAGTTCCGGCAGGATTGTCGGCAGCGGTGATTCCCCGCCTGGAAGCGTTTCTAATGGAGCAGGCAGGGGTCGAGGCATCGGTTCAGCGTTTTGCGGCTGAGATTCGGCATAGCGTGACCCGCTATAAGATTCGTCTGCTCTGTTTTGTGGCGCAGGTTGAGTCGGGTGAAGTGGCCTGTGTTGATGCTTCCGTTCCGGGAGGCGAGCGGCAGACTGCCTGTCAATGGGTGACGGTCAGCGAACTGGAAGCGTATCCTCTGTCTGTGACAGGCAGGAAGTTCGCCCGGCTGCTGGCGGACGAAGTCTCCGCGTCTGAATGATCTGATTTTGGGTTGGCGCGTAAAAAATCCCCATTCTCAAAATTGCCTGAGATTGAGAATGGGGAAACGAATTTGACCTAAGAAAAGAAAACGGCATCCGTGCCAAAAAGACCTTCCATGGAATTTAAGCCTTTAGGGGGTACCGGATGTGATGGGGATACTGAATGAGTCGTTCACTTTTCCTGTAGTCAAAGACGCTGAAGAACAATGTATATTGTTGTCAGTTGGTGGGTTAACCGGATAGTTCTTTAAAGAGTGTTCCAAATTCAGGCATATCCTGCTCGAGCAGATTCTGCCAGGCGACCGGATTCCAGATTTCAACGCAGATGACAGCGCCGATAATCATGACATCCTGATTTGGTTGAACGCCCAGAAACTCGCGAAATCCTTCCGGAATGGTACAGCGAGATCGATTGGCCAATTGAATGGTGCGATTTCTGGTTGACAGTAATCGCCCCAGTCGTTGCACTTCGTCCCAACGATTTTCCAGACGGTGTGCCTGGATTTTTTGTTTGATCAGATCCACACCCTGCTGTTGTCGAACTTGCCAGTCGGCAGCCTTCCAGAGGCTGAGACAGCCGGCTCGTTCCTTGGTCAGCATTGTTTCCCCGGATTCGTCGGTGATGGCTTGAGCCATTTCTACGGGAAGTGAAATACGAAACCGGTCATCGACCGTTCGCTTCGTTTCTCCCGTAATAAATGTTTCGCCGCTCATAACCAGCCTGCAAAAGGGGGATGCGTGGATCAAATCTCAACAGTTGAGAACGAGATCAGTATTGTACTGGGCGGATAACCCACAATCAACTAGTTTTCAAAGATCAATTGGGTAAGAAACCCACATAGAAGAGAATCTACAGCTGATTTCTCAAAAAGGCAATCATTGATTGAGCATTTCTCCCGATTTTGTCAATTTTTCTTTTTGGCGCTGTTTTTCAAGCTGTAAAAGTGATGAGGCCCATTCCGGATATCCGGGCGGCCGGCTCCGTAATTTCAGATGGTATCGTGTGCATTCGTAAATGATGTGAGATTACGGGGTACAAAAGTGTTACCCCTGTGTCCGCACACGTTCCGCGACGGACGGCGATTTTCTCTGGGGGGGGAACGATGGGCAGTGCCGCATCTTCAGTTACTGCGTTGTCGGTGATATCGGTTACGATGTGAGACCAGGAAGTTCTGCTTTTCGCTGCATGAGGATCGTGTGTGTCACGAGGCGGTTTGTGTCTGCTCTGTCGGAGTGGTCTGAAGCAGGAGCGGCTGTGATGCATCGGCTCTGTTCCTTTCTGCGGAAACAGGTTTCCGCTTTCGTGATGACTGGGCACAATCATCGTGAAGCGCACGAGGGGGTCAAGCGGTGATTCGGAAATGAAAGAGAATGAAGCTCTACGATGTTCTTTGATTGTATTTCGATCGTATTTGAAAGAGGGGGGCAAAAGATAACGGTATCTAGGGACACCTGCAGTCAGTTCACCCCACAAAATGGAAAAAGCAGCTTGTTTTTGATAGTGACAGAATCAACAGGAGCGCTGTTTTCATCGGTGAAAAAAGTTGTGTCCCACGCACGCGCGACGCTTACTACGCAAATTGAGGAAGTCCGCAGCGGTGTCAAGCAAATTTAAATTTGGATCAAGAGTGATGTCGCAGAGGAGCAGGGGCAGGATGGGAGGGGGCAGGTACAGATAAAAAAACACCGCCGAACGAACCCGGAAATGGGTTCGCCCGGCGGTGGAAGTTTTTCGCCATGCCTGAAGGCAGGTCAGTGAATTTTAATATTCTCGTGATTTCAGGATACCCGGCAGTGGAACCGGATAGGAGCCATCAGCGCGGGCCAGTACAGGAGCAGGCGAGTCCATGGTCAGTTTGTCGACATCAGGAGCAAATTCCTGTTCGCAGTTCAGCATATCATCGTAGGTTATGATTTGCCCTGTATGAGCGGCCATTCTACCCATGGAAGTGACCAGGCTGGCTTCGGCGCCACGTTTCACTTCGTTGTAAGGTGTGTTATTTCGAATGGCTGAGATCAGGTCATCCCATTCGACCTGATACGGATTCGGTTCTGGTTGTGGATAGGCCCACAGCAGGTTTTCATCAGTTTCATTATAACCTTTGTAGATGCGGGATTTAGCAGGATGATGAGCCGAAGTGGAGATCACTGCCAGACCTTTGGTGCCATGCGCGAAGCTGGCAAATTTCTGACGGCAACCGGGAATGGTGCGGCCTCTGAGGAACATTTTTGTTCCGTCGGCGAACGTGTATTCCACACTGTAGCTGTCGAAGTTCTGGTCGACACTATCGCCGCGGTAGTGGCGGCCGCCGGAACCATCGGCCTGAACGGGCCAGGCATCTTTCATCCAGCAGCTTTCGTCGATGTTATGAATCAGGAAGTCGCTGAAACCTCCCCCGCTGGCCCAGAGGAACCCATGAAATCTTTGAATCTGATAGAGCAGTTCGCTCATTTTTTCCGGTTTGGGTCCTGTTGCTGCAGAACCTGTGGGGCCGGCCATCCGGTAGGCTCTCAGCTCCAGGATATCGCCGATCTGTCCATCTTTGATACGATCGTGAAGTTCCTGTCGTGCCTTGCAGTGACGGCACATGAGTCCCACGCCGACTTTGAGATTTTTCGCTTCCGATTTTTTCGCCAGGTCAAACATCTTGCGAGTACTGGGGCCATCAACGGTAAGCGGTTTTTCCATGAAAACGTTGATGCCTTTTTCGATGGCATAACCAAACTGCACCCAGCGAAACGCGGGTGGTGTCACGAGCAGAACAACGTCTCCGGGGCTGAGGCAGCTGATTGCTTTTTCATATCCGTCGAAGCCAATAAATTTCTGATCCTCGGGCACATCGACTTTATCGTTAAACGATTTTTTGAGACTGTTGTAACTGGTCTCCAGCCGGTTATCGAAAACGTCTGCCATTGCGACCAGTTTAATGGGACCGCTGGTGGTCGAGAGTGCATTTGCTGCAGCACCGGTTCCGCGTCCGCCACATCCGACCAATGCAATTTTGATGGTATTATCTTCGGCAGCGTAAACGTGAGGGATTGCAGTACCAGCTAAAACAGAAGCCCCGGCTGCGAGTCGACTTGAATTCTTTAAAAATTCGCGACGGGATGAGACATTCTTAGGCGCTTCACTCATGTTGGGGCTCCTTGGTTAATCAGGGAATAAATAGAAGATCAAAGTGGAATATTGATTTATCTGATCAGTCAATTGAAAAAGGAATGCTGAATCACAATCGATTCTCGACGTAGACGGCGGGTAAAGATCTTTCAGACAAATATGTATGGTTATATCTGATTATATCAATGCGATAGAGGCAGTTGCAACTTCTTAGTGCGTGTGGAGGGCTTGCGGGAAAGGAAAAGTAACCGATTTGAGGTGACTCAAAATGAAAAAAACCGAAGGCGAAAACTCAGCCTTCGGTTTTTTATTTGTAAGAGAGGTTTATTTATCTAATGGGGCTTAGAAATTATAACCAGGATTTTTCGGATCGAAGTCAGCATCCGTTAACCCGGAATTCGTACGAATGTTGGTGTAAGTGTATTCTTCAACCAGTTCCGGTGTAGGATTTCGCTTGGTCGGCCAATCGTATTGTTCCACGCGAACTGGCAGATTTGTTGCTTTATCGATGTACAATCTTGTCATATGAAAACGCAGTCCCTGTTTTTGATCAGGATAGCTGGTCTGGAGGACTTTGCATTGCATGCTGCCAAGTTTTGCATCGGGGAAATATTTTACTGCAACCCCTGCATCGACTTGTCGTTCTTCTTTCCACTGCTTCAAAATCTGAAACAACATTCTGCGGATGCCGATGGTTGTGATCGGGTAGCGGCTTTCATCCATTGCCTGCGGGCTGTTTGGTTGAAGCGAGATGGTTCCGACCAGTCCTTTGATTCCTGTTTCATGGGCGAGGATCTGATTTCCATTCCGGCCATGAAAATAAATCACTTCTCTTCCCGTATGTGGCTTCTGAAAGTTCAGATATACGCTTAAAGGCTGCTCACGAAATTTGATCTGCATCGTTTGTGTGGGCTGCATTTTTCGCCCCACTTTTTCCCGTTTGATGAAGGTCGCCTGAAAGTCTTTGAGCGAAGACGTTCCTTCGTAACTCTGCATCGCGAGCCGAATTGCCGGATCGAGTGCATGTTCAGAGTCGGGGGCTGCTGCCATCAATAAATTGGCCTGGGTCAGATACGCCGTGACTGAAAGGGTGAGAACCCCGGCGATGGTAGCTGCTTTCTTCATCTGACGAACCAGTACGCTGTTAGTTTGGTAAGAGTTGTGTTTTACCATTGAATTTCGTGACTCCCTTTGTCGAAATCCACTTGCTTTGGACTCATTTTTGACGCTAAGAATTGTCGCAAAGCCAGTAAGAAATATGGACGCTATGTAAGGGAACTTCGAAATGAATCCCCTATTGTGAATTGATACGGTCTCAAAAATTAAAATCGAGAACAAATCTTATCCTTGATTTGGCCCAACGCTACTTTATTAATCGAACTAATTGGCAAACCGTAATTGCTTAGATGACGAGTTCTCCTTGTTTTTTTATAAATTGTCAAGACAGATTCTTTAGTTTATCCCTTTTGACATTTGGCTTGCTGCCAGTTCATTTTAAGACAGGGTGCTTTTGTCCATTTTACAATAAATCGGGCCCAAAATCATCTGGAGACATTTTTGAGACTTACTTATTTACTTAATTGAGGAGATTTTTAGAAACTCCAATTGTTCCTTTTCGGGTAAATCGGTATGATCCGTCCCCTTGAGACAGGCAGAGGGAGCGATAACAGGCTCATTATGTTTTTCTCAGGCAGACGTGGATCAGTGTTTTGCCGGTTCTACTAACTTAGAGAAGGCAGTTCCTGATAAAGAAGCTTGTGGTTGACCAAGATGGTTTCTGGTAACCCAAACATTGAGAACAAGGAGTGTTCCCATTGTTCAAATCGGATATTTTCCGATAGCGTGATTGCGAACATGGAGGAGAAACGCAAATGCGCTCCAAATCAAATGACTTTTTTTCAACAATTTTAATGCTGATACCGCTGGTTGCAGTTCCGATGCTGGCCATATTTGGCATTCCGGAAATTGCACCCGTGAAAAAGTCTGCTCTCAATGAAAATGAAACCTTCAGCAGTGAAGGATCTTCTAAATCCCAATTCGAAGAAATCTCATTCGACTCTTCGTCACATGAAATTGGCTTAGGGGGTGAAGGAGAACTTCCAGATCGATCCCGGTCAGGCCAGAGAAATCCTTTTGAGAAAATGGCTGCTGCTCCCAAAGGTTCCCCGAAGCGAGAGGAATGGCTGCCGCCTGCTGGTGCATTGGAAGGCTGGGAACTGGATACCGCTCCCTCCAAAATCGAACCCAATCAGAAAAAGCTCGGATTGGCCTCTGCGGATCCGCTGCCAAAACAGGGATTGGGGAACAATCCCATTCAACAGCTGTCTTTTGACGGAGCACCGTCCTCTCCAGGTTCAGTGAATTCTTTCGACCAGGAGATCCGACAGGTTGGGAACGAGCGAAATCAGTTTGAACCAACTGCGCCTGCAGGTCAGGCAGCAGCAAAAGAAGTGGACGAACAGTTTCGCGTGCGGGCAGAAACGATGTTACGGCGAGATCCGGCAACCTGGAGTGCAGCCGTTCAAAAGTTGAATGAGCTGGGCATCAGGGATTATCGACTCGAACCGGGCGTGCGACCAAACGAGTTTTTGTTTAGCTGTTCCTATTCTCCCCCTCATAATCCGCGCATCTCCCGACGGTTTGAGTCAGAAGCACTTGACCCGTTGAAAGCCGTGATTAGAGTATTGCAGCAGGTCGATGAGTGGAATCAAAATAAGTGAGCTGACACAGGTACGATATGCAAACAGCCCTCTTTGAAATTTCACTCAAAGAGGGCTGTTTGTTTTTGCAGATCTCAGTTTGCCGGTAATCGAGATGGATTACGCTTCATTTTGCTTATTTTTCTTCTTCTGCTTTATGGTTTTCTTTTTATCTTCCATCTTCTTTCGCAACTCTTCAGACCTGGGAGGAGCTGCGCGTTTGAGTTTGGACTGATCTTCAGCTGCTTTTTCCGCTTGCTCAACCTGGCCACACAGATCAGCGAGGGAAATTTCAACATCCTGTTGTCGATAAGCAGAAGAGGCTGTCCAGGCACGGCAGCTTTGGTGTCCTTCAAAATGATAGCTTTGATCCAGGCTGCGAATGGCGTGGCTGAATTCAATCAGTTCGTCATTGATGGCGGTGGAAGCGGCACTCATGCCAACAGTGGCACCAAGGACGCCGACTGTTCCCAGCACGACCAACTCAGCGGACATAACTAATCCGGCTTCGTCACGCCAGAAATTTTTAAACAGATTCATGATCAGACCTCTCAAAAAGTGATGACAGTTCAATTGAGAGTGAGGTGAGAGTGAGTTCCGCCAGTTCCGATTGTAGCAATTGTTCGGATTAAACGGATTGTATCGGTTGTTCCGGCAATGTAAATATAGGTAATATGAAAAATATGGAAAAACATGCTTCTGAATGAGTTAATATTCTTAAGTCTATATTTATAAGGGAGATAAGAGATAAATGTTTCCGAGTGCCTCTTCACGGGCGCACTCGACTCGGATCGTGGTTTTATGTGAAGAATGAAGCGCGGGGAAATTCTGGGAAGGACATGCTTTCGTGTTGGGAAATGGAGCCAACGCCGATTAATTGACAGAAAACGAGTGAAGCTGCAGGCCTTGTCACTGATCATTCAAGAGAAATTCGCGGGAGTGAATCCCTTTATACTTGCCTGATTTGTAGTTTCGGGACATGATCGTACCGATCGAAGATTCAAAAGTCTCAGTATTCCGCAACAGATCAGGAGAAGGGCCCGCCCAATATGTCATCACAGCAATCACCATTAGCCATTGGTATTCGACTCTCAATCATGATGTTCCTAGAGTTCTTCGTATGGGGAGCCTGGTACGTTACCGTGGGAAACTACATGGGTGCGAACGGGATGGGAGATGCGATTTACTGGGCCTATACCGTTGGTCCCATCGCTGCCATTGTTTCGCCATTCGCGTTGGGCATGGTCGCAGACCGCTTCTTTTCTTCGGAAAGAGTGCTGGCGGTGCTGATGATTCTGGGGGGAGTCGTTCTCTATTTTGCTCCCAGTGTGGTGGGCGAAAATGGGGAAGGAAGTACAACGTTTATCTTACTGCTTTTGCTGCATATGTTGTGTTATATGCCAACATTGGGTCTGACAAATACGATTGCCTTTTCCCATTTGAAGAATCAGGAAGTCTGGTTTCCTCTGGTGCGTGTGTTCGGAACGCTGGGCTGGATTGGTGCCAATATTCTGGTCAGTAAAGTGATGGGGGCAGATATGACTCCCAAGCCTCTCCTTGTGGCGGGAGGAGCTGGTGTATTGATGGGGCTTTATAGTTTAACGCTGCCTCACACTCCACCACCCTCGAAGGGAAAGGCGATCTCAGTCCGCGATATTCTGGGCCTGGATTCGCTGGCCCTGTTGAAAGACCGTTCTTTTCTCGTCTTTATGGCGAGTTCACTCTTAATCTGCATTCCTTTAGCCGCCTATTATGCTTACGCGCCAGTTTTTGTCGCTGATGCGGGTATCGAAAATCCGGCGTTTAAAATGTCTTTCGGTCAGATGTCCGAAGTTCTGTTTATGGTCTTAATGCCGCTCTTTTTCAAGTTTCTGGGTGTGAAACGGATGCTGCTGTTTGGCATGTTTGCCTGGGTGGTACGTTATGCTTTGTTCGCAGCAGGTGCTTCTGACGGGGTTTCCTGGATGATCATTTCCGGAATTCTGCTGCACGGCATCTGTTATGACTTCTTCTTTGTGACGGGACAAATCTATGTTGACCAGAAAGCGGGTCCAGCGATCCGCGCTCAGGCACAAGGGTTTTTAGTTCTGGCAACACAAGGGGTGGGGATGCTGGTCGGGGCATTGATCAGTGGTAATTTAATCAATGCGATTGTGACTGGCGAAGGGCCTGCTAAACTGGAGAACTGGAAAGATTTCTGGATTTATCCCACTGTGGCTGCGTTTGTGATTATGGTGATCTTTATGATTCTGTTCAAAGATGATCCGAAACCCGCCCAGAACATGAGCGAAGAAGATGTCGCAAAAGCAGCCAGTAAGGAAGAGATGGTTTAATTCGACCCTGGCATTGCAAAAATAATAAAAGCCCCCTGTTCGTTTCAAACAGGGGGCTTTTTCTGTATTCAGCGAGGCGAAGTTTCTGAAGTTCGCTCATCGACCGGGGACAGGGGCAGCCTGCAGCCGGACCGGCATCATGGATTCTACCAGGATGAATTCACCCCTTAAATCGGTTCGAAACCAGCGTTTGCCTGTGACTCCGACAGGACGTCCCTGAGCGGCATCCAGATTGATCTGAGGTGACACCGGTTGCAGATAGGCGAGAAATTGTCCATTGGGAGCTGTCAGGGCATGGGTTGGCATACCCTGGCGAACGTTGCTTAAACGTCGCACGATGCCCGCTCCCGAGAACTGTGGTTGAGTCTGTTGCGGAGGTTGTTGTGTGGTCCCTGATTGAGGGACCGTCGGTTGAGGGGCACTTGGCTGAGGGAGCGGGGTGAGTGGTAGATTGGATGGTGTTGATTCCAGCGCGGGCTCGGGAGTGGGAGGCAGTAAGCTACCTGTTCCCGGGATGATTGTTTCGGTAGTCGTTTCCGGGCTGGGATAGCGACTGGTTTTATTTTGATCGGGGGCCATGGAAACCAGTTCGGCATCACGTTTACTGGTCTCTTCTGCCAGTTTGAGGAAATCCTGGTATTCTGACTGCACTTTTCGATAGCGTTGCACGGCTTCCAGTCGCAAGTCAATTTTACTGGCAATGGCCGGATGTTTGATTTCCTGCTGCAAGGTTTTGTAGTCCTGCTCTAATGCGGCCAGATCCCAGGCCGTCGGCTCTGCTTCAATCATGGTTCGAAATTGGGTATCAATGGTGGTGATCGCCTGCTTGGCAGCGGCAATCTGTTCTTCTTCCGGAACACTGCGGCGTGCTGAACCATCTGTGGGAGTTTTAATCATCTCCTGCTGAGGGGCAGAGGAATTATTTTGTGTGAGGCTCTGTGTAAAGGGATCTTTTCCGCCGCCAGCGATCGGAGAATCGAGAGAGGCAGGGGCACTTTTTCCGGGTTGATACTGGTCGGCGGGAAGCAGTAAATGCCCTTCTACCCACCGCCATTCACCGACAGGCGGCTTGATCTGATACATCAGTACGTTGCCAAACTCTGACTGTGCGTTTTTACTTCCCAGGATCGTGACTTCATCATTTTTTGAAAGACGAATCTGTTCGACATCGCGGGATTCACTAAACGCACTGCCTACACGAACTACAACGCCATTTTCTGTAACCCGGCCACGATTGGTGCCCACTTTTTGAATGTATTCAGCCCGAACCCAACTGAAGCTTCCCTGGGGAGGCGTAATCATAAACCAGCCACCCGGATCATGTCGATGCACGGTAATGCGGCTGCCTCTTTTGAGTTTGAGGGTGGGATAATAGCGACTTCCATTGCCACTTCTTACCAGCGCTTCCTCTGCATTAACGACTGCTTCGTAGGGAAAAGTGCGTTTTGCTGCATAAGCATCATCAGCAAGGCAAAGAAGTAGCCCTGTAATTAATAAAGGTGTCAGGATCCAGCGGTCTAGCGAACACATGGAAAAAAGCCTCCGTGCTGACTTGAAACAGCCCATTTGAAAGGTATTAATTGAGGTGTCGAAGGTGATTGAGTAAACAGAATTGTTTTGAATCACGAATCGAAATGGATTCGAATGAGGGATAGGTAGAGATAGAGATTTTGAAAGAGGAGCGTTTGATAATGGAATTTAAAATTTAAGGCAAGACCAAAAAATGAATTGCGAGCGAAAAAGTGTTTATGTCCTGTAAATTACTTCAGAAAACGCACGCACGGAGTATTTGTGAAGGTTCTCGTCTTAAAATAGTAGGTGAAAGCCTGCTTTTTCGTATTGACGTAAAATTCAAACTATGCAAAATTATCGCCCTCTCAGTATGGTCAGTGTGATTCATATGACATGAATTCAGCTGCCCCATTAAGAAATACAGCATTTTCAAGAGATTTTGATTACGAGTTGTCATCCAGAGACTGGGGTCAATTTCGTTTCCAAATAGAGAAAATTCAGTTCGTTTGATTACCACTATGGAGAGTGGTCCATTCTGCAAAGGAGTGCTTCGGTCGTGAAAAAAATATTTACTTCAGCTACGGTTCTTGCCATTGTCGGTTGTTTTACCTGTTTCAGTGGAACAGTGTCTGCACAAAACACCGCACCGGCCGCTGCAAAAGCAGTAGAACACAAAGTGGGCCTGATTGATATGGCTCATGTTTTCAAACATTACGAGAAGTTTACAGCGCTGCGTGAGGAGCTGAAGACGGAAATTCAGCAAAGCGACAACAAAGCGAAAGCAATGGCTGAGCAGATTCAAGCCGTGCAGAAAGAAATGCAGGATTTCAAACAGGGGAGTCCTGAGTACTTAGCACGCGAGAAGCAGCTGGCACAGGCCGCCTCAGATTTTGAAGCGTTCCGTAAAGTTGCTCAGCGTGATTTTCTGCGGAAAGAGTCACGCATCTATCACACCATTTACATGGAAGTGACAGACACCGTCAAGAAGTATGCCAAGATCTACAATTACACTTTGATCATGCGGTTTAATCGGGAAGATCTCGATACCGACGATCCGAAGAAATTGATCCAAGGCATGAATCGTCAGGTAGTTTTTCACCGTGTAGACGATGACATTACGCTTTCCGTTCTGGATTACCTGAATCGAAGCTATAAGCCAAGTGCAAGCGCTACCGGGCCTGCTAAGCCAGGTGTTCAACAGCGCTAATCCGATTGCGTTGATAACCACTCTCATTGGATGTAGTGCAGGTCTTCCGACCTGCCTGCATCCTTTTTGTGATTTTTTCAGCACTTCTTGTAGTGTTCCGTCATCGAAGGAGTAGGGGCAATGCGAACTCGAAATCAGAGAACGCTGGCCAGATCATTGGAATGCACCGGGGTTGGGATTTTTACCAACTCTGATGTGAAGATTCGATTCTGTCCGGCTCCGGAGAATCATGGAATTCAGTTTATTCGAACGGACCTGGCTGGTTCAAAGCCGATTCCGGCACTGATCGAAAATGCTATTTTCAAACAGAGGCGGACGGCCATTGAATATCGAGGGGCATCGGTCGAAATGATCGAGCACGTCATGGCTGCCTTAGCGGGATTACAAATTGATAATTGCCGCATCGAAATTAATGCACCTGAGGCGCCTTGTTTTGACGGTTCATCACTGGAGCTGTCACAGGAACTGTTGGAATCAGGGATTGTCGAACAACCCTTCGAGCGGGAATTGATTTGCATCGAGCAACCAGTGACCGTCGAAGACGAATCAGGAAGTTTTATTCAGGCCAGGCCTTTGAACCGTTCCGTGATGGCGATTGGCTACTATCTGAATTACGGTGATGATTCGCCTGTCGCACCACAGTGCCTCACGCTGGAAATCAATCCCGATACATGGATGAATCATCTGGCATTCTCCCGGACTTTTGTCCTGGAAGAAGAAGTCGCAGCCATGCGCGGGCTGGGTTATGGATTGCGACTTTCTGCAGAAGATTTGCTGGTGCTGGGGCAAGAGGGTGTGATTGATAATGAATTAAGAACATCAGATGAATGTGTTCGTCATAAAATATTAGATTGTCTGGGTGATTTTGCTTTGATTGGCTGTGACCTGCATGGTTATTTCAGCGCGCATCAGTCGGGGCATGCTCTCAATCGAGAGTTGATCAAAAAAATTAAATCGACGCATCGTTCCACTTCATCTGAAGCAGTATGGAAAGTTGCTTGAAGTTTCAAATTGTGGCTGTTTTTCGGCAGCCTTTTATTCACGTTCTGATACAACATTGACTGCAAACTTTTTAGGATGTCGAACATGCCGACAAATATTTCAAATCTTTCCTACGTCGATCCGAATGCAGAAATCGGGGAAGATGTTACGATCGGACCATTTTGTTACGTTGGTCCTCATGTGACAATCGGAAATGGTTCCGTGCTGGATAACCATGTCACCATCACCGGGCATACCACGATCGGAGAAAGAAATCGTTTTTTTCCCACATCGGTGATCGGCGCAGAGCCACAGGATGCAGGATATTCGGGCGCTCCAACCAGGGTTGTGATCGGCGACGATAATCTGTTTCGAGAAGGTTCTACGATACATCGCGGAGCAGAAAAAGAAGATCATTGCACACGCATTGGAAACCGAAATACGTTTCTGAGTAATGCCCACGTGGCACATAACTGTCGGGTCTTCGATGATGTGACTCTGGTCAATGGAGTTTTACTGGGAGGCCACGTGCATGTACATGACCGGGCTGTTGTTTCAGGCAACACGGTCGTGCATCAGTTTTGTACTGTCGGGACGCTTGCCTTTATCACTGGTGCATCACGGGCGACTGTGGATGTGCCTCCCTTTATGATCTGCACGGGTGCAGATGACTTCCGGATTCGTACCGTCAATATTGTGGGTATGCAACGTGCCGGGATTTCGGAAAGCTCCGTTGCTGTCATCCGACGCGCACATCGATTGATGTACCGAAAAAACAAAAAACTGGAAGAAGTGCGAGACATTTTCCGTGAGGAACTGGAAGGTGTCATTCCCATGACTTTACAGACCCTGTTCGATCATTTTGAAGGTATCAAGGGGAGTAAAGCCGGTCGAGGCCGCGAAGAAGCAGCCCGAAATATGAAATTTAATCCGGAAGAGAACAATCAAGTATCAACACGGAGAGCAGCATGAGTTTGTTGAAAGTCGCCGTCGTCGGAGTCGGAGCATTAGGCCGTCATCATGCCAGAATTCTGGCCGGCATGGATGGAGTGAACCTGTTTGCTGTTGCCGATACCAATCCGGTACAGGGGCAGGCCATTGCAGAACAGCATGGCAGCCGCTGGGTTTCTGATTATCGCGAATTATTTCAGGAAGCAGATGCCGTTTCGCTGGCTGTTCCCACGCACGCACATCTGGCGGTTGCCAGTGAATTTTTATCCCGCAGGATTCCGGTTCTGGTCGAGAAACCGATTGCCTGTAATCTGCAGGAAGCAGAAGAGCTCGTGCGCATCGCCGAAGCGCATGATACTTTGCTCCAGATCGGGCACGTGGAACGGTTTAATCCCGCGACGCAGGCAGCATTCGAACGTTGTTCGAACCCTCGTTTTATTCGCAGCGAACGAGTCAGCCCTTATACGTTTCGATCGACGGACATTGGTGTCATTCATGACTTGCTCATTCACGATATTGATCTCGTGCTTTCTCTGGTGAACTCTCCCGTTAAAAGTGTTGAAGCCTTTGGGGTTTCTGTGATGGGAGAGCATGAAGATGCCGTTCAGGCGCGGCTGCGATTTCAAAATGGTTGTATTGCCGACCTGACGGCCAGCCGGATTTCTCCTACCGCCAAGCGGACGATGCAGCTTTGGGGGGGCTCGGGCTGTGTGACCGTTGACTTTACCAGTCGCGAAGTAACTTCGTATCGACCATCGGAAACGCTGCTCTATGGAACGCCGCCACTCGAACGTGCGCGGAAAGCAGGTGCAAATCTTGAGGCGTTGAAGCAGGATGTGTTCGGAACGTTTTTGAAAGTAGACTCTCCGGAAGTCTCGACAGCAGATGCATTGACTGCCGAGCTGGATAGTTTCGTGGAAGCGATTCGAAACAATACGGAACCCCTGGTCGGAGGCACGCAGGCGCTGCAGGCAATGCAGGTTGCGGAGCAGGTTCTCGAAGCGGTGAACTGCCACGAGTGGGATGGAAGTCAACAGGGAGCTGTCGGACCGTTTATTCAGTTTCCTGCAGAACAGCGCCGACTGGCCGGTTAATTCGGCCAGTCGGCGTGACAGACGTCATTGCCGGTCTCACGTTCGAAGAAGAGTTCAAATCAAATCAGTTCTTCGAGGGCTGCGGTGACTTCTTCGGCGTGTCCATTCACTTTGACTTTCGGCCAGGCAGCAGCGATTTTACCATCCTTGTCAATGAGGAACGTGGCGCGCTGAATGCCCATGTATTTCTTGCCGTAATTCATTTTTTCAACCCAGACGCCATACTTTTCTGCAATCTCATGATTTTCATCTGAGAGCAGTATGAACGGCAGTTCGTACTTTGTCGCAAATTTTTCATGCGAAACGACTGAGTCCGGGCTGATTCCCAGAATCACAGTATTATTTCGTTTGAAGTTGGCGACCCGATCCCGAAACTCACAGGATTCGGTCGTGCAACCCGGTGTGTCGTCTTTGGGATAAAAGTAAAGGAGCACGTTTTTTTCGCCTTTGTACTGACTCAGACGAATTTTTCCTTCGGGGTAGGCAGGGAGATTAAATGCAGGAGCACGTTTGCCAACTTCTGGTACTTTGCTTTCAGCAGCCATTGTAGAATCCTTCAGCTATTGGTGTAGAAACGGGACAGAATCCCGTCAGAAATCGAGTGGTTATAAGATCCTGTTTACGCAACAGGATTCAGTCTAACAATGCCTCATGCGATTGCCTACTAGACGAATCACATTTTGCCATCGCGTCATCAATCTATTAAGCCTGGTCCAAATGGCCTGGGAGACGCTACAGTAAAACTGGACACAGTCTAGCAGGCGGGCTGAAAACTTTCGACAGATCACAGTGGTGCGAATTCAAGTCAGGAGTGAAATCAGGATCGCCAGTATTGCTGGTGATATTTCGTGATCGTTTTCAAAGCGGGTTTAGCCTGACCTTCGAGGTTGATCAAGCCGGAATGCGGAAAACGGCGTGCATCCTGATCGCGGAACCGGGACCAGTAAACTCCCGTCACAGCGGGCTTGGCCAGGAGCAAAGGCAGGTACAAGTCGATCCATTCTGCCTGTGCGGCTTCGCTCCAGTCGGTTTTCCACTGACTTGTCTGCACTTTTGAAATAGTCGCATTTCTCTCATCAACGACCGTATCATTACTGGGGAATGACAGAGTGATGTGTAAAGGCAGGTTCAGTACACTCCATTTATCAATCAGCTTGGAGATATCCAGCAAATCGTGATGGTGAGAGCCATTGGGGTAGTAGCCGATGCTGAGTTCCAGATCGATTCCGGACAGACCGACGCCCAGTCGATCGATCGCGTCCACAAACTGCATTGGTGAGAGCTGGTGCTGACCTTTGGAAAGATAATCGCCCCAGGGTTGCTCGACTCTGATGAAACATTGAATCGAATCATCGGTCTGCTTGGCGACTTCAATCGCCCGTGCTGTTAATGTGAGGCGTGTTTCTTCATTGAGTCCGAACACGCCGCCGGTATTCATAGAGGAAACCAGAGTCCAGGTTCGGATACTGCCGGTATAGCGCGTGATGGCAGTCTCAATAAAATGTGAAATGATGCTCTGGAAGTTGACCATATCCAACTTCCAGGATTCAAGCCAGTCAGGCAGTCCCTGTGGTGCAAAATCGAGCAGGCACCCGCCGCGAATCAGGAGATGATTCTTTTCGCACCAGTCAACCTGTTGATCGCACAAATCCCAGTTCTGATCTCCCTCATAGGGTTCGATCATTTTCCAGTTGATCAGATCGGTATTGGCGGCATCGAATGCCTGGCAGATCTGCTTGCTTTCCTTTGTGTTGGGAATCAACTCACCCAGATTACAGCCCAGTGAAACGGGCAGTTTCATTGACTGAGACCTCTGGTGGAGAATGGTCAAACGTTGCCGGGCATAAATCTGGACCAGCATTTCTGCAGCCGCATGTGCTTTCTGTAGCGCTACGCCAGCCAGTTCTGAGCACTCTTCCAGTTTGTCCTGGATCACGGCCGCCTGCGCGAATGTAGAGAATGCTTCGTCGTGTAACTTCCAGAGCGCATCGGGAATATTCAGACCGGCGATTTGCCACACACTGAGCTGGTCTTTCAGAGTCGAAATTTTCCCACGCGCCAATTCAAGCATCAGAACGTAGGGTTCTTCCCGTTCCGGAAGAGAAGCCGTTCTGACTACTGGCCGGCCAAAGTCGGTGATTTTCCAGACGATATTGAGTTTGCAGCTTTGAGAAGTCTGGCGACGAAAAGTCAGAAGATTCCCATCCACTTCGACACGCGTCGGAAAGACACGACCATCGACGGCGTTCAGATAGGCACGATGGAGATCAGACCAGTCTTCAGGTACTTGAGTCGGTGCAATTAAAAAGCGCAAATTGCCCATAAAACGGGTCACAATCGTTATCTGATTTTTCAATGATGATATTAACTTCAGGCCTGATATTCCATTATCACGTTTGAGGGGCATCAGGCAAGTGTAGACTCGTATGTATGTACATTGAGGCGGGAGAGAAGCACGGGGAGGCAGGAACCTGACGATCACTCATTTTGTGCGGGATTTGCGGGTTATGATTTTTCGTCAATTGTTTAGCACGCTGGTTCTCGCTACACTTCTCAGTGTTCAAATTCATGGATTTTTAATTATGGTGGTCACGGTTTATGACTTCAGCAGCACTTATGGAAAGTTCGCTTTCGGGCATACCTGTCAAACGGGGAAAAGTTCGAGACGTTTATGATTTCGACGATCGCCTGTTATTCGTGGCGACAGACCGGATCAGTGCGTTTGACTGGAATTTGTCTCCCGGGATTCCAGATAAAGGCAGGGTGTTGACCCAAATCAGTCGCTTCTGGTTTGAGCGTTTTGATAACATTCCCAATCATCTGCTGAGCATGAATCCTGCCGACTTGCCACTTCCCGAAAACGCAGACCTGGACGCACTGTACGGTCGCTGTATGGTTGTGAAAAAAACAGAAGTGGTGCCCTTCGAGTGCGTTGTCCGCGGTTATCTTTCCGGCTCCGGCTGGAAGGATTATCTGGCAACGGGAGCCGTTTGCGGAATTGATCTGCCGGAGGGCCTGAAACAGAGTGATCGGCTTCCTCAGCCATTATTTACGCCGGCAACGAAAGCCGAAACGGGGCACGATGAGAATGTCTCTTTCCAGGCCATGAGTGATGCCATCGGTCAGGAGCTGGCAGGGAAACTGCGGGATCTCAGCATCCAAATATATCAACAAGGGGCAGAGTATGCGCGCCAGCGGGGAATCATACTGGCAGATACGAAGTTTGAATTCGGTCTGCTGGACGGAAAGCTGATTCTGATTGATGAAGTGTTGACTCCCGACAGCTCCCGTTTCTGGCCTGCCGAGCATTACCAGCCCGGAGGCCCGCAGCCTTCTCTGGATAAGCAATTTGTACGTGACTGGCTGGAAACCACGTCGTGGGATAAAAACAGCACTCCTCCCGCGCTGCCTGAAGAAATCGTGTCGAAAACTCGCGAAAAGTACTTTGAAGCATTTCGAACGCTGACAGGGACGGAATGTAACTGGTAATCAGGCCGAATTCTGTTCCAGGTTGAGAGGAAATAATGGCTATTCCCCCCGGTTCTGATTATACTGGGCGGTGCAGGTTTGCCTGGAGAAGCAGGTTGCGTACCCGTCTTTTCTCATCATCATTTCGTTCTATCAACAGCCTGCAAAATGAAGCGGTAGCTGCAATTATATCTGTTTATTCATCGATGTTTTTCTCTGCGGGCTTAACAGGAGAATGGAACAATGTCTTCATCAGAAGCCTCACCTCAAAAAGGGGCCGCATCCTCGGCTAAAATTACTCATCTGGGAGAATTCCGGCTGAAGCGTAAGCTGGGAGCCGGAGGCATGGGCGATGTCTATCTGGCAGAACAGGAGAGCCTGGATCGCAAAGTCGCCGTCAAAACGCTGAAGAAAAAGTTTGCCAACGATCCTAATTTTGTAGAACGTTTTTATCGTGAAGCCAAAGCGATGGCCAAGCTGGACCATCCGAATGTCGTTCGCTGTTACGCTGTGGGTGAAGATCGCGGGTTTCACTATGTTGCCATTGAATATATCGATGGTAAAAGCATGCAGGACTGGATGAATGAACTGAAGAAACTTTCCGTCGGCGATGCAACATTCATCATTCTCGCCTGTCTGGATGCGCTTTCGCACGCGCATGAATCGAATTTGATTCATCGCGACATCAAACCCGATAATATTCTGGTTACAAGCAAAGGCGTCGTGAAAGTCGCCGACCTGGGGCTCGCCAAAGCCACCGATGAAGATAACTCGATGACACAAAGCGGCACCGGACTGGGAACGCCTCTTTATATGCCTCCCGAACAGGCGCGGAATGCCAAACACGTTGACCATCGGACGGACATTTATGCATTAGGCGGGACATTCTATAACTTCCTGACAGGCAAGTTTCCCTTCACCGGCGATTCGGCTCTGGAATTGATTATGGCCAAGGAGTCAGGCAAGTTTGAACCGGTACGAAAACTCAATCCGGAAGTTCCCGAAAAACTGGATCTGCTGATTGAAAAAATGATGGCGAAAAATCCTGACCATCGGTTTAACAACTGTGCCGCGATCATGGAGTTACTGGAAGATATGGACCTGGAATCGCCGTCGCTCAGCTTTATCGATTCCGGCGAAGCGGTCAGCGGCTCGCGCGTCCGTCGCAAAGGGGGAAGTAAAGTCTCGTCAGCCGGCGTTCCGAAACGAAGCAGCGGACACGAGATCAATTCTGCAAAAGATGCGGCACAATCCGCGAGTAAAACGAAGGATGTTGTCGAGAAACGGGTCTGGTTTATTCAGCATCAGAACGCCGCCGGCAAAACAATGGTCAGTAAAATGACTGTTGCCCAGATCAAGCAGGGGGTTAAGGCCGGGGTGATTAACACATCGGCAAAGGTGAAACGAGCTGCCGATGGCCAGTTTATTTCGCTGGCACAGTGTCCGGAATTCGATTCCGTGATGCAGGTACGCACGATCAAAGATAAAGCCGACGCGCGTGCGATAAATATGGAGGATAAAATCAAGGAAATCAGCCGTGATTACGATCGCAGGCATCGGCGGCGGTTTTTCAAGAATCTGGCGGAAGGGACCTGGGGCTGGATTACACTGATCATTTATCTGGGGGTCATAGCCGGAATATGTTACCTCGGTTATCTGTATATTCCGGAATTATGGCGCTGGGTTGCCGTAAAATTGAATTTATCCTGAATTTTTACCAATGAACGGATTCCAGCAGCGTAGGTAAATGAGAAGGATTTTATATTTCTCAAATTCCGACAGTCAGTATGTCGATGAAATCTGTATGACTGTACGATTATTTCCTGAATCCGTTTCCCGCTGTCGCCGCGTGAATTACCGTTTGAAAAGAGCAGGTAGCGCCCTGTTAGCGTTCTGTCTCTTGATCGGGCAGGGTCTATCTCCCGTTAACGTCGCTCAGACGGGCGAAGTGGAACTGAAACACGGTACCATTATTCGGGGTGAACTGGCTCCGATTTTAGGACTGACCGATGCTTTGGCTGCCAGGCTTCAAGGCAAAGGACCCGATGATCCGGACCCGGCAGCACCGATTATCATGGTTGATAATGGAATCATTCGCTATTTCGTGCCGCGCAGGATGGTCGCGCGTTTCAACAATGACGAGGATCTTTCCCTGCACGAAACATTCCCACTGAAACAGCAGGTGACAGGCCGCGGACAGATGCTGAAAGAAGTGGGGTCCTACATTGACGTCACCGATTTCGATGAGTTTGGTCGCCGAACCGTGACGCTCAAAACGAGCAAAGGCAATCTGCCGTTGCTGCAGGGAGTGACAGAGATTACCCCGCACTACCTGAAAATTACCGGGTTAAAGCATCAGTGGGATCTGGGAATTCGAACGACTTCTGTGAAGGAAGAGGTTCTGGAAGCAATGCTCAAACGCGCGATTGATCCGCTCAATCCCAACGAGCGTATCGCTGTCGCACGGTTTTATATTCAGGCAGGCCTGTATCTTCCCGCTGCGGAAGCATTTGATGCCATTGAACGGGATTTTCCGGAGTACAAAGAGAAGATCGCCGCGTTCGTGAAAGACCTGCGGACCCTCCACAGTCAGCAATTGCTGGACGAACTGCAACAGCGTCGCAAAGCTGGTCAGCACCGGTTGGCGCAGGAAGCGATTACGAGGTTTCCCACAGATAATGTCGGTCAGGCGATTCTCAGGCAGATCCGCGAAGTAGAAGAAGATTACCTCAAACGCCGTGAGGAAATCGAAAAAGCACAATTCCGTTTGGGAGAACTCGAAGCAGAGATCAAAGATCAACCCACCAGAGATCTGCTGCAGGCCTACCGTCGGGAAATCATCACTCAACTCAGTTATGAATCTGTAGGTCGGCTCTCTGCTTTCCTGAATCTGGAAAGCGACAATTCGCTGTCTGCCCGGGAGAAACTGGCGATCGCTTATTCCGGCTGGATTGTCGGGTCTGCTCATGTGGTCACTGATTTAGATAGCGCGTTGAATTTGTGGACCGCACGAGCTCAGGTGCTGGAGTACTTGCGTGATGCGGATGACCAGCAGAGCGATTCCAGAATCGAGACCCTCACCAAGCTGGAAGGCATTTCGACAGCTGTTGTGAAACAGATGATTCCGCTTTTGCCGCCGATTCTGGATGCTCCCGTACGGGACAATCTTCAGACATTCCCGATTCAGGTGACCGATCCAGAGGCAGAGGTTCCCGTGTCCTACTCTGTTCTGCTGCCAATCGAATATAACCCGCACCATACCTACCCGATGATTGTCGCGCTGCGGCCCTCGCATCTGACGGCTGAATCGGAGTTGAACTGGTGGGGCAAGTACAAAAACGGTCCGGGTCAGTCACAACGCCGCGGTTATATTGTGATTGCTCCCGAATATCTGCAGAAAGACCAGGAGGAATACTTCGATAACGTAACGGCCCATTATTCTGTGATTCAATCCATTCGCGATGCCCGGAAACGTTTTAATGTTGATTCTGATCGCGTGTTTCTCGCGGGGCATGGTACGGGCGGTGATGCTGCATTTGATATTGGCATGTCTCACCCCGATTTGTTTGCCGGTGTGATACCCATCGCGGGAAAAACGAGTGCATTCAATCTGCACTATTGGGAAAACGCAAAGCATTTGCCCTGGTATATCGTGGGAGGTGAACTCGACCGCGATACGCTGGAACATAATTCATTGGTTGTGAATCGTATGATGCGTCATGGTTATGATGTGATTTATGCTGAGTACACAGGCCGTGGTTATGAGAACTATTATGAAGAAATTCACAACCTGTTTAACTGGATGGAACTGCAGCAACGTTTAAAGTATCCGAAAGAGATCGAAGAGAAAATTCTGCGTCCGATCGATAACCGCTTCTACTGGGTACGTACCGAAAATTTTCCGTCACAGATCATGCGCCCCGTTGTCGTTAACGGAAATCATCGCATTCAGGCCAAGCCTGTTTCGTTAAATGTCAGCGTGAAAGAGGGAAATGTGATCTATGTCAAATCTGGAGGCAAGGTCAACACCTTATGGCTCACCCCGGAACTCGTCGATTATGAGAAACGTCTCGTGGTTCGTATTGGAGGCAAGCAGAAGTTTAATGACTTTCTGCGTCCCGATATGAAAGCGATGCTGGATGATTTTCGCAATCGAGGCGATCGACAGAAACTGTTTGATGTCCGCCTCGATTTCTTTTAGGCAAGGTTCAATTGCCCACAAAATACATAATGCGGGCGGCGTGACCTTTACCGGATGATTTATCACTTAAGCGAATCTTCGCATGATGCTTGCCCGGTTTTAACTGGCTGTCAAAGACAACCGAACGCGGGTAATGCAGACCTTTGCTGTAATTGTGATACAGATCGAATGGTTGAAACGGTCCTTCATCAATACTCACTTCCAGAATGCCAGCATCGGGACCGGCAACGGTAAAGACGCCGAGTGCAGTCCCTTCAAAAGCGAGTTCCAGTTCCGCGCCCGCTTCTGTAGCACACAGCATGGGGATGCTGGTGAAGCGGCTGCGTTTGCTGCCGGGGATGGAATCCCACTGGGGAACTTCAATCGTCCAGCCTGATTTTAACTTTGCATTTTTGATTTCGATCAGGCGACCATTCCGAAAACTGAACGGATCGAGGGGTTCCAGGGGAGAAGCGTGTTTCGTACGTGAACCTTGTTCCTGCCAGGCGTTGGTGAGCAGCTTTTCAATCATCGCGGCACAGATTGCGTTTCCAAAGGGAGCCGGATGTGTACCCCCGAATTGCTCCCAGGTCAGTTGTTTTGCATCAATCAGCCGCGCGACTTCGCTGGCGAGGTCGATGGTCGAAATCTCATAATGAGTGGCTACGCGTTCGTGGCTGGAACTGGAGAGCGGCTTTTTTTTCTGCTGAATCGTTTCCAGCATGGATGGATTCACGAAGTGGACCATCACAATATCGGCATAGGGATTATGACGACGGATTTGTTCAATCACACCTTCCATGCCACGAATGGCGGCTGTTTCAGAATGACCGGCGTCCTGGTCATCGTTGACCGCAAATTCCACAAAAAAAAGATCAACGGGTCCCTGGCTCAACACATCGCGATTCGTTCGGAACGCACCCGTATTCGAACAGGTTGAAGAGATGCCGGCGTTTGTAAACTGGAATTTGGTTTCCGGAAACTTTTTTTCCAGAAACTGACAGACCATCGGCCGGTATCCGTTCATTTCAGTAATCGAACCACCCAGAAACGCGACGTGCCCGGTCTTTTCCGTTTCAAATTTCTGTTTGCTGTTCTGATAACTGCCTCGCTGATGAATATGTTCCTCTGAAACGGCGGGGATTTTCAGCGGGTTTTCTGCATTCACGTTTGTCGTAAACGAAAGCACAATCGTCAGCAGGAGACCGGAAAACAGGGGTGGGCTCGGAATGTTGTTCTTCATGCGGCTTACAGGCTCTATAAAAAAAGATGTTAAATTGTCAACGGAAATAGAATCTCACAGATTTCTGTTTGTTCCAGCATGCAGAATCTGAGGGGCAAGGTCAAGAGTTCTCCCGTTCAACAATTGATTTCGGGGCCACTGATTCGATACGATGGAGGTTGATTTGAAGTTAGCAGTCATACTTCACGCATTAGAAGCCCTCAGCGCTGGCAGGTGTATTCATGAAACGGTTGTCTTATTTTCTGATTTGTTTTTCCTTGTTTTTGCTGGGTTCAACGTTGGTAACTCAAACACAGGCGGGCGAGAAGCCACATGTGGTTTTCGTAACCGGCGATGATGAATACCGTTCCGAAGAATCCATGCCCATGCTGGCAAAAATATTGAAACGGGATTATGGCTTCGATGTCACTATCTGCTATTCGCTTGATGAAGATGGGAACATTGCCCCGGGAAACCAGAAATCGATCAGCGGGCTGGAAGCGCTGGACGATGCTGACCTGATGGTCTTGTTTACCCGGTTTCGAGATCTGCCTCCCGAGCAGTTTGAACATATTTTGAAGTATGTCAAATCGGGAAAACCGGTTGTCGGCTTTCGAACTGCGACGCATGCTTTTCTGTTTCGGGATCCCAAAAGTCCCTACAAGGACTGGAATGATAAAAAAATTGCGGATCTCGTGGGGCAAAAATGGATCACGCATCATGGTCATTTCGGTGATGGGCACGAACATCTGACGAAAATCACAATTGATGACGCAGCCAAAGATCATCCGATCTTAAAAGGCGTCGAGCCGTACGAAGCCTATTCGTGGTTGTATCACGTGGATGGCGGAAGTGACGGACACAAACTGGCCGGCGACAGTCAGCCACTTTTGACCGGGCATTCACTGAAATCAAATCATGAGAAGCAGGGAAACCTGAAGAAGTATCCGATGAGCAATCCCGTTGCCTGGACGAAGACCTATGCAGGGGCAGACGGAACAAAAGGGCGTGTGTTCTTTACTACTACCGCACATCCGTTTGATTTCAAAGATCCAAATGTGCGAAAGCTGTCTTTGAATGGCATTTTATGGGCGCTCGGAATGGAAGACAAAATTCCGCCGCAGGGAGCGAAGACAGACATCGTCGGAGACTATGAGCCGAACAATTCCGGAGAAGGTCCCCAAAAGTTTAAAACGGGGCAAAAGCCGGAAAAACTTTAATCCGAAGTTGTCGATCAGGTGAAACATCAGGAGCACGAGTCTCATTGGAACTGGTGCTCCTTTTTTTATACCGTCAATAGTTTTTCCAGAACGAAGGCACAAACAGTACCAGAATGGCAAAGAGTTCCAGTCTGCCCAGTAACATGAGAACGGTTAAAATGATTTTACCTGACAGCGTAAAGTCGGCATAGTTTTCAGTTGGCCCTAATTCTCCGACGCCCGGGCCGATATTATTCAGTGTGGCGACAACGGCACTGGTGCAGTCGATCAATTTCTCAGGCTTGTTCAAACGCCATTCCGTATTCGGTTCAATCGCTGTCAATAACAGACTACTGAAGATGAAAATGACCAGTACCAGGCTGAAATAAACGGTCACATCGTTTCGGATACTTTGCTCAATATTGGTCGAGCCGAGACGTACAGGACGGACGACATTCGGACGGAATGATTTTTCGATTTCACGCCAGATGATTTTGCCAAACAGCACAAATCGAATGACTTTGATGCCACCGGCTGTCGAGCCGGCACAACCGCCGACAAACATCAGCAACAGCAATAACATTTTGGAAGATTCATTCCAGGTGTCGAAGTCTCCGGTTCCATATCCTGTCGTGGTCATGATGGAAACGGCTTGGAAGCCTGCATAGCGAAAGGCTTCAGGAAGATTATCGTAAATCTGGTTGCTCAATAAATTGTAGGTCAGAAAGATTGTCGCCGAGCCTAAAACGATCAGATAAGTACGAAACTCGATATCATTTCGCAAGGGGGCGATATAGTGTTTCCATGAGTGATTCTGTGAACGGATATTTTTTAATGAGAGAAAATACAATGAAAAGTTAGTGCCGGCAATGACCATAAACAGAGCGATCGTAAATTCGATGAGCGGACTTTTAAAGTATCCGACACTGGCATTATGCGTACTGAAACCCCCGGTCGCCATCGAGCCGAAACTATGACAAAACGCATCAAAGACACTCATCCCCTCCAGCCAGAGAATCAGAGCCAGAAGTAGCGTAAATGTCACATAGATCGTCCACATGACAATGGCAGATTCCCGCACGCGCGGTCGAACTGCTTCGCTCGTGGGGCCAGGAACTTCACGTTTCATCAACGCTTTTCCGCCTGCGCCCAGGTGACTCAAGATGGCGACGAACAAGACGATGATTCCCATGCCCCCCAGGCAGTGGGTGAAACTGCGCCAGAACAGAACAGAGCGGGGAACCAGTGCCGGGTCTTCCAGTTCTCTCAGCACGGAGGCACCCGTCGTTGTGAATCCGGAAATCGACTCAAACAGCGCATCGGGGATTGTCATCGGGATGTCGACTGTGACCATCGTTCCTGAAAAAAGAAAAGGCAGGCAGCCGAGTATGCCGGAATAAATCCAGCTCAGCCCCACCACGGCCAAGGCCTCTTTTCGCAAGATCGTTCCACGTTCATTACGTCCCAGAAGATACAGGACTGAACCGGAGCCCAGGCTGCAGGCGATGGCGCCGCAAATGCCCCAGAAACCTGCGAATTCAAATTCACGGGTTTCACCAAAAACAGGAAACGCCCAGGGGAGGCTGAATACCATTGAGGCCCCGACGAGCATTCCCACGAGTCCCAATAAACGACAGAGAAGCAACCAATTCATTATATTTCAACTTATTGATTCAGTACTGATTTGAACGACTGGAATCTTCCAGAGTATTAGAGTTAAATATATCAAGACATAAATTCTAGAGATTATAGCACGTCTGTGCTTTTTGAACGATAGTTCTCATTCCGTTTTAGGAAATTCCATTATGGTCGCTCAGCATTTATTTCGCACAGTTTTTCAGTGTTGTTCTGTTGTCTTGATTCTTTCAGGAACTTTTTCGTTGAAAGCGGAAGAGTTAGAGCAGTTAACCTATCACAATCCGCAACTTGAAGTGGATCTGGGAGTCGGATTGTGGGCCTGGCCTCTTCCCATGGATTATGATGGCGACGGCGATCTGGACCTGCTGGTCTCCTGTCCTGACAAACCTTCCAATGGGACATATTTCTTCGAAAACCGGTCGGACGGCAAAGAGAAAATGCCAGTCTTTGCGCCCGGTGTTCGCTTGGGGAAAGGATATCATAATACCTGTCTTTCGTATGTAAATGGTAAGCCACGGGTATTAGTTTCGGGGCGTGAAGTGGTCGGTTTTAAAAAGAACGGTTTTGATAAACTGATCCCTTTGCCCGTCGATCAAAACGTGCATGGCAAAAAAGTCCGTGCAAACCAATGGTCTTATGTTGATTATGACGGCGACAAAGATCACGATCTGATTGTGGGGGTCGGCGACTGGAGCGATTATGGGTGGGACGACGCCTACAATGCTGAAGGGCAATGGACCAACGGGCCGCTGCATGGTTTTGTCTATGTCCTGAAAAATTCGGGCAGCGATGAAAAACCGGTATATGAGAAACCGGTCAAAATTAAGGTGGGGGATCAACCTCTGGAAGTGTTTGGCTGGCCCACTCCCAATTTTGCCGACTTCGATCATGACGGCGATCTGGATCTGATCTGTGGTGAGTTTCTGGATCAATTGACGTATTTCGAGAATACCGGAACACGAACCGAGCCCCGTTATGTGGCCGGTCGTCGCTTAGCCAGCAATGGTCAGCCTTTGCAGATGGACCTGCAGATGATCGTGCCTGTTGCGATTGACTGGGATCAGGATGGCGATATCGATCTGGTGATTGGTGATGAAGATGGTCGCGTCGCTTTCATGGAGAATACGGGAGAATTATTGGGAAAGCTGCCTCAGTTTCTCCCGCCGCGCTATTTCCGGCAAAAAGCGGCCGGTGTCAAGTTTGGTGCGCTGGCAACCCCTTATGCTTATGACTGGGATGGAGACGGGGATGAAGATCTCATCTGCGGAAATACCGCCGGCTATATTGCTTTGATTGAAAATTTGGATGGCAACCCGCATTCACCCAAACTGGCTGCACCACGTTATCTGCAGGCAGGAGGGCGACCGATTCGCATTCAAGCGGGCCCCAATGGATCGATTCAAGGTCCCTGCGAAGCGAAATGGGGTTATACCACCCAGACCGTTGCAGACTGGAATCAGGACGGCCTGCCTGATTTGCTGGTGAATTCCATCTGGGGAGAAATTCTCTGGTATCAGAATATTGGTACGCGGACAGAACCAAAGCTGGCTTCCGCCCAGACAGTCAATGTGGAGTGGGACGGGGCAGCCCCGAAGCCGGCCTGGAACTGGTGGGATCCGTGCGGCAATCAGCTGGTCACGCAATGGAGAACAACGCCTGTCGCCGTCGATTATAATCAGGACGGTTTGACCGATCTGGTGATGCTGGATCATGAGGGATATCTTGCCTTTTTTGAACGGGTTCGTGAGGGCAAGGAGCTTAAATTATTACCAGGTCAGCGCATTTTTGTGGATGAAACGCTGAAGCCGATTCAGATGAATCCCAAACGGGCCGGCGGCAGTGGTCGCTATAAACTGCATATCGTTGACTGGGACGGCGATGGTCGGCTGGATCTGCTTGTGAACAGTATGAATGCCGATTTCTTTCGCAATGAGAAAACTGTTGACGGAAAGGTGGTCTTAAAAAATCAGGGTCCCCTCAGCGAGCGGAAGTTGGCCGGCCATACAAGCAGTCCCTGTACGGTCGATTGGGACAAAGACGGGATTCGAGATCTGATTGTCGGAGCCGAAGACGGTTATCTGTACTGGATGAAAAATCCGCGTTCAACGAAAAAGTAGCTTCACCGCTTTTAAGTGACCTGGAAATATGCTGACACAGAATCAAATCGCATTTAAAGAGTGGGGCGCTGTCTGCGCTGCATTAGGGCAGGGGCTGCAGTCGGTGATTGTCCGTAAAGGGGGCATTCACGAAGGGCAACAGGGATTTCGCGTTGATCATCGGGAGTTCTGGCTCTTTCCGACCCGCTTTCATCAAGGGGCCGAGCAGTTGCAGCCAGAATACCGCGATTTGCTCACAGCACCGCTTGCGATGGAACCTGCTTCGGGAAAGATCATGCTGGCTTTGTATGCCGTCGTTGAGAACGTTCTGGAAATCAAAGAACCATTTGCGCTGCCCGGTTTGAATTCGATTCAGGTATTGAATCAGGAAACGATTCAGCAGCGGTTTGAATATAAAAATCCGGGGCTGTTTGTGTTACTCGTGCGTGCTTACCAGCAGCCTCAACCATTTGAGGTGGAAAATGAAACACGCTACGCCGGCTGTCGAACCTGGGTCGAACTGTCACACGAATTTTCGACCAGCAATCTGACTCCGGCGTTGACCGACGAGCAGTTCCGACTGCAACAGCAGGCGTTTGAACAAATTGTTTCAGGACTCCGGTAAGTCAGACTCTGAAAAGAAAACAGCCCGGTTCAAAAGGAATCGGGCTGTGGTCACTGCATTTTTGCTTAAGCTTTGTAGATTTTTTCCCGACCTTGCGTGACATTTTTGGTCGCGTTACGCGTATCCAGAACCATGCGCGAATGCTTGACGATAAAGTCATAATCATAGGCACTATGGTCGGTAGCGATCAGCACACAATCCTGTTCTGCCAGATACGCGGGCGTTAATTCCTGGCTTTCCATGGCGGGCACGTTGTGATGCCGCATCTTGGGGAGACTGGGAATATGTGGGTCATTGTAAGTGAAATCGACTCCCCGTTCGAGCAGCAGATCCAGCAGGTGGAAAGAGGGGCTTTCGCGCGGGTCGTCTACGTCTTTTTTGTAGGCGACTCCCAGCATGCAGATTTTACTTCCCTTGAGAGGTTTCGACTGCTGATTGAGAAATTCGGCCAACCGGTCAATGACGTACCGGGGCATTCTGGTATTCACTTCTCCCGCTAATTCGATGAAGCGTGTCGTGAGACCTTCCTTGCGGGCCAGCCAGCTCAGATAAAACGGGTCGATGGGAATACAGTGTCCGCCCAATCCGGGACCGGGATAAAAGGCCTGGAAACCGAAGGGCTTGGTTTTTGCTGCATCAATGACTTCCCAGACATCAATGCCCATCCGGTCGAATAATGTTTTGAGTTCGTTGACCATCGCGATGTTAACAGCGCGGTAGGTGTTCTCCAGGATTTTGCAGGCTTCGGCGACTTCCACTGAAGACACAGGGACGACATTCACTACCGCATGTTTATACAATTCGCAGGCAATTCGCAGGCTGTTTTCTTCCATGCCACCGACGACTTTGGGAATTCTCGCCGCGGAAAAATCGGGATTGCCGGGATCTTCGCGTTCCGGGCTGTAGGCGAGATAATAATCTTTGCCAACAGTCAGGCCTTTGGCATCCAGAATCGGCAGCAGGACGTCTCGGGTGGTTGTGGGATACGTGGTGCTCTCCAGAACTACCAGTTGGCCGGGACGCAATGTTTCTGCAATGGCTTTTGCCGTATTTTCCACATAGGTCAAGTCCGGGTCACGGCTGGAGGTGAGCGGGGTGGGCACGCAGATCAGCAATGCATCCGCTTCTTTCATACGCGATAAATCGGTCGTCGATTCAAATTGTTTTTTTTCCAGCCAGCCAGACACTGTTTTGGAAGGAATATGTTGAATGTAGCTTTTGCCGGCTTGAAGTTGATCGACCTTCTTCTGATCCACGTCAAAACCCAGCGCTTTGAAGCCACTATTTACAAAGGCATCAATCAGCGGGAGCCCGACGTATCCCAGGCCGATGATTCCAATAATTGCAGTCTTATCTTTAATTGCCTGCTCAAGATGATTTGCCATCTAAGTGCCGTCCTTGTTTAAGTCGTAAGTGCAGGTGAATTGTGTCGTTGAAGTCGCCGGATCATATCAGTCGAACTTATTTCCTGCAAGCATTTTAACGCACAGGCTGGAATTGCCTGTTTTGGAAAAAAACAGCTCTGTTTCAGGCCAATTTTCTCATGCCGCGCCGTGTACAGAGCCGCTAATTCAAGCAACCACGCCGTATCGTAAATTTATCAACCATTCAGCGTACCCTGACTGGTCACACCAGCCCTGTGAAGAAAAAACAGGTGTCGGGCAGACTCTTGACTTGATCTGAGGCACAGGCTGACTTTACAGCAGTCCTGTATGACGTAACAGTGGTTCAGGGCTGGGTTCGCGGCCCCGGAACTCTTTAAAGAGATCCATCGGATGACGACTGCCCCCCATCGCAAGAATCGTATCACGGAAACGTCTGCCGGTTTCGGCGACTGCCTGTTCATCATCGAGGCCTGCATCTTCAAACGCACTGAAAGCATCGGCACTGAGGACTTCAGCCCATTTATAACTGAAATAACCGGCCGCATATCCTCCGGCAAAGATATGCTGGAAGGAGCACAGAAAACGATCTTCCGGGAGCATGGGTAGTACCGATGAGGTTTCACCGACCTCACGCTGCACATCGAATACGGATTGTGGGCCATCCGGATCAAATTCGCTGTGCAGTTTCAGGTCGACGACGCCAAACTGGATTTGTCGCAGCATTTGAGTTCCGGCCTGAAAATTTCGTGCTGCCTTGATTTTTTCAAATAACTCATCCGGCAGGGTCTCGCCGGTTTTAAAATGTTTGGCCATGCCCAGCAGGGTTGGTTTATGGTAGCACCAGTTTTCCATGAACTGGCTGGCCAGTTCGACCGCGTCCCATTCCACCCCATTAATGCCGGCTGCGTCAGCTTCGTTGATAATGGTCAACATGTGCTGCAGGCCATGACCGAACTCATGGAAGAGTGTTTCCACTTCGCGGAACGTCATCAATGATGGCTTTGATCCCACGGGGGGAGTCGAATTACAGACCAGATGCGCGACCGGAATTTGTACATTTCCGTCTATGATTTTGCGGCCGAGGCAATCATCCATCCAGGCGCCGCCTCGCTTATCTGCAGGTCGTGCATAAGGATCGAGATAAAAACCGGCAATGGTTTTTCCTGCTTCATTGGCAATGCTGAAATAACGGACATCTTTATTCCAGACGGGAGCCCCTTCCGGTGCTGGCGTGACGGTAATTCCAAAAATTCGATGCACGAGTTGGAACAGGCCATCCAGTACTTTCTCAAGCGAGAAATAGGGACGCAATTCTTCGTCGGTATAACTGAATCTCTGCTCGCGCAGTCGTTCGGACCAGAAAGCAAAGTCCCATTGGATGATCGCTGCGGTTTCGCCCTGTTCTGCGGCGAAGGCTTGCAGCTCTTTCAAATCCTGCTGCCCGGCGTCCCATGATGCGATGCGCAGTCGTTCTTCCATTTCCAGGACTGCTTCGATGCTGGGCGCCATTTTTTCGGTGAGGCTCACTTCGGCAAAATTCGCATATCCGAGTAACTGGGCTTTTTCTTTGCGCAGTTTCAGAATCTGGGGGATCAAAGGAGTATTGTCGATTTCGCCTTCCGAAGCCCGGGTGATGAATGCCCGATAGACTTTTTCCCGCAGACTTCGGTTTCGACAGTGTTGCATGAACGGACCGAAGCAGGGGAAGTCCAGGCTGATTCTCCAGGGACCGCTTTCAGGAGTGGCCTCGGTTTCCGCCTCTTTCTGATCCCAGCTATTGTAGGATTGAGCCGTCAATTGTTTAAGGCTTTCCGGAAAACCCTCCACTTCACTGGCATCGGTAATGATCAGCGTAAACGCTTTCGTCGCGTCCAGTACGTTGTTGGAAAACTTATTGGCGACACGCGACAATTCCGTAGCAATTTCATTGAATCGCGTGAGTTGGTCTCCTGTGAGAGCGATGCCGGCCAGTTCTGCTGAGAGGAGATGTTTATCCACGATCCTCTGCTGGGCATCGTTGAGCTTGTTCCATTCGCTGCTGTTACGCAGAGTTTTCATGGCTTCATAAATCGGCTGACTTTGTTTTACCTTCAGCGAGAAAGCGACAATCTCCGGCAAAACGCTTTCGTAGGCTTCGCGTAACTCAGGGGTGTTTTTGACTCCCAGTAAATGTCCGACCGGCCCCCAAGAACGTTCCCACGGGCGATCTAATTCTTCGAGAGGCTGCATCAATCCTTCCCAGGATGGTGCTGCCTGAGCTTCGATTTTTTTCAGGTCGGCTATTGATTGCTCCAGCAGCGATTTTACGGCTGGTTGAATGTGGTGCGCTTTGATGCGATCAAAGTGGGGCAGCCCTTCTGAAATCATCAGGGGGTTGTCTGCTAAAGTATGCTGCTGGTCCATTGGTTAAACGATCCTTCCTGGGGGAATCTCTGATATTCAAAACGATTGGCATACCTTGGATCGATCATTATTCATTTGTGATCAGAGGAGCCATCATAAAAAATTATAGGACTTCTTTAAAAGGCATTCTATATATTCGCCGAATCGATACAATGCCTTGTAGAAGTTTACTTAATAATTGACTGTGTCCGATACCGCGGATGACGTGAAATGCGAAATCTTTTATCTGTCTGGACTGGAATCGCTCTGCTGGGCCTGTTTCCGACGATCGGCGGGGCTGATGAGCCACAAGGATCGACTGTGCAGAAGGAAATTGAGGAAATCCATAAGAAAGTGCTACTTATGAAAACAATGGGCGGTCGTCAATTCTGGGGTGATGTACAGTTTTTTCAAGGCTGGAAAATACAGCAAAATGTGATCAGTAAACATTATCGCCTGTTAGACTCTGCAGATCAGCGGTATGCCAGTGGAACGCTGGAAGAATGCCAAAAACGGCTGGAAGAAATCAAACAGGCCGAACAACTCGAGCCAATGCAGGGAAAAGCCGTGATTTTGATTCATGGCATTATTCGCTCCTCCAAATCCTTTGAAAAAATGAAGATCGCCTGTCAGCAGGCTGGCTGGATGGTGGTGCCTTTCGATTATCCCAGCACGCAACTCACGATACCGGAGAATGCAAAGTATCTGGATCAGGTCATTCGTTCGCTGGAAGGCATCGAAGAGATTGATCTGGTGGTACATAGTATGGGGGGGCTGGTGGTTCGATCATGGGTTGCTCAGCAGGCAATGGTCGATCCCCGAATCAAGCGGATGGTGATGCTCGGAGTGCCTAACCGCGGGGCGGACATGGCAGACCGGTTTCGCTCGCATTTACTGTTTAAAGTCGTCTTTGGTCCGGCTGGTCAGCAACTGGTGACCGAGGCGAACAGCGATTTTATCGCCGCTCTGCCCACGCCTTCTTTTCCTTTCGGCGTGATTGCCGGTGGTCGGAATACCTTGAAGGGATATAACCCGCTGATTCACGGTGATAATGATGGTACAGTGGGTGTGAGCAGCACTCGTTTGCCGGGGGCTGCTGATTTTATTTTACTCCCCGTACTCCATTCCTTTATGATGAGTGATGCCGAGACGACTGCCAATACGTTGCGTTTCCTGGAAACCGGGAGATTTCGTGAATCTGGCGAATTACAGCCGATTCCCGTAGCAGAAACAGCGACAGCTCCCTGAATTCGGCCGATATAAATATAAAATGAACGATCAAATGCGGGTTACATTATTTCCGAACTACTTGAATCGTATGGACTGAAAGTATGGACCGAGACCAACGACATCTAAAGATACTCTCCCAATTACAGATCCTTTATGGGATTATGAATTTGTTTGTATCTTACTTCTATTATCAGGAAATTTTCCTGGTCGTCGACAAGATTCGAAGAGCACTCGAAGAATCACATCCTGAGCTGGAAGTCGCATTATGGCTGGGTTTCGGTTTTGTATTTTTTTTAATTGGGATCGTAATTTTATTTTGCATCATTCTCACAGGTCAGTCTCTGGCTCGATATCAGAATTATCATTTTTGTCTTATTGTGGGAGCACTGGAATGTCTCATCATTCCCGTGGGAACGATCCTGGGGATTTTTACAATTCTGGTTCTGCGACGTGATTCTGTGAAAGCATTATTTGCGGCTCCCCAAGAGGAAAGTGACGTCAGCTAGCCGGTTGGCTGGAAATTTTCCTTGTCATTAATTGTCTAACGAAGCACATTTACTTTATGCCTACTACGCAAGCCACCCCCTCTTCAAAACCGGTTTCGGCCTGGGTCTGGAAATTGATTAAATGGGGGTTGCTCGCGCTGGTTCTCTATTTTGTGGGGCGTCAGGGGTATCAGCTTTATGCGGAGCAGGGAGAGTCCCTGGCAAAAATCCAGATCCAACCGGGCTGGCTGATCCTCGCGGGAATCTGCAATTTCGTTGCCTGGCTGCCTTCGGTCTGGTTCTGGCAGCAATTGATGATTGCCTCAGACGAACGACCCGGCTTCTGGCCAACCGCACGTGCTTACTACTGTGGTCATTTGGGAAAATACATTCCGGGTAAAGTATCCGTATTACTGATTCGAGCCGGACTGTTAAAAGAATACGGCGTACGTGTTTCCGTGGCTGCGTTGACCGCCGCCTATGAGACATTGGCGGTGATGGGCGTGGGATTAGTAATTTTTCTGGCGCTGATCCCTTACGTCATCCACACAGAACAGCTCGCCGAATGGCCTGCCTGGATTCAGTCCATTCAATCGCGACCGCTGTTAGTACCCAGCTTGTTTTTGTTCGTATTGTTTATTTCTTTGCCCTTCTTGTCCCGCCTGCTGAATCTGTTTTCGAAAAAAATATCGAAGTCCGATGTTGAGGTATCAGCGGCGGTGCCACAGGCTTCATTTTCGATACGTTTACTTTACGCAGGAGTGTTTGCTTTTCTGATCAGTTGGAGCTTACACGGTTTAAGTCTGGGGCTGGTAATTGCTTCTCTGGGAGATTCAGGGTTAGATTGGCAGCAATGGCCTCTCTGGATCGCTGCGATTTCCGCGGCGTTCGCTTTAGGTTTTGCGGTTTTATTTGCGCCGGCAGGATTGGGTGTCCGTGAAGGACTGATTGCGGCAATTCTTGCCGGTTCCCCGGCGATCGGACCTGTGAATGCCTTTGTTGCTGCGTTATTGATACGAATCGTTTCATTTACTAGTGAAATTCTGGCTGCCTTTGTTTTATACTACAGCTTCAGGAGCCGTACCGAAATGGATCGCAGTTCGGCACCAGAAAAGTCCACTCCTGATATCAACTGAAAATGCTATAGTTTAATCTGCCGAGAGAAAGGTCTCTGTCGTGCTCTCTATCATGATTCCTGTTTTGAATGAATCCGAAAGCTTACCGCAACTGTACCAGGAAATCTGTGACACGAGCCAGAAGCATAATCTCGATCTTGAAATCATTTTTATTGACGATGGTTCGACCGACATTTCCTGGGAGGTCATTTCCAAGCTGGCTGCCAAAGATGGTCGTGTTTCCGGGATTCGATTTCGCAGAAATTTCGCCAAAGCAGCAGCGCTGACGGCAGGGATGCGGGCGGCACGCGGTTCCGTAATCATGATGATGGATGCGGACCTGCAGGATGATCCCAAGGAGATACCACGTTTCCTGGAAAAACTAAATGAAGGCTATGACGTTGTGAATGGCTGGAAAGAACGGCGGCTTGATCCCTGGCACAAAGTCTATCCCAGTAAAGTCTTCAACTGGATGATCGCAAAACTGACCGGATTGCAACTGCATGATCATAACTGCGGCTTGAAATTATTCCGTAAGGAAGTCGCTGCCGAGATTCGCATTTATGGGGAATTACATCGCTTCATTCCGGTGCTCGCGGATGCCCGTGGTTTTAAAGTGACGGAAATTCCCATCCATCATCGGGAACGCCAACACGGTCAATCCAAGTATGGCGTTCGGCGTTTCCTGAGAGGTTTTCTAGACCTGTTAACAGTTCGCTTTTTGACCGGTTACGGGCAGCGTCCCCAACATATGTTGGGAGCGGTGGGCCTGGTCTGTCTCTTCTTTGGCGTACTGGGCCTGTCTTATCTGGGCTTTGTCTGGATTTTGACAAATGCGTTTGGTGTGAATCTGGGACCAATTGGCAACCGACCTTTGCTGGCTTATTCCATCGCAGCGACGATTCTGGGGGGGCAGGCAATCAGTCTCGGTTTGCTGGCCGAATTGATTGTCGCCTATACCGGGCGTCATCAGGATTCCTACAGCATCTCCGAACGGACGGGCAGCGCTGCACCGAACGAGCAGGAAATCATCGTCTAAGCCGTCTTTCTAAATTTCGTGGTACACCAGTCGGCGATCTACTGTCATCACGCAATCCTGTTTCTGTTATTTTGTCTGGAAATGAAACGTTAGATGAAAATTACTTTTCTCGGAGCAGCCGGCGAAGTGACCGGAAGCCAGCATTTGATTGAGACCGATTCACGACGAATTTTGCTGGACTGCGGCTTGTTTCAGGGACATCGCGAAGAGTCCTATCATAAAAACAGTCACTTTGCTTATTCGCCGGAATCACTGGATGCTGTCTTTTTATCGCATGGGCATATGGATCATTGCGGCAACATCCCGCGGCTTTACAGCAAAGGATTTCGTGGTCCGGTATTTTGTACTTCGGCAACAGCTGATATTGCTGAAATCATGCTGAAGGACAGTGCCCGTATTCAGGAAGAGGATGCCCGCTATCTGGTAAGGAAACTAAAAGAGAATCATCCACCGATTGAACCACTCTATTCAGAAGATGATGTAAATCAAGTTGCAAAACAATTTGAACGCCTGGAATATCACGAATGGCACGAACTGGGAGACGATGTAAAAGTCCGCTTTCTGGATGCGGGACACATTCTGGGTTCAGCGATCATCGAAATGAAGATCAAAGATCAACGGGAATGGCGACACATTGTCTTCACAGGCGACTTAGGTCGTCGGAATTTACCGTTACTCCGTGATCCCGAGACAATTGCAGGCTGTGATGTACTTATTTCGGAAAGTACCTACGGCAATCGGGTTCATGAAAAGGCGTCTGATATTAAAGAAGAACTCTATCAGATTCTCAATGAAGCCTACCGCGTGGATGGTCGTGTGATTATTCCTGCTTTCAGTCTGGGGCGGACGCAGCAGATCATTTATTATCTGAATGAACTGTATAACGAAAAACGGCTGCCTCATATTCCTGTTTTTGTAGACAGCCCTCTTTCAACCAGGCTGGTTTCCGTATACCGGCATCATATTCATGAAATGGACAATGACGTTGGTAAGATGATGGAATCCGATAGAGATCCATTCGGATTTGCTTTACTCGATTACGTTTCGACGCGTGAGCAAAGTATTTCCCTCAATAAGCGAGAAGGGGCCTTTGTCGTCATTGCCGGGAGTGGGATGTGCGAAAACGGTCGCGTACGGCATCATCTGAAAAACGGGATCGAACACGCCGAGAACACAATTGTGCTAATGGGATATCAGGCCGCCAATACTTTAGGGCGGCGATTACAGCAGCGTGATCCCCGGGTGAAAATCTTTGATCGATATTATCAGGTCAAAGCCAAGGTCGTGCAACTGAGCGGGTTGTCCGGGCATGCGGATGTCGAAGATTTTAAATGGTGGTATGAAGCGTCGGCAAAACACGGGAATATTGGACAGGTTTTTCTGGTACACGGCGAGCCGGAATCTGCGACGGCACTCGCAGCATTGATTCGCGATCAGTGTGATCTGGAACCCATTATCCCTCAGTATCAACAATCTTTCGAAGTGTAAGTCTGCGATGACAAAATCAATCAAACATCCGGACAAAACTCTGCCTACTCTGGGAATCAGGCAACCCTGGGCTGAACTGATTTTGCGTGGTATGAAAACGATCGAGATTCGCTCCAGCCAGACGAAGATCCGTGGCCCGATTTATGTGTATGCGTCGAAGAAACTGGCAAAAACACCCCATGCTGAAAAAGCCGTTGAGCATGCAGGAATCGATGTAGAAACGCTTCCCACCGGTGTCCTGGTCGGGACGGTGGAAATTGTTGACTCATTTCCCGTCACTCAAAAACATGCTGCCGCTTCAGGAGTGCCTGCTGAGATTCTGAAAGGAAAATTCGGTTGGCAGCTGGCAAATCCTCAACGTCTGCAGAAACTCATTGTGCCAGAGTTTTTGCCTTATGGTGTCTGGTTTTATCCCTTTAAACGCAAGCAGTCCGGCGTTCGTAAGAAACCGTAAGTACCGCAGAGAACCGGTTTCAGCCTTTCGTGGCTGCCGCCATTTCGCCTGCGTAATCGCCGATGGCTTTGAGGACGGCGTCACGGTTTTGGGCGGGATCAGAAAACGCAGCAAATTGTTTCACGATGGCCGAACCAATGATGAATCCGTCCGCTTTGCCGCGCAGGGTATTGACGTGATTCGGGTTGCTGATGCCAAAACCAACGGCCAGAGGCAAGTCAGTCAGATTGCGTAACGACTCCAGATGTGCCGTTAATTCCGGAGGGAGGTCATCGCGGACTCCTGTCGTGCCTGCAACAGAGATGCAATAAATAAATCCGCTGGCGACCTGTACGATGCGTTTCGTGCGATTTTCCGGCGTGAGTGGTGAAACCAGTTGAACCAGATCCAGTTTCACCGCCTTTGTTTTCTCTGCAAGCTCTTGCGCTTCATCACCGGGTAAGTCGGGGACAATCAATCCGGAAAATCCGGCCGCTTTTGCTTCATTCAGAAATTTATCAGAGCCGTAACGAAAGATAATCGCGTAAGACACCATGCCCACGAGCGGAGGCAATGTGATTGCCGGATCTGCAGATAGCGTTTTTAAAGCTTCGAACAGGTCATGTACGTGGAAGCCGTTGTTCAAAGCGCGGGTGTAAGACTCCTGAATCACAGGGCCATCTGCGATGGGGTCGCTGTAAGGAAAACCAACCTCAATCAGATCCACGCCGCGATGGGCCAGCTCTTTCAAAACAGCTACGGTGGTATCGAGATCAGGATCGCCGGCAGTAATAAACGGCATGAAAGCCATACGGTTTTCCGAGCGGACTTGTGCAAATTTTTCAGAAATGGATGTTGTCACGGTTCGTTACAATGCTTTTACGGGAAGAGGAAGGACATTTGGATGAACAGAATTTGGCGGACGTCAATAAATTAAATGTCGCGATCCAGCAGGCGAGCCACTTCATTCACATCTTTATCGCCTCGGCCCGACAAACAGATGACAATGATCTCCTCAGGGCCGGTATCACGCGCGACTTTCAGGGCATGGGCCACTGCGTGTGATGATTCGATGGCAGGAATGATGCCTTCCAGTTTGGCCATGGCCTGGAAACCTTCCAGCGCTTCATCATCGGTAATCGCCGTATAGTTTACGCGGCCCGAGTCTTTCCAGTAACTGTGTTCCGGGCCGACACCAGGATAATCCAGCCCGGCAGAAATCGAATGCACGTCCGACGTCTGACCATCGTCATCCTGCAACACGTAACCGAAACTCCCATGCAGGACCCCTTTGGCGCCGTAGCTGAGCGTGCTGGCGTGCTGACCCGGTTCAGGGCCTCTTCCGCCGGCTTCCACGCCGATCAGTTTCACAGATTCATCATCAACAAACGGATAAAACATCCCGGCGGAATTGGAGCCGCCTCCGACGCAGGCGATGACCTGATCGGGGAGTCTTCCCGTTTGCTCCAGGCATTGTGCGCGTGTTTCCTTGCCGATGACGGATTGAAAATCGCGGACCATCATTGGGAAGGGGTGCGGCCCGATGACCGAGCCGATGATGTAGTGCGTTGTCTCAACGCTCGACATCCAGTCGCGCATTGCTTCGTTGACGGCGTCGCGTAAGGTGCGGGAACCGCTGGTAACAGCCCTGACTTCGGCTCCCATCATTTTCATGTTAAATACATTGAGTTTCTGACGACGAATGTCTTCTTCGCCCATGTAAACGACGCAGTCGAGACCGAAGCGGGCACAGGCAACCGCTGATGCGACGCCATGCTGGCCTGCCCCGGTTTCCGCGATCACGCGTTTTTTTCCCATCCTCATCGTCAATAACGCCTGACCGATGGTGTTATTGATTTTGTGGGCCCCCGTGTGATTGAGGTCTTCCCGTTTGAGATAGATTTTGCCGCCGCCACAATACTGGGTCAGACGCTCGGCAAAATAAAGCGGGTTCGGACGTCCGACATAGTGCTTCAACAGGTCATCCAGCTCCGCCTGGAAGGTCGGGTCCTGTTTTGCTTTCTCGTATTCCGTGGTCAACTCTTCCAGGGCGTGCATCAACGTTTCAGGCACAAATCGTCGACCAAATTCTCCAAATCGACCTGCAGAATCAGGCACGTTCGATAAACTCGTTGTCATAATAGGCTCAAATATAGTAACTAAAAGTCAAAAAGGTTTGCTTTGACCATTATTGAATTCCCGGTGCCGATGGTCAATGCCCGCCCCTTGGACGGTTGAGAATCGGGAAAGGTTCGTCTCAAATTGCAGGACTTTGGCAGGATGACAGGTCGTCATATGTACTTTGATATCATGGTTTTGGGGCGTTATAGACTCAAAAATTAAACTGTCCAGACAGAATTTTGTAGGATTTTACTGAAAAGCTCGATAAAATACGTGATGCGATTAGTGGAGCAATCAGTTTCACCGGATGAGTGAGGGGGAAATTATTATGAACACTTCAGATCAAAAATTGGTAGAAGCATTCGATTGTGACTCAATTCACATTGATGAATTAGAGCGTTTTTGCCTCCTGGAAACCAAGCCGCGCGGATATCAAAATCTGGATGACAGCGACATTATCATTCCTGATTTTGGCAGTGCGCTCCGCTCCGCACGTCGGGAACTGAATGACTTTGAGTCACCAGTCGGTTAATGATCTCTCTGGGAAAAAGAGTTTCAGGGAGCCACCGGAAATATTTGAGCCGTGATGAAGTAGCGCTCACCTTCTCGCTCCACAATCAGCTCCGGCGCCCATGCCAGTATTTCTTCTTGTTCGTCTTCCCGGAATGAATCGAATTTTCGATAACTGGACCGGTTTGGCAAAGAGGGAAGTAAGACTCCAGCTTGGATCAGGTGTTTGAACCTGGCAGGTGTGACGTAATCGCTGAAGCCATAGGAGCTAGGCACGCGGTAGCGAAGTACTTCTGCCCAGTTGACATAAACGTAGGCGATTTGCTCGGCTTGCAATTTTTCTCTGACTTCACCGGCAGGTTTCATCGAGAGCAATTTATCAGGAACATCCGGTTCCATTTTTGCGGTCCATTGCTTGAAAACCTCGTGGTCAAAAACCGTACTGTAGATCACAGGGAACTGAGCATAAAACAATTCTGCGTCACCCACCGAAAGCACGACCTGCTTTGGCCCGAGTTGCATCTGGTTTAACTGCATGATTTCGGGACCGGTCATTGAGAGCGCAGTCTTCCGCGCATAATTCAAATCATCCAGATACGCGTTATAACCACTGAGGCCACTGGTCGCGACGCCGAGATTGAACAGTGAGGCGAGCAGAATGGCGATTGACAGGCCGATCTTCCAGATTCGTTGAGAACTCCAGGTCGCGCCGATACCGGCCAGAATTGCAACCACGGGAATCAGGGGAACCCAGAACCGATCGATGCGATGGGTAAATACCCACCAGGAGAGAAACAGGAATCCTACGTAAATCCACAGCCAATAGATCAGACGGCGATGCTGTCGTCTCAGAAAGGCCAGTGGCGCCAAGCTGAACAACAGCGGGCTCAACCAGTCGCTTTTTAATGTCACATCGATCAGTTTTTCTCCCAGATCAGCCAGTTCATGAGTGTGGGGGCTATGTCCGCCTTTCCATTTGATGTTGAGTTGTTCGTTCAAATCAACGCCGCCAAAAACAGAATAGAGCAACGGGTAAACGGGATTGCCTGTCTCCACGACATTTTTCAACAGCCACGGACCAATGGTTAGTAGCGTACCGATCGAGAAGATAGCTGCCAGCTTGAGTGTGACAGAGATTCGTAACTGCTTTTCTTCTTTCAGAAGCCACCAACTGAAGCCCAGTAATGTCAGGCCGAGAGGAATCACAACCGACAGGACGCCCGGGTATTTACAAGCCATTGCAGATCCAGATAACAGACCGGTCAGGCAGGCATAACCCCATAAAGCAGAACGTGAGACGGCGGCCGTTGACGTCTCGTTTACTGTCGCGGACCAGGTTCTGAGTACCTGTATCGTAAGGATCAGACTTAACAGGCTAGCCATCAGATAAAAGGAAAGTCCTCCCTCGGTATACGCGATAATCGACATGCGATAGGTCCAGGGAGTGGTCAGGAAGATCGTTGCCGCCAACCAGCCCGCATTCGAACCAAACCAGCGCCGCGCTGTCGCAAAGACTCCCAGTGCCGTGAACAGGGAAAAACTCATCAGGACGAGTTTTCCTGCTTGAGCGCCAGATTCCCAGTCGGCTTTGAGTGTCATCCCCAGCAGAATCAACATCTCGGTCAGGAAAGGAAAACTGGTGTAAATGTTGTGTGGCAGAAAGCCGATATGGCCTTGCTGGTAGTATTCTTTTGGTCCACCAAAGTGGTATTCCAATACGTCGAAATCGGTTGAAGGTAACATGGATCCGAGAAACATGCTGAGTATAAACGGGGTAATCAACAGACAACAGCAGCCACGCAGCAGGATCTCAGGTGTGATGCTGTCTGGGAGAGATAGTTTGAAGGGCAGTAAAGTGCCAGTTTTTGAGTTTGACTCGCTGCATGCGGAAACGATGCCTGCGACAGCCAACAGAATTAGAACCAGATAGCATAAGCTCTGGGACAAAATTCCCAGTAGTCCTCCGCCTAACGTCAGCAGTGAAACGGCGGAGATACCGACTCCAGAGGCGAATACAGTTCGTTCGGCTGTAAACGGAGCCAACGGAATTTTGATGAGTCTTGTGATGAGCTGTCCCAGCCCCCAGGCGCCTGCAAGAACTACCAGAGCGATTCCTATAAAAGGAAATCGTTGTGGGAAATAGGTCCAGCCTGAAGGAGGAGGATTCTCCACGGGCAGAGGATCAACCAGGTCCATTAACAGGTAAGGGAGATAGGTGAATACGTCCCAGCGGCTGGTAGCGGGGTTACTGTTGGGAAGTGTGAAGCTGATAAAAGCGATGAAAAACAGCAACAACCAGAGGAGTGCACAGCTCCCAAGGATCGGAGGCTCCTCGGGAAGAGAACTGACAGGTTTCTGTGCAGCCGATTTATTCATGAGCAATCATCTAAACTGAGTGAAAAGAGGTGATTCAATTGCAGAGACAGCCTCAGGTACGTCGTTTCCAGTCGAAGCCGATATCCAGTGAGACAGCAGAATGTGTGAGCGCTCCCACGCTGATTCGTTCGACGCCTGTTTCTGCGACGCTGCGCACTGTTTCCAGATTGATGCCTCCTGAAGCTTCCAGCAATGTGGTCGGCGACTGTTTCTCTCGCATCTGGATTGCCTGTTTCAAAATTTCCGGAGGCATGTTGTCCAGTAGAACAATTTCGGGTTCAGCCTGCAACGCGTCAGCCAGTTGATCGAGTGTGTCCACTTCAACTTCAATCCCTTTTTTCCCATTGACTGATGTCCGGGCCTGTCTGATGGCGGCTGCGATTGTGGGATGTGCATTGCGCGTGGCCCAGGCGGCCAGATGATTGTCTTTTATCAAAATACCATCATGGAGGCCCATGCGATGATTTGTACCTCCGCCGGTGGTGACCGCATACTTTTCGAGGATGCGCCAACCCGGAAGTGTTTTACGAGTATCCAGAATCGTGGCGCTGGTTCCCTGAATGGCCTGCACGTATTTTGCGGTCAGAGAAGCGACTCCGCATAAATGGGTCATGAAGTTCAGGACTGTGCGTTCGCCGATCAGGATCGACGCCAATGGTCCCGAACAGGTGGTAATCACTGATCCAGGCTCTAAGAGATCACCGTCAGATAAGTGATGTGTGCAAATCACATCAGGATCCAGTTCGGAAAAGATGAGTGAAGTGATCGGAGCGCCAGCCAGGACTCCCGTTTGTCGGGCGACAATTTGAATCTCTGCCTGATCTGTGTCTTCGATTAACGCCTGGCAGGTGAGATCACCTGTCTGATGCAGATCTTCCTCCAGACTCAATTTGATCAGAATCTTTGCTGCGGCTGCCTGGATTTCGGTAAATAAAACGGTCACTGTGAATTCTCTGGCTTTCTTGGGATAGTACCTTTGCCGGAAATGGATTGGTCTGGTTAAAATTCAAGCATGTTGTTGGAATCAGACGAATAGTATAAAACAGCATGCGTTCAAAATCATTTATCGTATCATAGCAGTCTGCAGTATTACATGTAATCGGGAGAAGACCATGATTGTGGGAGTGCCTCGTGAAATCAAGCAGGATGAATACCGCGTCGCTTTGATACCGGTGGGAGCAGAGGAACTGACGGCGGCTGGTCACAAAGTCCTTGTGGAAAGTGGCGCTGGGTTGGGGAGTGGAATTCTCGATGAACTCTATGAAGAAAATGGGGCCGAAATTGTAGGTTCTGCCGAGGAACTGTTTGCACGCTCTGATATGGTGATCAAAGTCAAAGAACCTCAACCGGTTGAATTATCTTTGTTAAAGCCGGGGCAAATTCTATTTACCTATTTTCACTTTGCCGCCGACGAGGTTTTAACTCGCGGGTTTCTGGAAACGGGGGCAACGGCAGTTGCTTATGAAACGTTGGAAGGACGGAACGGGCAATTACCTTTATTGACTCCCATGAGTGAAGTGGCTGGACGCATGAGTATTCAGGAAGGCGCCAAATACCTGGAACGGCCTCAGTTGGGACGCGGCATCCTGTTGGGGGGAGTTCCCGGCGTACCACCGGCGCATATTGTGATTCTGGGTGGCGGTGTGGTCGGCAAAAATGCGGCGCAGATCGCAGCCGGCTTTCAGGCGGATGTGGTGATTCTCGACATTAATGTGGATCGGCTGCGTTATCTCGAAGATATCATGCCCGCGAATGTGAATACGTTATATAGTGACCGACACAATATTCGATCCGAACTGGAACTGGCTGATCTCGTGATTGGTGCTGTGCTGATTCCCGGAGCCCGGGCCCCCGTGTTAGTGCCTGAGTCGGCTCTGAAAATGATGAAGCCAGGGGCCGTGTTGATTGATGTCGCCGTCGATCAGGGAGGATGCATTGAAACGACACGTCCGACCACCCACTCTGATCCTACTTTTGTGGTGGATGGGATTGTGCATTACTGTGTCGCCAATATGCCAGGCGCTGTGGGACGCACCAGCACTTACGCCTTATGTAATGTGACGTTGCCCTATGCATTGAAACTGGCCAACCAGGGCTTGAATGCAGCCTGTGCTTTGGATCATGGATTGCTCACAGCCGTCAATATTCATCAAGGGCGGATTACCAATCATGCCGTCGCAAAAACATTCGGTCTCGAATTAAAAGAATTTCCGGCTTTATAAAAAAAGCGAGGTGAGAATCGGGTTCTCACCTCGCTGATTTCAAGACGGCTCTGATGTAACATCGACCTTTTAGACCAGTGGTCCGGCCCAGTCAGCAAAGAGGCTGTCAAATTCTTCATCAATGACATCATTCTCGACGACATCTCCCAGTTCGAAATCATGGGCGAAGTCAAATTGGGATGGTGTCTCTTCCATTCTTATTTTTCCGAACTCATCAAACGGAATCTGTTCTGTTTCATAAGAATTATCAAGCAGGGAGCCAACCAGTTGATCCAGATCGGTTGGTGATTCAGTATTCATGACAGAATTATGGAAGATAAACGAGGGAGCATCATTCCATTCAGGTTGTTGTACTGATTTAGCAGAGGTTTCCTGATAGACAGGTTGAACGACAGCCGAAGCAGCAACTGATTCTTCAACGACGGGGGCAGCCGGAGTGCTACTGGCTGAGGAAGCAGCCATCAAGGGGGCATTGAGTGGAGCAATCACAGCTCCTGCTGCATCCGTGTATGCGGCTTGCAGAATCCGAACATCAATCGTTGAGATCATCTTACGTGTTGACGGATCAAGGGTAGCACCCATGACATCATCCGGATAGAAGTTCTCATCTGTGTGCAGTCCATCGACGCTCAATGGGGCCACAAAGTCCCAACCCACAAACTGAACCTGTCCTGAGCCGCTTGTCTCCACATGGTCGGAGAAGGCAGAGTAGGCAGTAGTGAATCCGGCAGCATGACCGATTTCATGCAGGAGTACGGTGTAGAGATCGTAGTGTCCTTCGGCTACTGAGCCCGCGATGGCTTGGCCATTACTATCAAAGGAGAGGCCTTCGATGGAAGAGTACCAGCCCAGACCTGCTGCATCGATATCGATATAGACGCGGCCTTTCACAGGAACTCCATTTGCATCGAGTTCGAGAATCTGGCCTTCACCCAGTTGTTGGCCGCTGAGATCTGTCACGACAACCTGAACCGCTAACTGATCATTGCCGGTTGCTGTTTTCCATTCATCAACGGCGGCGTCAATCAGATCGCTAAGCGAATCTTGACCTTCCGTTGTAATTGCAGAACCGTACCATTCTTTAGGGAAGTTGGCAGGGAAGGAAACCTGCTGACCGCTTGACTTGGTAAGATTGTAATTCGCCGCCAGATAGGTCAGATCTTTATAGTTAATTTGACCGCTCTTGTCAAAATCCAAAGACCAGGCAAGTCCGGATGATGCGTTGATCACAGACGTTCCATAATATGTGACGAACGTCTGCAGGTCCCTGAAGTTAATCGCTCCATTGTCATCCAGGTCAAAAGGAACGGCCCACAGGTCGGTTGTCGGTGATTGTCCAACCGAAGCAGTTACGCCTCCCACACCTGTAATGTCGAGCTGAGCATTGACCACGCGGATTCCGAGGCTGTGTGGGCCTAAGAATCCTGTGGTTTTATCAATTGAGACTCCATCATTACTTAAAGATTCAAACTTGACCCTGGCCAGCAGAACCTGTTTCCCGGAACCGAGTGTGCCAACACCATTTTGGCCACTGATGCCTGAAACGGTTCCCGCCTGATCGTCAATCAAAGATGAGCCGGCATTACCAAAGGCAGAACCATACTCAACAGCGGTCGCCGTAAAGTAATTGGTATTGTATTCCAGGTCGAATGTTCCACCACCAATTCCCGATCCGTCACTCGTATTTCCCCAGACTTCTACCCAGAAACTGTCCCATTCATCGATCCACTTTTCACTTTCAGGAACAGAGCTGGTTTCACCATTGACGTCAGTCGAGGTGGGAGCCGATACAAGTGAAGTACTGATCGATGTATTTGGAGATGCGGTACCTGTGAGTGGTGCCCCGCCCGGGTCAAGAATGGTTCCAGTGGCAGACGTTGACGGGAAGAATTCCAGAATCTGTAATCCACTAAATGTATCAGCAACAAATGCCAGCGTACCCGTGACATGCAGACTACGGGCACTTCCCATCGTATTAAATGTGTTGGCCAATATCGGTGTGGTTGGATTTGTAATATCGATAACCAGCAATCCGTTCACACCATCTGCGACGTAGGCAAAGTTACCTACGACGCGAACACCTGTAGCGATCCCGGGGGTATTTAAGCTACCTACGATGGAAGCAGTTGCAGGCGTGCTGATGTCAATGATCTGGAAGCCACCTTCACGATTGGCGACATAAGCGTAGTTGCCGACTACATCCAGACCAATGGCGGCACCCCCTGGTGTTGCGACATTATGGATTTGAACCGGACTCGCAGAATTGGAAATATCCACAATTTGCAGACCATTAGTCCCATCTGTGACATAAGCCAGATTACCAATCACTTTCACACCACCGGCCAGACCACCGGGTGTGGCCACGCCAAAGCTTCCCAGTATGGCAGGGGCAGCCGGGTTTGTGACATCAATGATTTGAAGACCACCACCATTACCACTGTCATCGGCGACATAAGCCAGATTGCCAATTACCTGCACGCCTCGGGCACGGGCCGGAGTCGCGATACTGCCGACATAAGTCGGGTTGGCCGGGTTTGAAATATCCAGAATTTGCAGCCCCGCTTCGCCGACGGCCAGATAAGCCAGATTTCCTACGACGTCAATTGCCTGAGCAATTCCTTCCTGGTTGAAGTCGTATGATCCCACATGGAATGGATTTGATGGATCGGCAATATTAAAGATCTGCAATCCACCATCACGGTCGGCGATATAGGCAAAGTCACCCTCGACATCAACGGCGACAGCGGCGTCTGAAGTAGGAGTACTGCTGCGAGCCGCGATACTCGTCAGGAAGACGGCGCGTCCGTTTGGTAAGAGATTTTCCAGCAGAACTTCAAATGTTTCAGGGCCTTCCGTAACACCATCATTGAATACTGTGACATTCACATATTTTTGAGTAACTAAAGGATCAAACGTCAGTGTTTGACCGCTGATTCCCTGGAAATCAATCGGAATTGTCACAGAGCTTGCCGTTCCATCCACGGTTGACGCGTCGACTGTAATTGCGATATCGACCGGATTGGAAAGTTCGACCAGGAACCGGAATGGACTGTTCGTTTCGGTATCAATGACCGGCCTGATGGAAAGGGTCGCGATATCGTCATTTCGAATCGTAGCCAGACCACCTCCGCCTCCAATTGTGACACCTCGGCCACCATCCTGCAGGCTCATCGCATCTAAGAACGTTGAGAAGAGTTCGTCAGCTTCCACGATGTTGTCGTTTGCGACATTCACAGTAAAAGTCTGAGTCAATTGACTGCCGGCGACAAACGTGATGACTCGATCGCCGTTATTCAAAGCGGTATAGTCCCCATTAGCGGCAATCGCTGTTCCATCCAGTGTTTTGACATCAACAGAAACATTCGTGTCTACCTGATTCGAAAGTGTGACAGTAAATGTGAAAGGACCATTGGATTCCAGATTGGAAACATTGTTGATGGTCAATGTTGCCGAATCATCATTGACAATCGTACCCTGAGCGGCTCCTCCCAATGTGACATTGCGGCCATTGCTGACAAGACCGCTCATGATCACATTGAACGTTTCGTCGAGTTCCACTTTGTTATCAGGATTGATGTTAACAGTGAAAGTTTGTGTTGTTGATCCGGCTGTGAAATTGATGATCTGATTCAGAATCGGATTGAAATCACCGTCGGCGGCAGTCGCAGTTACACCTTGCGTCGAGACAGCAAAGCTGATGTTGGTATCTACCGCCTTGGAAAGGGTCGCAGTGAATGTGAATGGTCCCCCATTTTCAGAACCTGAAACATTTGCGATTGTGATTTGAGCTGCATCGTCATTTCGGATCACACCGGTGCCGTTGGTGCCAAGGATCACGTTGCGGTTCAGCGGGTTGATTAGATTCCCAAGGATCGTTTGGAATGTCTCATCCAGTTCGACGATATTATCAAGAGTAACTTGAACATCAAACGTCTTAAGTAGAAGATCGCCTGGATTAAAGGTGATCGTCTTGGCCCCCAGGGCGATCGGAGTGTAATCATTTCCGGCAACAGTGGCTGTTCCGTCCTGAGTGGCGACATCAACGGCGATCGCAACGTCAACGGGGTTTGACATGGCTACCGTGAATCGGAAGACACCCGCTCCGGCACCGCCGACATTCGCATTTTCAAGTTGAGAAATATTTCCAATGCTCAGAATCGCCTGATCGTCGTTCAGGATGGTTCCTGTACCTGTCGCTGAGATGTCCAGCGAACTTTCACGGCCAGCTGCATTCAGATTGTTGAGGATGGTTGTGAATAATTCATCTGCTTCGACTTTGTTATCGTTCGTGATGTTGACAGTAAAGACTTGCGATTGCGGCCCGCCACTCACAAAGGTCAGTGTTTTAACACCTGCATTGATCGGTGTGTAATCATTGTCTGATACCAATGCCGTTCCATCAACGGTTTGAACATTAACGGTTACGTCGACATCTACTGCATTGGACAGCGAGACTACGAATACAAAGGGGCCATTGGATTCATTCGCCGTGACATTACTGATCGTGAATGTTGCTGAATCGTCATTCTCAATTGTACCAGTCGCTTCGGTGGTAATATCCAAGGTGTCAAAGACCACGTTGAGTCCATTTGTATTCAGGTTGCTGAGGATGGCAGTCAACCTTTCATCCAGTTCGACTGTGTCATCATCGTTTATGGTCACCGTGAATGATTGTGTTAATGGATCACCTTCAAGAAATGCAAGTGGCTGGCTTTTTGACACGTAGTCATTACCAGCAACAGTGGCTTCAAGGTCCTGGGTTGACGCCACGAAACTGACATTACCGGCAACTTCAGCAGAGAGCGTTACTGTAAACGTCAGTAGACCTGAAACAATGTCTTCGGAGACAGATTCACCGGCAATTGAAATGATCGCCTGATCGTCGTTGATAATATTTCCTCGACCATTGGTGCCGAGAATCACATCAAGCCCACCGGAGTTAAGACTGAGGGAATCCATGATCACATCAAAGTACTCATCCAGTTCAACAATGTTATCAGTAGCGACTGTCACCAAAATATCGATGGACTGAGTGAGTGCTCCTATGGAAATATTGGAGTCGAAGAGAGTGTAATCAATTTCGCCAACACCGGGGCCTGCAACATACGCGGTCCCATCCAGGGTCATGACATCGACTGAGACTGCTGCGTCAACCAGTTTTGACAGGGATACCGTAAATCTGAAGATCCCTGCTCCATCTCCGGCGTCCGCATCTTCGAGTTGAGTAATCGTGTTAATGCTGAGTACAGCCTGATCGTTATCATCAATCGTAACCGTGGCTGTGTTCTGAGCGGGAGTGCCCAGCATATCCGGGTTAACAATCAAGGCGTTGAAAATGACACCTGAGATTTCGAGATCAATAGTTTCATCTGCTTCAACGACATCATCACCCAGAATGGTGATTGAAAACGTGGTTGATAATTCATTAGCGGCGAATGTGACTTGCGTATTAGCGGGAATGGCGTCGTAGTCGACTCCGGAGCTCGCCGTACCAGTCAGGAGATCTGTAATCTCAACTGTAGAAACCGCGCCCATTTTATCTCTGGTCAAGGTGACGTCCAGGGTTCTGGTAGTGACGCCGTCCGTTTCTGTGACGGTATAAATTGCGGAACTGAACTGAACCAGAGGCGGGTCATTGACTGTGATTTCGATCACATCCATATCTTCTTCTGCCGCACCGTCAAAGTTTGTTAAATCATTTACAGTCATTGTCAGGGTGGCAAGACCGAGAGTGGCCATGCTCGCTGAAGTGTAATAGCCGGTGTCTGGCGTCCAGGTTGTGCCCTCCAGAGCGAGATTCACATCAGCGATGAGGCCTGTAAAGGTAACAGTCGTCTCATTGCCGAGCCCCGTTCCCACATTCATAGTAACGCCGGCAGGGATTGAACCAAGCATTAACGTTCCATTGGCAGCAGCCAGAGTGACTTGAACCAGTCCATCTCCCAGGAATGCATCAGGATCGGTAACCGTCAGGGCATTCATGTTAGCGGCTGAGAAAACGAACGGTGTTTCGGATTCAGTTTCTACAACCTGATTCGGAGCATCAGGAATCGGTGTACCATCAAAGTTATTTACTGGTGGATCATTGGTTCCATCAGTGACGACAATTGTAAACGAGGTTGATAAGTCCGAGGCCTGATTAGGCTGCAGTGAGTTGCCTGCCAGGTCTTTAATACCCGTTAAAGCGGAATTGTCGACATCAATGGTGTAGAGCGTGTCCAGACTGAAAACACCAGCAATCGAAGTGAAGATGGCTTCGTTCGTGTTGGGGTTATAGCTGAAGAGGTAATCAATGCCTGGAACCAGAGTACGCTGTGTGGAACTGGTTTCTGCAGTTAATGTAAATTGCAATGAGTTGACCAGAACATCATCAATACCAATTCCGGTGTCGCTTAGTTTGATAATCATGGTTGTGAACAACTCAGGATTGGCGATATACACTTTAGAAGGGGTACTGTCGAGGTCCACGCCTGCAACATCATTGTCAGCTGGCAAAGTGATTCTGGCGGTGGGGCCTACAAAGTCAGCACGCTCAATCGCACCGCGATCTTTAAAGATATTCGATCCCAGTCCGGGAGGGGGAGTTTGGGTCGGATCATCAACACGCAGTTGTCCGTAGGCATCATAACCTGGGGCAAAGATATCGGAATTGGGCATCCCAATCGCATCTTTGACATCGACAAAATCAGGCCGATCAGAAAGACTGTTCAAGGAACTGTCAATGGCCTGACTGCCGTCTGCAAGATAGAAGTTCCCTTGCTCTGGATTGACAAACAGAGGATCATCTGCACCAAGCAGAAGGGCATTACTGCCGACGGTTCCGTTATTACCATTGCCTTTGAATAAGTTGGCGCCAACCACATTCGGGATACCGGCTGCAGATTGTAAATCGATACCAGTGGCCGTATTGGCAATCACGTTGTTCAGAATAGTTGTCGTTGCGTAATTTTCAACCAGAATACCCTGGCCAGTCGCTCCCACAGCAATTTGACCGATGAGGTCTGTTGTCATCGTGGCAAAGAAGGCTGTGGGATTGGTGAGGAAATTGTCAATGTCAAAGATTGACCCACCGCTTGAGGTGGCAAAAACACCGTAGGTGCTGTCCGTGTTTCCAATACCCGGATTTGCAATGGCATAAAGTAATGCATTTGATGAGAGCAAAGCCGCTTGAGCATCAATGGCTGATTGAGTTGAACTGTCATCGTCTTCGTCTGTTAACAGAATCGGCACGATACGAGAGCCAGGTCGGAAATTGAAAGTCGTTGGCCCCGCTTGTGGGTCAAACTGATTCAATGCTTCCAGAATGGCATCACTGCCTCTTTCTGTGCCTCCTTGGATGGGAATGTTCTGGAAGGGGCTGCCCGGGGCAGTAAAAGTGGCGAAGTCAACGATGTCCTGTACTAGAGCCGGGTCGGTGTCGAATGCGCCTCCCAATTGTGCTGGGAAAATCACGAAGCCATATTGTGCGTCAATACCAGCCGCCTGCATTTGCGCGTCAAATCCCAGGATCTGGGTCTGGACATTTGCAATTGCAGAACCCATTGTTCCCGAGACATCGATGAGGAACACAACGTCGATTTGTGCTGAAGACTGCGTGACCTCAACATTGGCGCCAACCAAAGTATTGTTGACTACTTTTGTATAAGAAACAGCAGCAGGATTGTTTGATGTGCTGCTGTTGGCATCGCCGCTGATTCGAATACCGCCGAGTCCATTTGTGAATTCAGTAACGACGTTATTCTGGATGGTAACCCCAGGAGCAAAGCCGAGCATACCGCTGAAGAAATCATTCAGTTCCGGCCCGTTAATGACACCGCCAGCTTGCGAGCGTGCACTGACGCCGCCATTAGGACCCGCAGCGACTGATTCGCGCTGACCGGCATCGATGTTGATCCCATACTCAGAAGCACTGGTGATGGAATTTGACTCGATCGAAATATGACCTTGCTGACGGATCAGATTGCGGTCACCCTGTTGACCATTTAAGGAATCACTGGCTTCAATGATTTCCCGCACGAGACGATCGTTTGTGTCAAACTGAGTGACAATCACCAGGTCTGGTAGTTGTCCGTTTGGTGGTATGGCATAATCTGTACCACGTCGGATTTCTAACTGATAGGCACCTGACAGTAACTGTGTAGGGGCACCAAACGTCGGGTTTTGTGGCACATTGAAGAATGCCGTTTGATCTGTCTGCGCGCCGGTTACCAGTTCACCACGTTCCGCGAAGCCGATGATGATGTCATCGATGTAGAAACCTTCAAAGTCGTTATTCTGAGCCTGCTGATTGCTGAAAATGTTGCCAAAAATATCCCCAGGCATTTCTCCATTGGTGTAAGTAGTGTCTAAAGATAAATTAGAACTAATCGTACCAGACGTGCTGAAATCAAATCGGAGTCTCAGATTGGTATCGCCCGCAAATTTTCCTAAGTCAACACGTGCTTGTCTCCAGACACCTGAGTTATCAAATAATTCCTGGACTTGCTGATTTGCGTTTCCGACTCCCTCTCTCTCGGAAGTGGTGATATAAGAGGATAATTCACCTACATTGGGATCCGTTGGGGGAGCCAGTGTCGAATTATTGGTTGTTAACTCTGTCCAGGTTGCGCCATCATCATTTGTGATAAAGACTCGAGCTGAATCACGCATACCTTGTGTCAACGAGTTCGCGTTTTGTGTTTCCAGGAAGTAATTGAAGTAGAGGGTCGGCAAATCAGTCGCGCTGTATCCAGATAAGCTAAATTCACCTGATTCCAGTGAACCACGCGCACCGCCGGCAATATTGTAGTTGTCGCCGATGTCCGGGTTGGAAGCGAGGTCTCTTTGGAAGTTAGAAGTCAACACACCCCATTGTGCATCGGTAACATAGTCGATGTAGTCGTTGTTCGAATTGTTAAATTGGACCCATTCCTCAAAGCCAAAGTAAAAGCTGGCGCCTCCCTGTTGCTCGCTCTGACTTCTGGTATCAGAGCCAGAGATATCATGTCGATTTCCACCAACATCGGTTCTGGTTTGGTCAAAAGTATTATTGATCCCGTGACCTGATTCAGAATTCTGTTTGAACGTGGGATGCCAGAGGTTGAAGTCCAGTGGCGAGAAGGCCAACCCCGTGACACCTGTGGCACCAACATACATATGGTCGGCTCCTCCGGCAAAGATATCAATCGTACCTAATACTGGATCATCAACTGTGGTCAGGACCATTCCTGTGGCGGGATCAATGGCGAACAGATTGCCGTTGTTTGTGATCGCGAACAAGTAATCCTGAAACGCACCATTGTTCAGGTTTTGTGGGGCTGCAGTCAAACCGGTAAATGATCCCAGTCCGCTGATATCGGTTGATAAATCCACAGCGGTTACATTAGCAACGTCACGCCGACCACTAGATCGGTTTGTAAAAGTGATGGTTAGAAACATTCCGGTGTCTGTGACGGCATAGAGAGTATCCTGGCCTCCAGGTGCACCGCTGGAGTTGATTCCTCGAAATGACATACCTGTAATGTGACCAAATCCAGCAATATCACCACTGACAGTAAACCGGTTGTTCGCGTCGGCAGGATTAGTAGAACTCACCACTCTATTATCACCGGCATCACCATTGTCAGGATTTGCCTGGTAGAGCGTGGTAATCGCTCCATCATAGACCGCATAAAACAAGTTGTAGGTGGCGACATCAAGTCTCTGAAAAGCGAGAGCACCGACGGTATCGGAATTCACTTGGACAGGGTCAGTTTGTCCTGTCGTTGGAATACTGGGGATTCCATCATTGGCTGTGAAAATCGTAGATCCATTACCAGGATCAAGTTCTCTGAATCGACCGACTGAGCCTCCCACTCCCGGAAGGCTTTCGTAACTATAGAGTTGTCCGTCCGAACGGATAGTAATATCTGACGTACTGACATTTCCCCCAGAAAGGGCACCGATATCGATAGTTTGCGGTAGTCCTAAAAAGCTAGCAGGGATCCCGTCTACTGAATCCACGATGAAACCATCATAAGCATCGGCAATTCTGAGTCGATTTCCTTGCGAGATATAGAGATTGACATCTTCCAGAGTAAAGGCCGTGACGTGGGTAGAAAGCATGTTTCCATCAGCGTCACCATCAGCGTTAGTGTCAATAATGTCAAAAATCCGGGGAGTCGTGGGGTCAACCTGTGAGGTGCCACCTGAGAGGGAACTTCCCGATGTATAACCGCTGAAGCCGATGTGGTCTTCGACAATTCTCTGGACGGAGCTGACCGGTTCCAGGCGAATTTGTGTGTTTAATGCGCCTGAAATAAAGGTGGCATTGAGAGCCTGTGGTAAGCGTGAATTCGAAGACACCGCGATATGGTAACGGAACGTGCTGCCCGGCGTTGCCGCAGGTAGTTGGGTGGTCCCAATATACGGGTCCAGCTTACCAAAGCTGCCGCTGGTTAGATCTTCGGTATTCCCATTTGCCTGATCGTCTTGGATATCCGAATCGCGGCTGATTAAGATCAGTCGACCCTGATCATCAAAGATGGACAGCGTAGTATCGCCGCGGGATAAACCATCGGCGTAATCGATGTCGAAGATCGTTGAGAATGTCTTGCCGCCATCACTGCGACCGCCGATGACCTGAATCAGGTCGTAGCCCATTTCAAAGGTGTACCAGTCAACGTCCGAGCCACTGGAAAGTGTTCCTGAAACAGCCAAAGTGTTGCGGTCACTGGTCAGCAGATTTCCCAGTCCTTGTGCATTGGTGATGGTGTTGTTGTCACCGGTTTTTTCGGATGATTCACCAAGTAGTGGTGAGTGAGCTGGTTGCCCCAGGACTTCCACGCCATTGGTCGCAAACCGAATATCTGCATAACGGACAGTGGAACCCGGTTTTTCATCCACCTGTCTGAGCCGAACCTGCAACTGATATTCGCCAGAAGTTTGACCGCCAGTCACGTCGGTTTCATTGCCGGCTTCTGGTTGGCTGCGCACACGAACGAAATAGGTGCCGACAGCCCCGGGAGCACCGGGGAGTATGACTCTAAAGCCTGCGTCACCTTTGTTTTGTGAGTAAAAATCGCCCAGCAGATAATCTGTTTTTGTGAGATCGAGAGCAGTTCCACCCAGTGTGGCAGGATTAAATGAATCCCAGGATCTTGCGATGACAGTACCAAAGATATTCACCAACTCGACCACAGTGTCGAGGGACGAGGAAGTGCGGTCGATGTCGATCCAGACTTCGGTGCCCGCAGTCGCATTAAAACTGTAGACGTCAACATCATCGGGGGCGTCGGCGCTGATATTACCATGTACGTCGAATCCGAGTGCTCTGTTTTCATCGCCGCTGATTTCATCTGGAGCTAAAACTCCCAGATTTTGTGCAAAGCCAGGATTGCTGTTGGTATCGACGCCTCCTGTGTTATTGCCTTCTGTTTCAAAACGTACAACGACATTTCGGTCGTTGCTGTATCGGTCCAGTCTAATGCTGCGCCAGTCGCCAGCGGAAGGCGTGGAAAGGCTGCCATCATTGTTGGTATCAGTTTGAGGAAAACCGGCAGGAGTAAAGCTGGCTCCGACCGTATCGTCTGCCAGCGATGTGAGCACGACCGGGAAACCGGGCTGTCCGATGATTTGAATGGTGCCACCGATGCGGTCTTCGATATCCAGAGGAACCCCATTTGCTGTAAAGCCTGCGGTCGGTCCGTCCAGTTTGACAACGAGACCTTCATCGAGATTGCTCTGCAACCGGATGCCACTGAATGTGTGATGCTGATTGACCTGAATCTCTCCACGCAGGATGTGCACGATATCGGTGTCGTCCCAGATCGTTTCCGTATCAAGCAGCGCGGCACGTACTTCCATGCCGTTGAGACCGTTGTTCTCCATTCGGTTAAGACGAACCAGGGCACCATGATTATCCGGGAATTGCTGGTAGGCCTCAGTGAATCCCGTTGTGCGGCCATAGTCGGATTTAAATTTATAGTCGAGTGAGTTCGCATCAATGCTGACGACGGTTCCAGCATTGTTCTGGAAGATATTATCTACAATAATGGGTTGCGCACCGCGGACAAAAATCGTGGCACTGCCATTGTTACCACGGCCATTTCGGTTGGACCCTGTTTGACCGCTGGCATTGTTTTCCAGGACGCTGTTGCTGATACGAAATTCTGCCTGATGAACTTCAATCGCGTTAAAATTAGCGAAGCCGCCTTCGATGGGGACTAATCCGCCGGCGTTCGTGATTAAGGCATGATCAATGCTGCCAGATGAGGCGGCGTTAAAGATGATTCCACCCCAGTTGCCCGGACCAAAAGCAGTCACCCCATCATTGGATGTGTCAAAGGTTGTTCCCGCGCCATAGCGATCATCGCTTAATGATGTGAAGATAATCGGATTTTCTTCTGTTCCCTCCGCAATGAGTTGAGCGCTCCCACGCTCTGCTTCAATACGGGCTCCAGAAAGTTTGACGACAACTCCCGGGTTGATCTTCAGACGACCATTGATAGTTGGATTATCTGCTGCATCTAACTGGCCTCCAGGGGCACCATAGATTTGCAGGTTTTCGGTAATGACATGAGTAATGTCATCGTTGAAGATGCCCGGGACATCCAGTTTATTAATGGTGTTGCCAAAGGCGGTATTAATCCGAACGAATAAACCATTAATACTATTGTTATAAATGTGATTGTCGAAGATCTCGAGGCCATAGCGGTCCATGATAAAGGAACCATTTTCAAAGCGGCTATCTTCGAAACTGCGTGGATCTGCCGAGATGGCGGAATCGGCATTGGTATGGATCGTATTTTGCCAGATGGTGGGTCGTGCCGATTCAGTATGAATGGGGGAGAAGGTTTCTAGAACCGAATTCACAAAGACACTTCCACCACCATAGCTGATGTTGGCGTTATTGACCGAATTCAAAAAGACTCCGGAATTCTCAAGATCAGAGTCCGCACGGAAGACGATACCTCCCCAGTCTCCTCGGTTAGCACCATCGCTCAGTCCATCATCATCACCACCTATGGCGTCATTTCCATAGGCCGTTAAGATGACTTGATGATCGGGCGTACCAAGAATCTGTAATGCACCCTGGCTACGGTCATTCAACAGAAGCGGGTCATTCGAACCCACATCAATATTCGCCTTTTGAAGTTTGATGATAACGCCTTCATCAACCATCACTGTCACATTCTGTGGTATTTCAAAAGTTGCCCCGTCTTCGAGGGGCTGGAATGAATCACTGAGACCAATCAGATAAGCCTCATTGTCTCCCACAGTGCCGATATCGCCGTCTGTTCCACCATTACCAACGATTCGCACTATTTTTGTAGTACCACTTGTTGCTGCGGCTAAAAGTGCATCGTCGATATTAGAATAAGGGTTGGTCAGGCTACCATCAGCGGGGCCAGCCGATTGTGTGGCTTTGTCAACAAAAATGGTTTCACCCGACTGGAACCAGAAATCAAAAACGCCGCCTGGTGTTCCATCTGCGTCGCCGTCCAGAGCAACGCCCGTTGTGTCAATCATAAACGAATCGGGAATGGGGGTCGGTGTGAAGTTGAGATCAAGCGTATAATCGCCATCGGTTCGACCGCCATAACCGGAATCAGATACAGTCGGATCGAAATCGATATTGCCTACGCTGGTGACAGCCAGGTAATAAGTACCCGCTTCCAGGTCCAGATCCAGGAAGGCATCTTCACCGAAATAGTCATCATTGCGGGCAATGATTTCACGGACTTCTTCTCCCGGGGCACCAGTTTCCCGGTAAAGAGTCAAAACGCTATCCAGAAAGCTTTTGGTCGGCAGGCGATCTGCCGTGATTTCAGCAGTAAATCGGCCTGATGAATCTAAAACGAATTTTTGTAAGTCGATATCGTTGCTGAGTGCCGGATGGATGCGGTTAATATGTGTGATATCGAAGTTGGAGGGGAAAATCGGTTCGCCTGCAGTTGTCCCGCCGACATCACCGCCACTGGAACCCATCACTGAAGGTAAATCGTAAGAGTGGCCTAAACCGAGTGTATGGCCAATCTCGTGGAATGCGGTAGTGAACCACCCGCCGCCATAGAGGCTATTACCCCAGTCCAGGGCGCCATTCATGACCGCGATACCACCGGCGATACCACCGGCAGCCAATGGGGGGATGAATGGATCAACGGCGCGGATATCGCCCGTGACAATTCCTGTGCCACCGCTGGCGACTTCCTGGACTTCGATCCCCGTCAGGTAACTGTAGATTTCATAAATCTCACGAGTGCGCTGTTTTTGATTCTCTGTGATTTGGTTGTAGAGAGTATTCCCAAAGAGGTCGACTCCGTAAGTTTCCGGGAAAGAGAAGGTGATTGTACCAATTGCACCCGGCACAGATGGGGTAGTACCGGTCGCGCCAATATGTTGTTCAATGGTAATTTCACGATGACCAGGTTCATCGTTGCCGCCGGGAAGTTGTGGTTGCGCAATCGTCTGTGGTTCGATCTGTTCGTTGATTTGAATTGTCTGGGTAGTCAGGGTGCCAAGATCAAATGCTGTACCAAAGCTGGAATTGTCATCATCGGCAACGCTCACAACATCGGATGTCGCGAAACTGGGAGTAGCCTCCTCGCCAATTCTCAGATGGTAAGTCCCATCCGCAATATCTGCTGCAAAAGTGAGCGTGGCTTTGTTCGCGGCAGCATCATAGTCGACTGATAACGGATTGACGATCGTATTGCTCGCCGTGTCAATCAACTGGTAAAACAATACGTTTTCGGCAGATGCTTCATCGAGCGGATCATTGTTGAAATAGACGACGATCTGATTGAGAGCTTGAGTCAGGCTTCCTGTGCCACCACCTGAAACAGGCTGCGGCACGACCGAGACAACCTTGGCTCCAAGATCGAGTTCGAAGTTGATGACTTGGTCCACGCCGTCCTGGAATGCTTCATTATTCTGGTTGAGCAGGGGGGTAGCGCCGGTACCAAAGAGGGTGATTTGATAATGATCGTCAGGCAATGATTCCGCAAAGCGAACAATCACTTCGTTGGGGTTGTCGCCGATGCCAATATAACCCGGTTGAACCAGCACTTCATTGCCGTCACCAAAGGTTCCATCCAGTCCACTGCGGACAAATTGAATTCCGCCTAAGGAAGCTGGGTCAATCTGTTGACCAGGGGTGAATTTGAAGGTGAGTTCTTTCGGGGCTTGATTGTAAACCTCTCCTTCGGTGAGAGAGATATCGATATTCGGTTCGATATTTACCAATGACGCACCAGCCAGAAGTGTGCGGTCTTCAAGCTGCTCTGTCGTGGAGTAGGAACTCACAAAACCACGCAATTTCTCGCGGCTTTGGCGTTTGCTTTGACCTCTCCGCAGGCAGTTCAACAGTGAAATTGGTCGGCGAAATGATGACACGAAGGATGGACGGCCCATAACCATGGTTTCAGTCTCTCTAGCAAATTAAAATCAGAATCTTAGATTGGGATTCTAGACGTTACAGATTGGCCAAAAATATTATCGATTTTCCCTCAAATTATTACAAATGCAGAATCATGCATTTTTGATAATAGGGATTACTTCAATGATTCACTAAATGTTAAATAAGCTAAAATGGTGGATATGAGTAGTCAATACGAATCTACACATATAAAAGCTTATCTCTTTAAAAACAATTGTCAGAGGATGGTGTTTTTCAGGAACATCAACGCTGAGCAAAAAAATAGTCTGTCATAAAGTTTTATCTGGTAACAAGATGCGACTGAGATGTTCCCCCGCTTAGATTTAAGAAGCCTTCACACAAGAAACAGGAACGATTCAAAAAACAGACTCGAAATGAATGTACATCATTGTTTGCCCTCATTGCCTGTCTCTCACACAGACGCATTGTTTTTTAAAATCTAACTGTCTATTTCAGTTCTCTCAAACAAATTATCAGAACCCGGAAATTAAGCAGGTTGAAGGCTTTGCTTCCATTTTTGTTCCATTTTGAGTAAGCTAGGTAAACAGAAATAACTCATAAGTTCTTTATTGTTAACAGTTTCAGTGATGGCGAATTCTCATGGTCAAACCTCTGGTTGTCATAAATATAGTGGGGTTGACCCATGAAATGTTGGGAGAACGGACGCCGCACTTAAGGCGACTTGCAAATCGCGGGTTTTCCAGACCCATGGGAACGATACTCCCCGCGGTGACCTGTTCTGCCCAGTCGACACTGCTCACCGGCCTCATGCCCCGCGAGCATGGAGTTGTGGGCAATGGCTGGTATTTCCGCGAACTTTCTGAAGTGATGTTCTGGAAGCAGTCAAATCAACTCGTGCATGGTGAGAAGGTGTATGAGGCTGCAAAACTCAGAGACTCTTCTTACACCACAGCGAAAATGTTCTGGTGGTATAACATGTATGCTCCTGTCGACTGGTCTGTGACACCGCGTCCCAGTTATCCGGCTGATGGCAGAAAGGTTTTTGATTCTTACAGCCAACCTGAAAGTCTGAAAGACGAATTACAGTCAGAGTTGGGCGTGTTTCCCTTATTGCGATTCTGGGGACCTGGCGCGGATATCTCCAGTTCACGCTGGATTGTAGATGCGTCAATCAAAGTCTTTCGAGAGAAGAAACCGAACCTCACTTTAGTTTATCTACCTCATCTTGATTATAACCTGCAGCGTCTGGGAGTGAGTGATCCAGCCATTGATCAGGATATTCGGGACATTGATCGGGAAGCAGGCCGCTTGATTGAAGTCGCACAAACTGCGGGCGCTGACGTCGTCGTGCTCTCAGAGTATGCGATTACAGACGTTTCCAGGCCTGTGTATCTAAATCGAATCTTAAGAGAACAGGGGTGGCTGCAGGTCAGGAAGGAGGCTCTTGGTTGGGAAACTCTGGACTGTGGTGCTTCAACTGCGTTTGCTGTCGCCGATCATCAGATTGCTCATGTTTACATCCAGGACCCGGCTCAAATCGTAGCCGTCAAATCTGCACTCGAAGCTGTCGATGGCATTGAAATGGTGCTTGATCGGAGGCAGCAAGCGGAATTTGGCATTGATCATGAGCGGTCGGGAGAACTTGTCGTGATTGCAGCCCCCGGGGCCTGGTTTACCTACTATTTCTGGTTCGATGATCAAGTCGCTCCCGACTATGCACGGACTGTCGATATTCATCGCAAACCGGGATATGATCCGGTTGAACTGTTCGTTGATCCGAAAATACGATTTCCGAAATTACGAATTGCCCACAGGCTGGCCCTGAAAAAACTGGGTTTTCGCTACTATATGGATCTGACCAGTCTGGATGCACAGCTAGTCAAAGGCAGTCATGGTCGATTACCCACGCCGGGCAAAGAAGAGTCAGAAGCGCCGGTGTTTATCAGCTCTTCTCGATCCATCGAGCGGGATCAGATTCCGATGACCGCTGTCAAAGACCTGCTGCTGGAGTTGCAGTTCGGTAAATAATCGTCTCCAAACCTGGTTTCTGAGTTCCCTGCTGACGTAGCATTCGCCATAGCTCAATCTGAGAACTGGGCATTCCAAATTATTTGGTCGCGACACCATTCAGACTACCCATCTTTACAGAATCGGCATTGACTCAAATCTCCATTCTGATGATGATTCTGCCGCCTGTGAGAATAGCAGATCGCATTAACTGAACTGGGTTTATATCAATATCTGAAACGTCTGATTTATGTCTTATCATTTAATCAATACCATTCAAAAATTAGGTCACCCCAAAATTCTGGTCCTGGGCGATTTGATCCTGGATCGATATATCTGGGGAAATGCAGAACGCATCAGCCAGGAAGCGCCAGTGATTCTGTTACGGGAAGATACTCAGGAAGTTCGTCTGGGAGGTGCCGCTAATGTCGCCAATATGCTGATCGGCCTTGAGTCTGAGGTGACCATGGCGGGAGTGATCGGCTGCGACATGGATGGCGCCGTGATCCGAAAGGCGCTCATCGAGAGAGGCGTCGATTGTTCGGCTATGATTAATGATGCCAGTCGTCCTACCACTGTCAAGCAACGCTTCATGGGGCGCGCACAACAGAGGCACCCTCATCAGATTCTGCGTGTTGATCGCGAAGTAAATACTCCGCTGGATCAACCCACGTCGGAAGCATTACTCAATCAGATTCTGCCGGTCATTTCAGACCACCAGGCAATTCTGGTGAGCGATTATGCCAAAGGAGTCTGCACTCCTGAAGTACTGGCCCGCGTCTTGGAAGAAGCGCGAAGAGTTGGCGTCCCTGTCATCGTTGATCCCTGTCCGGGAAGGGATTACCAGATCTATTCCGGCGCAACGGCAATCACTCCTAACAGATTGGAAACATCGCGAGCAGTTGGCTTTGATGTGAGATCACAAGAGGATGCATTTCGCGCCGGGATGCAGTTATGCCACGAGCTGAATCTGGATTATGTATTTGTGACGCTCGACAGCGACGGGATTGCTTTGACTAAGGCTGATGGTTTTACAAAACTCCTGCCAACGCGTAAACGGGAAGTGTATGATATTACCGGTGCCGGAGATATGGTGCTGGCGATGATCGGCGTGGGTAGTGCTGCCCGATTCGATCCCGTTGATCTGGCTCGTCTGGCGAATGTGGCCGGCGGACTGGAGGTCGAACAGATTGGTGTGGTCTCGATCAGCCGTGAGGAAATGATCGCTGACCTGCTGATGGGGTCGCGTGTGACCAGCGAAAAAGTATTGCCACTGGAAGAACTGAAGCGACACGTGCTGGCGCGTCAGAAACTGGGTCAGAAAGTTGTTTTGACGAACGGATGCTTCGATGTCATGCATGTAGGACATGTGACCTATCTCGAGCAGGCGGCCGCCGAGGGTGATTGCCTGATTGTGGCTGTCAATAGTGACAATAGCGTACGCTCCTTAAACAAAGGTTCGGACCGTCCCATCTTTGGACAGTCTCATCGTGCTTCCATGCTGGCTGCCTTGGAAGGCATTGATTATGTTGTCATCTTTGATGAATCGACACCCTGTGAGTTAGTCCGGGCACTGAAACCCGATCTGCTGGTAAAAGGGGGCACGTACAAAAAAGAAGAGATTGTGGGTTGGGAAATGGTTGAGTCTTATGGAGGCCAGGTCAAAGCGCTGGGAATCACCCCGGGTATTTCCACCACACAAGTTCTCGGAATCATTCGCAGCAATCAGCAGGAAAATGCATCTGCTGCCTCTTCGCCCAATTCTCCTATTGAACCTCCGAAACGAAAAGCCGGATGAAAATTGCTGTTTTTTTACCAAACTGGATCGGTGATGCCGTAATGGCAACACCCGCGCTGCGGGCTATTCGTCACGCGTTTACGGACGCAGAAATTGTGACGATCCAGAAGCCTTATGTCGCCGACGTTGTGGACGGACTGGATTTGGTTGATCGCAAGATTTCCTTGCAGAGCGGACAAAAACTTGTTTCTCGATTTCAATTTGTAAATCAGCTGAGACGCGAGCGGTTCGATCTGGCAGTCCTGTTTCCCAATTCATTTCGTAGTGCCTGGATCTCTTTTCTGGCAGGAATTCCCAGACGCGTCGGCATTAATCGTGACGGACGAGGCTGGCTGTTGACCGATCCGCTTCCAGCGAAAGACAAACTGGCACCTCATCCCGCGATTGACGAATACTTGCGGATTGCCGCTTATCTGATGGAAAAAGGTCAAACGAAATCAGAGGTCTTGCCGGCTTTATCCCGTTCAACGGAACTGGCTGTGACGGATGCCGACCAGAAACGTTGGAGATCATTTCTGGAGAAGCAGTCGGCGGAATTCAAAAGCCGGTCTCTCATCTGTCTGAATCCAGGAGGTGCTTTTGGAGCCGCCAAGCATTGGCCGACAGAGCACTTTGCCGAATTAGCGCGCCGCATTGCCACGGAACTGCAGCGGTCTGTCTTAGTTGTCTGCGGACCTGCTGAAAAAGCAGAGGCGTTGCAGATTGTCAATCAGGCTGACCATCCATTGGTCAAATCCCTGGCTGCAGAACCACTTCATTTAGGACTCACGAAAGCGGCGATTCAGCAGGCCGAATTGCTGGTCACAACCGATTCAGGGCCGCGACATTTTGCGGCTCCTTTTCAGGTGCCGGTGGTGACGTTGTTTGGACCCACACACATTTTGTGGAGTGAAACGTTTTATGAACGTGGTCTGCATTTACAGCTTGATCTGGATTGCGGGCCCTGTCAGCAACGTGTTTGCCCTTTGGGGCATCACCGTTGTATGAAAGACCTTAAAGCCAATCAGGTATTTCAGGCAGTCGTATCCCTCTTAAAGCAACAACGGGAACAAGCCGCCTGAAAATCAATTCAGGCCGCCAGGGATGAATCCTGGACTGATAAATTGCTGGATTCGATCTCCTGATTTTCCAGACTCAGATTGGCCCGACTCTCAAAATAGACAATCTGCCAGGCCATCAGTGGAATGATTCCTGCAGGTAAAATCGCAGGAGACCAGGTTGCGATTGGCAGGAGCAGACGCTCGACTCCGCCGGTACCCAATGGAATTAACATCAGCCATGCGACGGATGCCAGCAGAGGGTGGCAGCGTTCTTTCAAACTGACAAGTAGTGCCCAGCTCGCAATCGGGGCAGCCAGCAGAAATGTCAGTCTTTCAGTTCCCGGACCGACCAGCAATTGCCAGCAAACCCAGGTCGTGAGTACGCCTGTAAAATAGGCCTCGGTGGAAGTGGAAACTCTGGCCAGTCTAAGACACCATAATAAGGCCAGTCCGGCCAATCCCAGTTGCATGAGTGTATAAACGCGGTCATCTACATAGGTGCCGAAATGTTCGGCGATCGTGTAAGCATCCCGCAAGCCTGCTTGTCTGAGTGTCCGGTAAGGGCCCGTTAATAAGGCATACCAGTCCTGATACTGTTGCATGACGACTGGTAAAGGACGTGTTAAGAAAGGGGGGATCAATAACAGCGCACAAGCAGCAGCAAAGCGACCTGTCAGTTGTCGGGGAAATCGGGCCATTAATAATAGGGCCAATGCGGCCGGCCAGAGTTTGATATGCACGGCTGCTGCCAGAAGAAAAGCAGCTGCCCACCAGCGTTCTTTCTTAAGGGAAACAACAGCGAAAACAGCCAATGCGAAAACGAGCGAATTACTTTGAGCCGACCAGATGGCGCGCGCAGAACCAGCCAGTGTCAGTATCAGGAAGCAGGCTTCCTGGAACTTCGAGCAGTCGCCCGGAAAAATTTCTTTCACCAGCAATCGCAGCGCGTAAACAAGCAGTGCGATATTCAGTGCGGTCCACAGGATGCCGCCGAATGTCGCAGGCAAGATGGCAAAGGGGGTGAAAGCCAAGGCGAATGTGGGACTATAGCGAAAGCCGGTTTTCTGAACTTCGTTGTCGTACAGACTGCGGTCGGCCCACCAGTTGATTGAAGAGTCCGCAAAGCAGGGATAAACGGATTTATTCTCAGGTTGAACAACGAATTTCACGCTGACAGCAATCCAGAGTACCGCCCATAAAATTAAAGCTTTTTTGAGCCAGATCGCGCCGGATGTTTCAACAAACAGTGGGGATTTGAAATTCAAGGGACTTTGTGAGAATTGATGCATGCCAGACCTGATGAATGAGTGTCTTACATGGAAAGACGGATGGGATGATATCGGAAGAACAAACAGGCTGTGTTTTTATTTCTTTTAGCTGATCGGGGCAAGATCAATCATTCAACAGCAGCTTGATGAGTCGAATTTTGCAGCTGTTTTTTTAACATCCGAAAGAATCTTTTTCGTTGTTGGCGAGATAAAGATTTGATCGCATTGCGTATACAAATGACCTGAAGAGGGCGGGGGAGTGGGATTTTTTCATGAATCGGCTGAATCGCCAGACGGTCAAGCATATAGCTCATGGCATAAAGTGGCGAATGGCAGGAGCGTATGCCTACCGGATCAATGAGCCATAACGTCGGCTGTGGTTGAGATTCATTGGCTGATTTGACGACCACATTTTCCAGTTTCAAATCCCGATGCCGTAATTGCGACATCGCCAGACGGCGGACGATTGTTCCCAGTTCTCTCGCGATCAGACATTGTGCCGCGTGCGAGCAGTCTGAGTCGGCTTTCAGCAGTTCCAGCGCGGTGGAGCCTTCGATGAAAGGCATTTCTAACTGGAAATAATGATCCGAACGATAGACGGGGGTCACCGGTTGTGGTGTATTCACGCCTGCGGTCAATAATTTCCAGGCACCCGTGAGTTGACGCTGGGGCTGAGACTGGTTGAACAGCGATTTCCAGCGAAGGATCCAGGTAACTGGCCAGCGTTTGAGTGTCGTGAGACCACGTCCGGGAATATCAATCAGCCATACGGAACGTAAGTCTTCTTCTTTAAGACAGCGAATTGTCGTATAAGAGGCACTGGCATCGAACAATTTGAAGCAGGGATTCTCTTCGAAATGGTATTCAGACAATTTCACCGGGGCTTTTCATGATTTTGTTGATTGCCCTTTTCGAGACGGCAGAATCCTGCCAAACTCTTGGCAATCTTGATGGAAACAGAGCAGTTGATCATAATTTGAATCGACCAAGTCCCCTCTTTTAGCAGGAACGCGCGCGGTTGACAATCTTGAAAATTGTTCAACGATCCTGTTAAGCGTTGCATATTCTTAAAAAGTCAGCTTTATGTCGTTATCAGTTATTATCATTGTAAAGAACGAAGAGTCATCGATCCGGGAGTGTCTGGCTTCGGTTGTCTGGGCAGATGAAATTATTGTCCTGGATTCCGGTAGCACCGATCAGACCGTCGCGATCTGTAAAGAATATACAGACAAAGTTTACGATACGGATTGGCCCGGTTTCGGTCCGCAGAAAAATCGCGCTTTACAATACGCTACAAAAGACTGGGTTCTCTCGATTGATGCAGACGAGCGGATTTCATATGACCTGCAGACCGAGATCAAACGCAGCATTCAGGTTCCGGGGCGGTACGACGCCCACACAATGCCGCGCCGATCGAATTACTGTGGCCGCTATATGAAACACAGTGGCTGGTGGCCCGACCGTGTCGTGCGACTCTTTCGAAGGGGCAAAGCAAAATTCAGTGACGATCTTGTTCACGAGCGAGTTCTCGTGGAAGGCAAAATTGGGAAATTGAAAGAACCCATCATCCATGAATCGTTGCTGACTCTGGAGCAAATTCTCAACACCATGAATTCCTACTCTTCTGCGGGTGCGAAAATGATGGCTGAGGAAAAACAGAAAGCCGGGCTGACAACAGCCATTCTCCACGGACTGTGGACATTCATCCGGACTTATATCTTTCGCGCGGGTTTTCTGGATGGCCGGGAAGGCTTTATGCTGGCGGTCTCGAATGCAGAAGGCACCTATTATCGTTATCTGAAACTGATGGTCATTAATCGCGAGAATCAGGAAGAAATCTGATTATTTCATGGCTGGATTAGCTGTCATCATCACGACTTATAACTGGCCTGCCGCGTTGGAGGTCGTGTTAACGGGGTATCTCTCTCAGCAGCGGCCTCCCGATGAATTGATTATTGCCGACGACGGATCAACCCAGGACACACGGGCTGTCATTGATGCGTTTCGCAAACAGGCGCCTTTCCCGGTGAAACATGTCTGGCACGCAGACGAGGGGTTTCGCGCGGGAGCGATTCGTAATCGGGCGATCCAGAATTCGGAAGCAGATTACATTGTTTTCACAGACGGAGATTGTATTCCTGCGCCCTGGTTTTTGCAGCAGCATCATTGTCTGGCTGAACGAGGCTGGTTCCTGTCGGGCAATCGGGTTTTATGCTCGCAAAATTTCTCGCAGGAAGTGCTCCAGAAAAAGACGCCGCTTCATACCTGGAGCTGGCGTCAATGGCTCCGCGCCCGTCAATACAAACAGATTAATCGAATCTCACCATTACTCAAAATTCCTCTGGGACGCTGGTATCGACGACGTCTGGCGAAAGAATGGAAAGGGGCGAAAACGTGTAATCTTTCCGTCTGGAAAGAGGATCTGCTGGCCGTGAATGGTTTTGATGAAGATTACACCGGCTGGGGCATGGAAGACTCTGATCTCGTATTGCGTTTGATCAGAAACGGGGTTTACCACAAAGACGCCCGGTTTGCTGCCCCCGTGTTTCATTTATGGCATCCGGAAAATTCACGTGACCAACTGGAAGAGAATCAACGGCGTCTGCAGCAGTTGATCGAGACGGACCGCATACAGGCCCGAGTTGGGATTGCACAGGCTTCGTCCGTTTGATTTGAGAAAAACGAAGCGAAAAAAAATCGGAACTATTCTTTGCGGAAAATCTCGACGAAGAAGGCCCCGCGTGAGACACCGTTTCCTTCATCCAGCCAGGTTTGCAGTTTTTTCTGCCCTCGTGGAAGCTCGATGGTAAAAGTTGTTGACAGATCCCCTTCTGCCACGTTTTGCTCCTGTTTCTGATCGCCGATTTGAATACGGGCGATCCCTTTTTTCAGTGGGTGATGGGCCGATTCCGGGCGGCAGCGCAGTGTGATTTCATAGGTGCCCGGTTCTGCGATATCCACGATCCAGAAGCCGTTGGCAATCGGATTTTTGGCAATCAATTGATGATTCCAGGGAACTTGTTCAATGGGAGCGTGCCAATCGTGACAGGTCAGATGTGCGGGGTTTTCTGCCTTCGAACCGATGCCAATCGCGACATAGCGACTGAACTGCGGGGTCAGACTGTTCCACCACTTTTCATACTCGGCGGCGAGATATTTCACCACGCCGGCATATTCGGCGGCAACGTTTTTGGTTTGTCCCGGATCAGTCAGAATATCATACAGTTCATTTTGACCAACCAGTCTCCAGCGTTCGGTCATGACAGAACTTTTTCTCCATTTTTCCGGAGATTCGATGCGCTGCGAGTGAACCATTAAGGTCCGATTGCGCAAGGCCTCTTTTTTCCCGTTCAGGATCGGAACGAGGCTTGTGCCATCCAGTTTGAGTTCACTTGAAATGGTGAGGCCGCATAACTCGGCCAGCGTCGGGAGCACATCAATGTGAGCGGTCAGTTGATTGACGTCTCGTCCACCAGTGAGTTTTCCACCGGGCCAGTAGATGTAACAGGGAACCCGGTGCCCCCCGTCATACTCAGAACCCTTCGTGCCGCGCATGCCTGCGTTGAAACCGGACCAGGTGTCAATGGTGACCGGCTTGCCTTTGGAAAGTCGGCGTTGCTGTTTTTTGGAAAGGTCTTCTTTCTTCGGACGTAAAACGCCAGCTGCTGTGCCATTGTCTGTCATGAAGATCAGAATGGTATTCTCTTCCAGATTCCATTCTTTCAGGTGTCTGAGCAAACGTCCCATGTTTTCGTCGAGGTTGGTAATCATGCCATAAAAGGGAGCCATGTTGCCAACAACACCTTTGTCAGCGTAAGGCTCACTGTATTTTTTATCAACCAGATAAGGGCCGTGAGGCGCATTGGTAGAGATGTAGGCGAAAAAGGGTTTTGATTTGTTGGTCTCGATAAATTTTAGCGCTTCATTAAACCAGATATCCGTACAATAACCTTTGAATTTTTCCGGCTTTCCCTGACGGAGATAGGTATCGTCAAAATAATCATTCTGCCAGTCATCAGGAGTTTGGCCCACACCCCCGCCTCCATGTTGGACGACTGTTTCGAATCCCTGGTCCTGTGGCCGCAACGGGTAATTATCGCCCAGATGCCATTTCCCAAACAGGCCGGTCCGGTATCCATTGCTCTTGAGCACTTCTGCCAGGGTGACTTCATTGGTATCCATCAGAGAACGTCCCATGATGGTGTGCCAGACGCCAGTACGGGTTGAATAGCGGCCTGTCATCAACGCTGACCGCGTGGGTGCACAGGTGGGATCAACATGGAAGTTCGTTAATCGCAGACTTTTTTGATAGAGCTGATCCAGGTTTGGTGTTTTGATCATCTGATTGCCATGAGCGGCAATATCCCCGTATCCCTGGTCATCGGTGATGACCAGAACAATATTTGGTTTTACTGCTGCAGGATTATCTGCAGGGCAGTCAGTCAAGGTGACCAATAACATCGAGATGAAGGTCATAAGGTGCAGAATGGGTCGCATAGCCTGCTCGTCAAAGTGTTTTGATCATGGGGGTAATTCAGATATAAATCGATTATGGCAAAAATTATCAAGTTTCCAGTTTAACTATCCGTCACAGGGAAAGGTAGCAATATTTAAACATGTCTTAGATTTATACAGTTGTTACAGGCTTTTTGTGGGCCCTGATTGCCTTCATTACTGCTGAATCAGAAAAGAAAAAGAGGGAGAGAACGGATGAATCGATCATTTCCCTTTAATTCATGTCTACGCTATGATGGCCCGGAATTATAAGGTGGGCTTCTGCAGACGGAAAATATGTCGGCGGGGCTCTTTTGACAACCGAATCAATTTTAATTACTGAAAAGCGCTATGGAAGCTGGTATTGTTGGCCTGCCGAATGTAGGTAAATCGACGTTATTTAATGCATTAACCGCGGCGGGAATCGCGAGTGAAAATTATCCCTTCTGTACGATTGAACCCAATGTGGGTATTGTCAACGTGCCGGATCCGCGGCTGGAAATCATTCATGATTTTATCCCCACCGATAAAGTGATTCCTGCCATATTGAGGCTGGTCGATATCGCCGGGATTGTGCGTGGTGCCTCGGAAGGGGAAGGGCTGGGAAATAAATTTCTCTCTCACATTCGGAATGTCGATGCGATTCTGCATGTTGTTCGTTGTTTTGAAGACAGCGATGTGATTCATGTCGAAGGCAAAGTCGATCCGATCAGTGATATCGAAACGATCGACATTGAATTAATGCTGGCCGACATGCAGATGGTAGAGTCTGCCAAAGTCAAGGCAGCCAAAACCGCGCGTTCGGGGAATGCCGAAGCCAAGACGCGTTTGATTGTGCTCGAGGCCTGTGCGGCTCGACTGGAAAAGGAGCAACCCATTCGCGGTCTCGCCTTTGATAATCCGGACCAGCAGAAAATCTTAAAAGGCTATCAGTTTTTAACAGCCAAGCCGGTACTGTATCTGGCCAATGTGGATGAAGACGACATTCACGGTGAAGGGGAGCTGGTGCAACGAGTCCGGGAACGTGCCGCTCTAGAAGGAGGCGATGTGGTTGCTGTTTGCGGCAGCCTGGAAGCGGAAATCGCAGAACTGGATAAAGCAGATCAAAAGGAAATGCTCGAAAGCGTGGGACTGGACGAGCCGGCTTTAGCAGTTGTGGCCCGCGCCGCCTACCACACACTGGGGCTACAGAGTTATTTTACTGCCGGAAAAATCGAAATCCGTGCCTGGACGGTTCCCATCGGGGCGACTGGTCCTCAGGCAGCTGGAGTGATCCATTCCGATTTTGAGCGGGGATTTATTCGCGCCGAAATTTATTCAGTGGCTGACCTGGAAAAATATCAAACGGAGAAAGCAATCCGTGAAGCCGGTAAACTTCGCGTGGAAGGTAAAGAGTATGTGATGCAGGATGGTGACATCACTCATTTCCTGTTTAACGTCTAATTCAGAGGTTCCCGGCCTGTTTGTAGGGATTCTCCTGTAAGTTGCCAAAATCAAATTGTGCTCGATTTTTTCGAGAACTCTTGCCGGGATTGACTTGTCTTATTTCAGGTTCTATTCAGGAATTCCGATGAACAGGCAGTCGGGCCAATACTTTCAGTTTTTTTAGAGATCAACATTATGAGTCTGTTTCGTCCCCAAGTTCAACAGATGGCAGGTTATACTCCGGGAGAGCAGCCTCAGGAGTCTGGCTGGGTCAAACTGAATACGAACGAGAATGCTTATCCCCCCTCGCCTCGGGTCAGGGAAGCGGTGCAGCATGTGCTCGAAGGGCGTTTGAACATTTATCCCGATCCGCTCGCAACGGAATTTCGCAAAGTCGCCGCGGAACTGTTTCAGGTCGATCCGGACTGGATTCTGCCAGGCAATGGCAGCGATGAAATATTGACGATCCTGATGCGCGCTTTTGTTGACCCGAATGAACTCGTATCTGCACCTTACCCCAGTTATACACTTTACGAAACTCTGGCAGAAATACAGGGCGCCCGTTTTCAAAGAATCCAACTCAACCCCGACTGGGAATGGCCTGTTGCTGATGCGATCGAGCTGGCAGCCAAAAGTAAAATTCTGTTTGTGCCCAATCCGAATGCTCCTTCCGGAAACCGCTGGCCCGATGAAGACCTGTTATCATTAATTCCCACGCAGGGAGTTCTGGTACTGGATGAAGCCTACGGAGACTTTTGTACCAGACCACACCGGTGTGAACTGTTGAAGGCGGGTTTTGGAGCAAAAGTTGTCGTGACCCGTACGTTGAGTAAGTCGTACAGTCTTGCCGGCATTCGATTCGGATTTGCAGTCGCTCATCCAGATCTGATCAGGGGCATGCGAAAAGTGAAAGACAGTTATAACTGTAACTCGCTTTCCCTGGCCGCTGCGATTGCAGCGCTGAAAGATCAGGAATGGATGCTGGCCAACACGAATCGCATTCGTGCGACACGCGACCAGTTAGTGCTGGAACTCAGAAAGCTTGGTTTCGAAGCGGTAGACAGCCAGACCAATTTTGTCTGGTGTACTCATCCGGATGGCGAACATGAGCGTCGCTATCAGGAATTGAAGCAACGTAAAATTCTGGTGCGCTACATGAAGTTTTCTCTGCAAAATGGATTTCTCGATGGGTTGAGAATTACCGTGGGAACCGATGCTGAGATTCAACAGGTCTTGGATGCCTTTCGCGCAATTGGTTGAATAACTGTTATATCAATCTCAGTTTCACTTTTGCTGAGGTGTGATTACAGCGGTTATGCATTTCACAACGGCAGGCAGCGTTCGAATTCGTGCCAAGTCGGTCTGGGGCTCTGAAGCGTTTTTGAGAATCAAAAACCGGGCTGTAAGATTAAAGATATCAATCCTGTTGTCCTTTTACGAATGAGTTCCCTGAGATGAGCCGCAACGCATCAATCAAACGTGATACCGCCGAAACCCAGATCGAACTGACTCTGGAACTGGATGGCAGTGGAAAGTCGGAGATTCAGACAGGCATTGGTTTCTTCGATCATATGCTGACGCTGTTGGCACGGCACGCGCTGTTTGATTTAACGGTGAAAGCGAACGGCGATCTGGATGTCGATTACCATCACACGGTAGAAGATGTGGGAATCTGCTTGGGCAAAACGCTCAACGAGGCATTAGGTGATAAAAAAGGAATTACCCGCTACGGTTCTATGACGATCCCCATGGAAGAGACACTGGTGACGACTGCGCTCGATTTGAGTGGTCGTTCGCTGTTTGTGTTTCAGGTAGAATTTCCGACGGAAAAGGTAGGCCAGTTCGATACGGAACTGGTGCGGGAATTCTGGCAATCGTTTTCCTCCAACGGATTATTAAATCTGCATCAGGTACTGCACCACGGCGCGAACAGTCACCACATTGCAGAAGGTCTGTTTAAAGGGACCGCGCGGGCGTTACGACAGGCGGTGACAATCGATCCCCGTCAACAGGGTATCCCTTCATCCAAAGGCATACTGTAGCGCAGCGATCACCGTTGTGTGTTGCCGAAATGAAAACGGGGCTGGTATTGTGCAGTCTTTCGTTTGCTTCACGAACGCTAGTGTCAATGATCGGTAATCTGTCCCGGTAGAAAAAAACGAATTTATTTTTCGTGCGTTTTTTCCTTTGATCTTTGTTGACTCTTTGTGAAGAAAAGTTAACCTGAGAATTAACTTTGGTTTGTCTAAGTGATCGATTCAGTTTTGATCTAAGACTCATGACAATCGCTTGAATAATCCATCGTCAGTAAACTTATTATGATTACCATTCCGACGTGGACTGTTTCCAGTCAAAACCTTAATCGATATCTTTGTCTGATGAAATTCTCTTTGGGGAACAACTTTAGAGCAGGCAGAGGTGTTTCACTCACTCTCCGCAATTTGATTGAATCTGTCTGTCTGTGATTTTTTATCAGAGATTCGTGATCAGATTCTATCTGTTTTGGCGGTACAGTTGGTAAGAAATGGTTTGTGACTGATTCCGTTCTGGATTGGTGTAGTAAATCATCATAGGGGAACTCCCGAAAAAACCGCTTGTGCCAATACGGATGGCAACTTGGGTTGTTTTGACTGCCGAGAAGAGAGTGGCCTATATGTGTCAGCGGCAGCCTAGGACTTAATGACTCTGTACGGATTTTGAGAAAGTTGGTTGGTAGTCAAATCTATTGTGATTGAAGCTCACAATTCTTGTTTTCGGGAGTTTCCTTTTTTTCAGGCAGCAGCCTGATGCTCATCTGCGATTTCATAGAGTAACGCGTTTTTTTCTTTACCCGCTAAGATAATCGCCCCCGTGTTTCGCAGGCAGTAGGCCATTTTCTGTGCGAGCCAGCGTGGAATGCCTGCCGCTTTTGCCAGATCCTTTGTATGAAACGGCGAAGGAAGTTTTCCCGGTATCAGCGCCAGCAGATCAGCAGCTGTATTCAATTCGATTTGGTCTTCGACCGAGCGTAATACACGATCATGAACCCGGTAATCTTTTCCTCGCCTGTGACGTGGCTTGCGGGCAATGCGATGTTCTTCCTGAATCGTCAACGCCACTTCCAGAGTCAGACGCGGATGCGGGAACACATTCGTAAAGTGGACCATGTCATCAAACAGATCGAAAACCGAGCCGCGCCGGGGACTAAAGCGGGCCGAGATCGTTTCGCCATTTTTTTTCTGCCGCTTGATGAGATACTTGCGGATGGCAATCGGCTTGACGACATGTACATCGTAATCTTCGAGCAGGCACCTGACCTTATCCCGGATGGCGCCCAATGAACCGTGCTGAATTTCAATGAGTCGATCGCCGTCGACGGCATCAATGCGGTAGGAACCCAGAGTGATTTCCTCGCAATCTGCATTCGGTGCATAAAACGATTTTAATTGGCGATGCAGAGAGGTTTCCATACCAGGTGCATGTTCTGGTTAATGTGGGGTTGCCGGGGAAATTGTCTGGAACAAATTTCTGGGGGAAAGAAGTGCTGACAGGGACGCATGGTAAGACAGAGCGAAAATCATGTCTATATGAATCTGGAATGCAGAAAGGCTGCTCACCTTACTGGATGAGCAGCCTGAACAAATTTCGTATTCACCATTCCGTCAGTTTCATTATGCATCGATCACGGTCAGGCGGCCTGTGCTGTCACCAAATGAGGTCACCGGGGCACCCGCGCGATCGAGCATGGAGACAAACAGATTGCTCAGCGGTGTTTCGGTTTTCACTTGATGATGGAAGCCGGTTTTGATCGTGCCGCCCCCTTTGCCGGCGAGAATGATCGGTAGATCATGGTGCGTATGACGATTCCCATCGCCGATGGCACTGCCGTAACAGATCATGGAATTGTCCAGCAGATTGCCGTTGCCTTCAGGCGTTGATTTGAGCCGATCCAGGAAATAAGCGAACTGCCCCGTCAGGTACTCATCAATCTTCTGAATGTCGGCCATTTTCTTTTCATCATTCTGATGATGGGAGAGCTCGTGATGTCCGGAATTCACACCGACCATCGGATAGGTTCGGTTACTGCCTGCATTTCCCACCATGAAAGTGGCGATGCGCGTAGTATCGGTCTGGAACGCCAGCACAAGCAGGTCATACATCAGCCGGATGTGTTCCTGCAATTCGCTGGGAATGCCGTCAGGCAGTTTCATTTCCGGCGGTTTGATTTTTTCCTGATGTGTACTACGTTCGATGCGCAGTTCGATCTCGCGTACGCTGGAAAAATATTCGTCGATTTTTCTTTGATCGCTTTTGCCGAGTTGTTTTTTCAACTGGTCGGCGTCGTGTTTGACCAGATCCAGAATGCTCTGACGATCTTTCATATGGCGTGCACGCTGTTTTTCTTTTTCGGCGCCACCACCAAACAGACGTTCGAATGCCAGTTTCGGAACAATTTCTTTCGCGGTCGGAGTCGAAGGAGTCCGCCAGGAAATATTGGATGAGTAGGCACAACTGTAACCGGAATCACATTGTCCCGCGTTGCGTCCCCGAACCATTCCCAGTTCCAGAGAGGGAAGTCGTGTCTGATGTCCTACCTGCTGAGCCGCGACCTGATCGACAGAGACACCGGCTTTAATGTCGGCACCACTGGTTTTGGTCGGGTGGGCACTGGTGAGATAAACCGAAGCACAACGGGCATGGTCGCCGGCGCCATCGCCCAGCGCACGCGCATTGATCTGAGCTAAACCGGAAATTACATTGATATCCGATTTTACATTTTCCAGTGACTTCAGCGATTTCGGCAGCTGATAATCTTTTCCCGCAGTTTGAGGCATCCACGAGGGGCCGATGACACCATTCGGAAAAAAGATGAAGGCCGTTCTCACAGGAGGTTTACCGGCAACCGTTGCCGCCGAGAAAAGGCTCTGGTGAGGCTGCATTATCTCCAGCAATGGCAGCGCCATTGTGGTTCCAATCCCTTTGAGAAATGTACGGCGTTTCAGAAGATTAGTCATTTTGAGAACCTCTTTGACGTTTCAGGAAAGGATCGCTTAATACGATTTCGGTGACGAGCGCCGAAAAGCGATAACCTTTGGCGGTAAAGTTCGCTGCGATTTCATCAATGGCACACTTGTCGTAGAATTCGACTCCACGGCCGATGGCATAAGTCAGCATCTTCTCTGTTAAAGATCGGCAGAAACCCTGTTTCTGCTGTTCCAGAATCGCAATTAATTCTACGGGACTCTTAAAAGTCTGACCACTGGGTAATTGACCAGAGGAATCAATTTTATGCTTGCCTTCTTTATCTCTCCAGCGGCCGATCGCGTCAAAGTTTTCAAAGCCCAGGCCCAAAGGGTCCATCTCATCGTGACAGGCCGCACAACCGGGAATATTACGATGTAAAGCCAGTTGTTCGCGTAAGGTGGCATTGGGCTTGGCTTTGGCGGCAGCTTCAAGCTCGGGCACATTTGGCGGCGGTGCCGGGGGAGGCGTTCCCAGAATATTTTCCATAATCCATTTTCCCCGTTTTACAGGGGAAGTCCGTCCGGGGTTTGAAGTCAGCGTGAGGATACTGGCCTGGGTAATCAGACCCGCTCGTTTTGTTTTATCGAGATTCACTTTCTGAAATGTTTCCCCTTTGACCTGATCGTTGCCGTAAAATTTTGCCAGACGCTCATTCATAAACGTGTAATCGGCGTTGATAAATTCAACCACGCTTCGATCTTCTTTCATGATGTAGGAAAAGAATTCTTCTGTTTCCTGTCGCATGTCCTCTTTCAATTGGGAACTGAAGCCACGGAATTTTTTGGGGTCGGGTGTCAGTTCTTCCAGATTTCGCAGGTTCAACCATTGGCCGGCAAAGTTTTTGACGAACGCTTCCGATTTGGGATCTTCCAGCATCCGTTTGACTTGAACCTGTAAGGTGCGGGGATCGTCGAGGCGACCTTGTGCCGCCAGTTCAAATAACTTTTCGTCCGGCATGCTGCTCCACAAAAAGTACGACAGCCGCGCAGCAATTTCATACTGGTTCATATTCTGCACGTTGTTCGAACCGGCTCGCGGAGTGTTCCGGATGCCTTCGATACGAAACAGGAAATGCGGTGAAACCAGAACTGCCTGCAGACCAACCTGAATGCCCTGCTCAAACGACCTGCCGGATTTGACCGTCGCTTCTACCAGTTCTACAATCGGTTTGATTTCCTCCCGCTCGACGGGACGTCGAAATGCCTGTTCTGCAAATTGTTTTAGTATTTTCTCCGCACAATAATGAATGGAGCGTCCGCTGCCCGGCTTGCAGGTGATGATCTTGTTATGCGATGCAGGCAGGTCGGCGGGCAGTTGTCCCAGAGGCCCTTTATAAGAGACTTCATACACATACAGGTTTCGGTCTCTTTCTTTTGGCGGCCCTTTCGGATCATAAAAGTCGTTCAGAAAGGAAATCGCGAGCACGTGTTTTCCTTTGGGCAGTGCAATTGCTTCTGCCAGAGTATATTTTTCGGGGACATCAACGCCCGCCTTCACGTCGTATGTTTTCAGTAATTTACCATCCAGCTTGACTTCCATCTTCGCCGGTTCTGTACCGGCGGGGGTTTGGCCGGCAGTGATGCGGAATTCATATTTACCCGCCTGCTGCAGATCGATCGTCCCCAGGATTGTGCCTCGTGAATGAAAGCTGGCACTGCGTTTACCGAGGTTGACTGCGCCCTGTTTTTCAAAGTTTTTATCGGGGATTTCTGTCCACGGGTAACTGTCTGGCGTATTGGCGAATATCGCCTTCTCGGCGATCTGTTCTGCCGCATCCAGATATTTTTCCATCAACAGCGGAGGTAATGAAAGTACATCGCCGATATTGTCAAAACCATAACCGACGTCATCCGAGGGAAAGTTGTTGGCGGGTTGGAAGTCAATTCCCACCAGATCGCGAATCGTATTATTGTACTCATTGCGATTTAAACGTCTGATGGTGACGCGGCCGGGGTTCACATCGCCGGTGCAGTCTATTCCGTATAAAGTATCATCAAACCACGCCAATGCTTCTTCGCGTTCCTTGTCAGTGGGCAAGGCGGCGGCATCTTTGGGGGGCATGGATTGAATCTGAATCCGCTTAACAATTTTTTCCCAGGCTTCCCGCTGTTCCAGAATGCTGGCGCGGGTCTTGAATTTTTCGAGAGACAGGCCTGCTTCCGCTTCTTCACCTGTGTGACAGTCGAGACAGTATTTTGTGATGAACTGTTTAATCCGTGATTGAAACTGTTTTTCAGATTTTTCGACGTCGGGCGGTGCTGCATTTGCCGAAACAGCGTTTGTCAGTAACAGCAGGCACGCCAGAGAATAGATCATTCCCCCGGAACGTGGATGTTGCAAGAAATGGAAAACGATCTCAATCATTCGCATTACACTCAAACCTCAGGGTGGGATACTACTCAGGCTGATTTCTTTCGAGTGGCTGCGATTCGAAAGTAGTGAGTGCGACTATTGCACACGATCAAACTGAGGCAGGTAGTTTTCAGGCAGGATTATTTGCATATAGACTAACCTGTCAAGAGACCGCTTTGCAAGATCAGTCATCACCGGATCTCTTGTAATCACGCTATTTTATGATGCAAGTGCCCACTTTCCTTAATTCTACTCCGTCCGTCCTGACAGAGTTTCAAAATTTCCGTTTATTCAATATTTAGGGGAAGTTAAGGAAACCACCGACTGCTGTACTGCTGGTTGTTGACAGGCACTTTCTCTCTCTGCATCCTGATATTAACGAAACCAGCAGTTCTTGCGGGTTATCCCCCTAATATAGATAAAACTTACATCCGGTACTGAACTGATGAATCAAAGCGCGCTCGCCAACACGACAGTTCGATTAATACTCCTGCTGCTCTGCCTGACCCTGGCGGAGGGGTGTTCTTCTGATTCGGTGGAAAATTACCCGGATCGTCCGATTTCCATTATCTGCCCCTGGTCTGTCGGCGGGGCGACTGACCGCACGTCGCGTCAGTTAGCTGTTTTTCTGGAGCAGGAACTCGGCGTACCCGTCAATGTGATCAATGCGACAGGCGGACGGGGAGTCACCGGTCACAGCCGCGGTCTGAAAGCCCGCCCCGATGGATATACGCTGGCGATCATGACCGTCGAATTAAACATGCTGCACTGGCAGGACCTGACTTCCATTTCCTTTCAAGACGCTATTCCTGTCATGTCGCTCGTCGACGGGGCGGGTGCCATCTTTGTGAAAAACGATTCCCCCTTTCAAAACATGCAGGAACTGCAGGATTATGCAAAACAGAATCCCGGCAAGTTAACTGCGACGGGAACTGCCAGCGGAGGCATCTGGCATCTGGCTCTGGCAGGCTGGCTCGATTTCAGCGGCTTGAAAGCAGACGATATCAAATGGATTCCCATGAACGGCGCGGGACCTTCATTGCAGGAACTGGCCAGTGGTGGCGTGGATCTGGTGTGCTGCAGTCTGCCGGAAGCAAAAACTCTGTATGACTCCGGCCAGGTTCGCTGCCTGGGAGTCATGGCGGAAGAACCGCTGGCGGAGTTCAAAGAAGTCCCCACGTTCATCTCGCAAGGCATGAACTGGAGCATCTCAGGCTGGAACGGCCTGGCGCTTCCGTTGGAAACCCCGCAGCCGATCGTGGATAAAGTTTCGAACGCCGTCAAAAAAATCACCAGCGGCGAATCGGTCGTACAGGGGAAAACCTTTCCCGAGTTCATGCGGGCGGCCGGCCTGAGCACTCGATATCGGGCCGATGATCAGTTTGCTCAGTTTCTGAAAACAAATGATGAAACGCTGGGGAAACTGTTAACCAGCGATGCGTTTCGGAAAATGTCTTCGCGGGGCACCGGTCCGCTGGTGTTTCCCGGCTTACTGGCGGCCGGCATGTGTGTGATTTTCGTTTGTCTGGCAGTTCAGAAAAAAGTACCCGCGCTCGCGCCGGATGTTTCCAGCGATACGGTGACTTCGCGGGGAATCGTGAATACCGTGCTGGTTCTTTCATGTGTGGTCGCCTATCTGCTGTTGGCAGAAAAAGTGGGTTTCCTTCTGACAGCCGGAGCAATTCTGTTCCTGCTGTTATGGAAACTCGGCACCCGCTGGTGGATGAGTGTTTTGATCACGATACTTTTTATTCCGGGAATTTATACCCTGTTTGCTCAGCTTTTGCGCGTTCCGCTGCCGCGGGGCATGTTTGGCTGGTAAATCTCTCAAAGTGACCTCGTTCCTATTCTGACAGTCGTCAAGCTCAATGAAGTGACAACATGGAATCGACATTTTTTACCGCGTTACAGAATATTGCGTCACCGGAAGTGATGCTGGTAATTTTTCTGTCTGCCGTTTATGGCCTGTTTGTAGGATCGATTCCAGGACTGACGGCAACGATGGCGGTCGCGCTGTTGATCCCGCTGACATTTTACCTCGATAATCTCTCCGCAATCGCCGCGATTGTGACGCTGGAAGCCTGCAGTATATTTGCCGGCGATATCCCCACCACACTGGTCCGAATTCCAGGAACCCCGTCCTCGGCCGCTTATACAGAAGACGCTTATTCGCTCACCCGACAAGGCCTGCATGAAACGTCGCTGGGGGTGTCGCTGGTCTTCAGTGTCGCCGGCGGTTTGTTTGGGGCCCTTGTGTTGATCTTCGCAGCGCCGCAGCTGGCGAAAATTGCATTCCAGTTTACCACCTACGAATACTTCTGGTTGTACGTGCTCGGCTTGAGTTGTGCGGCCATCGTTTCGACGGGCTCGCGCCTCAAAGGGGCACTGGCTTTGATGATCGGCCTGATGTTCTCGACCGTTGGCTTGAGTGAAGTTCACAGTGTCCCCCGATTCACATTTGGTTTCGATGAATTATTTACCGGCATCAATTTCATTCCCGCGATGATTGGTCTGTTCGGTCTGTCGGAAGTCTTTCGAAATTGTTTAACCTCAAAAACAGAGGAACAGACCGGTAAACTGGTCTCGGCGGTAGTTACTGAAGACGACCATTCCCTGTTCAAACATTTAAAGCCCGTATTTGGCGGGGTGCTGCCTCGCTTATGGAAACAAAAAATCGGCTGGTTTCGTTCCAGCTGTATCGGCGCGACGATTGGCATGATTCCCGGCGCCGGTGCCGACATCGCTGCCTGGATCTCGTATGCCGTCTCGAAAAAATGCTCAAAAACTCCGGAAGAATATGGCAAAGGATCGCTCGACGCGGTCGGCGATGCCACGAGCGCGAACAATTCGGCTCTCGCGGGAGCCTGGATTCCGGCGCTGGTTCTGGGTATCCCCGGCGACTCCGTGACGGCGATTGTGATTGGTGTTCTGCTCATGAAAAACATTACTCCCGGCCCCGCGATTTTTGAAAATCCTGATCAACTCGTTCTGGTACACGGTATTTATCTGACATTTATTGTTGCCAATCTGCTGCTGATTCCCCTTGGTTTTCTGGCCATTCGCAGCGGCGCCCAGCTGGTGCGTGTCCCCCGCCGCATTCTGATGCCCCTCATTCTGATGTTCTGTGTCGTCGGCTCCTATTCCATAAATGGCAGCTATTTTGATGTCTGGGTCATGCTGGGCATGGGCATCATCGGTTTCGTACTCGAAGTCTTCGCGATTCCGCTCGGCCCCGTCGTGCTCGGCATCATCCTTGGCGGCCAGTTGGAGCAGACCTTCGTGCAGAACTTGACCAAAGACGACAGCTTCCTGTCTTTCTTCAACCGTCCAATCTCCGCAGGTCTCGGCATTTTCTGCATCGCGCTCTGGCTCGTACCTATGATCATGCCTCTCCTCAGAAAAAAAATGCAGAGTACGACATAGTGGCCTCTCATCACTGCGCATTTTCTCCCCACTGCGTTAAGTCTGAAATCGGCTCAAAAAATTCGCTTGACACCACCGGCTCTTTTTTAGTCTCGAATTTTCTCCTGAAACACAGGCTTTGATGACCACTTGACATCGCCGCACCGATCGCGAATATGCGTTTTATGCGTCGCGCGCGAAGGAATGCTTTCTGCAGTATAAACATTTCGCTCCCTGTCGATTCTGACACTCTCCGAAACAAGACGTTTTTCCCGTTTTTAGTATGCACGGCTGGCACTTGTGGCTGATGATCACCACATTGATTCGCCCCGTTTGCGCACCCGATGCGCGTGCCAGGTAACCCGTCGTGCGCGCTGATAATAAAATTCTGCCTCGTTTCGTCCTGAAATAAGCGGTCCTCAAATCTGGTTGACTGCTGCCCGCCGTTCGCAAAAATCGTTTGCAGTCGGAATACATTCAGGAAACGGAAACCAGTCAACAACAGCAATCTCATGCACAACCCTCCTTTGTCAGGGGCCGACAAAAGCAACAGCCGCATCAGCAGCCGGGAACAACTTCTCTCGCACATTCTGTACGAAGTCTGCTTCAGGAAATTGTACCGGTTAGACGCCTCGGCGCGGGAGATGAACATCACGCACTCCACTGACCCCACAGATCAGTCAGACGGCACGACGCTGTAACACGAATTGCCCGACGCGCACGACACCCAGACTGATCAACGCCAGTGTTGGCAGCAGCAGCGGCATCAGGAATCGTTCATCGGCGGCGATTGGCAGATACCAGGCGAACGCCAGCCAGAACAGCAGCATCCAGAAAAGGTACAGGCGTCGCGACGGGCCGGTTTCCGAGAGCAGCCCCACCATCAGAAACGGGGCTGCCAGCAGACCGAAGAACAGCCGTCCCTCCTCAAACGGGAGCGGCCCCAGACTTCGCAGGAAAATGAACACCTGCCACAACAGACCTTTCACTTCCCGCTTGACAATTTGAGAAAGCGAATGAGTTTGCAGATACTTTTTCGCGGCGTTTTGCAGGCTGCCTTGTTTGACCAGTGCATGAGGCTCGCTGAATTCATCCTGAAACATCAGGTATGAATTTGCATTAAACGTCGGACTGCCATACACGCGCGCATTGCGGACTAGTAACGGTGCAGCGATCAAAGCAAAACTTGCGATCACCAGCGCCAGACTGCCGAAAATCGTTTTCAGAGAGACGGTTGTCACATCGGTTTGTTGTGTGTCCGGTGCAGCGGCCTCGTTAGAAGTACTTCGTTTGAACCGGGAGAAGAATCTGCTCCAGTCCACCGCATAGGAACAGAACCAGAGCACCATTCCCAGCATCAACAACAGCGCCGTTCCTTTCGTCAGCCACGCCAGACCCAGCAGGAGACCCATCCCGATCAGAGGCAGAGCAGAGATGCGGGACTGCCGAAGATCGGGCATGCGTAACACGAGCAACCACAAACCGGCGACGAATAATAACAGCAGCCCTTCACAGACGGCACGCCCCGTCAATTGACAATACGCGGCGTTCACACTCAGCAGCAGCCCCGTCAAGCCGCCTGTCAGATTCCCATACTGGCGGGCGATTCCGACAGAGAAAATGAGTAACGCCAGCAAGCCCAGAATCGCCGACAGTCGTTTGCCCGCTTCATAGTCGGGGAAGAAGGAGAGCAGCGCGACATACAGCGGATGCTGATTCGCCTCCTGATATTCTCCCGCGAACAGTTGGCGGCTCAAGGCAACAGGCCCGCCCATTTCCTGAACGGCTTTCGCCTGCGTTAGAAAAGCCGCCTGATCATTATTCGCGGGCCCTGGTTGCTGCGGGATCACATTAATCATCACCACGAAATATACGATCATCGAAAATGAGAGCAGTAAACTGCCCGACCAGTGATCGGCGGGTTTCGCAGACTGCGAAAACTGTGTTCGCATCTGATTCCCTGTTTGCAGCACCCATTCCCAGAAACGGTTCGGCATCAGACAACCGGCGGTTCCCAGCACTGCAGTAGTCACACAGCCGGCTGCCGCTACGGAAGCCAGTGAAGGCTGTTGAGTCAGGGCGGCCCCTTTGAGCTGGATGATCTCCCACAATGCCAGCCCCGATAAACCGGCAAACGCCCCCGAAGCCAATCGCGGAAGAAGAGTGTTCATCAGGAAATCACGCTTTCTGAAGTGGACAGGTTAAAAAAACAGGGATCACGCCGGAAACGCTTCAATAAAACCGGATTCGGCCTAGGCTTAAAGTGCGGAATGATCTATCTTTCGATCTGATAATCATAGCATATTGGAACCGTTCTGAAATCACAGAAATCGACAGAACCACCATTTCAGAATTCGGGAGTATTGAGTCACGTGAATCCAGTCATCGCCTACCTGCAGTGGGATATCAACCGCATCTTATTTGAGATCGGCCCGATCAAGATCCGCTATTATGGTCTCTTTTTCACAGCCGGCTTCATTTGCGGTTATCTTCTGCTGCGCTGGATGTATCGCACGGAAAAAAAGAATATCGATGATGTCGATTCACTGCTGATCTATATGGTGATCGGTACCATCATCGGCGCCCGGCTTGGGCATTGCCTGTTTTATCATCCCATGGAATATCTAAAAGATCCGATTCGCTTTTTGCAAATCTGGAACGGCGGGCTGGCCAGCCATGGTGCCGCTATCGGAATTACCCTTTCCGCCTGGCTTTATTCACGCAAGCATCCGGATCAATCGTTATTGTGGCTCATGGATCGTTTAGCGATTCCCGTGGCTCTCGCCGGCTTTTTTATTCGAATTGGCAACTTTTTCAATTCGGAAATCCTGGGACGCGCTTCAGAAGTGCCCTGGGCAGTTGTGTTTCTGAATGGTCTCGGGCTGGATACACTCGAAGAGCGGATGCAGCCGCGACATCCGGTTATGCTCTATGAGTCATTCAGTTATGGCTGTATTTTCCTCGTGCTGTATCTGCTCTACCGAAAGTATCGGGAGCAAACGCCGCGTGGCCTGCTGATTGGACTCTTTTTTATCATGGTCTTTTCCGCCCGGTTTGTACTGGAGTTCTTCAAGCTGCGACAAGCCGATTTTGCTCAATCTCTGCCGCTCAGTGTCGGGCAGATGCTCAGCATTCCGCTGGTGATCGCCGGGATTGTGCTCCTGATTTCTCGTAAGCCCGTCCCCCCGACTGACGCCGGCTCTGCTCCGGAAAAACAGAAATAAGCTAGAAGTGTGGCCTTGTGTTCATATTTCTGAAGTTAGAAGCTTCTGTATTAAACGTCTGTTAGAACACGCATTTTACATCAGGGATGTAATCGTATGTATATTTACTGGAGTCATATTGCCCTAAATCAAAGATCCTTGTAAAGTTCGCGGGCAAAATTCTCTGATTTTATTAATGATCAGACCGAATTCCTCTTTTGGAATTCAGATGTTTTTTTGCAACACGGATGATTGACTCCGGTGTATAATGAGATGCAGGCTTAACTCGCTTGCTACCTATCGGTAGCTGTTTAATTGAATTGAGGCGATTTGTGGCTCTCACAGATATTGATAAGAATTTGCTCAGACGCTGCCTGACAGAAGAGCCGGGTGCGTGGAAAGATTTTGTAGACCGGTTTATCGGCCTGTTTACTCACGTAATTCATCATACCGCCCATGCCCGCAGCATTCGCGTTAGCGACAGTGATGTGGATGACCTCCTTTCCGAAGTTTTTCTGGTTCTGCTGGCAAACGATTATCGCGTGCTGCGAAACTTTCGTGGTAACAGCTCACTGGCAACCTATCTGACTGTGGTCTCCCGTCGGGTGGTGGTAAAAAAAATGGTGGAGCGCCGCATGGCTGAAGCCCTCGGGCATGTTTCCACGAAATCAAAGCTGGAAAATATTCCCGAAGAAACCACACGCCAACAGCAGATGGCAGACGATCACGAAGAAATCCAGAACATGATCAAGCAACTGCCGCCCGCAGATGCACAGATTGTCGAACAGTACCATCTGCAGGGGAAGTCCTATCAGCAGATCAGTACCGATCTGGATATTCCCGAAAATTCGATCGGCCCCACGCTTTCACGGGCGCGAAACCGAATGCGCGAAAATAAATCCAAAACACGCACGCTCTAAACATCCCAGGTTATCTCCTTCTCTTTGACTGAGTATCTGGTCGGATTGTTTCTCCCAGCTTCAATTTTCATGTTCGATAGTTGATAAAGACCGGTTTACGGATTCCGGTCTCGTGTCTGTCCTCCTCCTGGTCTTTGACCATCGCGCCCCTGATTTTGTCCCTGTTGACCGAAGTCGCGGGGCGGTCCTGATGGACCAAAACCCGGTGGTCCGGGACCACGTCCCGGTGGTCCTTGTCGACCTGGTCCGGGCCCACGTCGCTGGAAACTATTGTCGGGTGTTCCCCGGTAATTGCGGGGAACAAACGGGAAGTCTTCCGTAAGATAATAATGGTAAGTCCCTTCCAGGTAGTCGGGCGTCACACCGAAACGGCCATTGCATTCATCCAGATCACCAGCCTCAGCGACGTACTCATAGTCGGCACCAAACGTGCCATCATAACTTCCACCCGGACCGTTCGGGCGACTGCCTCGTTTGAGCTGATAGCTGGATTTCATTTTTCGGATTTCACTCTTGGCATCATTCGCGTCGGCGTAACCGTACTGCGAATAGATCGGAAATCCATCAGCGGCCACACCGATCAGCGTCACCTCATTGGCTTTTCCGAGTTTCGAAATCAATCCCGTCGGCAAACCGTGATAATGGTAGCCGCCGGTCGGCTGGACATGGGCGTTGCTGCTGTCGAGACCGAGATTGATTTTCCCGTTCAGCGCTTCATAGTTCCAACCGGAGCGACGATCACGATTCCAGAATTCCGCCGTTCCCGGATCAAAGACAACACCATTCAAGGCGACGCCGAAGGGGGAATGCGAGAGTGGCGTGGTATTGCGTGCGATTTTCGGATGGGCGGGAACACGAAACTGGTAACGCTGTGGTCGTATCGCATTGGGGTTGTTCTGGTTCGAGAACTGCCCCGCTTCATGGTCGGGAATGCCGTTGGAATAGATATAGCGGTAACCCCCTTTAACGACAATCTGCACCTGATTGGCGGGCAGGGGGCCGGAAGGCGGCGGCCCGAAACCGGGGGGCGGAAACCCGAACAGGGGGACCGAACTCCAGAACAGAGCGACGGAACAGAGTGTCAGCAGGCGGATCTTCAAAGTGTGACCTCTCAATCGTTTTCTGGCTTATCTCTGCCGGCGTGGGGCCTGCCGGGAAAATTCACGAATTCTTCGCATCTGAGTACATAACGGGTAGCAGGCAGACGAATCCACACAGTTTTTGCCGGTTTTGAGAAAAAAAGATCCCAAGTGTCGCGCTCAGGAATTGCCTGTTATCCCGACGGGATACCGGCGTTCTGTTGACAGTGAGGCTTCGACGAACAAAAATCGAGGTAATGAAAAGTCAGTTGCTGTCAAAAATGACCATCATTGATTTCTCTCAATCATGGATTGAGCCACCCCCAAAAACTGATTCTGCGGAATCTGGAAACGGATTGTAGTCATGCAAACAAAACGAATTTTATTCAAGTTTGCGTTCCGATCTTCTCTGTTACTGCTTTCGATTGCTCTACTGGGAGCGTCAACTCTCGAAGCACAAACACAACCGGTTAAAACGGGTTTTGTGAATGCCGTTTATAAAGATGCGGCGGGCGAGCACCGTTACGTGGTGTTTGTTCCCAAGAACTATTCGCCCGAGAAAAAATATCCGGTGATGCTGTTTCTGCACGGTGCCGGCGAGCGGGGCAACGATGGACTCAAGCAGACGCAGGTTGGTTTGGGGCCGATCGTAAAGCAGGAAGAAGAAACATTCCCGTTCGTGGTCGTGTTCCCTCAGGCAGAAAACATGAAAGAGAGTCTGCTGGCAGGCTGGCTGGCAGAGACAGACGACAGCAAACGCGCGCTGCAGATTCTTGATACCGTGATGAAAGACTATTCAATCAACCCTGCTCAACAGATCTTAACCGGCTGGTCGATGGGCGGTTATGGCGTCTGGAGTCTGGCAGCCGCCGATCCCCAGCGCTGGTCGGCAGTCGCTCCACTGGCGGGGGGCGGAAAAACCGAATGGGCCGCGAAACTGAAAGAAGTTCCGATCTGGGCCTTTCATGGTGCCAACGATCGCGCCATTCTGCCCGCGGAATCAGAGAAGATGATCGACGCGATCAAACAGGCCGGAGGCACACCCCGTTTTACGCTGGTTCCCGATGTCGGTCACGATGTTTGGAAACTCGCTTATACACAGCCCCTGTTCGACTGGATGCAGAATCCTGCTCCTGCGATGGATTCGTCTGTGCCGCTCCTGGTCAAGCCGGATCAGAAACCGCCGGCAGAGTTCGACCCCGAAAGTCCGTTCGTGCCGGCGTTGATCATTGATGATGCCGTCTCGGTCCGCCTGGGAAATCGGTTCCTGCAGTCATTGGCTGACGCGGTTCCGAGTATGGTTCCCAAAGATATGCTGGAAGGGACCATCAATGACATCTACGACTCAACTGTCGCAGAAGGCCGCAGCTTCAGCGTACAGTTCTCCGGAATCTCTTATCGAGGCGAACTGGCCCGCGCCGCGGTCGAGGCGTACGCGGCAGGCACATTGAATATTCAACTCGGCATTAAAAATGTCGACCTTTATATCAGCAGCACTTACGTCAACGGAAATCGGCATGCCGCCGTCGCGGGGCCGATCTCTGTCAGTATCGGCCATCAGAAACCGGTCTGGTTGAGCTTTGATGTGAAACCGTTCATCCAGAACAATCGCATCAAACTCCAGCTGTTGCGCACACGCTTTAACATCCCGCAGGATAACTGGTATGTCTCCGGACCGTCAGGCGTATCCACACGCGGCATCGGCATGACGGCAGACCGCGTTTCAGGTGGTCTGGTCGACGGCATCTACGGCAGTAAAGGGCGCATTGAAGAAGAAGTCAAAGCCATCGTGCCGGGGCTTGTGGAAGAACTGGAAAAACAGCTCAACTTCGACGAAGCCAGTCAAATCGTCAACGCTATCTGGCCCTTGCCCGTGTATCATCCACGCATGAAACTCGGGGCGAGTCAGGTCGTCACCGACAAACAGGGGATTTCATTAAGCTTTGACCTCAGCGTCGCCGCTCTGGATCCTTCCGTAAGACCGGAGAAAATCAACCGCCTCTCTAATATCGGAAGATCGGTCAATGAGATTCCCAAAGTGACGGACCTGCAGGTCGGCGTTGCCCCCAGCATTCTGAAACCATTAACCGAGATGCTGGTCGCCGCTGATGTCGCGCGGATTCCGGTGCAGGATGTGCCCGGCCATGCTTTTGCCTTACTGGCAGATCCCAAAACATTGCAGCAGGTTTTTCCCGACCTGAAACAGTATGGAAACGATGTGCAAATCTGGTCAGAACTCGTTTTGACAAAACCGATTCAGGTGGAAGATGCCGGCAAAGCGAAAACGGGCGGCGGCAACCAGTTCAAGTTCGTCGTGCCTCAGGCGGCGATTTCAATGGCCATCAAAAAATCGAATGACGAAACCTTCTGGATTCCCTACGCCGAGTTTTCACTTTCCGTGAGTCAGGATGTCGAACCGCAGGTTATAGATCAAAGTTTCTCCAAACGGGCTCTGCGTCTGGATTGGGAAGGGGCCGCGCAACTCGGCGGAAATACCCGCTTCGCTCCGGAATATAAACCACAGGATAAGACCATCAACCAGGAAAAAATCCGATCCCTGGCGCTCACCGCCTGGTCTGACTGGACCAGACAGGGGCCCGCTTCCCTGGCAGAAATTCCGGACATCGAACTCGGTTTCGGCCGCTATCGCATTAAGTCGGTCAACTGGTCTGCACCAGAGTTAATGGCGACGTATGCGGTTCCGGAGCTTAAGATTACAAATAATACCAAGGTCGAAATGGATTACGAACTGAAAAGCCCTTACAGCGATTGGGGCGGCCCTTACAAATTGAAGCCGGGAGAATCGCACGCCTTCGATGCGGCCACGCCACTCACGTACCGTCGGCTGATTAATAATCGCATGCAGGTTTACACATTAGCCGCCGGCTCACATTATGAATTCGATCCGGCGAACGGCGATCAGAGCGGCACACTTTTCGAAGCCGCAGATAATTGATCAGTCTTCGGCGGCGGGAGTTTCGACAGCGGGAGTTTCTATAGCACTGACGTTGATGTCTCTGAGCGGGAATAAAGTCTCTTCCAGCAGCGTGGTGGGAGAGATTCCCGCCAGGAAGATCAGCAGCAATGCAGGGCTGAAGGCAAACCAGGCGAGCCCGCTGTTTTTGGTCGGGAGCCCGTTCAATTCTCCTCCAGGAGAAAGCGGCTCGGCATGGTCTGTTTTCACCAGCTGCCAGAAGACGCGGATCAGCGCGAGGTTAAACAGCAGTGTGCCCAGCAGATAACACATCGCCAGCACCAGGCTCTGATTTGCCAGACTCCAGAGAAAACAGAACTGTGCCGTGAACCCACCCAGGCCGGGAACGCCGATCAGCGTCAGGACCGACACCCCGGCGATCCAGATCAGCAGTCTGTCCATGCGGCTGACCGCCTGTCGCGAAATCAGAGGCACAATCAGCAATAACAGACAGCAGGCGAGCCCCTGAATCACATTCAAGAAGATGAAATGAGGTACGGTTGCAGAATCTGCCGCGAATAAAATGGTGAGCGTCAGCGAAGTCTGGCCGATCAGGAACCAGACTACAATCTGCAACAGAGCGTGGCGGAGCCAGGCAATCAGCGCTGCGATCAGAAATCCGCAGGTTCCCCAGAAAGCCAATCCGGAAAACAGGCTGGCCCCCAACGCAAAATTCAACGGAATCATAAAGCGGATCATGCCGTAGATGCTGATTTTTGTGATCAGTGCCAGCAGCACCAGATACCAGCCAACCGGATCGGGCGCAGATGAGAGACGCGCAGGTTCCCGCGTCAGCCACTGTGTCAAACCGTAGTGCACCGGAAACAGCGATCCTTTAATCATGAAACCCGTCAGCAACAGCAGAAAAATCCAGGGCGAAACGGTACCCCAATACGCTTCAGCCAGAGGGTAATCGGTGACATCATTGACGGTTCCCTCTAAAATATCTTGAAATTGAAATGTGCGAGGTTGTGGTGTTTCAAACAGAATACCCTGCATCCACGTGTAAGTGGTGGCCGCCAGGAGCAGCCCCGCGAGAATCAAAGCGTCACCGAGAAACTGCAGATACATCGTGCTCTCAAACACAGTCTGCGAACGGGCGCCGCTCCAGAGACGAATTAAGCAGAGCAGGCAAAACGTCGTCAGGATCAAAAACGTGGCGAAGCTGATCAGATCGTGTGAAACCAGGATGCCTGCCAGCAGCGCCTGTAGCATCAACAGCAGAAAATAGTGCAGCCGTCCTGCAGCGGCAATCCGGTTTGAGAACAGAATCATCACAGGCCACAGGCAGGTAGGCAGTAGCAGAAACCAGGCCGTGTCGGTATCGAGGGCCCATCTGATGGCGTGGAGGGGCCCTGCTTCCGTGCTGGCGTCTGTGGCTGCGGGAAGATTCAAACCAACGGAAATCGCGTGAGTGGGGCGTGCGTCCTGATCGTCCCGCAGGAAAGGCGCAGACATCACCGCACCCAGAATCAGACAGGAGACCAGCGTATTGGAAAACGCGGTCCAGCGATTGAATTCCAGTCCCAGCCGGGAAATACCCCAGCCAAAACAGGCTCCGATCACTGGCATGACTACCAGTAAAACAGGCGACAGGGAGATGATGGAATTCAGGAAAGCGTACATAAGTGGCTCTGAGCAGACGTAGATTCAGCAACGGGCAGAGAACAAGGAAATCAGCGGAACTTAAATCTGCAGCACCATCAGCACAAGAATCAACACGGAAAGCGTAAACAGCAATACCAGCGTCTGGAACGCCACCTGACCATTCTGCAGCTGCTGCAATAGATGCCCCCAGTACACAGGCAATTTTTCCAGGGTTGCCCGGCTGAAGCCGACCAGCACCCACTGCTCGACGAGCGAGACGATTTTCGCAAACAGAGTCAGCGGACCAGTCACTGCCCGATGCAGAATGGTGAGTGCATAATAATGCGACTCTCCCAGTTGAATCAGCGCGGATCCCGATGGTTCTGCTGATTTATTTCGATGTGTTTGAGAAGAGGTCATCCAGGCCAGGATCAGCGCGACGATAATCGTCACACAAAACAGGCTGCAAAAGAACCAGTCCCGGTCGAAAGGACTTTCATTTGTTTCCGTCATCAGCCCGGGCCAGATCTGCTGAACGAACGGCACCGGGAAGTAAAGCGAGAGACTCGTCAAACCGGCAAAGATCGCAATCACCCACAGCGGAATCGCGGAAAATTTTTGCGGAACAACGGCAGACGTCGGTTCGATATTGAGAGAAAAATAAAACCGTGCCCCGCCGAACGCGTAACCCGCGATGATCGGCAGCATCAGCCAGATCATGCACGCGGCACGTACATCATGCGCGGCGGATCTGGCGGTGATCAACGGGTTCAGCATCGCACTCAAGCCAACCAGAGCGGAAATCAGCAATAAAAGAGTACAGACATTGAGGGAATCCAGCGCCCGTGCAGGCAGCGTGCCGGTTTGCAGTCGGTGGCTGAGCGGAATCAAAACGGAAATCAGGCACATCTGTGGCACGATCATCGCCAGAATCAAGGGGAGCGAGTCGCCTGGTTCCCTGCCGAGCAGCGCCACCGCCGTACCGGCGACCGTCGCAGACAGCCAGCAGAGAATACGATCCGGGTGTGGGCCGCGCGAAAGACAAACGGCGGAAAAAACGGTCAGCACCGCGGACACGGTTCCGAGTTGAATGAGCAGACTCTGATTCACCGGAACCAGCTGAAAAAACGGCGCACAGCGGAGCAGCAGAAACAGACCCGCAGGAATCGCCAGCAGGTTGTTCGCCGCCAGTGAAGGGGAGCTCCAGGAGCGCTTCTGGCTGAGGATCAGCGCGGAAGCCGGGAACAGTCCCAGCCGAGGCACCGCGGCAAAAAAGAGGGCCGCCCCGATGCCGGGCAGCGCTGCGGAGTTTTTCGCCTGCACTGCCTGAATCGCATCGGCGTGCAGGCAGGAGAGAAAATCGAAAGTTTCAAAGTTGACGCCGATCAAAAAAATCGCGAGGAGCAGCATCGCATCCGAAAACGCATTCCAGCCCCACCAGTGTCGGGCCTGTGGTTCGGGTTGTGAATCAGTGTCGAGCTGAACTTCATGCAGCAGGTTCAAACTCATCGACAGAACGAACCAGAACAGAAGCACCTGCAGAAAATTCGTCGCCAGCACCACGCCCACCGTCGCGGAGAAACACGTTAAGAACAGCAGTGAAGTGTATTGGCGGGCGGGACGGGCAGGGGACGCCGTTGAAGTAGAATCGTTCAGCAGCAGGTAAAACAGCGACGCGATCGAAATCAGCAGATAAAAGGAAAGACTGAGGGGATCAAACAGCACGCCGATTTGTAACGTCGTTGCCGGTTCATCCGAAAGCGAAAGCCAGCGCAGCAGAGTTTGTGAATAAGACTGCTGCTGGATCGTGGGGCTGAAATAAAACACGGACGTGAGCGCGACAATTGTAGTCAGTGACACGCCGATGAACGAGGGCCAGCGGGGGTTGCCTTTCAGAATTCGAAAACCAACCAGCGCAGCAACAATTACCATCACCAGCGGAATGATCAGGCTCAGTTGCAGTAACAGCGTGATCGTTTTATCCACCGGGGCGTTTTCCTTCCGGAGTCTCGGGAAGAATTGGGGAAAAAACTTGCGGCGCGTGTTTTTCCGGTTCGCTGTTCTCGCGTTGCGAATTCCTGCGCGCGTGGAAAACCAGCGCAGCCAGCGTACACAGGAGTGTCAGCACGACAAATAGCATGAGCAGAAAGTAGAAGTTGCTTTCCCGGGTACCCTGATATTGACTGTACGCTGCAAATACCAGACCGGCGCCCTGAAGCCAGAGGAACAGCGAAAAAACCATCGCCAGTGCATTTCGCTGGAGCAGCATGCCGAGAAATCCCAGCACGATCAGCGTAACTGCGATCAGCAGATTGTTATGCAGCAGGGGCGCGGATTGAAGTAGTATCATCGTGGTGCTCCGTATTCATCTGAATTCATCCATTCGGTTGTACGTCGGTCTGAAGTCAGTCGCGTGATGCCGGCAAAAGAAACCGCAACAAAAATGAGCAGTAAAATGCAGGTTGGCCAATGCTCTGTCAGAAACTGTTGCACCAGCAGCAGACTTTCGACCGGTTTTCGCGGCGATGTCGCCGAAGTCGTCGCTGTCTGGCTGGAGGTCGGCCCCCATACCCGAAACACCACCCAGAGCAAACCGCAGAGCAATAATCCACAGGCCAGACAGGAAAGAAACGGCTCGCGAAACGGAGTTTCTTCTTCAAATTCATCCGCGTGCGTATCAAGGACGGAAATACCGTGATACAGAAACAGGAACGTCATGCCCCCCGGAATCAGCCAGCACAGCAGCACCACAGGCAGCATCTCTGCCTGCAGAAATAACAGGCCGCTGCTCAAAAAAGAAATCGTGGCTGCGGTGACAGACCATTTCAAATCGGAAGACAAAACCGCCGCCGCCCCGCATCCGATGACGATCAGCCCCACGGCAAACGGACTGATCAGTGTCAGCAGTTTTTGAAACTGGCTGGATGAAACATCAGAGAGCGGCTGACCAAACCAGAAAAAGAAGACGATCAACGCAAACAACGCTAACGCAGGCCAGCCCCAGCGCAGTTGAGGTCGCGTCGCCATCTGGGCATGCGCGTGACCGTTCAAATAACCGTAGATGCCCGTGATCATCAGCAGTACCAGCACCGCCAGCGTTAAAAACAGCAGGTTGTCGGCTGTGCCCGGCAGATAATATGAAAGCGCGTCCATTCCACGTCTGTTTTCTGAAAAGAGTTTGAAGAATTAGTCCTAAAGCGTTGATGTCTGTTTGAGATTCCCTTTGGGTAAGATAAATCCGGCCCAGATTGCCAGCAGACTGAAATTCAATAACACATGCATTAAATGATCCGACATGCCCAGCACATGAAACGCCAGAAACGAAGCCGTCACCGCGATCAGCGACAGCCACAGCGTCAGCTTCCAGAACGATTCCGCAGCGAATCCCCCGCGTGCCGAAATAAAGGATTTCAACCGGATGACAATCAATAACAGGATCAGAGTCATCACAGGCAGCAGGGCCAGACGCACGATTTCGCCAGGCGAATTCTGAATCTCTGACGATGAAAAACAGGTCCGGCTGCCGACAAGCGTCAATACGATGATCAGCAGACTGATCAGCATTCGCAATTCGCGAATCCAGGCTGCGATCGGGTTTTGACGGTGCGAAAGCGATGTACTGATTAATAAATAAGGGCCGATTAATGCGAGTATCAAAGCGACACTCCCCAGCGGTTGCAGCAGCACAAGCCACATGGAAGAGAGAGCGCCCGTCGCGACAGGGCTGTTGCCGACCGGCAGGTAATACGCGACCGCAGTCCACGCGAACAGCAGGGGGAGCCAGAAAAAGCTGTTGAGAGCATACGCAGCTTTCCGGTTCTGTTTTTGTGCGGTGATCGTCAGGCAGACCTCACCAGCCACATGCAACATCAGCAGCAGCCCCAGAAAAACAATCGGTGCAAAATCGCCGATGACCAGCGTCGGCACTTTAACCAGCAAAAATGAACGTAGCGAAAGGCTTTCTGCAAATTGCGGGACGATGATGATCGCAAACAGACAACAGACCAGCGAGAAGCACAGCAGGCAACGCTCCGCAATTTCTGAGTTCCGGTTTTGTGAACGGGAAATTCGACGCAGCGCATCGAGCAGTGTCTTTTTGAGCCCCGCATTCGCGGACTGATTTTTCGTTTCTGCCAGATAAAGGGAAACGGGCAGCAGGACCAGAAGCAACAGCAGCGGAACCATTACGGCACCTCCCTGGTGTCTGTGGTATCTGTTGTCGGCCATTGAGCGAAATTGAAGTCAGTTTGTTCACTTTCAAATCGTTCTGGAGCGGCAGGTTCCGGGGCAGAAAAATCCGGAGGAACGACCGCGTCTTCCGCCGGCACCTGTGGTGGAAACGACAGCATGCCCGACCAGAGGCTCATCAGCCAGATCAATGCCAGCGCACCCGCCAGAACCGATGTGACGGGATTCAGAACCGGCAAATTGCGGGCGGCGATTCCCAGCACCAGCAGCAAAATCGGCACCACGATCAGGGCACTTGTGAAATTCCAGTATAGACAGGGTGTTTCCTCAGCGGGAACAGTCTCTGCGGCTGCGATTTCCGTTACTTCGGGAAATTCAGATATCGCCGGCGCGGAAGCACGGCAGCCGACTTTGATCGCAAACCATACAACCAGCGCGCCGCAGGTCGCGGTCAGAAAATAAATCAGAAAGGCAAACCATTCCATGGCGGTCTTTCAGGGAAGTGATCAGATACAAGCGAAATCAACGGATGACAAACAGCATCAGTGCGGATTTTAAGGGAATTCTCTGCTGCTGCGAAGTGTCTTCACGCCTGCAAATCTTTCAATTGAGGAAAAGTAAGCTCGGCTGATCCTTTACAGAATTCGATTCCCACTGAAAAATGAGGGAATCCGGGGCCGAACAGCGCTCACTGGCTGAAACATGCCGGTATTCGAACCTGAGATCGCCTCTGGCAGGCAGAGATCCTTTACGAGTAGAAACACAGACGATGAGCTCAGAACCCGGAACGCTGATTTTTGTCTACGGAACCTTAAAACGCGGCTTCTGCCGTTCCCAATATCTGGACGGTCAGACGTTTCTTGCCGAAGCCGTCACTCGGCCCGGTTACACCATGTACGACTGCGGTGAGTATCCCGGCCTGGTGGTCGATGCCGCGAAAGGCGTCAGCATTCGGGGTGAGCTGTGGAACGTCGACGAACGAGGCATCGCCATCCTTGATGAAGTCGAAGGCGTTTCCGAAAACTGGTTTTTGCGTCAGCCGGTCGAACTGCAGCAGCCCGCCGTTTCCGAGACGGTCCACGCATATTATTACCAGGGGGACGTAACCCGCCTGCCTGAATATGGCGATCACTGGATCAAAGAGACATGAACATTTCTAATGGCGGCCGAATTGCGGGTTGTACTTTTTCGTCAGAGTTTTAAAAATAGACCAGCGTCCTTTCACAAGAGCCGTTCAAATGGAAACTGAGTTGGGGATCATTTCATGTCGACGAAAACTGCAAATCGAAGAAAACTAGCTTACGCGACTCTGCAGGAAGTAGTCGACGATGCCACGCGGCTGACTGCTGCAGACGCACCGACAACGGGCAACTGGTCGAAAGGGCAAATCTTTGAACACCTGGCCCGCACGATCGATTGTTCACTCGACGGTTATGGATTCACCGTGGCCTGGCCCATTCGCATTGTCGGAATCTATTATTTCAAGTCGCGCATTTTCAAGCACGGCATGTCCTCCGGCTTTCAATTAAAGGGCGCGTCAAAAAAAGCGTTAGCCCCCGATCTGCTCGCAGATCAGGCAGGGCTGGAACACTTGACGAGCTCGGTACATCGACTCGAAACAGAAAGCAAACGTGCTCCCAGCCCCATCTTTGGCGAAATGACCCGCGATGAATGGAACCTGCTGCACCGCAGGCACGCCGAACTGCACATGAGTTTCATCGCCGAACCTGAAACACTCTGATCGAACTCTTCTCCCGAATAGGAATGCCTGTCCGTAGTGGCCGGAACCTCCGGCGCCTATAATGCCGCTGCGTGAGTATGTTGAGAAGTATCAGTGACCAACGGGAGAAGTATGACATGTCGGAGACAAATCCAGTCAAAGTGATCATTGTCGGCGGGGTTGCTGGCGGCGCCAGTGCTGCAGCACGGGCCCGACGCTGCCACGAAGCAGCCGAGATCATTCTGTTCGAGAAGGATGAATACGTCTCGTTTGCCAACTGTGGTCTTCCTTATTTTATCGGCGAGGAAATTGTTGAACGCAGCAAACTGCTCCTCGCGTCACCCGAACTATTCAAACAGCGTTTTAACATCGACGTCCGCACAAAACATCTGGTGCAGGCAATCGATCATGAACGAAAAACGGTCTCCGTCCTGAATCAGGAAACCGGCGTGTCGTTCGAAGAAACCTGGGATCGACTGATTCTGTCGATGGGTGCCGCGCCGCTGGTGCCTCCCCTGCCGGGCATCGACGCGGACAATGTTTTTACGCTCCGCAATCTGAATGACGCCGACCACATCAAAGATTTTATCAAACAACACAACTGCCAGCGGGCGGTGGTGGTCGGCGCCGGTTTTATCGGACTGGAAATGGTTGAGCAGCTGCATCGTCTGAAGCTCGAAACCGAACTGGTCGAACTGCAGCCGCAGGTATTGCCGCCGCTGGACCCCGAAATGGCGCGGCTCGTTCAAAATGAACTGACCGCGCACGGCGTCAAAGTACATCTGGGAACCGCCGTCGAAACGGTCAATGTGGAAGGACCAGCGGCCGTTGGTGTCACGCTCGGCAACGGAACAGCCATTGCAGCGGACATCGTGATTCTGGGCATCGGCGTCGCCCCCGCCATTGGTCTGGCAAAGGCCGCCGACATCGAAATTGGCAACCGTGGCGGTATCTCAGTCAACGAATTCATGCAGACCTCGCATCCGCATGTTTACGCCGTCGGTGACGCCATTGAGTACATGCACGGCGTTTTGGAACAGCCTCAGCGGATTCCCCTCGCCGGTCCCGCGAATCGTGCCGGCCGCATCGCCGGACAACACGCGGTCACAGCAAACGCCGATGCGATGATCTCACCCGTCGGAACCGCCATCGTCCGCGTGTTCGGCGTGACGGCTGCCATGACCGGCCTGAGTAAAAAATTCGCTGAGAAATCCCAGCGAAGTAATCGATCGGTCATAGTAATCCCCAAACATCACGCCGGTTATTATCCCGGCGCAGAAACTCTGTTTTTAAAACTGACCTACGACCCCGAAACCGAACAGATCTTAGGTGCGCAGGCCGTCGGCAAAGAAGGCGTGGATAAACGCATCGACGTCATCGCGACCGTGTTAAAGTTTAAAGGCACAATCCGCGATCTGGCGGGTCTCGATCTGGCTTACGCGCCCCCCTTTGGTTCCGCCAAAGATCCGATCCACATGGCGGCATTCGTCGCCGGCAACGATCTAGATTCCCTGACTTCCATCGTCGAAGTCGACGCCGACCTGTCCGGGTTTCAGATTCTCGATGTCCGATCAGCGAAGGAAGTCGAGACATTCTGCTTCTCCGGGATCACACATATCCCCGTCGACGAACTCCGCAGCCGCCTGCACGAACTGGATCGTTCTAAACCGATCATCACTGTCTGTCACACAGGCATGCGTGCGTACGTCGCTGCCCGCATCCTGCAGCAGTCCGGTTTCAAAAATGTCCAGAACCTCACCGGCGGCATGCTCATGCAACGCTACGCCCGCCCGGAACTCTTCGAATAACCCCGTTTTTATAACCCAGAAACAGCTCGCCATGTGCCACTGTCGGCTTGCCCGACAGTGAATGGGAAACATCTCAATCAACAGTAAACTTAGGAGTAGACCCATGTGTCTACCCGCTGTGTTGACGTGGATTGCGTGATGGCCTGCGCGAACGTTTTCACTGGTTCCATTGCCATCGTAATCTCGGATTGAATCACGCCAGGCGGGTCGGCACATGGACCGACCCCTACGTTTTATGTTCGTTCCGTTGTGACGAGATCACTCACCCAGCACTTTCAAAACTTCTTTCGCATCGGCCCGGCCTCTGTGTGTCATGCTGATTTTCGCAAATGTGATTTTGCCATCCTTGCCGATCACGAACGTGGAAGGATAGGCGGTCTCGCGTTTCGCATCCCACCGTAGATTGTAAGCGTTCGTAAATTTGTAATCCGGATCGATTAAGAAATGAAAGTTGTCCGGCAGACTTTGATCGCGAATGAACTCGTCCGCGCGTTTTGCCAGATCTTGAGCCGTACCGGGATAGACTAACAGGACAGACGCGTTCGCTTCTTTCAGCTTGGCGGCATTCGCAATAAACTGGCCCACCTGCCGCGTACAAACAGGACATTGATATTCCGGATAACCACGCAAAACCAGCAGCACAACAGGTCCCTGTTTGAGCTGATCGGAAAGTTTAACCTGCTTGCCTGCGGGGGTCGTCAGTTCAAAATCTTTGGCCTCATCTCCCACCGCTGGTTTCGCAGTATCCTGCTCTGCCGCACGCACCTTGGTGCTGATGGCCGTTGCGCTGAAGCACGAAAGTGCCAGTGTGAAAAGGAAAAAACGCCGGACGAATTTGGTCGTGTTCATGAAAGCAGCTCCTGACAGGGAATCAACACATCGGAAGATTAGAATATGTTTAGCTCAAGCGGTATTCGCATTAATATCATAGCAATCAACGTCGAGCTGACAGCATCAATTCTGAAAATTCAAACAGGGACGCTGTTCTACTTCTCTTTCTGCTTTGAATGCCACTGCAGCTTCCTTGATCGCATCTCATTTAACCATAGCGTTAAAATCGGTGAATCGTCCTGGAAGTGCTACCGTTAACCTGGACACTGCCTAGGTCAACTCGGACTCCGGTCCGCGGCCGGGGTAATTGGTATGCAGGGCTGCCATCACCCGTTCCACCTGCTGATCAAATACCGCTGGATCTGTTTCCCAGTTTCGGAAATCAGCCGTTAATCGATCACAGAGTGCCGTTTTCCTTTGATGCTCCCAGGTCTCTAACAGATGGGGGTCCAGGCTGAGCGGGAGTAAGGAATGAATCAGGACTGTATCTTTTCTGTATTGACGGTCTTCGTTATCAAAAGCCTCTGCGATTTCCTGATTGATCCAGTCGCTGGTTAAGGAATGTTTTGAAGCACACAGCAGCACTTTGTCCCAGATCTTCAGTCCTCGATCAGTGGGGGCGCCTGGTCCAGTCGACTTTTGCTTTTCATCCAACCAGCAGCGAATTCCCCGAGACTGGAGCGTATCATACAATCGATGCGCGAATGCAGAGTCTTCCGAGCAGAAGCTGATGAAGCAGGAAAAGAAATCGACGGCGGTGCTGGCGAAATAACCGTTCACATGAGAAATCACGTCATCGGGTAGACCGCAACCCAGCAGAAACTCTTTCGGGATCTTGCCTTTGGACCACATGAGTGTATTGACGCCAATCGTACTGGGACCCCAATGTTTGACCGTTTCCAGTTCGACGGCTCTGGATAAATCCACTTCGACCCAGAGCGTATTGCGCGAGTGGGCCCCGTTAAAAATGGCCTCTCTTAAATTCGCCCGGTGCAAATTGGCCCAGCTCAGGTCGGCACCACTCAAATCGGCAAAGCACAGGTCGGCTTTTTCCAGATTCGCGCCGACCAGATTCGCGCCGACCAGATCGGCGCCGCTCAAGTCGGCTCCGACGAGATTGGCACCCCTTAAATCGGCTCCGACCAGATTCGTTTCCATCAGGTCGGCTCCGCTTAAATCTGCTCCACTCAAATCCAGTTGGACATCCGAATTCTCAGTCCGCCAGCGATCAATGGCCACCGCGCCGGTCTTAAACACATCTACATACTCAGAATTCGCCACAACACCTCCCTGTACTAAATATTAATCTGCGCCGGCTCCTATTCTGACGTCGTAATCCATTCTATGCAATTGACTTCACCACCGATCTGTCGACTAAGTCCCCAGTCTGTTCGTGAGCTTTCTTTCGAAATCAGCGAAAATCCAGTGACTTTACAAGCGAACAAGAGCATGAAGCACACGCGATCTCCCATCCGTTCGTGTCTTTCATGCTATTTGTGGTAGAAAAAATCCCACCACAGCAACACCGTCGATTCAGTCCCAGCCCTGAATCACAATCTTGCCAATGGTGCGGCCTGCTTCGAGAGTTTTGTGTGCCCGGCGCAGATTCTCCGCGTTGATCGGCGAGAGCACTTCATTCGCCGTGCAGGTCAGCTTGCCAGCGTCGAACCATTGTGCCACCCGATTCAGGAGGTGATGCTGCTCGATCATGTCCGGCGTCTGGAACATCGACCGCGTATACATGAACTCCCAGACAAACGTCGCTGATTTGGTTTTCATCATCGACTGCGCCAACGGCTCTTTGTTTTCCACGATCGAGACAATTTTACCTTGAGGCCGAATCAGATCAACGACGGACTCCCAGTGCTGGTCGGTATTGTTGAACAGCGCAATCGAATCGACATACTTGAGTCCCAATGCTTCGATCTGTGGACGCAGCGGTTCATAATGATTGATTACATGGTCGGCTCCCAGATCCTGCACCCACGCCGCGGATTCAGGCCGTGATGCGGTCGCGATCACGGTCAGCCCGGCGAGTTTCGCCAGTTGAATTCCTATCGATCCCACACCCCCGGCTCCACCCACAATCAGCAGCGTCTCCCCCGCATTCGCTCCCGCGACATCCAGTTCCAGTCGGTCAAAAAACGCTTCATACGCTGTAATCGCCGTTAGCGGAATTGCCGCCGCTTCTGGGAAATTAAGCGACTTTGGCTTCGAACCCACAATTCGTTCGTCGACCAGTTGATACGCGGCATTACACCCGGGCCGGGTAATATCACCTGCATAGAAGACTTCATCCCCCGCCTGAAACTGTTCGACATCCGGTCCGACCGCTTCCACAACGCCCGCCGCATCCCAGCCCAGCACTTTGGGGGAAGACTCCACTGCCTCTTTCGGCGCCCGCACTTTCGTATCCACCGGATTGACGGCAATCGCTTTCACGGAAATCAGCAGATCCCGCCCGCCTGGTTCTGGTTTCTCCAGTTCGACATCCACCAGCGATTCCGGATCATCAATGGGCAAATAACGGGTCAGACCAACGGCTTTCATATCTATAGCTCCTTTTCAGAGATACATTCGACAAACAGGGATTATGTCAATTCATGTTCCAGAGAATGCGGCCAGAAATCAAGGCCCCTCTGTCATGACGGTTTTGACTTTCAGGGCAGAATCTCGCCGCTTTCAAAAACATTTACTCGTGATGAGAAAAAAACAGGATACAATCAGGGAGGCAGGCATAACAGACCCAAGCGGAACCAGGAGCAGAGAGCCCATGAATTCCGAACCGAAACAGAAACCGAATTTCTTCCGGCGACATCGGAAGGGGTTGGCCATCGCCGCTGTTGTTCTGGGGATTTACTGGTGGATGACCTGGACGTGGGGAATGACTCAGGTTCATCAAGCTTATGTGAAGTTCAATCGACAAGGTATCCCGGCTCATACTCCGATTTATGTCGATCACCGTCCCGATGATCCCAATCGTGTCTGGACGTTGATTGCGTATCCAAAGGCCCCACTTCCGGGGATTGTCAGCCTGGAAGTTGATATGGGCGTCTCCTGTCTATGGGGAGGCCCTGCCCGACAGTATTTCTTCTGGTGCCCCGGCTATCATTCCAAAGTCCCCTTCTGGGGCAGATCGGTCGCAGGTACCTATGAGGAAATGGAATGAATGAGCCAGCAAGCCCGTTCGTGACTTTCGTGCTTTTCGTGGTAGCAAAAAAACAACAAAACGAATTTCATGTCTGGTCTCAGTTTAGAGCAGGACACCAATTCCGTTGTCTTCGAGCCCCATGATCTCTCGCCAGCGGGCTTCGATCATCGCCGTGTATATATACATGTCGACGCCGTAGTTTCCTAAGGCATAGCAGTCATTCACTTCGACCAGCAGGGTTTCACCAGTAGACGTGATTCCCCAGTCCATACTGCAAGCGATGGGGCAGTTTTCGAATGCGTCCAGAGCCGCCTGCATCCGAGTCGGGTCGGGGAACGCCAGCGGATCACCTTGGTAATTCGCAACAGTCTTGATGCGACCACGAAAGAGATACGCCCGCCATTCCGATACAAATTCGACCACTTCCTGCACCAGGACTTCCGTCGCACCATCGACCGTTGCTGAGGGAATCAGGTCGCGGAATTCTTTGAAAACAGTGCCCGTGAATCGTTTGTGTTCGTATAGCGGCTTCACGTGGACCGGTTGCGTAGGCACTTCTTTCTCGAACGGTTGGCGCACCTTATCCAGTGTGGAAGTCCAATGTTTGCGACCAATCCACGGCTCCAGACAGTCCGGCAGTTCCTGTAAATCAGGCAGAGAACGGTTTGCCCGTTTGATTGCTTCACGTACGGTTCCCACGCCGCCCGCAAGAATCGTTTCATCAGGATATGTTAGAAGACTACGATCCAGAGCCCCTTCACAGAGCTCAGGATAATCGAAGCGCAGCATCTCATAACCCCGTTCCCAGAAGGTATACGCGATCCGTTCCAAATTAAGATAATTCGGATCTCCTTTCTGTCCCTGTTGCACATAAGCACGCATTGTGAACTCCAAAATTGAAAAAAGTCAATCACAGGACTGCTCTGAGTTAGATTAACTCTAAACGGGTCACTCAGGATTTAACCTTGCCCCCAAAACCACCTTGATCGCGAAGGGTCGTTTCATGATGATGGAAAATGACATACTGTTGTTTCATAATCTGATCCACAATTTGCTCCAGAACAGAAGTAACAGTAAGGCTATGGCTACCGTGATTGCTCCATTCTGCGATTGCTGAAGACACGATCTGTGAAATCAGGCCAATCAACTCTTGTCCTTCCGCTGCAGTTCGTTTCGGCCAGGTTAGAAAATACTCCAGTTCGGGAGAATCTGCCTGTTTCTGAAGGTATACTTTAAGTTGTTGATCATTGATACTCTCTGGTTCATACCGTGATGAAAATAGATGCAGGATTCCTGACACGACATCCCTGATCGGAAAGTCCTCTTCAGATTGAGCCCAATCGTCGATTGAATCAAGCAATAACTTTTCCGTCAGGTAAACTTTACGGTTCCAGATCTGATCTTTAAAATTAGATCTGTTTCGGTGTTGAAGTGTCATCGTGTCCGTTCCTATTTTCAGTTGGAGAGGACGACACCAGAGAAGCGGTTCGGGTTCAGAATTTGACAAATCAGCCCGGTCGTGCTTTTCATAGCAGATAAGAATCTAACCATGACCGAACAGAAGAATCATGATTCACGAGAGAAAGACGACACAACCCAATATTCAGTTCCGAGTGGAATACCTATGGAAATATTAACGCCGCGAGATCAGTTTCTAAACAGCCTTGACCGGTGCATGGAAAATGAAGATTTCATGCCCGCGTTTTATGATCGGTTTTTGTCAACGTCAGAGGAAATCCGTGATAAGTTCCGTCATACGAATTTCGAGCAGCAAAACAAAATGCTGCTACGCTCGCTCCGCTTAGCAGCCGGCGCCACGGCCGGCGATTCGGAGGCACTGAAAGAACTGCGGGAACGCGCCAGGACGCACGATCGAAACCACCTGAATATTGAGCCACAACTTTATGAGATCTGGTTGAAAGCAGTCATCGAAACGGTTCAAGAGTTCGACACTGAATGGGATGAAACCGTTGAAACAACCTGGCGCACGATCCTCGGCTATGTGATCAGCTATATGGTCAAACGGTATTGCTAAATCGAGGCCCGCGCCAACCCTGCTTCATTTCGTGCTCTTTTGTGTTTTTCGTGGTAGTAAAAAAACAAAAGAACTCACGGTAGCGTGTGGCACTGTTGGCTTGCCAACAGTGCTTTTAAAACAACTCAATCAACAGAAAAAGTAGGGGTAGACCCATGTGTCTACCCGCTGTGTTGACATGGATTGTGTGATGGCCTGCGAACGTTTTTACTGGTTCCATTGCCATCGTAATCCCGGATTGAATCTCGCCAGGCGGGTCGGTACATGGACCGACCCCTACGATGTTTTGTTCGTCCCGTTATGACGAGATCACTCGCGTACTCTGCCGCTTCCTGCTGCCGTTTTATGCTTTTCGTGTTGTTTCGTGTATTTCGTGGTAGTAAAAAATGATTCGTGGTCACCCTTACAAACACCAGTCCGCTCCGAAACATTTCCGTTGAATCGCCGTCAACTGTTCGATTCCCAATGTCGCCAGTTCCAGTTGCGCGTCCAGCATAGCCCGATTGAAGGTCTGGCCTTCCGCCGTTCCCTGAACTTCGACGAAGTCGCCGTTGCCTGTCATGACCACATTCATGTCCACGCCGGCGGTACTGTCTTCGATGTAATCCAAATCCAGTACCGGCTCCCCATTCACGACGCCCACACTCACTGCAGCCACGCTGTTCGAAAACACTTTTTTGGGATCGAAGATTTCCCCTTCGGCCAGTTGACACGTTTCCGGAATCGCCAGCACCGTGTCCAGCAGCGCCAGAAAACCGCCGGTGATACTCAGCGTGCGCGTGCCTCCGTCAGCCTGCAGGACATCACAGTCTACGGTAATCGTGCGCGGTCCGAGCGCACCGAAATCGACCACCGCGCGTAAGCTCCGGCCGATGAGTCGTTGAATTTCACTCGAGCGTCCGTCGGGCCGCCGCTGTTTGCGGGGGGACGTACTGCCGGGCAGCATGTTGTATTCCGCCGTCACCCAGCCGCTCGGATTTTCGTCATTCTTTTTCCAGGGGGGAACGCTGTTATCCAGACTGGCCGTGCAGAGAATCACCGTGTTACCGGCGGAAATCAGGATGCTGCCGGGAGTCGCTTTGGTGTATCCGCGTTCTACTTTGATGGGGCGAAGCTGATCGTTCTGACGGGAATCGTGGCGCATGGTGCTGTCCTAAATTCTGAAGAGTCAAATAGTTATCTGTGTTGAACTGATTTTTCGTCAAAGTTACCACGCTTTGACCGTGCATTTCAATGCAAGACCTCACGCTTTCTATTAAGATAGAGATCATTGTCCGTTCTCTTTTATTTCAGGAACCGTTTTTGTGCTGATCTCAGAAATCTTTCACTCGCCGCAAGGCGAAGGCAAATGGATCGGGGTCCCCTCGATTTTCATTCGCACCAGTGGCTGCAATCTGCGCTGCTGGTTCTGCGACACGCCTTACACTTCCTGGAACCCCGAAGGCGACAAAATGTCGGTCGACGCGATTTTGGAACACATCGAGCAATACGATTGTGAACACGTCGTTGTGACCGGCGGCGAACCGATGCTGTCGCACGAAGTCGAATCGCTAACCCAGCGTCTGCACGCTGCCGGCAAGGTGATTACCATCGAAACCGCGGGCACAATTCTCAGCGACGTCCACGCCGACCTGATGTCGATCAGCCCCAAGCTCTCGAACTCGACTCCCGTCAAAGATCCCGCCTGGGCCCGCCGCCACGACGCGCGACGGGATCAGCCAACGGTGATTCATGAATTGATTCACAAGTATCCCTATCAGATTAAATTCGTCGTTGATCAACGTGAAGACGTTAACGAGATTGAGGATTATCTAATCCGTTACCCGGAAATCAACCGCGAAAATGTCTACCTGATGCCGCAAGGCACCACCGCGGAGATGCTGGCCGAACGGATGCCCTGGATCGAAGAGACCGCTGCACAACTTGGCTGCCAGGTCACACGACGGATGCACATTGAACTCTGGGGCAACGTCCGCGGTAAATAATCGCGTGCGAATATTTCAGCCGTGAAAAATCGCGGCCCGTGCCTGCTGAATCCGTTCGACTGCTGCCTCGGGCGTTTCCGCCAGTACCGTCAGATGTCCCATCTTGCGACCGACGCGCGACTCCTGTTTGCCGTACAGATGCACTTTCACATCGGGAAACTGTCGCAACGCACGCCAGTCGGGTGGCCCCGCTTCCCAGTGATCGCCGAGCAGATTAGCCATCGCAGTCGGACCCAGTGAATGCGTCGAACCTAAAGGCAGTCCGCAGATCGCTCTTACCTGTTGTTCGAATTGACACGTCACGTGTCCGTCAATCGTCAGGTGACCGGAATTATGAGGCCGCGGTGCGATCTCGTTGATCATCAGCCGCTGATCGCCGGTCAGAAAAAACTCGACGCACATCACGCCGACCACATCCAGATGTTCGAACACGGCCCGCGTGATTTCGACCGCTTCCCGGTTAATGGCGTCTCCCACTCCGGAAGGAAACACTGAAATATCCAGGATATGATTCGCATGGTCATTCTTCATCGGCCCGTAATACGCGAATTCGCCGTCCAGCCCGCGCACGCCAACGACCGACAGTTCACACGTGTAATCGATAAACGCTTCGAGCACCGTTTCATCCGCGCCGACATCCTTCCACGCGGCTTCCGCAACTTCGACCGCATCAATCTTCACCTGCCCTTTGCCGTCATAACCGGAGCTTGCCGACTTCAACACCGCAGGGCAACCAAGTTCCGTCAGCGCGGCTTTCAGTTCCTCCACCGAACGCACCACGGCAAACGGCGTCACCGGAATCCCCGCCTGTTTCAGTTCCGACTTCTCACGAATCCGGTTCTGCGCGATGTGTAATACATTCGCGCCGGGACGCACGGGCGCAAACTTCGATGCCGTCTCTGTTGTTTCGGAGAGTACGTTTTCGAACTCGAACGAAATCACATCCACGTTTTTCGCGAAATTCGCGACGGCGTCAAGGTCGTCATACTCGCCGCAGATTTCGACGTCGGCCACCTGACCGGTGGGCGTCTGAGATTCGGGCGAGAACACGTGCACGTGATATCCCAGGCGGCGGGCTTCAATGGCAAACATGCGGCCCAGTTGACCGCTGCCCAGCATTCCCAGCGTTGCGCCGGGCGGAATCAAATCACTCATAGCTCGGAATTTTCCAGTACAATGTTGGTTTGATTCTGACAGTAGTCGTGCATTTTTTTCCGCAGTTCAGGACGGGAGTTGCCGAGAATTCGAATCGCCAGCAACGCCGCATTTTTCGCCCCGGCTTTCCCAATCGCTAACGTCCCCACAGGCACGCCCCCCGGCATCTGTGCGATGGAGAGCAGCGAGTCGAGCCCCTGCAGCGCCCGGCTTTGAACCGGCACACCCAGTACGGGCAGCACGGTTTGAGCGGCTACCATGCCCGGCAGATGAGCGGCGCCGCCCGCACCCGCGATGATGATTTCCAGCCCCCGTTCTTCCGCGGTCTTGGCGTATTCGTTCATCCAGTCAGGGGTGCGATGAGCCGAAACGACGCGGCACTCGTGTTCCACGCCGAATTCTTTCAGTATTGTCGACGCCTCGTGCATCGTATCCCAGTCGGATTGACTTCCCATAATCACGCCCACCAGAGGGGAGCTGTTTTCTGACATAATGGAACTTTCCTGTTTGAGGCGTGGTTTCAGCCACCTGCGGGCTATTTTCTAAGCAAGTTTATTTTAATCCGATCCGTCGTGACTCCGATAATAATCAATTTGCTTACCTGATAGGAGTCTGCCATCCCCTTTTTTTGCAGGCTGCCTCGGACAAGTGCGGGTTCGTTTGACATTCCGGGTACTCTGGTCTAGTGTTAGAGACGATTAATTCATTCCCAGATGTGACAATATGAAAGGATCTTCGTTATGGCACGCCCTGTAACATTATTCACCGGACAATGGGCCGATCTCTCACTGGAAGAAATGTGCAAAAAAGCACAGGAATTCGGCTATGACGGCCTGGAACTTGCCTGCTGGGGAGATCATTTCGAAGTCGACAAAGCCCTCTCCGACGATACCTATTGTAACCGCAAGCGGGAACTGCTCGAAAAATACGACCTGCAGCTCTTCTCGATTTCCAATCACCTCGTCGGCCAGGCCGTCCTCGATACCATCGACGAACGCCACAAAGCCATTCTTCCTGAATACGTCTGGGGAGACGGCGATCCTGCCGGCGTCAACAAACGGGCGATTGAAGAAATGAAAAACACGGCCCGCGCCGCACAGAAGCTCGGCGTGAGTGTGGTCAACGGTTTCACCGGTTCCAGCATCTGGCATCTGCTCTACGATTTCCCCCCGACGCCACGCACGATGATTGACGCTGGTTATCAACTGCTGGCCGACCGCTGGAATCCGATTCTCGACGTCTTCCAGGAGTGCGGCGTCAAGTTTGCGTTGGAAGTGCATCCGACGGAAATCGCCTTCGACATTTATTCCGCGGAAGCCTCGCTGAAAGCGCTCGACCACCGCGAAGAGTTCGGCTTCAACTTCGACCCCAGCCACCTGATCTGGCAGGGCGTTGATCCCGTTGAATTCATCCGTTACTTCCCCGATCGCATTTACCACGCGCATATGAAAGACGCTTCGGTCACCTTGAACGGTCGCACGGGAATTCTGACAAGCCACCTGCCGTTCGGCGATCAACGTCGCGGCTGGGATTTCCGCAGCGTGGGACGGGGCGGCGTCCGGTTCGAAGAAATCATCCGCGCGTTGAACGAGATCCAGTACAACGGCCCGCTCTCCATCGAATGGGAAGACATGGGCATGAACCGCGATCACGGCGCCCGCGAAGCCTGCCAGTTCGTCAAAAACGTCGACTTCGCCCCCTCCGACATCGCCTTCGACGGCGCCTTCGGAGACTGATAGAGAACAGAAGCTTCGGTTAGATCTGTCTGAAGAAACAGGGAGAACGGATTTCGTTCTCCCTGTTTTTACGCGCACTCGAATCAAGTTGTCTCTCCTGTTATGAGCGGCACGGCGCTAGCCGCCGGTAAATCACAAACCTGCAGATGGCAAACTGCGGGTGGCACTGTTGGCTCGCCAACAGTGTTGAGAGAGCTCCCCAACCTTGAGCGGCACGGCGCCAGCCGCCGTTTTTCGACCGCCAAAAAAACAAACCCCCATTCGTTTGCCGGTTCCATTTTTTTACGACCACAAAAAACAAGAAAGCACACGAAAAGTATAAGGGGTGGTCCCGAATGTAACTCGGTTGGGTGGCACTGTTGGCTTGCCAACAGTGATGAAAAATCGCTCTCCAATCCCCGGCAGGGACTGCCCGCCCGGCGCTGATCAACTGACAAACCACGACACAAACCTCCTCCTGCGAATCCCATCACGCAAACTTCCAACCATGCATAAAATGAACTTGACGTCCTCGCGCCGTTGTGAATGCTGTTGCTTCATGAGTGTCGCGCGCGAGTCACCTGAATTTTCACCAGAACATTCCGCAGCAGTGCCGCAGAGACACTACAAAATTCGCTGGTTTCAGCCCGATTTTCAAAACCACTGCTCAGACACCCCCCGGTTATCGATGGGCTTCGCAGTCGCTTCGTGAGAGTTCCTAAGCACTTCATAAAACTTCGCAGCACGTTCAATGGACGTTCAAAACAGTAATTCATGCATCCCCCCTTGACATCCCCGTGCCGTTGCTAAAAATTATCCCCATCAACAATAAATGTAGGGGTAGACCCATGTGTCTACCCGCTGTGTTGACGTGGATTGTATAATGACCTCCAAACGTGATCACTGGCTCCTTCGCAATCATGATCCCGGTTCGAATCTCACCAGGCGGGTCGGCACATGGACCGACCCCTACGATGCTGTGTTCGTTCCGTTGTGATAAGCTCACCCGCGTCCTCCGCCATTTCCGGTTACCCGTTCCCGTATGATGCTTTTCGTGTGCTTTCGTGCTTTTCGTGGTAGTAAAAAAATCAAATAGATCACGGTCGTATGTGGCACTGTTGGTTTGCCAACAGTGATTTTAAATCATCCCCATCAACAGCAATCGTAGGGGCAGCCCTATGTGGCTGCCCGCGGTATTGACGTGATTCGTATAATGACCTCCAAACGTGATCACTGTCTCCTTCGCCATCATGATCCCGGTTCGAATCTCGCCAGGCGGGTCGGCACATGGACCGACCCCTACGATGTTGTGTTCGTTGCGTTGTGATAAGCTCACCCGCGTCCTCCGCCATTTCCGGTTGCCCGTTCCCGTATGATGCTTTTCGTGTGCTTTCGTGCTTTTCGTGGT
>TARA_R110002111_G_scaffold262613_1_pt1 | contig 156146 bp, 122 predicted proteins | sample TARA_R110002111 | Tara Oceans TARA_R110002111 (sample SAMEA4397363) | marine metagenome | biome: Polar Biome; feature: [ZZZ] marine water layer (ENVO:01000295); material: water (ENVO:00002006), including particulate matter (ENVO:01000060) such as... | depth 199 m
AAATTGAAATCACTTTATCCCAAAATCAAATCCTGACACGGCACTAGGACACGCCACGCAAGTCGCTCGGGAAATCGCAGCTGAGGGATGTCAGAACGGGAGTCTGGTTTGAAACGCCATCGTCGTCTCGCGACTGTCGTTTATCATTCGGATGACAGTGTTACCTCTTCACAAACCATGCAGGGAGAAAAACTGGGGACAGTCTTCCCGGTAGAAATCAGCCTCAGCCCCCTCGAACTGGAAGAAGGCCTGTTGATCTCCAGCACAATCCGCCAGGCTTAAAACGACGGACAGTTGAAGGGAACAGCCGTTTCTCATGTCAGGTTCAACATTGCTGGGTAGATCTCGGCATAGCACCGAGCAAAACGAATCACTTTACACTCAAGAAGCACGATGATTACTTGCTTTAAAGTGTGAGATACGTTCTAAATCAGAGTAGGGTAACATACTACTAATACGTAAGTAGAGTCAAATCGCTATCTGACAGGACGAATGGATATGACAGACAAGCATCGGCCGGGCTTGTATGAGCTTCTTCTAACGAAATCGCTACAACAGGATTTAGACCAGTTGGCTGATCCGAGATTAATTGCGATGGCTCCGGTGGACGCAGAGGAGTCTCACGCTGCAATTGCACAATTCTTAGAGCATGTACTCACAAATGGCCTGGCGAGCTTCAGGGGCGCAGAAGCAGCGAGTAGGCAAAAAAAACTTGTCGATCGAATCATTGCTGCTCTTTCAGATGAGTTGGGCGAAGACTGGGTTCACAAGTTTGATATTTCGACTCCGCTTAGGAGACTACTTGCCATTCATGCAACACTTCCTGAATCTCCAATTGAGCGTCCTGACACACCGTTGTCTCGCTCTGCACTCCTTACAGGAACACGCCTGGACCCCAGTTTGGGCAGTCAATTGCGAAAAGAAATTGCTACTGCGGATTACGTCGATATCCTGTGTTCTTTTATTCGCTGGAGTGGTTTGCGTGTGATTCTTGAAGATTTAAAAAAACTTTCCGAACGAAAAAGCGAAAGCCGTCCACGGATACGTGTTATCACAACAAGTTACATGGGCGCAACTGATCCTAAAGCAATTGAGGAATTAAGCAAGCTATCCAACACAGAGATCCGAGTAAGTTACGATACGAAGCGCACACGGCTTCATGCAAAAGCCTATGTCTTTTATCGTGAAACGGGTTTTGGTAGTGCTTACGTTGGATCCGCAAACTTATCAAATGCAGCGCTCACAGAGGGGTTAGAGTGGACGACAAAACTCAGTCATTACGAACTCCCTTACTTATGGAATAAAATAATAGGCACTTTCGAGACCTATTGGCAGGATGATGAGTTTCAAGCGTTTAATGGAGATGCACCGGAAAGGTTGCGCAAGGCAATTCAAAGTGAGCGCTCAGTTGTAGACAATTCTGACGCGAGTGTGGCGTTTAACTTGCGACCTTACCCGTTTCAGGAAGAAATCCTTGATGTGCTCATAGCAGAGCGAGAAGTACAAAACAAAAGACAACACTTGATAGTCGCCGCGACAGGAACTGGTAAGACAATGCTCGCGGCCTTTGACTACGCGCGTGTTTGTCGGGAGCTTAATAGGAAACCGTCTTTTCTGTTTATCGTACATCGAGAAGAGATACTGAAGCAGGCGCTCGCTTCGTTTCGAGGTGTTCTGAGAGACCAAAACTTTGGCGATTTACTTGTTGGAGGACGTGAACCTTCACAAGAAAATTATCTGTTTTGTTCGATTCAAAGCTACAACTCTCGTGAATTATGGAAACGACCGGCTGATGCTTTTGATTATATAGTCGTCGACGAGTTTCATCACGCCGCGGCGCCGAGCTATCGAAGACTATTAAACCATGTTCGTCCCAACATTCTGCTGGGGCTCACAGCGACTCCTGAACGTTCTGATCAATTGGATGTGTTGCAGTGGTTTGGAGGTCGCACGAGTGCTGAAATCCGTCTGCCGGATGCGATTAATCGAAAGCTGCTTTGCCCTTTTCAATATTTTGGTGTGGCTGATTCCGTTGACCTTGATGGATTGAAGTGGCAACGCGGGGGCTATCGCGTAGAAGATCTTGACGGGATTTATACGGGTAACGATGTTCGTGCCCAACTGATTCTGGCCAAGACGTATGAGATCCTATTAAATCCGTTACAAGCGCGCGGGCTGGGGTTTTGTGTCAGTAAAGCTCACGCGGAGTTTATGGCTCGCTTTTTTAATGAGCATGGATTACCAGCGGCTGCGTTGACCGCGGATTCGTCGGATGAGTTGAGGCGTGCGATTCAGGTTCAGTTATGTTCCTGTGAAATCAACTTTATTTTTGTGGTAGATCTCTACAATGAAGGGATCGATATTCCCGAAGTCGATACGTTACTTTTTCTCCGTCCTACAGAAAGTTTGACAGTATTCCTGCAACAATTCGGACGAGGAATGCGACTGCATGATGATAAGGAATGTCTCACAATCCTCGATTTTATTGGTGCACAGCGACGCGAATTCCGGGTTGCGTCCCGATTTCGAGCTCTAAGTACAAAACCTGCGAATCGACTTGACCGTGAAATTGAGAATAGTTTTCCGCACCTGCCAAGTGGTTGTGTAATTCAGTTGGAAAGAGTTGCTCAGCAACGGGTTTTGGAGAACGTTCGAGAGTCTGTACGACTTTTACGACCAAGAATGATTTCCAGCCTACGTGACTTGGGACATTATTTGGGGAGAGTACCGTCAATCAGAGAGGCATTAGAGTACCTAGATACCAGTTTAGACGAATTGCTGAAACGAGGGCTCTGGTCAAAGCTGCTTGCTGATGCAGGAATGATTGAATCCGCTGATAATTCTGACGATAACCAGTTGGCAAAGGGCTTGCGTCGCCTATGTCACGTCGATTGTGCACAACAGATTAAGCAATGGTTGCAGCACATTGAGGGTGATGCAGCGGTTTCACGAATTGAGAATATACGGTTAATTGAAATGCTGTATATTAGTCTCTGGGGAAAACAAAGCTTGGGTTGGTCAATCGAGGAATCTCGATCTCAAATGCTGAAAAATTCGGCTGCCCATCAAGACTTGCGAGAAATATTAAAGTACCGATTACAGGTCGCGCCTGCACATCATGCCGGGAGTAACCCTAAAATATCAGGACCATTAACAATCCATGCCCAATACACGCGTGATGAAATACTAGTTGGTTTAGGGCATTGGTCACTAAACGATCGTCCTGATCATCGTGAGGGAGTTCTGCACCTTCGAGACTCCAAGGCCGATGCTTTTTTTGTCACGCTACAAAAAACAGAAGACGAATACTCGCCAACAACCATGTATGAGGACTATTTAATTTCACATAATTTGTTTCATTGGCAGTCTCAAAGCAGCACGTCTGCAGATTCACCGACTGGTCAACGCTACATTAACCATCGATTAGAAAGCTATACTCCACTTCTATTCGCGCGCGAGACTAAAAAACTATCTTCAAATCTCGCGGCCCCTTATTACTATCTCGGTCCATGCGAATACGTCTCACATTCAGGGAACCGTCCACTTAATATCATATGGAAACTCTTGAATTCTGTGCCAGCAAAAATTTATAGACAAATGGCCCGTCAGGCAACCGGCTAAAAGAGCGCACACATTAACCAGAATCGATTTCAGTGATCACGACGCAAGCGGTAGAAATTAGAAGTGTTGAAAGGTCTCAGCAACACTGCCGTCCAGCACTCTCCCTGGAAAGCTTTACCCGGACTTGTCGCAGACCCCGGCTCGAAAAGAGACACGACCTTTTCTACAGAGCAGACCTGAGTTCTTTATCTGGTTACAACAACTTCGGTTGATCAACCTCTGGTCATTCAATGGGGGTAGCGACGTGCTGTGCAGGCCCAGTAGAGTGTTGAGACTACAAGAAACAGCGTGCTGATGGCACAGACGCCTGGCCAGCCGTAATGTGTCCAGCCCCAGACGCTTCCGGCGGCGCCCAGTGATCCCCCGGCGAAGTAGGTGACGATGTAAATTGTTCCCAGGCGATTGCGTGCTTCAGGGGCCAGGCTGTAAATGCGCGACTGATTACACACATGCACGGCTTGAATGCCGAGATCCATCACTACCACGCCGATGCCCAGTCCGATCAGGGATTCGCCCCAGAGATAAAACACGCCGAATGAGGAGAGGGTGAAGAACTGAAACAGACCGATAATCGGGCGTTCCCCGAAGCGGTCCGCCATGCGTCCAATCAATCCGGCAGCGATGGCACCACCAATCGCCAGCAATCCTAACAGGCCGGCCACGTCACTGCCGTAGTTTAAGGGGGGGCGTTCCAGGTGAAACGCCAGCGTCATCCAGAAGGCGCAGAACGCAGCCATGCTCATGCTGCCGAACAGACATGATTCACGCAGTACGCGTTCTGTATGGAAAATTTTCCACATGGAAGTCAGCAGAGGAAGGTAGCCCATCCGGATCTGTGGTTTTGTGCTGGGCAGAGAATGCCAGAGCAGCAGAAACAGACAGACGAGCATGCCCGCTGCGATGAAATAAATGGATTGCCAGTCGATCAGTTTTCCCAGGAACCCGCTGATCGTCCGGGAGAGCAGCAGGCCGGTTAAGAGTCCGCCTACGACGGTTCCGACAACCTGCCCCCGCTGTTCCGGGCTGGCCAGACTGGCTGCCAGAGAAATGGTCATGTGTGTGCCGGTCGTTGCCAGCCCCAAAGCAAGGCAGGCGATCGAAAGCGAGACGACGCCGCTGGATGTCCCGACCAGTAGCAGCGCACAGATCGAGAGGAAAACGGAAACCAGGATCAGGGGACGGCGGTTGAAGATATCACCCAGAGGCAGAATCAGCAGCATCCCAAAGGACTGTCCGATCAGACTCAAGGTGGCGGCGCTACCAACTTGCCCTTCCGTCAGTCCCAGGTCGATGGCGATCAACCCCAGCAGAGGCTGCATGTAATACAGGTTGCCGACCACCATCCCAACCGTGGCCGCCAGGAGCAGCGTCATGCTTTTACTTAACCGAGCGGGATTTTCCACTCGGTCTGTCGAGGCAGTCGGGGTCTCCTGTTGTTTTGTCGTTGTCATTACACGTGTATCTATCTGAAAAATCGGTCTCTCAGCGTGGCGCTTGATAAGGGAAGAATCTGACTCAGAACCAGGGGGCCGTCTTGAAAGAGGGACACCTGCGGCAGATTCTGGTTCAGGGCCAACCTGACGGGAGCAGATGTTTATGGGATCGGCTCCAGGCAGGTGTCGGCGTCAGTGGGGATTGTTTCAGATCAGAGAGGCTGATGCCAGTCACCGCTGGCGGATGATTGCTCAGCAATCAGAAAAGCGGCAGCCAGGGCCATCGGTAGAGATCTGGTTATCTGTGATCACTGCCATGGTGATCGCCGCGTGTGAAGGGGCAACAGATCTGGCCGAATTGAAACTCGCGTGATCAAGCGCAGACGCGGCATTTACCGGCTGTTACAACCACCCAGCTAAGTACTCAGAGAGTGTTTACACAACAATACCACTTGAAAGAACTTAGGGCCCGACAGTACCATTCGTTGTCGGCACCTTACTGGTCGGCTAAGATCGAGGGGTGCACTAAGTGGAGCGACTGCCAATCTGGTCATCTATGGGGGGATCTCATGAAACATTCTCATTTCAAATTCCTGTTTGTCGGAGCATTCGTAATGCTCACGTCGATTTGTGTAAGTGCTTCAGCCGAAGATGCCAAGGAAAAAGCGATCGAGAATGATCGCAAGCTGCTCAAAGGGACATGGAGGATCGTCTCCCTCGAAGTCAATGGCAACAAGTCAAAAGACGAGAACGCCAGGAAATTTACGGTGGTCAACGGTTCTGACGGAAAATGGAGCCTTCGCTCCGAGGGCAACGAGATCATCAAGGGAACCAACACGATCGATCCAACACTGAAACCAAAGACGATCAAAGTCACTCTGACTGAAGGGCAAGACAAAGGTGACTCGTTCTTGGGAATCTACGAACTCGGAGAGAAAACTCGAAAGTTGTGCTTTGCTCCAGCCGGGAAAGATCGGCCCACTGAGTTCACTTCTACTCCCGGTGATGAACATATTCTGGTCATATTCGAGAGAGAAAAGGTCAAGTAGGAAGCCCTGTGAAATATGACATCCGAAAAACAGAAGATGCTGGCAGGAGAGCTCTACGATGCCCTTGATCCCGAACTTGTACAAGCCAGAGCACGAGCAAGAGACCTCTGCCAGGATCTGAATGCGACCCGTGAAAGCGAGCAGGCAATACGTCGTCGCATTCTGACTGATCTGTTTGGCACAGGTGGCGAATCGGTCTGGATGCAGCCGCCGTTCTATTGTGATTATGGCAGCAATATCTATTTGGGCGAGCGGGTCTATTTCAATTTCAACTGTGTCGTTCTCGATGTGTGTGAAGTGAGGATCGGGGACTGCACGTTCTTTGGTCCAGCGGTGCAGATTTATGCGGCCACGCATCCGATGAATGCCCAACTCCGGCGTACGCAGGAGTTCGGGAAACCAGTCACAATTGGCTCGGATGTCTGGATTGGTGGTGGAGCAATTATCTGCCCCGGTGTCACGATTGGTTCAAAAACGGTCATCGGTGCAGGCAGCGTGGTCACGAGGGACGTGCCTGGCGGCATATTCGCAGCTGGCAATCCGTGCCGTGTCATTCGTGACATCACCAAGGAAGATCAAGCATGGCCAGCTACATAAGAATCATCTAAGCGGCTCTGTCAGAGATTGAACCCAGCAAGCGGTGCGGCATGTTCATCTGAGATGCCAGTGGTAATATCTGGTAGGATTTATTTGTCGTTGGGGTGTGGTTTGCTCTCTGCCGTTCGAAACGGCGGCTCGCGCCGATCCGCTCATGTCAAGTGGACACAAGGGTTCCGACCTGTGGTTGGAATAAAAATACAACGTTGGTGATGCAGATCATCTGCAACGGCGTGGGGGTGTCAATAGGGAGTGGGAAATTATTCTTGCGAATGACGCGTGATGCCCTGGCAACTCCTGATGAAGCAGCGGGAAGACGGAGTGAAGTCGTGCGATGTCGTTTGATAAGTGAGGTGCGGGTGAGTAGTGTTTTGGATAATCGTAGTGGAACGAGCGGGTTTTATAGTGTTGATATTTTCAGAAGTCCCGGAAGGTCAGCTGAACCAGTAGTGTTCTCGCGCGCGACGCTAACTCCGGATCATCATTCCGATGGACGCGATGCAGTCAAGTCGAAAATTGACAGTAGGGAGTGTCTTCGTTGCCTGGAGAAAAGCAGAGGAGAGGAGTTGCCGTCGCCATCAAAGCAGGCTGCGACCCCAGAATATGTTTGCCGACTAAAACACAGCAGGCAGGCAAGCATCACAATTTCAACACATTTTCCGAAAGCGAGAAAATGGTGATGTTTCAAACAGAAACCATCACCGTCGTTAAGAACAGTGCAGGTAAAAAAAGCGGAGAGGGGGGACTCTGAACGCTGATTTGCAGACCTTCGCTTCGGCTGTTCGCTCACATGCTGTGGCACCGAGGACTGGCGTGCGATTCGAGTTGAGAATTTGCAATTAACGATTTGCGATCATAGCGTGGAACGTAATAATTGCTCATCATCGGAATCAGCCTGCAAAAACCAGCGACTCGTCAGCGACATCAAGACCGGCTGTTCAAGTATCTAAACCGCATCACATTTTACCATCGCGTCTCTCAATCTATCTATTATACTCGGTCCAAATGGCTCCGGAGACGCTACAGTAAAACGGGACACCGTCTAGAAATCCCAACACCCCTTCATCTCTTCTCCTGCTTTGGATAAGCTCTCAAACCGAGCAGCATCTCAGCTCTTTCGGTGAGAGGTTTGGCAGCGAACTTGCTATCGGTGTACTCTGCGAGGTTGCTGGCGACGAGGGAATAGACGGCCTGACGGTCTTGGCTGGTGTCAACTTCAACACACTTGTTTTTGCTCTTGAAGTGTTCAACGGTGGGGAGCGTTTCCGTTTTGAAGGTGTCGAATCTCAGCTTGATACTCTCTACATTGTCGTCACTTCTGCCGGAGTATCTGGCACGGCCCAGGATACGCTGCTCGAGAACAGGGTACGGGCACTCGAAGTACAAAATTTTAGGCAGTTCCGCTGCCTTGCCAAAAATCTCGTTCCACGCTTCCAGATTGGACAGCGAGCGGGGGAATCCATCCAGCAGGAAGTTGTTTCTGCCTGTCGTTCTGGTAACCGTTTCCATCTTGTCCTTCAGCAGCGTCACAATGATTTCATTGGGGACCAGTTTTCCGGCAGTGATGAATTCTTCGATGATGGCGGCATTCGGACCTCCCGCCTGACGCGCGGCACGGCACAGGTCACCCGTGGATAAGTGAGTCCAGCCGAGTTGAGACTCGGCAAGTTCACACATCGTTCCTTTTCCAGCACCAGGGCCTCCCAGTACAAACACGACGTTGGGCTCGGGGCAGGGCTGTCGCGGATCGTAGTGGTGGATTACGACTTGAGGCGCAGGTGCGACACCTTTTTTATAGACGTGCCATTCTCTGTCGGTTGGTGGCAGCGCATCTTCGCAGGTGATGTCGTATGCGAGATGACCATCGAGACGGCAGATTCTCCAGGACGTGTAGCTGTTGGAGTAGGAGAGCGCAGGGCTTCTAGCGGATTTTCCATCCGCGCGATCCCAGGCCCGCTTGCCGTTCCAGTAGCCGAGGCTGGATACGGTTCCCGATTCCGATTCAGCCGGCGGTGCCGTTGAAGGAACGAAGAGACCATCCACTTCAGGCAGACCAGATCCAGACACTTCAATATAAAAAGTATTGGGTGTTTGCTCATTTGTTTCGACCATTGTCTCTATTCCTGATAAATGATTGCGTGGGAGATACTGTCTGCCTGAATAAGTGAATTTGTCCGGGCGTCGAACGCGACCAGTCTGTAGGGATTTCTTTTATAAACCATCGTGTTGCGGATGCATAGGGCGCGCAAATACATCACAATAGAAGACTCGTTTGATGCGATGAAAGCGTCTTCAAAATCGGTCGATACTTGCGGTTTCCGAAATACGGATAAGATGCCAGGCATCCGTTACTGGCGGTGAAGGAGAGCACCCTGTCGTCGACAAGCGGACCGTACCAACAACCAAAGGGGAGCTGACCGCCACTTGCCCTGAATGTCGGGCATCATTCGATTTTTGTCCTTGATGTGGTGGCTGTGTGAATACTTTGCCTCTAAGAAATGGGGCGGTTTACTTGCTGTGCCGCAGTCGACAGGTTTCGCGAAATAATTGCAGTCCAAACGACGAGTTGTGGATCCCGCATGGTCTTCACCGTCCCTGCTTACAACAGACAACAGACAACGGTCCCGGCCGCGGGACGTGATTTATAATCGCCGCGTGGGATGAATGAGGAATCAATTTGAGTGCAAACGAAACGCAAAGAAGTGGATTAATATTCCCCGAGATCCCCTGAGCTCTGGTTGGCACCGTTCCATGTCAGTGACATCGCATAAACTTCCTGGTTCACGTTCTCGCTGACGAAAGTCACGCGGCCATCAACCCACAGCATATTCACACCGCCGGTGTGCCGTGAATTGGGCGCCGGCATCAAACCGTCCGATCCACCGGAGGGATGAGAAACAGCCGCGTTGATTCCATAACGTTCCAGATTGGTTGCGATGATCTGCAGCGACGTGGGGGATGCCGTGTCGTTACCGACAGACGTTTCCCCTTCCAGCCAGATGCCGTCGTCACCAATGCCGAATGCGACCTGGCACACGCTGGGATGCCCGGAGACCGGGAGAATGCTGCCGGGATAGATCACCGTCTGCGCCCAGCTGCCGGCATACAGATTTTCTGACATCGCAACCGTGTTCGACGTACCGTCGCCACCGCTGACGTATGAGAGGTTTACATGTTTGTCAGACCAGAACATACCTGTCACCCATCCGCCATCGGACGTCTCCGTATTATGGCGGTTTGACGCGATGACACTGAACGGAAAACTCGGATGGACGTAATTATGCTTTTGGATGAATCCTGCTGCGCTCGGGGTCCCGTTGTATGAACCGCGGCCCGCATAGCCAAAGTTGACTACGTAGGTTAATTGCCCCGGTACACCAGAAGCCGATCCGTCATCGGGACACGTGTAAACAGGGATCGAGACGTTGCTCAAATCGAATGCCGGGTCTTGCTTCAAGGAGTCGAAAACGTTTCCCTGTTCGAGGTACGGCAGCAGCGTGATCGCCCACGAGCGATACTCACCTGGGTCACCGGCGTGAATTCCAATCAACGGAAAGTCGCCGTCGTACGTCGATGCAAAATTATGTAACGCCAGCCCCAATTGCTTCAGATGATTTTTGCACTGAGCCCGTCGTGCGGCTGCACGCGCCTGCTGAACCGCAGGCAAAAGCAGCGAGACAAGCATTCCGATAATCGCGATGACGACGAGGAGTTCAATCAGTGTGAAACCGCTCCGATGCTGCAACTGCTTCCGACTTTCGTGATAAGATATCATGGATCTCCTTCCAGGTGCGATTCTTGAAAATCCGATTCAACACGCCCCGACACAAACTGGGTCTGGAAAGCGTGAATCGTCGTCATTGTTCAGGCGTCCGCCTTGATTTACTGATGGACGTCCGACGCTATCTGTTCATTTCATGTCCAGTTTCTGTTCAGACATTATGTCCCGCGGACATCATGCCACATGTTGTTTCTGTGTACGTTGCCACTATGGTGTATATTATGTCTGGTGCAAATAACATTTCAAGGTGTAACTACATTCGGATGGAAAGTTACAGAAAGTCATTTGCAGATATGAATAAACAGAAAACGCAAACCGTTTTCACCGGGACATTGAAAACCGATCGAGGTTGAGTCGAAAGTTTTGGTGAGCCTGTTCAAGTAACCGGTCAGCAGTGATTTTGTGCGACTTGAATTTGCGGATTTGAGCGGCCGGAATGACACGAAACCGCTTAACCGTTGATTGATGGAGTGCTGCAACAATCAAACCCCTTTAAATGAGTTTTCCACACGCCTGACAACCTCTTCCTCAGTACCCGCTCACCAGCGGCGGTATTGGTGGACCTGAGCACCAAACTGAAATTTGTTTCCTTGTTGCAGAGTCGACCGTTAAAGTGGAAAAATGCCCCAGATGCTGAATGTGCTGATCCAGAGATCCTCTATTATTTCTAATTCTTGAAATCGAGGAATTCGGTATGGATGTGTCTTCGACTGTTTGTAGAATACCGTGAAATCAACAGGCATCGCATCAAAAAAACATCGATATGCTGTCGTGTTACGCATGGGTTCGGGATCGTGCAAGCGAGGAAGAATCTTGAACAACAGACACAAATAATAGTTGGCATCAACAGCATCAAGGTTGCAAAAAAATTACCATTACAATTCAAACCACTCTCTGAAATCTTGATTCTTAGAGGCGGCCTCTACATAAAATGCGGCTCAGCAGGGCTTACACACATGTTTTGTGTCAAATAACAAGTTCCATGAAAGACATACAGAAATGACAAGTACTCCACCCGACTCCGAATCACTGCCCGAGTTGACAGACGCGCGGACCAGTCGACGGGACTTCCTGCTTGACGCGGGGCACATGGTTGGAGCCGCGGCGTTGGCTGCGCCGCTTGCTCTTCTGACGGGGTACCAGCGGGCACCCATGGTTCATGCGAGCGAGGGTTCGGCCGTCCGCCCGAACTGGGATCAATTGGAACGTAACCTGTCCGGCAATCTACTCCGGCCGGATGGGGCCGCTTATGCCGAGGCGATCAAGATTTGGAACCTTCGCTATGCTTCAACGCGGCCGGCCGGAGTCGCGATGGTGGCCAACTCAAAAGACATCGCCACGGCCATCGCCTGGGCACGAGACAATCAAGTTGATCTGATCACTCGTTCCGGCGGGCACAGTTACGCCGGCTACTCAACGACTCCCGGACTCGTCATTAACCTCAACGACATGACCAAAGTTACCCTGGATCGGGCGACCGGAAACCTGACGACGTTCGGTGCGGCTAAGAATAAGGATGTCGCCGCTGCCGGCCGACTTCACGGGCGCGCCTTGCCAGGCGGGCAATGCCCAACGGTCGGCATTTCAGGCTTCGTCCTGGGCGGCGGCCTGGGGTTTCATATGCGCCAGCACGGAATGGGCATTGATTCCCTGTTATCAACCGAAATGGTGACCGCGGAGGGCGAGTGTTTGCAGGTTTCCGACAAGGAATACCCGGATTTGTTTTGGGCACTGCGCGGCGGTGGTGGCGGTAACTTCGGAGTCAATACCTCATTCACTTTCCGTACGTTCCCCGTTCCAGAGCAGGCGACCGTCTTTTCTCTAAGCTGGGAAGGTGACGCGTGCGTTCAAGCGTTCCTGGCGTTTCAGGACGTCCTGCTCGGGGCGCCGAACGCGTTGGGGGCGATCGCCGAGTTCTCGGCATCCAGTGGCAGACAGGGAGCGGTGATTCCGAAATTTGAGATCATGGGCCAGATCATCGGACAGAAGGACGCAGCTGACAAACTCTTTGCCCCCGTCATCGCGGTCGCCAAGCCCAAAACGACGCTGATCGAAACACTGAGTTTCTGGGATGCGAAGAGCTGGCTTTCCGAAGAGTCGAACGCCCCCAAACCCTTTGCCGAGCGGTCGCGGTTTCATCCCAAACCTTTAACGGAAGACGGCGTTGCGGCCATCCTGGACGCCTTGGCCAAGGTTCCGATTCTCGGCAGCAAACAGCACGTGGAATCCTCGTTTTTTGCCTGGGGGGGAGTGGTCGCCCACGTGCCTGCGACCGCCACCGCGTTCGTCCACCGGAACGATCTGTGGCTCCAGACCTTCAACTGCTCATGGGGGCCAAACGATCCCCAGCCGGAGATAGATCGACTTATGGCGTGGCAAAACGATTTCTACAATGCGATGAAGCCGTTTGCGAGCGACCGCGCGTTTCAGAATTTCGCTGATCCGCAACTCGAACAACCGCTGCAGTCCTACTACGGAGAGAATCTCAAGCGGCTGATCGACGTCAAGAAAAAGTATGATCGCAATGAGGTCTTTACGTTTGCTCAGAGCATCAAAGGATAAACGTCCGATAGAGAAAGGCGATCGTCCGAACTACGTGTCAATGTTTCCAGAACGCGGCGCATAGAGCTGCAGTGCGACGAACCAGAGGCTGCGGCGGACACCGCCGGGGCGAGTCAATTCAAATAGGTGTTGGCAGTTTTTTTCCCATAGAGTTTGATTGGGGATTTTCTTTGTTTTTATGGGCTCCCAGAAGATCCGTCCTTACCCGTTTACGATCAGCGGACTGAAACTTTTGAATGGCCTCCCCAGGGGGGGCATTTGAAACAAGACTCTCATTTTCTCTCAACCTATAGTTCTACGAATGCACAATGAGGCTGATGCGGATGACGCTCAAAGGTCAATGTTTTAATGTCGAAGACCTCCATTACCGCTTCTGTTTCTCTTGGAAATGAGTCACAGTTAAACTCATCAAAAACTAAGATTGAGCCCTTCATTAACCTTGGCTTAATTGCCCCAAGCGCCGCCTTTGTAGGTTTGTAAATGTCCATATCAAAAATTGCCATTGCAATAATTTGATGGGGATATTGTTCAAGAAAATGCGGGACCGTAACAGCAGCATCCCCTTTAATCAGGAAGCTTTTTTGAACGTGGTCAAGTGGCGCATTATGCCTGTGGAAATCGAGTATTTTTTGCAGATGGGTGTCCCAGTTTTCAGATGTAGCATAATCGCCTTCGTGACTCATGCTCGTATCTTTTTCTGCATCAACACCAATAAACCCTTCGAAAGTATCAAAGCCAATAATTTTTCTGGAGAAATTATATGGCTCGTAAATTCCTCGTAAGTTTGTCAGGATGCCGAGCACCATACTGAACCCCACATTCAATAATGATGCCTGATTTATCTAATATTTTTCGATAAAGGTTATCCCAGTAAAGAATTCTGCTCAGAGCTTGACGCGAGAGCGTTGCCAGTTGATGGATATCCCAGTTGGGGCCAGAAGTGGCGACAAGGTGCTCGTGCAACGAAAGCAAGTTCGACTTTTCATCCAACTCAAATTTAGTTGCTTGCGAATGCTCCTTCGATTCGTTTTTCTTCATTGGTTCTTACTCCCCTCAGCCAACGTATCTTTCAGTTGCCCCGCTGTGATCATAAATATTTTGTAGAGTTCACGTACTTGCTTAATCATGGCCTTGTGTTCGTCCTTTTTTGTTTGTTCCATCTGCTTTTCGTTGGCTTCTTTTTCAGCTTTCAGTTCTGCATATGACTTCACAATCATAACCTCTATTCGTGCATGTCGATAATGCATTGATACAAATCGACAAAAATAGGCGGTGTAGAAGGTGCCGAATAAACACAGGGCCTGACGTTCGATTGCCAATCACTCTGCGCATTACAGCGACCCTCTCTTTAATCAGGGGCACTGAGCGTTCGCGTCTGGTTTTGACTTTCCAGTGCAACTCATGCTTATTACGTACATGAAGCCATCCGTTTTTCAGATCGACTTCTTCAAGCAGCAAATGAATCAGTTCGCCTGTCCTTAACCCTGTCTTGGCAAGAATAAGGTGAATGGGAAATTTCGAGTCATCCGCTTTCTGGAAGAAACGTAGTTCACTCTCAGCATCGAAGACAAAGATGGGTTTGGCATCTTCGACTTTTATCCGTTCCAGGTTCAGTTTGGAGAACGAGTTTTCGAAGTAGGGAGGAAGAAACCATTGTTCGGCGGCGTAGATATACCGACCGGCAGACTTCCAGAATGAAACGCAGCCTTTTATCACGAAGTGTTCGCCTGGCCGTATTAGGATGACCGCTGGGGAAAATTTCTGTTTCCTCAGTCAGGCCACAAAATGGTCTGCGCGGATTGAGTGGGCCAGATCAGAGCGGCAGCATTCATTGAAATCGTTTTCGAGATGCTGGGTTGCCGATCGATAGCGTCTGATTGTTGCTGGCGAGGAGTTTACCATAGTTTCAAGGTGATTGAGAAAGGCCTGCCGCAGTTTTGAGAAACTGACAGACGTAAAGGAAAACAGCATGGGACTGGATGAAGCCAGCTGCGCATTAACTTGCGCTGCAATCTGTGCGGCTTCTTCTTCAGCTTCAGCGACCTTGAGACGTTGTTGTCTCTTAACTCCATCTTGATATTCAAGGTAGTAGAGAAACCAGGCACCGTGATGAAGATGGTAGGAAACACGTCCGATGCGCTTTCGTTGTGAAGACTTCTTGCGTCGTCTCATCAAAACATCCTGTGCAAAATGTGTGCACCAGGAGGTCTTTCAGGTCGCGCAAAAAACAACGCTAAGCCATTGGAATCAATAGCTTAGCGCGTTTAGCCAGTTTGATAAGCGGAGAGAGGGGGATTCGAACCCCCGGTACCTTGCGGTACACCGGTTTTCGAAACCGGCACAATCGGCCACTCTGCCACCTCTCCGGTTGAATTAAGTGTCTCTACTTAATACTTAATTCGGCTGCCAGTGGTTGTTCCTCTTTATATAAATATCTGAGTCCAGCGTCAAATTCGAACGTGGTCGGATTTGGCCTTCGCGGTTCTTTATTCCGCAGCGTCAATCCCGCGGTGTCCTGTTTCGATGGGGGAACCTGTGCCTGGCCAACTATCTGCCTGGAAATATTGTGATACTCTGAGTTTGTTTTCGTTAAAGAGGGGAGTGGATCAGTCCAAACCGGCTGAACGTCTGGAAATATCAACGATTCGAGGCATCTTTCTTGCAGAGTCTTCTCCGTCGAGATATGCTGGTATTGATAGATGTTTTCTGTAAAGAATGGTTCTCTCTCATCTTTGGAAAATCACGACTCGCAGAAAAAACCAATCTGTCAGCGAACATTTTGTAAACGAAGTAGGTATAATGAGTGCCGAGGTGTTTCCATTCTGTGTGGCTGCTTTCAATCACGTGATTTCACCGGTATGACCCCTTTCTTTTACCGCCTTGGTTCATCCGTTCATTAGCGATGGAATTTATAATATGCGTCTATTCCATTTTGTTTCGATATTAAGTCTTGTTACGATTCTGGCTTCCGTCTCTCCCGCGTCTGCGGAAGAGCAGTATCTTGAGTTTCTGCAGGGGTTACGGGACAAGAACTATCACGATACCGCGCTGGATTATCTGATTCAGATTGAAGCGGACAAAGAAACACCTAAAGAAATACGCGATTTGATTCCCTTTGAGCGTGCCATGACTTTAATGGTGTTCTCGAGGACTCAGAAACTTCCGCAAGACCAGGAAGAAACGCTGAATCAGGCGCTCGCTCAACTCACCCTGTTCACGAAGCAGAGTCCGAATCATCCTAAAGCGGGAGCAGCGAATACCGAACGCGGAAAAATCATTCTCGAAAAAGCCGAAGTCGAAGTCCGTAAAGCACAGTCGCCGGCTGAGGGGAATAAAAAAGAATCTCAGGCAGCAGCCCGAAAACTGGTCGCCGAAGCGCGGGCGATCTTTCAACAGGCATATAACCTGCACGAAAAGACCTGGAAATCATTTCCGGCCACCTTCATCGATAAGCAGAAAGAACCCGAAAAGTACGCGGCCCGGGCAAAAGCAGAAATTCAATTCATGAGTGCCCAGCTTGACCTGGCACAATGTACTTATGAAGAAGCACAGACTTATGATCGGGGCAGTGCCGACTTCAACCGTCTACTCAAGCAGGCTTCCGAAGAATACGCCAAGATTCACGAACGCTATCGAAGTCAGGTTGGCGGACTTTATGCCCGCATGTGGCAGGGGAAGTGTTTTGAGGAGCAGGGGGAACTGGGACGTGCTCTGGGGATTTACAACGAGTTGCTCGGTCATCCGGGTAAGTCACCGCCGATTAAACAATTGAAAGATAACATCCTGCAGTTTCGGTTGATCTGCCTCAATGATGAGAAGAAAAAAGATTATCAACTGGTCATCAACGAAGCAGAGCAGTGGTTGAAAGAAAACCGCGCACGGAACAGAACCTCCATCGGCCAGGGGATTACCTGGGAACTGGCACTGGCACAGGAATCTCTGGCTAATACCGAGGGAACGAAAAAAGGCGATCAGGAACGTATTCTGCGGCAGGCTTTGGCCAACGCCCGGTTTGTGAACGCCTTCCGTGGCAAGTACCGCGATGTTTCCCGCCTGATGGTGGGCCGCATCAATGCACGGCTCCAGGGGAATTCCGGGGGAGATCCGAAAGACTTCCCCACTGCCTATGGTCTGGGTCAGGACCGGATCAAACAGACGAAAACGTTAAAAGACAAACTCGCTGCGGCCAAATCGGCGACGGACAAAAAGAATGCACAGGTCGAACTCGATCAGTTCATGGACGAAACGGCCCGCATCCTGAAAATTGCCTTGCGGTTGTCGGATGAGAAAACCGATCCGAAGGAACTGGATCACGCACGATTTCTGCTGTGTTACACCTATTATAATCTGAGACGCAGTTACGAGTGTGCCATTCTGGGTGAATACATTGCCAATAACCATCATAAAGACAGCGCACAGATTGCTCTGGATGCCGCTTATCTGGCGCTGGCCGGTTTCCTGCAGGCTTATAACGACTCTCCCAAGGAGCAGCGTTATGTTGATAATCAGCACATGGAAAGCATCTGTAATCTGATCACCGCCAAGTGGCCAGACAGCGATCGCGCCAACGACGCGCGAATTCAACTGGGCAATATCTACAGCCAGACCGATCGTCCGGCGGAAGCGGCCAAATGGTATTCACAGGTCCCGGCGACAGCACCACAGTACGTTGATGCTCAGATCAGAGCAGGGCAGGCCTACTGGAACAGTTATCTGACCACGATGGCACGTCGCTCGGAAAATAAACCGGCTGACGTGGGCCAATGGGCGCAACTCGCTGAAAAACACCTGCGTACCGGGATTGACGCCACACTGAAATCACTGCCGCCAACTGCCGCCACGCCGGAAAATCTGACCGCTGCGAAAACCTCACTTGCGCAGATTGTTCTGAACAGTGGCAACTATCAGGAAGCCATTGATATTCTGAGTAAAGACCCGCATTCCGTGTTGAAGGCGATTTTCATGGCGAAAGGGAAAAAACGTCCTGAAAGAGGAGTCCAAAGCAGTGAGTTCGCAAATCTGGTTTATCAGCTGCAATTGCGTGCCTATATCGGTCTGCAGCAGATCGATCTGGCCCGGAATGCCATGACTCAACTGGAAGAATCCGCGTCGGGAACCGGCGGTGAATCGATCACGGAAATGTATCGCCAACTGGGTGAAAAGATTACGGAAGAGATTGAACGTCTGAAAACGGCCGGCGATACCAAACGCATCGACGATGTTCGCAAGTCTCTGGAAACGTTCCTGACCGATATCTTCAAGCGAAAAGATCAGACATACGGTTCACTGGTCTGGATCGGCGAAACATATTACGGCATGGGGCAGGGCGCCAGTGAGAATCCGGCGATTGCCCGAAATTATTTTGATAAAGCGGCAGCCGCCTTTGAAGAAATTCAGAAACGCCAGGATGCGACCGGCGATTTCATTCCGGGGAATTATCAGGTGGGAATTACCCTGCGTCTGGTGAATTGCAAACGTCAGCAGGGCGAATATGAAGCAGCTCTGAAACTGATCACACCGGTACTCAAGGAAAAAGACAAGTCGCCTGAAGTGCAGTTCGAAGCGGCTTCCATTCTGCAGGACTGGGCTGGCAGCGGCCAGGCTGATTCCGAGAAAAAATATCTGGAAGCCATCAACGGAACCACTCTGGCAGATGGTGTCCTTGTGCGTGGCTGGAGTTATCTGGCCCGCCTGCTGCAAAGTTCGATGTCTTCTCCCGGCCGTGATGATCTAAAGAAAATGTATTACGACGCACAATACAATAACATCGAGTGCCGCCGCAAATACGGAATTGCCGTCAACGATATTAAACAACTCGAACTGGCGAAATATGAAACCAATGTTTTCGGCCAGATCAGCGTTGATCTGCCGGACGATGTCTGGGAACGGTTTAATCAGCTCTATCGCCAGATTCAGACCGACATGGGCGAGGATCCGCAAAATCTGGAACGCCGCACGACAGCGACAGAATCTGTGGCAGCGAACGACAGGCAACTGGAATCGGCAACACCGGCCAACACACAGCAGAAAGTCGCACAACAGACTGATGCTGCGGCCAAAGCAGAGGGCGGGTCCAATACCATTCTGCTCTTGGCGGTGCTGCTGTTGGGTGTGGGAGGCGCAGTTGCGTTTTATTTCTTCGGCTTAAAACCGGGAAAGAAAGCACCTTCGTCCTATCAGCTTGCTTCGAATGTGACAATGCCGTCACAGATTTTACCTCCGCCATCGAAACCGGCTCCCAAACCGAGTCGTCCCGCGCCGGGGAAACCTGTCATGCCGAACATTGTGGTTGATAAACCGCAGCAGAAAGTAGAGCCGGAAAAAGTCAGAACAAAACAGCGACCCGAGCAAAGTCAGCCGGAAAAAGAAAAACGGAAATTAACACCGGAACAGATTGCGGCCCGGAAAGCCAAACTGGCTCAGATGTCGCCGGAAGAAATTGCAGCTCGAAAAGCGGCGATCGCCAAGAAAAAAGCCGCACAGGCAAAACAGCAGAAACAGTCACGACCCCGTCCGGAAAGTGAATCTAAAGATGCCTGATCTCCCCGTTTTTTTTGGGGGGGATCATCAGACAAAACAACTACCCGTGCTGAGACATCAATTATCGTTGAGGAGCAATAAATTCATGAAGTGCCCGATCTGGTCAAGTTTGATTCTGCTGGCAGGCCTGCAAATTCTGTCGGTCTCAAATCTCGAAGCCGCAGATACGATTTATCAATACAACAACAGCAGCCCGTTGTTAGGTGATGTCAGTGGATATACGAAAACAGAACTGACGCTCAAACGAGGCGCAAATGAAGTCAAAATCCCGGCTAATGAAATTCAGCGTGTGCGCTGGGAGGGAGAGCCGCCGCAACTGAATATCGCCCGGAGTCAGGAAGCAAACGGGAGTTATGCGGAAGCTTTGGATGAGTATAATAAATCGCTGGCAAGTGCGAGCGCGAATCTCAAGAAAGACCTGCAGTTCATGATTGCCAGAGCCACTGTCAAAAGTGCGCAGTCGAACGCAGCCGCTCTGGATAACGGCATCAAACTGCTCGATGAGTTTATCAAAGCCAATGGAGACCATTATCAATATTACCCGGCAATGAAGCTGCTGGGAGAAGCCAGTCTGGCGAAAAAAGATTTCCCTGCGGCGAACACTGCCTTCGGCACCGTGGAGCGATCCCCCTGGAAAGACTACCAGATGGACGCCAAAAATCTGAAGGCGCGCGTCTTGCTTGCACAAGGAGACGCGAAAGGCGCTCTGGCAGCATTCACTGCAGTGACCAAAATGGATGCCAAGACGGAACCCGAACAGGCCAGTAAGCGGGCTGCCCTGTTAGGCAGTGCTCTGTGTCTGGAAAAAGAAGGCAAGCAAAAAGAAGCGATTGCCATTCTTGATGAGGTGATCAAAACCACCAGCTCTCAGCAGAGTCCACTTCTGGCAGAAGCCTACTTGCGGATGGGAGACTGCTATCGGGAATTGGGTGAGTCCAAAGAAGCACTGATTGCTTATCTGCATATCGATGTTTTGTTTCCAACGGAACCTGCGGTTCATGCTGAAGCGTTGTATCACCTTTCCACATTATGGGGAAAAGTTCAGAAACCGGAACGGGGTGTGGAAGCCCGCGCGATCCTGCAACAACAGTATCCTGATAGCGAATGGACACAAAAAGCCACAGGAAGCTGATATTTTGACGCGAATGTCAGATTGCTGGTAAGATTCGTTCACTCTTCCCTTTACAATGCAATTTTGACCTATAAATAATAATGAAAACTTGAAAAAAGACTACTAAGTCCAATCACAAGATATCCACGATTAACACTCCTTTCAGTAGACCGGAGACCACAACGATGATGATGGGGAATTCCTTGGAACGGAATCAGACTTCACTGGCTTATCGTAGCCTGAGCATATTACTTCTTTGTGCCGTCGTTTTTACGCCGCTCGGCCTGAACACACATAGTTGGGCGTATCAGGAAAAAGCTGCTGCTCCCGCGGCCGGTGAAGCTCCCGCAGCTGCCGAACCCGCGGCAACCGAAGCGCCTGCTGCTGCCGAACCTGCGGCCGGTGAAGCACCTGCAGCCGGCGGTGACGGGGCTGGAAACGGCGCTGCCCCTGCTGCTGCATCAGAAAGCTTTCTTTCCTGGATGATTCGTGCGTCAGGTTTCTTCGGTTTAATTCTGCTTTTGCTTTCGTTTTTAATGGTCGCGCTGATCATGGCAAACGTACTCTCCATTCGACGTGACAACCTGATGCCACCGGATCTGATTGCCGCCTTCGAAGAAAAAATCAACAGTAAAGACTATCAGGGGGCCTACGAGTTAGCCAAAAGTGATGACTCTTTTGTCGCCCGCGTTCTAGCTGCCGGCCTGAGCAAACTAAATCAGGGTTATTCCGAAGCCATCGAAGGGATGCAGGAAGTCGGTGAAGATGAAAACATGGCCATGGAACACAAACTGAGCTATCTGGCGTTGATTGGTGCTATCGCTCCGATGATCGGATTGATGGGAACTGTTTACGGTATGATTTTGAGTTTCCAGACCATTGCCGCTTCTGCAACTTCTCCTAAACCTTCTGAACTGGCTGATGGTATTTCAACCGCGCTGTTTACGACTCTGGAAGGTTTGACGGTCGCGATTCCGGCCATGATTTTCTACAGTCTGCTGCGAAACCGGGTTGCTCGTTTTTCACTGGAAGTGGGCATGATCAGTGAAAGTCTGATGAACCGTTTCTCTTCCACTACGAAATAGTACCTGAGGCGATCAAACAGCGCCCATTCTTAATTGAGTGGGCGCATTATTCTGTTGGATTAGAGAGTTTTTCAATGAGAATCAAATCGAAAAAGCCGGCGGTCGCTGAAATTGATATGACGCCCATGATTGATATTGTATTTCAATTAATTGCGTTTTTTATGGTGATTACCAACTTCGAGCAGATCCAGGCGGATGAACGTGTGAAACTGCCTTCGGATTCGCTGGCGAAACCTCCCGAGGTCAAAGCGGCCGACGAACTGGTTCTGAATATTGGTTTTGAGCGAAACAAAGCAGGGGAAATTACCGACCCCGAGGCTTACGTCTTTTATAATGGCGAGCGTATTCCGGTATTGAAGTTCGGATCAAGTTTCGAGCAGGAAGCGCGTATCTACAAGCAGAAAAATCAGGACCCGAAAGATGTTCCCGTGATTCTGAGAGCGGACGCGCTCGTCAAAACGGGACTGATTCAGGATCTGATCAAGATTGCACAGGAAAGCGGTTTTACCAAGTTCGCTTTTAAGGCGACACAAAAAACTCAATAGCGACATTTTTGAAACTCTCTGTAAACGTTACAGATTTCATTATTGCAGGATACGATTCCTATGAAGTTACGCAGTTCAGGTCGGGAAGCAGAAAAGATCGAGCCGCAGATGGCGCCGATGATTGACGTGGTGTTTCAGCTGTTGATCTTCTTTATGCTGACATTGAATATTGTCGAGCCGGAAGGTGACTTTAATGTCAACATGCCGATCACAGACAGTTCAGCCCCGTCGGATGATATGCCCAAATTTCCTGATATCAAAGTCAGACTGGTCGCCAATGAAGATGGTTCGCTGAATACCATTCGGCTGGGGCAGGTGAATCTCGGGAATGGTCCGAATGTCTTCGCCGGCCTGAACCACGAAATTCTGAAGATCATCGGCAGACCGGGTAACCCGATCACCAAAGATATGGAAGTTCAACTCGAAGCCGACTACAATCTGCATTATGAGTACACCCTGAAAGCGGTCAGCGCCTGTACCGGACGGCTTGATTCGTCGGGCAAGCACATTATCCGCTACATTGAGAAAATCAAATTTGCTCCCCCCGTGGGTGGGACCAAAAGCAGCGGTTGATTTCAATTCTCAGCGTTAATAAAAAGTGCTCACAGTCCTTCGAGATTGTGAGCACTTTTTTTACAGTGTCGCCAGACCAGTCAAGTTTTCCGCGCTGCCTGGACAGATTCTGCTCTGCCGCCCATTCCGCGAGGATCTCAGCGCAGAGGTCCATTTTTCTGGAACCTTTCCGCCTGTTTCCACGTCGAATGCATCAGATGAAGCGTTTGTTCGGTGATGCAAACGATCGGTGTAGTCCTCTATTTAGCTCGAAACCAGGGCAGGAATACTGATGGTTTGAGTAGGACTCCGGATTAAGTTTCAGAATCATTTGATACTGAATCCTTTTCAGTGGCGGGACGAATTTCGTTTAGCTATAGTGTACGATTATCCTTTTTCTCGAATCGAGGAACAGGTTTAAAATAAAGGCTTATGATTTCAAAGGTTATGCAACCGAGAAACGAAAGCTGAAATGTGTTGTGTGTTTGGGAGATCACACAATGATTTTGTTGCTTCGGAATCTGTGAACGGGACAACTGTTGAGAAGTTCTCAATTACGTATTTTGGTGAGGGGATTGACGAGGTCCGCAACCGAAATAGAACTTGCTCAGGCGGGTAGAATCGCGAACAGGTTGAACAATGCTGATTTTGTAGTGAGAGGAAAAATCATTACCGGATCAGTTCAGCAGGTAATTTGAGTCATCATTTTGTAGATACGATTCAGGAAAACCTGTGAAAACCGATGTCAAAATCATTCCCAAACTCTCTGGATGTCTGACACCATTTTCCGGAGAACAGGAATGTTTAGGGATCATGTCCGAGCCCTTTGCCGGATGTGCATTATCTGTTTTGAAATGAGTGTTAGCAGCGGAGAACTTATGGGAACAAATAACTAGAATTATTGTCTTAGACTTAAAGTGACGTATTTAAAATGTTGTTAATCAGTATCCGAGTGCTCTACGCCTTTGTTTGCGCGGGAGCCATTGCCACTTATGTCAGTTCGAATCCCCCCAGCCCCGTCGATCAATATCCGCTGATTTCATTTGTGCTTCTGATGATCTTTACTCAGGGGGTCACCTGCATGGATCTTCTGATCAGCCGCAAGCGAATCGAAGTCATGTCAGCCATCTATTTCGGGCTGCTGGTCGGAGTGCTCCTCAGCTACCTGCTGATTCAGGCGCTCAGTCCTGTGATTTCAAAGACTCCGTGGGGAGAGGGAGTGGTGATGATTACCACGCTGACTCTGCCTTATCTGTGTATTTCTTTTCTGCTGCAAACCAAAGATGACTTCCGGTTTATCGTGCCTTACGTCGAGTTCTCACGTGAATTGAAAGGGGGCCGCCCTTTGCTGCTTGACAGCAGTGCGCTCATCGATGGACGGATTGCGGATGTCGTCGAAACCAAAATTCTGGATTCCGAAATGGTGGTTCCCGACTTCATTCTGAAAGAAGTTCAGGATATTGCCGACAGCAGCGATAAAGTCCGGCGGGTTCGCGGACGCCGCGGCCTGGATATTCTGTCGAATCTGCAGAACAATCCGAACGTGGATATCTCCATGTACGAAGCCAAGGAAACCGACAAGGAAAAGGGGCTCACCGTTGATCAGCGACTGGTGGTGACCGCGAAAAAACTCGGCGGTAAAGTGGTGACGAACGACTTTAACCTGAATAAAGTCGCCAGCGTTCAGGGAGTTGACGTGATCAATCTCAATGACGTTGCGAATTCGTTGAAACCACGCTACCTGCCCGGCGAGCATATTCAGTTGAAGATTATTAAAGAGGGAGAATCTCAGGCTCAGGGCGTGGGATATCTGGATGATGGAACGATGGTGGTTTGCGAGCAGGCAAATCATCTGGTGGGCCGCGATGTCGATGCAGTCGTCACCAGCGTTCTGCAAAGCAGTGCCGGCCGTATGATTTTTGGTCGGGTCACCGAGGGCGGCCGTTAACGGCACTCTGAAACTCTTCCGGAAGGGAGCTGATTTCTGCGATGAACTCCCGGAAAATAAACCGAATTGGAATTGCCGTTGTCGAATTTCAACGGCAATTCCTGATTGGTATCCGCGCTGCCGACTCATCTCTGGCGGGATATCATGAATTTCCCGGCGGCAAATGCCAGACAGAGGAAGCGGCCGACGCATGTGCAGTCAGAGAGTGCCGAGAAGAAACGGGGCTCGAAGTTTTCGCGTTAAAAGAGCTGCTTTACAAAGAGCACTCGTATGAGCATGCAGATGTGAAACTGCATTTCTGGTTATGCCGGCCCGTATCCGGTTCGGAAGATTTAATCGACCGCAATCTGCAGGGATTCCGCTGGTTTCCTGCAGAACGACTTACTGAACTGCGGTTTCCCGAAGCCAACGCACGGCTGATTGAACTTCTCGTAAGCACTTATGCGATAGCCTGAGAGCTCGTCGGAACGCTGCCATTTCGCGGGTGTGCATGGCTTTGATCACTAAGCATCAGTCAGCGTTGATTCAATTTGACTTCCCGGGGTTGTGACCTAGACTTCATAGTTGCTGATAAGCGGCTGTTTCCTTCACCATCCAGAATGTAAGAACAGGTTCTCAAAGCATGGGCTATTCAATCACTCAGGCGACCCCGAGTGACAATCAGGAAGAACTGCTTTCTTTGATCAATCGGAATTTCAAGAAAAGCGATTCTCAATGGTTTAACTGGTCTCATCATCAAAACCCATTCGGCAACAATTATTGCTGGCTGGCCAGAGAAGATACGGCCGGACAACTGATTGGTTCAACCGGTTTGCTGACGCGCCGCATGTGTTATGAGGGAAAACCGTTTGCCGTTGGACAGACAGAATCCATCAATATCGACAAGGAACATCGATCTGCCCAGGCGGCGCTGAAACTGCAACGCGCGCTGATTTCGCACCTCCCGGAAACCGATTTCAATTTTGTCTATGGCATGACGGATGAGGCAGCAGCCATCTTCAAACGCTGCCGCTATAAAGAAGTGGGAACTTTCCAGCATTGGGTCAAACCCGTTCGTTCTGAATACAAGTTTAAGGAAAGAATACAATCGCCTCTATTGCGAAAAGGTGCTGCAACTCTTGTTGATCTGGCAATGCGAATTTATTCGCTCGAGTCGCGAACGTTTCTGTCTCACCGTAATAAAGTGAATTTTGATGCTCCCATCGATGAACGATTTGAAGCTCTATTTTCAGATCATTCGAAAGGGGTTGTGATGGTCGAGCGAACCCGTGAATTCCTGGAATGGCGTTTCCGTCATGAACCCAGCACACGCTTTAATATTATGACGCTGGAAAATCATAAACGTGAACTATTGGGATACATGATCTATGTTCTGGGAGAAACAGGCCGCAGTGGCGATTACGCAGTGGGGATCCAGGACTTTTTCTATCGCGATCTGGCATCCCTGAAACACATGTTGACTGCTTTCTGCCACCGTAGCCGCGAGTTGGGTCTGGAATCGATTGTAATCAATTATTTCGGAAGGGAAGAAGTTTCAAAACTCCTGGCCCGGTTCGGATTTTTCCAAAGGCACTCCGCAATCAAAGTCTTTGCGTATGCCAATCCTCAATTTCCAGAGTTCAAAATTGAGTCGATCCTCGATCCCAATCGCTGGCATCTGACGAACGCGGAACTGCTTTCCTGAATTCGGTCAGCCGATATCGCTTGCTCGCTTCGTTTCAGCGCGTGCAACTCGACTTCGTGTTATTGCGCCCCTGATTGCTGTCGTTGCTGTGCGCGTGCGTTCAACTCTGCCGCTGCGGACGCGTTGGTGTTCAATCCTGCAATGGCGAGCGTGGGGATTCCGTAGCCAAATCCCTTGAGTGGGTTAAACCAGATTTCGCGTCCCGTATAAGGGTCGAGGCAATAAGTGTACCCGTCAATCGAAACGAAGAGCTGTTCATCGTCTACCAGGATGGAGACATAGTTTGATCTTCCCTTTGATGATTTCCAGTTCCACAACAGATCTCCCGTATCTCGATTCAGTGCAAAAACACGGGAATTGAAACTGACAAACAATATGTCTGCGATCGTGATTGAGTCAGAATCCTGTGGGCGCCTGTCTGCGTAGCCTGTATCGTCCAGAAAACCGCCGTTCATATGAACTTCCCTTGAATATGATGGAGACGTGAACTGAGGCAAGGCAATTTTAGCCTGTGTCCAGGTTTACTGTAGCGTCTCCAGGGCCATTTAGACCAGGTATAATAGAACAAGCGGCGCTATAGTCAAAGGGGATGCGCTCTGGTGGGGCGGTAATGACACATCAATCAATCGGACGAATCACAGGTTTTCCGGCGGTTTTTTCTTGATTCAGTTTGGCAGGACCCAGCGAGGGATCAATGGCGACAGCCCGTTCGAAGTCTTGTGCTGCTTTTTCAAGTTCACCGCGTTCCTTATGCGTCTTGGATCGCATCAGATAGGCTTTCGCAACAATGTCATCGATGCGTTTAGCCCGTTCGAAATCACGCAGCGCATGTTCGATATCCCCTTGTTTCATGAACGCATCCCCGCGAACCGAATAAGCTTCCGGATTTGGCTGGATATTAATGGCCCGTGAACATTCCTGAATACAGCGATCCAGTTCGTTTTCTTTTAGATACAGCGCGCCGCGAATAAAATAACCGCGTCCCGTCGTATCGTGAGTCAGCTCGACCATTTTCGCATAATCGTCCATCGCTTCGTTACGCATGTCCGATTTCAAATAAAACTGGGCACGTTCCAGGACCGGTTCCACCTCTTTTGGTGCCTTGGCAATCTGTTCGTTATAGAACGCCAACTGCTGCAGCCAGAGAATCTTATCCGCGTCGGCTTTGGCCTTTTCCGGTTGATCCATTTTCTCATACGCGAGCATTCGCTGCCGATAAAATTTCTGGTTCTGAGGGCTTAACTCGATGGCTTTGGTGAAATCTTCGACTGCCTTGGCAAATTCATTCTTTTTCGCCCAGGCCAGACCTCGATTGTCATAGGCATTCAGATATTTCGGATTCAGTTTGATCACCTGATTCAAAACTTCAAACGCCTTGTCTGATTCATTTAAATTCATCAAAGCAAAGCCCAGGTTATTCATCGCGTCGATATTGTCGGGTTTGATGTGCAAGACCCGCTCAAAGTCGGCACGGGCTTCCTTTAAACTTCCCGATGTCGCGAACAGTAAGCCTCGGTTGTTAATCGACTGATGGTCAAGCGGATTGAGTTCGATGGCTTTCGTGAAATCTTTTACCGCCAACTGAGCGCCGCCACGCGTCATGAAAAACAGGGCGCGTGTCGAATAATACTGCGCGTTATCAGGGCTCATTTCGATCGCTTTTGTTAAATCAACTACGGCATTGGCATCCTGTTTCAGATCAGCCCAGGCGCTGCCACGATGAAAATAGAATTTAGATTCCTGAGGGAGTTCCTTAATCGCCAACGTTAATGACTGGATCGATTCCGCCAGTTTTCCCTGCTGCTGATATGCCATCGCTTCGCGGAATACTTCCTCGACTTTTTTCAGATTGGCCGGGTTCACTGCACTCTGATTCGCAGTGACCTGTCCGGCGGGCAGCGGGGCTGCGCCCGTTTGCGTGCCATTTTTCGCGGTGGTTTCGGTGGCACTGGCAGCCGTTTTTGCTACAGCGTCTGTTGTCTCATTTGATTTAACTGCTTGCTGTGAAGTCGGTTGCGTGTCGGATCCGCAGCCGGGTAGCACACACAAAACCACGAGCATCCCTGCCATGTGACGATTCATTTTTTATCCCACCTACTTTGTCTATCAGCTATTTTGGCATAAAATGCCATTAATTGATCGACGGCTTGTAAAACGACATCAAAAATCTGTCAATCCCAATCGAATTTTATCCATTTTTCATGAATAGACGTTGAAGCCGGGATCTTTTACAATCCGTGAGCTTCAAATTCAGAAAGAAACATATCCTAAAGGAATCAGCAACTTGCAGTTACCTCGAAATCCAACCAGAGAAGTGAAGATAGGTGCAGTTGTCATTGGGAACAAAAACCCCATTGCCGTTCAAAGTATGACAGCGACCAAAACCACCAACATCGACGCGACTGTTGCCCAGATTCACTCGCTGGAACAGGCGGGGGCTGACATCGTGCGCATCGCCGTCGACAATAAACGGGAAGCGGCGGCACTCATCGAAATTCGCAAACAGACGTCCGTGCCTTTGACCGTCGATTTGCAGGAAAACTATCGACTGGCCGAAGTCATCGCGCCCTATGTGAACAAGCTGCGTTATAATCCGGGTCACCTCTATCATCATGAACCGGAAAAATCCTGGCAGGAGAAAGTGCGATTCATTGCGGAAGTCGCCAAAGACAATGATTGTGCGATGCGTGTCGGCGTCAATTGTGGATCGGTCGATCCGGCAAAGCTGGAAAAATATGATCCGAACGATTCGATCTCTCCCATGCTGGAAAGCGCTTTAGATCATTGTGAGTTTCTGGAATCGATCAACTTCACCCGCTTCTGTGTTTCTCTGAAGGATTCCGATCCGGCAAAAGTCATCGAAGTCAATACGCGGTTTGCGGCAAAACGTCCGGATATTCCCCTGCATCTGGGGGTGACCGAAGCAGGTATGCCTCCGGATGGCGTCATCAAAACGAGAATGGCTTTTGAGCAGCTGGTCAGCAAAGGCATCGGGGATACGATTCGCGTTTCATTGACGGTTCCCAATGATCGCAAAGGGGAAGAAATTGCCGCCGGTCATAACATTCTGGAAGATATCGCCGCCGGTCGGGTGCGCTCGTTTGTTGATTACGATCTGAAAGGATTAAACATCATCAGTTGCCCCAGTTGCTCCCGCGTGGAAAATGAAGTTTTCGTCGATCTGGCCGCAGATGTCAAAAAAATGACCGAGTATGCCAAAGATCACAAGATCACAATTGCGGTGATGGGCTGCCGTGTGAATGGTCCCGGCGAAACGGATGATGCCGACCTCGGGCTCTGGTGTGGTCCGAATTATGTCAATCTGAAAAAAGGGAGCGAATCCTTAGGCCGCTACTCTTATGATGATATCCTGCCGCGGCTCAAAGGCGAACTGGACTCACTGATTGAACAACTGTCGGCAAAAAATTGAACGCGTTTTATTTGTGAATCCGTTCTTCCCTTATTCCCGAATCCTATTTTCTTTTCAAACACGGATGTAAGTCATGGCCAACTCAAATTCTTCTATCGACCTGACCACCGCCACCATCCTGATTTTTGGCGCCTCTGGTGATTTAACCGCCCGGAAATTAATTCCCGCGCTGTACGATCTGTGGAGTGAAGGATTCCTGTCAGCAGATCTGCCGATCATCGGTCTGGCGCGGCGGGAAAAAACAGACGAACAATTTCGTAACGAACAGCGCGATACCGTCGCACAGTTTACACGCACGGGAACTGTGACCGATGAAAAATGGGCCACCTTTTCCAAACGGTTATTTTACCGGGAAGTCGATATCACCGATGAGGCTGACCATGCCAGACTCAAATCATCTATCGAAGCAGTGGAACGCGAAACGCTGGGTGATGTGATCACCAGACGCGTCGCTTATCTGGCGACAGATCCTTCGTTATTTTATCCCGCCGTCCAGGCATTATCCCGCGCGCAGATGGTGCCCCGGAATTCTGCAGAAGAATGGTTACGGGTTGTAATTGAAAAACCGTTTGGTCACGATCTGGCATCGGCGCAGGAATTGAGCCAACAGTTAAGCGAACTCTTAGCCGAAGACCAGATCTATCGTATCGACCACTACCTGGGTAAGGAAACGGTTCAGAATATTCTCTTATTCCGGCTGAGCAATTCGATCTTTGAGCCGTTACTGAATCGGAATCACGTTGATCACGTACAGATCACCGTCGCCGAATCACAGGGGATCGAACACGGGCGGGGCGGCTATTACGACCGCTCGGGGGCATTGCGGGATGTGCTGCAAAACCATGTTCTGCAGCTGCTCTGTTTAATTGCGATGGAACCTCCCGCGCTGTTCCGGGGAGAAGAAATTCGTGACGAAAAATTAAAAGTATTGAAAACGCTCACACCAGGAAGTAAAGGCGATATTTCTGAATGGGCGGTTGCCGGTCAATATACGGCGGGTCAATCATTCGGTCAGGCGGTCCCCGGATATCGGGAAGAAGAACGTGTACCCCCTGATTCCAGCCGGGAAACGTTCGTGGCAATGGAAGTGAAGGTTGAAAACTGGCGCTGGGAAGGGGTCCCCTTTTATCTGCGAACGGGCAAGCGACTGCCGGAACGTGTCAGTGAAATTGCAATTCAATTCAAGCATCCTCCCATGAATCTGTTTACGACCGTCGAGTGTGATGGCGATATCTGCTCACTCGTCGAGCGCAAACCGAACGAACTGATTTTCCGCATTCAGCCTAAAGAATCGATCTCGATGAAGTTCTCGACGAAGCGGCCCGGGATGCAGTATCAGATTCAGCCAGTGACGATGGATTTTGCATTTGAAGATGCCTATCACAAAAGTCTGCCTGAAGCTTACGAGCGACTGCTAATGGACGTGCTGAGAGGCGATTCGACCCTGTTTACGCGGAGTGATGAACTGGAAGCGGCCTGGAAATTCGTGACGCCGGTTCTGGAAGCGTGGGAGCGAGCAGATCATAGCCCCGAACCCTATTATGCAGGAACCTGGGGGCCGACGTGTGCGATTGAGCTCTTGAATAAAACAAACCGTCGCTGGCGCACTCCGTCAACCAGCAAAAAACTTTAGCCTGTATTCTGGTTTGCTGCAGCGTCTCCAGGGCCATTTGGACCGAGTATCTTAGATATGAGAGACACCATGGTGAATGGGGACGTTTTTTTGAGTTGTCGGCTGGGATTGATGGGGTTGGTTCACTGTGTTTCTTCTTTTTTTTGCCATCGCTTGAAGAGTCGCTGACAGGGTTTGTGAACCAGCAGAAACAGCATGATTCCGATGAGAGCTCCCAGTGTGTCAGCTACCCAGTCGTCGATACTTGGTTCACGATGCAGCACCGGAATGCCCTGCAGCAATTCATCCATCACGCCGAACAGGCTGACTCCCGCAAACACGATCAGCAGGCGTTTGAGAGTCAGCTTGTCCCATTTGAGAGACAACCACCACGTTAAGAGAAATGAAAGCCCCGCATAAGCGATGAAATGCAGGGGCACATCGGTTCCTGGTGGCAGTGTCCCCTTTTTCAGCGGAATATGAGTCGCAGTAAAGAGCAGCACCCAGTACAGAATCAGCGCGGTGCGTACCAGTATTTGATAACGATTCATAACATCCCTGAATTACCGTTGTCTATTGGTTCCTGATGTGTCCGGAAACAAATGGATTGCGTACGGGCCTATACCGGATAGGGTGATTTCAGCCGGGCATTCGGGTTCGCTTCCAGATAACGGGCAATCCGATCTTTTCGGGAAATCGCTTCCGGAATAAAGTCGATCGCTTTTTCCAGACGGTCATTGGGCTCTGCACAACTGAAACGTAAAAATCCGTGCCCCGCTTCTCCAAAACATTCTCCCCCCAGACAGGCGATCCCGAAGTCATCGTCGGCACCTTTCAGCAGGTACAGCGCCAGGCCGTGGCTGGTGATTCCCAGCTCATTGCAGACAGGAGCCACATTCACGAAAACATAAAACGTGGCGTGAGGATCGAGGGCATGAAAGTTTTCGATCTGATTCAATTTGTTCGTCAGCAGAACGACTTTCTCCCGGAACTTCAGCATGACTTCGTCACGTTCCTGGGAATCGAGATTCAAAGCAGCGGCGCCGGCAAGTTGTACGATCGGAGGTGTGCAAGACAGGGTGGTGTTGACCATTTTACCGATGGAGGTTGCGACCTCTTCCGAAGCGACACAGAATCCGAGACGCCAGCCACTCATGCTGTAAGACTTACTGAAGGTATAAGCAGAAACACATTGATCCAGCATGCCCGGTTGCGCCAGAATGGAATGGTGTTTTCCCTGCCAGACCATATGGCAATAAGGTTCGTCGCTGAAGACGGCAATATTCTTGCCGCGGACCAGATCGGCGATGGCTTTTAAATCTGATTCGGCAATCACCCCGCCGGTTGGATTATGGGGCGAGTTCAGGAAGATGGCTTTCGGTGAAGGATCTTCTGCCAGGAACTTTTCGATGTCGGCCAGATTGGGGCTGAACTGATTCTCCTGCTTGAGATCCGACAGGACCATGCGTGCGCCACGGCGTTGGATATTCGGGAGATAAGTAGGAAAATAGGGACTGAAAACGAGGACGCCATCACCGGGATTCAAAAAAGCTTCACAAAAGAACTGTTCGAACACTTTGGCGCCGGGGCCCACCACAATGTTTTCCGGTTTCGCAGCAACCTTAAATTCACGCGAGACAAAATCGGCAGCCGCCTTACGGAACTCAGGAATGCCCGGCGAAGCACAATAGTGTGACTGGTTATTCTGAATGGCTTCGATCCCCGTGGATTTTGCGGAAGCAGTACTGTCAAACGGACTGTCGCCCACTTCCAGTTCGACAACATCTTTACCTTCTGCTTTGAGCTGTTTTGCAATCGCCAGGACGCTGAATGCTGTTTCGACGGTAAGAGACTGAGCGAAATCGCTTAATGATAAAGCCACGAAGAAATCCCCTTGATATGGAAGTTACAGGATGCACTCTCTGTTGAATACTTTATAAGGGCCGGATTCATTTTGAAACTTGTCCGCACCTTATTCTAAAAAACACTTTTATTTCGCAGCGATGGCCTGCGCCAAAGGACGCAAGACCTGATCGATGACATACTCGTTCATCAGTTGATCCGATTTTGCTTTCAGACTCAGCAGCGTGTCTTCCAGTTTCGTTTCCGCAGTCTGACTGCCATACTGCCTTAAGGTAAAGAAGACGGAAATCTGTTCATCGGAATAATCTTCGCGCCTGACCTGGTAGGCATTGGTTCGCGTCTCAATCAGCAGACGTGCCTGACAGCGGCAGGAGTCGTCCAGACTGAGTGTGATCGAAGGCTCATAGTTGAGTGCGCGGGCACCCGGAATCTGGAGCAGGCTGTCGATCGCGTGATTCGATCCCAGCACTTCAGCCACTAACGCATCGTGATTTCCCTGATAAGAAAAATCGAAGCCCACTACATAATCCAGGGCTTCACAATCGAGGGGACTGACCGACAGCATGTAGGGCACCAGTTCCAGCATCAACTGATGCTGTTCCAGACAGTCTTCCGGGTTGTTCGGATTTAAGTAACCGCTGCAGATACGCTGAGTTTCGAGGGACATCCAGCGCTGACGCCCGGTCTCCTCTTTGTCCTCCTCCAGCATGAAACCACTTTCGCCGCGGTTGTAAAAATTCCGCATGCTCGGAAACGATTTTTGCACCCGTTCAAAAAAATTCAGCACCGTGTCCCGCGACGAAGGCAGCGTCATTTCGGTGCATAAATTCAGGTTAATAAAAAAATCGTCAGACAACATACTGTATTGATGCATAATCGCTCTATTATCTTGTTTTTTCGGCTACTCGAGTCTTAAAATAAACGCTGGTCAATTAAACCTTGCGAGTCGAATCCATTCTATCGGAGAGTTTCAGATGGGTCAAAGAACTGTCTCAGTTTCCAAAGCTGTTACTGGAACAGCACATAAAGCCACTTCTGATGGATTCTCCCCATTAAAATTGTCGGTTTTTTCCACGGAAATCGGCTGGTGCGGGCTGTTGGGGCAGGCCGAGACTGTGGAAAGGCTCTTCATGGGACACCATTCTGCGGCTGATGTTCGTCAGGCAGTCTCGCGTCTCAGTCGAGAGGAGTATGTTGGTGCTACTGAAAAAATCGAGGAAGAAAACTGGTTTCCGGAGTTACACGAGAGGCTTCTGAATTATTTTCAGGGAGCGGTCATCGATTTCCGGGACATTCAAGTCAATCTGCCGCGATTGACCATATTTCAGACACGCGTCATCCGTGAACTGAGAAAAACAGGTTATGGGAAACAGATTACGTATGGAGAGCTGGCAGCAAAAGCGGGGGCTCCGCGGGCCGCACGGGCTGTGGGCACGGTGATGTCCTCGAATCGGATTCCGATTATCATTCCCTGCCACCGGGTGATTGCGTCAGGCGGAAAGCTGGGTGGATTCTCTGCACCGCAGGGAACCTCACTCAAGCAACATCTGTTAACACTCGAATCGCCTGCGAGCCGGTAGCGAGACAGCTGGCGTTTTCTCTTTACGTTCAGGCAGACTTTCGGGTCGCGGTTTCCGGCGCAGAGGCGTCGAGTTGTGGCTGTTGCGGAGCCGCGCGGCGGTGTTTCTGAGATTCCCGCTGTTCCATCATTGCCTGTTCAAACAGGAAAATCCTCTGACCCAGTCGGTCGATTCGGCGGCTCACCGAGGTCGAAGCCTGTTCCATGCCGGCAGAGACGAGCGTAATCACGCCGAGAAACAGCAGCATCTGGCCGGCTGTGCTGATCAGCCAGCCTGTGGAAGCGTAGTTCGCCGGTCCGCCATAATAACCCCACAGAACGAGCGTCGTGCCAATCGTCAGCACAGCCACACCACCGTAGGCCATTAATTGTCCCACCAGTCCCAGCCAGTTCGGCTTCTGTTCATCTTCTTCAATCAGATCCTGAATATCACGATACTCTCTATGCAATTGCGGGAGCGCCGGTTGTGGAAATGAAACGGATTCCGGCTGTTCACGAAATTCTTGCTGCCACACTTCGTCTGTGTGAACCGGGGTTTCCCGGTACGGATCCTCGGGGACGCGAACCTGGGGCGCTGCCGGCGCGGGAGGCTCAATTTCCCGTTCCCTTGCCACAGAAGATCGTGTCACATTTTCCGGGACCTTTTTTTCCGAGCGGTCAAACAGTGAAGCGCTGGCAGGAGTCCGCGATTCCGATTTCGTCAAAGGCCCATAAGGATCGAGGACCTCCCGGTTTGACCAACGGGCCAGTAACTCACGGGCTTCTTTGGTCTTATCGCTGATACGTGCCGCAGCCGTCGTTCCCAGGTCATTGCCGCAGATGGCGCAATGAACCCGTTTTGAGTCTGCAGAAACTTCTGCAGCCACATCTGACTGACAACTTGTGCACCACATAACGCACCTGGTTTTTATAACTGATTAGTGAGAGAGGACTTGGGAGATGTCTGAAAAAATATGCTTGAGGAGAGAGACAGTGATTATCAATACTTGGCCAATTCATGCAATACCGTTTTCTGGAAGCTCCCGCTATCCCATTCGCTGGTTTTGCCGGGTCTGTTTTTTGAGAGAAGTGAAAAAATTGTCCAGAGTGTGAAATATGTCACAGATTCACGCCGGCGACACGGACATACTTGCTCTGTGACTCATGAGCAGAGAATTGGTACCAGTCGAACTCATGATGTGAGTAGGGGATGGGCTACCGAATTAAATCGGGCCTTATTCTCGACAGTAAAACCCAGAGAAAAATTATCAGGAGAAGTTGATGAAGTTGACCCGATTCGTAATGACGACCGCCTTGCTGGCAGCTGTAGCCGTCACTGTCCATTCGCTGGATGCCAAAGAAGCACAGAAGACCAAACAGACCCCGGTCGCGCTGGATGGAAATTGTGCCGTCTGTCTGATCAATGGTCAGAAAATTGTCAAAGGGAAAGCGGAGCATGCTGTAGTTTATGATGGCCAGACTTATCTGTTTCCTTCAGAGGAAGTCAAACAAAAGTTTGCCGCCAATCCGGCAAAATATGTTCCCGCACTGAACGGCGATTGTACGGTTTGTTTTGCGCATCATGATGGTGTTCGCAATCCCGGAACGACGGAACACGTCAGTTTTTATCAGGGACGGGCGTTCTTGTTTCCGAACGACAAGATCAAAGGATTATTTGATCAATCGCCTCAGAAATATGCCGACGTCGATCTGGCCTGCGACGGCAAGTGCATCGTCTGCAAAGTGGATGGCGGGAAAGATGTCCCCGGCAAACCGGAATTCACTGCGGTTTATAAAGGCATGCGGTATCAGTTTCCCAGCGAGAGTGTGATGCAGAAATTCCAGGCAAATCCTGAGAAATATACCGCCCGGAAAACCGGCCAACCACAAACGAGCAGCACAACAGCCGCTGATTCGCAAATGGTTTCAGTTACAGGAATCAGTGGTTGTGCCGCTTGCGAATTTGGGGTTCATCCCAAAAAAGACCCCAAAGAACTGGGGCTGGCTGTAAAGTCTGATGATGGAACGGTTTATGTGATTGAAGGCGCGCATGCTTCGCACCCTGATCTTTACAAGGGGCGCTTCCAGAGTCTGAAGATCAACGTTAAAGGGAAAGAGCTGGCCCGCAAGGGAAAATTCGTCTGGCTCGAACCGCAGTCTGTCGAAAAAGTTCAGTAACGCCATCAAAAAAATCAGCCTGCTACCTCAAAGGCGGCAGGCTGATTTTTGATATTTTGAATATAAGACCTGGCAGCAACTTTGTTCCTCTCCCTCCCGACCAGTGTTGAGGAAAGCTGTCAGGTGTATTTCAGATTCAGGGTTGCAGAAGATACTGCGATGGATTGGACGAAAACCGATCTCGCTCATCTGCAGATGAGAAGAAAACCAGTTTCTCACGATAGACGCCACCTGCATGAGGATCGCCTTCAAGGGACTGATTCTTATCCAGCTCCGAAACACGGCAGTTTCCTTCAAAGGCAGGCCAGTAACGATCCGGGTCCGATTCAAACTGTTTTTTGTGTTGTGCAGAAATAAAACAGACTTTGCGTCCGTGGTATTCAGAACTGAAAATGGGGAGCCCTTTGACCAGCTCTTGCTCATCCAGCATACTGACGAGGCAAACGCCTTTGAATGCAAATTCGGGGGCAACCTGCTTCTGGCTCATTTTTTGAATGGACTGCCTCGAACGTTCAGGCGCTACCTGTTCGTGTTTTACCAGGCAAATCTTATTAAGATGGCCTTCCATCTCCTGAGCGGCGACGTAACCGGAAATCTTTTTCACGATTTTCAGTTGCGGCGTGATGATAGCCGTCGTTGGTAAACCGGAGATGCCAATGGCTTCGACCAGTTCTGCATGTTGATCCGCGTCCACGCGAATGGGAATGAAACAGGAATTCACGTGCCTGATGACTCTGGGATCCTGGTATGTTTCTTTCTCCATTTTATGGCAAAATCCACACCAGGTGGCACCAATTTGAATCAGCATGGCTTTTTCTTCAGTCCGTGCCTGTTGTGCGGCTCGTTTTAAGTCGGTTTGCCATTTGATCTCCTCGCCCTGAGCGAGTAGAGACAGTGATGAAATGAAAATCAAACTGAGTGATAAAACAAGCAAGTGTTGTGCTCGCATAATAATCCCTTATGAAATTGGCCCACATGTCCTACACGGTTTACATATCGGTCTAATTTGATGTTATGTTCAGTTTGCACGAATATTCTGGTTCAAATTTTTGTGATTGATTTGAGGCTTGGAACGATTAGTGAAAACAGACGTTTAATGACGGCTGTGTATGCTTGTTATGTTTCCCAGATTGACTAAGCGGGAGTGAATACAAAGGGAGGGATATCACTCTGTAAGCCTTGAGTGTGACGGTTATTGGCGATTCAGCCCCCAGTCGTATTCCAGATACTTCACAGTAGCATTTGAATTTGTCAGAAAAGTACGTGATGATTCCGGGACAAATTTGGAGATATAGTGAAGCTGTTCTGATTGCGTAGGTCCAAAATCGGTTGCAAACCAATCCAGAATCGGACTGAGGTAAATCGTCTTATTGGTTGGGTTTATCTGAAAATGTTTCTGCTGCTGGAAAAAATCGATCGCATTCGCTGTCAGCTGGGCATCGACTTTCTCTGCTGTATAGGCCTCATTTCTGAGCTTCGGACAGCCGATCGAGGCACAGACAATGGCAAAATGGATTCGGGGTTCATTTATCTTACGTAAAATATCGTGCTCTATTTGATTTAAAGAGTAGTTTTTTCCCCCTACAAGCAAAGGGAGCTCGTTCCAGATGTTATATCCGAACACCTTCGCCGTATGATTACGGATGCTGGTCGTGGGATAAACCTGCATGATGCCTTCCAGCGTTAAGGCGTTATACGCATTAATCCAGAATGCCAGTTGAGCCTGTTTCGTGGCAGGCAACCGCGGATTCGCCCGGCTGAGTAACTTCAGATAATTCTGCAGAGCAAGCCGGTCAGTCTGCGACGCTTTCCAGTCGCGATAATTGACCAGTCCCTCCTGATCAACATATTTTTTCAGTAACCGGTCAAAATCGCCGTGATTAATCTGCGTCATCGAAATCTGTTGATTAGCCGGCCAGCGTTGTCCCAAAGGCTCAGCCGCCTCGCTACGCTGAGCTTGTGGCAGATTTAACAGCATTATCCCGAGTGTGCACATCACCGGCATCAAGTGCATTTTCCAGCCTCGCATCATTCCTGTGATCCTCCATGAACTAAAAGAGTGGTTTGTGTCTGCCATGATGATCGAGTTTCCCGGCGTGGGAGTCTGTGAGTTAACGCACAACACTTTGGAATGGCTCTGCGGTAGAGAGGCCTGCGAACTGGAAACGGCGGGAAATCAAGCAAATTAACAAGAGGAGTACGCTGAAAAAGAAGTTGGAAATATCAGTGAAATCAAGAATCCGTAGTTTAAATTCTGCAGGAAATGTGAGATAACTCACAGAACAATTAAGAATGACTTTCTAATTTTGATACCCTGTAAGAACCTATATCCTCTTCCCGCATACACCGTGAGGTAATTAATGAAACGCCCTGAAATCAATCGACGTGATTTTAATCGACTGACATTTGCTGCTTTTGGCGGCATTGTCGCTGGCTCTATGGCAGGTTGCGAGAAACCGGCTCCGCCTGCTCCCAAGACACCTGCTGCCACTGATGCTGAAGCAGGCAGTACGACCAAGGACGGCCATGATCATGCCGCCGATGAAACGAGCGATAAAGATGTCAGTTTATTAATGAACGAACCGCACGTCTGCCGTGGTTTGAATACCTGCAAAGGAACTTTCGCGAGTATCGAAAATGCGTGTGCGGGTCTGGGAGCCTGCGCTTCTGTCGCCGAACACACTTGCTCCGGTGCCAATGAATGCAAAGGCCAGGGGGGCTGTGGTACCAATCCCGGCATGAACTCCTGCAAAGGCAAAGGGGGCTGCCATGTGCCTTTGATGGAAGACGCCTGGAAACTGGCCCGCGCCGAATTCGAAAAAGCGATGGAAAAGGCCGGCAAAAAAGTGGGGCCGGCTCCTGCTCCAGCACCTAAAAAATAAATCGTGTTTTTGCGACAATGCAGGTGGGCTCCTCTATCAACCGGATTGATGAGGAGCCCGCTTTTTGTTGTCAGACCGAATTGCAAAAATCTCTTCGATGTCTTCACGAGAAATCCTGGTCGAGGGGAGGGAGTTGCGACACATGTTGAAACCACGTCTCGGACATGAAAACCTGGGTTTGGGAGTGGGGCTGCGAACCGTTCACTTTGCCCATATCCTGGAACACCAGCCCGAAGTGGACTGGTTTGAGATCATTTCAGAAAACTTCATGGACTCGGCCGGCAGGCCCCGACATGTCCTCGAACAGATCGCCGCACGTTATCCGATTGTCATGCACGGCGTTTCCCTTTCGATTGGAAGTACCGACCCCCTCAATCGCGAATACCTGAAAAAACTGAAAGTGCTGGCAGCATCAATCAACGCCCGCTGGATTTCGGATCATGTCTGCTGGACCGGAGTTGCAGGCCGCAACACACATGACCTTCTGCCGATCCCCTACAATGAAAGTACGCTTTCTCATCTGGTGGAACGCATCCGCATCGTTCAGGAGATTCTGGAACGTCCGCTCGTTCTGGAAAATCCCAGCAGTTACCTGGAGTTTCAGGATTCGACGATGAGTGAATCCGAGTTTGTCTGCCGTATGGCGGAAGAGGCAGACTGTGGTTTACTGCTGGATGTGAATAACGTGTATGTTTCCAGTGTGAATCATGAATTTGATCCCGTCGAATATATCGAAGCGATCCCGGCCCGGCGCGTCGTGCAATGTCATCTGGCAGGTCACACGAACTGCGGGACACACTTAATTGATACACATAACGGGAAAGTGATTGATCCGGTCTGGAACCTGTTTCAGTTAATGCACCAGCGAACCGGCGGCGTGGCCACCCTGCTCGAATGGGATGCGGATATTCCCCCATTTCCCGTGGTGCACGCGGAAGTTCTGAAAGCACGAAAATATATGGATGAGCATCTGCCAGTCTGCGATCAGGACTTTTCAACAGAAACGGTCGCGAATACATCCTCAACGGCAATTCCACATCCGGCCTCATTTATTACGGCTGAAGTCGAATGAGCGACGCGCCACGTAATCTCGATCAAATCCAGCGCTGGATGCAGGCGGTCATCAGTTGGCCCGCGGGAGTGACAGCCGGCATTGATTCGGAAGCCGCACAAAGTAGAATTCCGTTGAACAGTGATGAGCTGGAGACTGTGATCACCGCCTCCAGCCAAATGACGAGTCTGGAACGGATGGGCATTTATGCCAATGCCTACTACGCCCGCCTGCTGGAATGTTTAAGTGAGGAATATCCGGCTCTGGTCTGTGCGATGGGCGAGACAGCCTTTGGTGCGTTTTGCATGGAGTATCTTCAGGCATATCCCCCCACCAGTTATACGCTCGGCGATCTGGGGGCGCATTTTCCTCAGTTTTTAAAAGAACATAAGCCGCCTGCAGACGAGGATGAAGTCAACTGGCCCGATTTTCTGATTGAGCTTGCGACACTGGAGCGTATCTACAGCGAAGTCTTTGACGGTCCCGGGATCGAACAGGAAACGCTTCTGACGGCGGAGGCATTGAGTTCCATCGCACCGGATGACTGGCCGGAACTTGCTCTCAAAATGGCCCCCTGTTTCAGACTGCTGCAGTTTCAGTTTCCCGTTCATGAATACGTGTCGAGTGCGAGGCAGGGAAACACGCCCGGCATCCCAGACCAGCAGTCCACTTATCTGGCGGTCACACGCAGAAACTTTATCGTACGTCGCGAAGCGATCACCCCGTCTGAATATTTCCTGCTCTCAAGGCTGCAGCAAGGACTGAAAGTGGGAGACGCCATCACTCAATTCGCGGAATCGGATCTCATGGAGCCAGACGAGTTGGGGCAACAGCTCCATCAATGGTTCAAACGCTGGACCACAGCCGCCTTTTTTATCGGTGTCAGCAAAGTCTGAGCTCTGCCGGAAAAGCAGCAACGTCCGGAGAAGACTCATTTGGACAGCACGATGAAAAACATCCCGCTTGATGTTGCTGCGGGCATTCGGCAGAATCATGCCCCGAATTCACCCCGAATTTAAAGATCTCTGATTTTTGCTCAAAATCGAGCCTGTTACGTAAATTGGGAAGCCTGAGATGCATAGGTTGAAAATATGTCCTGTTTTGACTGCCAAATGAGTCCGTTTTGGTCAATCTGCCCTCTGGTTTGGGCTTCTTTTATCTCCGGAAGAACGACCACTTAAACAGCCAACACTCCCCGCATTGACACAAAATCGGCTCGGAATTACAGTCCCGACTTAGAAATGGAATGATCGGAATAAATCCAGTGTTTTCTTTGTTTTTGAAATGATTTGATCTGCAGATTGGCTGTCAGGGAGGGCAGCAATATGAAGGGCATCATAATGTGTTGCGTTGCGATGTTACCGGCATTTGAGATCTCAGGATGTACCCATCGCACATCACTGCCTCCCGTGACCATTAATTCTCCCGCACCGATCCGACAATATCCCCCATTGGCTGCGAAACCTGCACCGAATGTCCCGCTGTTTACAACGCCCCCCACGATTGCCATCGAACCACCCAATCCCTGGAAACCTGACGCAGAACTGCGCGACTGGGAATATATTGTGATTCATCATACTGCCTCATCCACGGGGAGTGTGGAAAGCATTCATGAACTGCACAGCAAGAAAAAAGACAAATCCGGCAACGCGTGGCTGGGAATTGGATATCACTTCGTCATTGGAAATGGAAATGGCATGCCCGACGGTGGCATCGAATCCACATTCCGCTGGCGCGAGCAGATGCACGGTGCGCATGCAGGAGATACCAAATACAACCAGAAAGGGATTGGCGTTTGCCTGGTTGGAAATTTTGAAAACGACCCCCCTTCCGAAGCACAATTGGCGGCCGTCAAGAAACTGGTTGGGGTACTCAAAGCAGAATACAATATTCCCGGCGAGAATGTACAAGGTCATCGCGATGTCAAAGCGACGGCCTGTCCCGGAAAATACTTCCCCATGAGCGAAGTGGCTGCGGCTGTTGATCTGCCTGTTATGTTGGGAGCCACCTCCCCACAAGCACCAGTTCCCTCCACAAAAATCGAATTGGCTCGGGAATAAGCGACCATTACCTCCCCACATTTAAGACTTACCTCAGACTTACTCACTGAAAGTAAAAATGACAATGGATTATACGCAGCGTCTTAAATGGATTGAAAAAGTATTCAACGCAGAGAGAGCGGGGCTCACGCAGTCACTGCCCGTTGACAGGATGACCGACTATCTCTGTCCGTCAGACACGAAAATCAAATTACCGGTCAAACACGTTTCATTGTTTCGTCCGGAACACTACGAACCCGGATACGCTTATCCGCTGGTAATCTGGTTGCATCCGGACACTGGTTCTGAACACGATTTGCATGAAATCATGCCGCAAATCAGTACGCGGAATTACCTGGGACTTTCGTTTCGAGCCCCCGCCATTGATCCGGCTGCCCCTGCGAATGGTTATCATTGGCCCGACAGCCACCTGTTTGTGAAGCAGTTTGCCGACAATCTCCTGCAGACCGTGCAGGAGCTGAAAAAGGTGCTCAATATTCACGAGGGACGCATCTATCTGGCGGGAACAGGGGCAGGCTGCTCGGTTGCTACGAAATTACTGATGCAGGTGCCCCGCTTTTTTGCAGGAGCTGCCTTGATCAAAGGTCACTTCAACAAAACAGACTTTCAAAGCACGACCAGCGTCAATCTGAAAGGCAAACGGATTCTGATGGACCATTGTCTTGCCAGCGACGTGGACGGCCAGACCTCCTCCCAGTGGGTCACACGTATGTGGAAAACCACAGGCGCAGACCTGCAGTCCGTGAATTCTCTGAAGGTGGAGTTAAACAGTGAATCCGAACTGCTGACGGCCCTTGATCGCTGGATCATGGAAGGGATTTCAACGGCCTGGCTGGTTTAACAGTCTTCAGGCGGTTGCCTCTCGCTATATTTAGTGTACGCGTACAGTTTTAATTGCGACGATTAATCCGTTTATGCAGAAGTTTCCTGTTGTGACGCCCCTGATCAGACCGATGAATAAAGCGGTATCTCAAATATCTCAGCAATCCTTTCGCTGAAACATGAAAATGGCCCCGGTGGGCTGATCGCTTTATTCTACTGACTGGCAAGGAGAGAACTATAATGGTGCGGCGTCTCATGCTCGCAGGATTGTTCCTGTTTGTGGTTGGGTTGGCCACGTCTACTTTTTCGCCTTCCGATGCAATGGCGGCCGGTAGAGGACAACCCACTGACTGGAATCGATTTTACTACTACCCCTATGTCTATTATCCCCAGAACTTCCAGCGGCCACAGGGAAGCTACGATAATCTCTATTACCGCTATCCGGAAAATATGAGAATTCCCGTCTACAACAAGAGCTGGCATAATTTTTATCCTACTGAGCGACCGTACCACAAAGGCAATCACTTCATTCTGGACGTTTTTTAAACGCCACCACAGGATTGTCCAGTCGCTGACAGAGTTAAAAAATATCGAACAGAAATTGCCTTCGGGCTGCGGAAAACTGTGATTACACTCTCTTTATGATGGTGTGTCTCCAATTGAGCGTTCGTTGCCGTTTAGCAACACAAAAGCCTGCGAATCATTTCGCAGGCTTTTTTATTTCCAGCGCCTTAAACCCAATTCCTGGTAGTTCTCCTTTTCAGAAACGAGGTCAACTTCCTAAAATCAGATGCGGGAAGTTCGCGCAGTCCCGGTTGCATCGTATTGGCAGGTTTGTTATCTGAGACCCCACACTTGGACGTATGATCGAGTGAGCGCAGCAATTTTGATCCGGCAGCATTTATGTCCAATGAAAAAACCGAAGGCTTGATTATCCGGCTGGCTGACTTCAGCGAGTCGAGCAAAGTCATTACCTGGTTTACCAGAGACTTTGGGAAGACTGCGTCTTTAGCGAAAGGTGCGAAGCGGCTGAAAAGCTCGTTCGAGGCTGCTATTGACTTGCTGGCCACATGTCGGATAGTCTTCATCCGAAAATCTTCCGGCGGGCTCGATCTATTGACCGAAGCCCAGCTTGTGAATCGTTTTCGCCCTTATCCTGGAAGTCTTTCCAACCTGTATGTGGGTTACTACATTGCCGAGTTATTGGACGCTCTGACTGAGGAATATGATCCTCATCCGGAACTGTACGATGCGGCGAATGCAGCATTACAACATCTGCAGGAACAGGATGATTTCCGGAAAGCGTTGATAAAATTTGAGTTAACTATTTTAGAGGAGATCGGTCAGCTTCCCCAGTTCGAATACTGTGCCGGGTGTGGTCAGGAATTAGGGCAGTTGGAATCGTATCTTTATGACGCCAGTAACGGCGGCCTGTATTGCCGGCATTGTGAGCAGCAGCGACACGGAAATGTTCGTGTTTCGCGAGGCACAATCTCGGTACTGCAAAAGCTGTCAAACGAGAATACACTACTTTCCCAGCGATTGAACTTATCCCTTCAACAACAACGAGAGATTCGACAACTGCTGTCCACAACCATGTCCCATATCCTTGGTCGCCGTCCCAAAATGGCGCCCTATCTGCAACTATAAACTTTTCATTTCCTCCGGGTGGAAGTCAGGGATGACCATGTCCACTTATGATTTACAAAATAAATCGTCGTGCGTTTCCCGCACACTAATCCCCTGCGTCATTCTGGTGCTCTGCGGATTGATTTCGGGTTGCGCGATGTTTGGTGAAAAATCGTCTGGTTTTTCTGCCATGAAACCTCCCTGGTCAAAAAAGAGCGAGATAGATAATCCGACGATCAAAGGGGTGCAGGGACCCATGCAGCGCGTGATGCAGACGGCACTCTGGAAAAAGAAACAGAATTCGACGTTCATTGAACCGGCTTTAGGGGCGGCGGAATACAAACTGGCGAACGAAAAATTCCAGGCGAAACAATTCAAAGAGGCTGAGAAGGATTTCAAAGCCATCGTCAAGAAATACAAAAACGATCCCATCAAGGAAGATGCTCAGTTCATGGTGGCAGAATGTCAGTATGAGCAAAAAAAATACGCGTGGGCCCAGGACAGCTACGATCAACTCTTGATTGATTTCCCTTCCACACGGCATCTGGACGATACCACAAAACGACTGTTTACGATTGCCCGTTACTGGCTGCAGGAACCATCGATTGTCACCGGCAATGATATTCAGCAGGTCAATCTGGAAAAGCCGGGTTCAGAAACTCCGGAAATACCCAGCGATGGTAAGAAGCGTTCAACCCGACTGGCACTGATTCCGAATTTTTTCGACCGCTCGCGCCCCGTCTTCGATACCGAGAACCGGGCGCTGGAAGCGTTGAAATCCATCTGGCTGCATGATCCTACCGGCCCGCTGGCAGATGATTCACTGATGCTGACGGCCAGCCATTACTTGAAAAAAGGGCGTTACATGGACGCCGACCGTACTTTCAGCCTGCTGCGTGAAGAATATCCCAAAAGTCCTCACCTCAAAGACGCCTTCATGTTGGGAACTCACGTCAAGCTCATGTCCTATCAGGGACCTCAGTATGACGACACAGTCCTGAATGACGCGGGACAACTGAAAGCGACCACCATGCGTCTCTTCCCGGAATCCGAACAGATTCGACTCAGAGAAGAACTGAAAAAAATTGAACAGGCCAAAGCCAAGCGAGAATGGGAAACCGTTCAATATTGGATGCGGCGCAGCAAACCAAAGTCGGCAGCCATTTATTGCAACCTGCTGATCGAACATTATCCCACATCCAGCTTTGCGAATCAGGCCCGGGAACTACTGGCTGAATTAGGACCGGACAATACCAGCCACCTCTGGGCGAATTATGCCACGCCGAAAAAGACGGTGCAGGAACAACCGGAACCGAAAAGATCATTCCTGCCTGAAATGCCCGGCCTGCCTGCATTTGGAAAAGCAGACTCGACTCCCGTACCGGCTCCCGCTAAAACACCGGCCGCCAGTCCGGGGCTGGAACCACCGGCTCGTTTGAGACTGGATGATTTAGATGAACCAATCAGACAAATCCCCCTTGAAGAAGCTGGGGAACCGGCAAGAGTCAAACTTTAAAAACCAGTCACTTCGTGGCAGAAAAACTGATTTCTGTTGAATGAATTCATGGAACGTCTTGTGGTTAATTTGTTACTGCTGTCACTGCTGTCGATCGATCTGACAGGCTGTGGATATACGGTTGGAAATTCCTACCAACCCGATGTGCAGACGGTTTACGTACCGATTTTTGAAAACAAAACGTTTCGCCGTGGATTCGAATATCAGTTGACAGAAGCCGTCCAGCAGAGAATTCAATCGCGGACTCCCTTCCGCCTGGCGAAAGGGGTCGAAGCAGATACCAAACTCACCGGCACCATTAAACAGATCAACAAAAGCGTTCTGGGCACAACCCAGAATAATGACCCCCGGAATCTGAACCTGCAGTTTGTAGTGGAGGTGACCTGGGAAGATATGCGCAGCGGCAGAATTCTGTCTCAACAGCAGATTCCCATCACTGCGGATGTCGTAAATTTAGTCTCACAAGCCTCTTTTGCACCGGAGGTCGGGCAATCGCTGGCGACGGCGACGAAAACCGCCACAGACAGTCTGGCCAACCAGATTGTCCAGTTAATGGAAGCCCCCTGGTAAACGGAACAGACAAACATGGATAGTCAGGATTTTTGATTCCTGATACACTGCGGCCACGGGTGGTCGCGGACCATTTCAGAACTTACAACAACGTAAATCAACCCCCCCCCACCTCACTAAAATGACCTATCTTCTTCAACAGCACGGATTGCTAAATCATATCGGGCCCATTGCCAGTTTCACTGGCTCATCGATCAGCCAGACCGGCAATTCAGGGAAGGATTTGGATAACAAATGAAATCGAAATCTGTATTACATCAAAGTGCGCTCCTTTTCACCTGTTGCACCGCATTGACATTGCTGCTGATCAACAATGAAGCGCAGGCACAACTGGAGCAACTCAAACCACGTCCTGACCCGGCCAACGCGGTTCTTAAGATCGAAAAATTGCCGAAGGACCTGGAGGATATCCTCGAGAAATGGGCAGTGGAGTCGGGCAAGATCAATAGACTGGAGGGAAGTCATACCCGTTACTGGTATGATGATGTTTTCCAGGTGGAAAAGCTGTCAAACGGCAAATTTTACTACGAACAGCCTGATAAAGGACGCATTGATATTACCGGGGTGGAAGTACCCAAAGGGGCGCAGGGTAAGAAACGAAACGCGAAAGGCCAACCTTATCAGTTGAAACCAGGAGAAAATGAACGCTGGATCTGTGATGGCAAAGGCATCTTTTCAATCAACGAAGACGAGAAAACCTACGAAGTCTACCCGATTCCTGCGGCTGCGCGTGGCGCGAATATCATGGAGGGGCCGCTGCCATTCCTGTTCGGCATGCCGGCGGCTGTGGCCAAAAAGAGATACTTTTTGAGGTTATTAGAGAATTCAGAGGAACGGATTATTATTGCCGTCAAACCCCGACGACAAGCCGATGCCGCCAATTACAGTGAAGCAAAAGTCATGCTGGATCCGCAGACCTATTTACCCGATGCGGTTCAGCTGATTCATCCGGGCGGAAACCAGTCGACCGTTTATACCTTTAAGGACGTTGTTGCGAACAAAAACAGAGGGCTCTTCGGCGATTGGCTGGGTAAAGATCCTTTCGCCCCCAATCTCGATAAATACCAGTTGCAGGGAAAAGTGGTAGCGGCCGTCGAAAAGAACAACGGAGAAAGACCCGTTCAAAAAGTTCAAAACATTCAACCCGTTCAACAAGCAGTCTTCAAAGTACCTTCCATGATTGGAAAAGATTACGTAACGGCTCAGAAAGAGCTGAAAGAAATGGGTCTGAATTCAATGGTTTATCCCGGTACACCTGCGATTGAACGTGGCCAGATCAAGTTTCATGTTTATAATCAGAAACCGTTGGCAGGAGAACCAGTGCAGCCAGGAGCGGTGATTCACCTTCAGCTTTATACTGATCCCAATGGTAAGAAAGAATAAACGTCATAATATCACGGTTTACGCTGAACCGTTAAAGCCCTTTGAAGATTTCAGAGGGCTTTAGTTATTCCGGGCTCGCATCGCGCGCTGGATATCCAGGCGTGCGGTCTCCGATTTGAGTTTGTCGCGTTTGTCGTGCAACTTGCGTCCTTTGGCGATCCCCAGTTTTACCTTCACCAGGCCGCGTGTAAAATAAACGCTTAACGGAATCAGCGTCAGGCTCGACTTTTCGCCTTGTTCTGCAAACTTCTTGATCTCTGCTTTTTTCATCAGCAGTTTGCGCGGACGTCGAGACTGGTGATTCATCGTGTTGGCCTGCGGATACAGGGCAATATCACAATTGTACAACCAGACTTCGCCATCCTGCATCCGGGCAAAGGCCTCTTCAATGGAAATCTTGTTCGCGCGCACACTTTTGACTTCGCTGCCCGCCAGGATAATTCCGCAGTCGAGCGTGTCCAGAATCTCATAATTGTGCCGTGCTTTGCGATTCTGGCAGACGGTACGTGAGTTGGGGTCTTCTTTCGAAGCACTCTTTTTCCCTTTTTTACCCATTGCCCAGATCTCCACGCACAAACAGATTAAAACGACAGCAGACACGGAATCGATGATACATTTTGTTCTTAAGCTATCTTGACCAGACTGGATAGCATCAGTGCTGCTGAATGCATTCTAGAAGCGACACCGATGTCTGACAACAGGTTCAGTCTTCAGTGTTCTTTTAATTATTATCTTGCCTGACCTGAACCTGCAGGGCTCCCAGCATGCGGGTGATCTGTGTTTCCTTGCTGGAAATAAAAGGCACATTATCCAGCACAATTGCCCGGGGTTCATTCCGGGGATGCAGCACCAGACGCCCTGACCGCAGCAGGAGATATTCAAAGATATCACTGATCTCTTTATCAATTTTCAGATTGGGAGCGGAAAAGCGTTCCATGTCACTTAAAAAACCATGATGATGCAGCAGCTCATTCCCTCTCACTTCCCAGTAGTCAAAGCGGACGCTGATACCCACGCCAATAAAAATCAGCCCCATGATACCGGAAAACATCCAGTACATCTGGGAATTGGCCCAGGGGCGTAAACTTTTCAGAAAGCTGGTCAGGGCAGGCACGATGTCCGGGTTGAACCGCAGCAGCATCCAGACCCCCATAAATATAGCCACCCCCAGAAAGAACAGCGTCAGTGAGGTGGTGCGGGGGAAATCAAACGCCAGCACTGTCATGTTTAAGCCAAAAACTCCCAGAAAAATTAAGGCCATGATTTCCGCCATGTGCTCTCGGTCCCCACCGATATGAGCAGATTCGCCGGCAATCGTCATGAAAATCGCTGCTACAATCGACACGAGCAAGGTCGGATAAAGAAACACAATTTTGGGATACGAAATTAAATAAATACTGGAAGGGCTATCATTTTTGTGGGACCCCTGATTCATTTCCTGTTCGCCACTGGTCTTGGAATCTTCAGCCATGATCAAATCCCTTATCTGTATTCGCTTGTTGACTCAACTGCTTTAAAGCACAATGCGGACGTTTCGTCTTCATTTGTGAAACGCTTTCACCTCTGAAATGGATCACAAAATCAGCTGCAAACTTTTAAAATGGAGCGGGTTTTCAGCAAGAGCTTCCTGTTACGAAAGCCGCTTCCGCCGTGCCTTCAACCCGATTCCAACCCCCTCTCTTCGAACCGGCAATAGTAGACGTGATCAGACAGGACTTCAAGGCTGCTGCTCGTCTGGAAAATCATGCGGCTCGCAGAACATAAGTCATTTGAAAGCAAGTTCTGAGTTGTCTCCCCTATCGAATCAAAAACGGGCTCATTTTGTCTTCTGAAACGATTTTGAGTGTAAACAGGTCTACTTTATATAAAATATACAAAGAAAAATATATATAATATATAAATATCAAAAGTAAGGGCTTATCAGGCTTTGTGTTCCGTGGTACATATTAATGTATGAGACAAAAATATCATAGAACAATTCGTTCCGCGTCTATTTTCGGGTGCTGTCTGCTGGGCCTGTTTACCTCGCAAGCGCTGCCTGCCGCGGAAGGCGTTGATTATCTCAAACAGATCAAACCGATCTTTGCTGAGAAGTGTTATGCCTGCCATAGTTCGCTCAAACAGGAATCAGAGCTGCGGTTGGAAACGCGCGATCTGATGCTGAAGGGGGGCGATAGCGGCGCCGTGATTGTCCCCGGCAATGCGGATGAAAGTCTGCTGCTGCAACGCATCCTCGCGACTGAAGACGAGCAGATGCCTCCCCCGGAGGATGGTTCCCGACTGTCCGAGCATGAAATCGCGTTGATCAAGGCCTGGATCAAACAAGGCGCAGTCTCTCCCAAAGAAGAAATTCCCGGCAGTCCCAAAGATCACTGGTCGTTTCGGCCACCGCTCAAAGCGGACGTCCCACAGCGCACCGCTGACTCTGCGGTTAAAAATCCGATCGACGCCTTTCTGGCGGCACAGCGGAAACTGCAGGGATTAGTCACTGTCGCACCAGCGTCCAAACGGGTCTTGTTAAGGCGCGTTTATCTCGACCTGATTGGTTTGCCGCCGACACAGGCAGAGCTTCAGGAATTCCTGAATGATACTGACAGCGATGCTTATGAAAAAGTCGTTCAAAAATTATTAGCGAGCCCGCAATACGGCGAACGCTGGGGCCGTCACTGGATGGATATCTGGAGATACACGGACTGGTACGGGCTCGGGGCACAGCTGCGATACAGTCAGAAACATATCTGGCATTGGCGCGACTGGATTATCGAGTCCTTGAATCAGGACAGCAGTTATGCCGAGATGGTTCAGGACATGCTCGCCGCCGATGAACTCAAACCGACCGACCACGAAGCACTGCGGGCGACCGGTTTTCTGGCGCGACAATATTATCTCTTCAACCGTACAACCTGGCTGGACAGCACTCTGGAACATACGTCGAAGGCATTTCTGGGGCTGACGATGAATTGCGCCAAATGTCATGATCACAAATATGATCCGCTGACGCACCTGGATTATTATCAGATGCGGGCGATTTTCGAGCCTTACCAGGTGCGACTGGATGCTCTTCCCGGTGAAACAGATCTGGAAAAAAATGGCTTGCCCCGAGTCTTCGACGCGCACGCCGATACCAAAACCTACCTGCATATTCGCGGCGATGAGAAAAAACCCGATCAAAGCCGGGAACTGAAACCGGCTCCTCCCGAGCTGTTTTCATTCGATTCCTTTCAGATTACACCAGTGTCGCTGCCACCAGCGGCCCATCATCCGGCTCTGCAGGACTTTGTTCTGCAGGACCAGCTTAAAGTCGCGGAAGCAAAAATTGCTGCGGCCCAAAAAACGGTTCAACAAACTCAGCAGCAACTGGCGGAGCTGGAACGAAAATCACAAGCCGAACTGGTTCAGCAGGAGTCGGACGAGAAAGCAACACCCTTTCTGGTGGACGATTTTAAGAAAGCCAATCCGGAACTCTGGACGATGGGCCCCGGTCAGTGGGCTTATCAGGCTGGTAAACTGATTCAGACCAAAACGGGTTACGGCCGCGCTTATCTGCGTTCGCAGCAGGATCATCCGCAGAATTTTAAAGCGAACTTCAAATTCAAAACCACCGGCGGCGATAAATGGCGTTCGGTCGGTCTCGCTTTTGATGTCAACGGTCAGCGGGAAAAGATGATCTATCTCAGCGCGGTCAAGCCGGGCTCCAAGCTGCAAATCTCATACAATGAAGGTTCCAAATCCATCTATCCGGCCGATGCGCATCATGGATGTGAAGTCAATCTGAACGAACCCTACGAACTCGAAATTAAAGTCCGCGACCAATTGGTGAATGTGTCTCTCAACGGAGAGCATGCCATCTCCTATCGTCTCCCGCTGCAACGCGAGTCCGGGAAGATGGATCTGCTGGCCTTTGATGCGACTGCCGAATTCGAGATGATCAATGTCAGTTCGCTCGCTGCCGACGAGACCATGATCGAAGGCAAGGCATCCGCAAAACTTTCATTGGAGCTGGCCAAAGCAAAATCGAACACAGCCGAAGTCTCCCTGAGAACCGCACTACTCTATAAAGAAACGTTACAGACCGCTTTCGCGGCTGACAAAGCCCGGTATACCGATCAATCAGAGACAGAGCAGGCATCGCTAAAACAGGCCGCCGCTCTGGCTGCCAGAAAATATGAATTGGCAGTCGCAGAAGGAAAACTGGCTCAGGCGGAAGAAAAGCGGGAAACAGCGACAGACGACGCGGCTAAGAAAAAAGTCGAAACGGAAATCGCCGCCGCTCAGAAACAAGTCGAAACAGCAAAGCTGGCCGTCAGCAAACCGGGTGAGAAATATACCCCGGTTCGCGCTTCACTCAAAGCGTTGGAAGGACCCGCGGAAAAAGACGCATCCCGCTATCAGCCTTACCCCGAAACCAGCACCGGACGTCGTTCGGCGTTTGCCCGCTGGATTACGCATCGTCAAAATCCATTGACGGCCCGTGTCGCTGTGAATCATATCTGGCTGAGACATTTCGGGCAGTCGCTGGTGGATGATGTCACCGATTTCGGGCTGCGAGCGAAACAGCCAGTTCAACATCAATTGCTGGACTGGCTCGCGGTTGAGTTCATGGAACACAACTGGAGCATGAAACATCTGCACGCATTGATGGTCACTTCAAAGGCCTATCAACTCGGCAGTTCTACCATCGACGCGGATTCCCACACACAGGAAAAAGATCCGGAGAATCAATATTACTGGCGACGAAATATGGTGCGCATGGAATCAGAGGTGATCCGGGACAGTCTAATCCATCTGGCCGGGGAACTGGATCTGACCAGAGGGGGCCCGACCATTGATCCGGACAAAAACCCCGACAGTAAACGCCGCAGCCTGTATTTTACGACCTCCCGCGATGACAATGATAAGTTCCTCAGCATGTTTGACGCCGCTGACATTTTTTCCTGCTACCGCCGGAATCAAAGTGTGGTTCCACAGCAGGCATTGGCGCTGGCCAACAGTAAAGTCTCTCTGCAGATGGCCCGCACCATTACCGAACGAATTCACACAGAACAACCCGAAATCAGCGATCCCGAATTTATCAGGCTTGCTTATGAGAAAATTCTCTGTGTGGCGCCCACGCCGCAGGAATCCGCCCTTTGCCTGGGCGCATTGGCGGAAACACAGTCCGCATTGAAAGCGAAACAGTTTAAAAATCCGACACAACGATCGCGTGAAAATCTGGTTCACGCATTACTCAACCATAACGATTTCATCACGATTCGCTGAAGGTGCGTCATGAATTTACAACATGATCTACAGAACTCTGCCGGCGATCTTCCCCGCCGCAATTTTCTCACGAGCCTCAGTTCCGGTCTCGCGGGCATTTCGCTGGCCTCCTTGTTGCAGGATGAAAATCACGCTCAGGCTTCGACCGCGCATCACCCACCTGACGGAAAACCACATTTCCCCCAGAAAGCCAAAAGCGTCATCTGGTTGTTTATGCGGGGGGGCGTCAGTCATATGGAAAGCTTCGACCCCAAGCCGATGCTGACCAAATACGCGGGGAAATCGATCAACGAAACTCCCTGGAAAAGCGTGCAGGAATCGGAAAAACTGAAACGGGTTCGCGTGGTCGTAGTCAACGATGCTAACGGCCAGCAGCGGAATAAAGTATATCCACTGCAGGTTGGTTTCAAGAAATACGGCGAGAGCGGTATCGAAGTCAGCGACTGGTTCCCGCACATCGGCAACTCTGTGGATGATCTTTCAATCATCCGTTCCATGTGGACCACCGATGACAATCATGGCGCGCAGGTGCAATTTCATTCCGGACGTCACATGCTCGATGATCGGGTGCCGACCATTGGTGCCTGGATTAATTACGGCCTGGGTACTCTGAATCAGAATCTTCCACAATTCATCAATATGGGGCCACGCTTTTTTGATGTGAGAGACGGACACTACCTGGGCCCCGCCTACGATTCGGTGCCCCTCAAGGTCGATCCGAAAAATCCGCTGCCTTATGCCAAACCCGAACTGGATCTCAGCAGTGAAGAACAAAAAATCGAGTTCTCTCTCATCAATCAGCTCAACCAGCTCAGTTCGGAAAAATATCCGAATGACAGCACGCTTCAGGCTCGCATTAAATCGTACGAACTGGCATTTCGTATGCAAAGAGCCGTGCCCGAAGTAATTCAGTTCGAACAGGAAACCAAAGAGACTCAGGAACTGTATGGATTGAATAATCCCGCGACCAAACCGTTTGGCATGCAATTGCTGGCCGCGCGACGGTTTGTCGAGAAGGGCGTGCGATTCATTCAGATCATGCACGGCGACGGAGCCGCCGGCGCCTGGGACTCGCATTCCAATCTGCAGGCAAGTCACTCCAAGCTGGCGATGCAGGTCGATCAACCGGCGGCTGGTCTGATAAAAGACCTGAAACGCAGAGGCCTGCTGAATGATACGATTGTTGTGTTCGCGACCGAATTCGGACGGACACCCGGTTCGCAAGGCAGTAACGGCCGCGATCACCATCCTTACGGATTCTCAATCTGGATGGCCGGCGGTGGCATTAAAGGCGGCGTGGCGCATGGGACGACTGATGAACTCGGTTTCCATGCCGAAGAACATCCCCATTATGTGACCGACGTGCATGCCACGCTGATGAAGCAGTTGGGACTGAATGCCCGCCGTCTGGAAGTACCCGGACAGAAACGGCTCGAAATGGATTTCGGTCACCCGATCGACGAAATCGTCGCTTAAACCGAAAACGGGCTGTTTCCAGCAGTTCCAGAAACTTTTGCACCATTCAGCAGAGACGAATTGCCACTACGGTTTCGCTGCATCTGCTCGTATCTGTATAATAAATCTTCTGTATTTTTGAATCGCAGAGAATTCATTTTACTCAAGGTTGATGCGAAAGGTTCCGCTATGTTTCGTCTTGTCTGTATCACTCTGGCGCTGGTCCAGATTCCATTCACGCTGAGCGCCGAATCCGCTTCTGCGAAAACGTACCGTGTTTATTTTCTGGGCGGACAGTCCAATATGGACGGATACGGTTATGTCAAAGATCTGCCCGCGGATCTGAATCAGCCGACGCCGGGAGTGATGATCTTTCATGCGAACCCGGCTCCCGATGGCGTACCCGTTGATGGCCGTGGCATCTGGTCTCAGTTGAAACCGGGGCATGGAGCTGGCTTCAAATCGGATGGGACCACGAACGGTTACTCAGACCGTTTTGGAGTTGAGCTGACGTTTGCGAAAACACTCAAAGAACTGGCGCCGGAAGAAAATTTCGCTTTGATCAAAATTTCACGGGGCGGTACTTCACTTGCCATCGATGCGGCGGGCAACTTCGGCTGCTGGGACCCCGATTATGAAAAGGGGACCGGCAAAGGGCAGGGCATCAATCAATACGACCATTTTCTGGCTGGCATGAAACGGGCTCTGCAAACGCAGGACATCGATCAGGATGGCGAAGCGGATACACTGATTCCCGCGGGCATTGTCTGGATGCAGGGGGAAAGCGATGCCGCTTACACAGAAGAGATCGCCCGGCAGTATGAAGCCAACCTGAAGCGGCTCATGGACTTAATTCGCGCGACACTGCTCACGGATGACCTGCCTGTGGTCATGGGGCGGATATCCGACTCGGGAGATAATCCGGAGGGAAAGGTCTGGAAATATGGCGAAATCGTGCGGTCCGGGCAGGCGGAGTTCGTCGAAAAAGACAAACGTGCAGCGCTGGTGACCAGTACCGATGATTATGGTTATTCAGATCGTTGGCACTATAATTCAGAAGGTTATCTGGATTTAGGCAGGAAATTTGCCCAGGCCCTATGGAAACTGCCTCAGGAGTAATACTATCCTGCTTGGAATGATGTGCGTTTTACTTTCAGCTCTTCGATAGAAATTGTGGTACAGGTATCAATATGAAACCGGAACTTCTTTCCCCGGCCGGCACACACCGATCAATGCAGTATGCCTACGCTTATGGGGCCGACGCTGTTTATGCAGGACAGCCGCGCTACAGTCTGCGTGTTCGTGAAAACGAATTCAACAAGCTGGAAGTGATGGCCGGAGCCGTCGAAGAAGCGCACAAGCTGGGTAAGAAATTTTACATCGCCAGTAACATCGCGCCTCACAATCTGAAAGTGCGCAGTTATCTCAAGAACATGGAACCGGTCATCGATATGAAACCGGATGCGCTGATCATGTCTGACCCCGGGCTGATCATGATGGTCCGGGAACGCTGGCCGGACGTCCCCATTCATTTGTCGGTCCAGGCGAATGCGGTCAACTACGCCACCGTGCGGTTCTGGAAAAACTTCGGACTGAGCCGCGTGATTCTTTCAAGAGAACTCTCGATCAAAGAAGTTGCAGAAATCCAGGAAGAGTGTCCCGATATGGAACTGGAAGTTTTCGTGCACGGGGCACTCTGTATCGCGTATTCCGGGCGCTGTCTGCTTTCCGGTTACATGAACCATCGCGATTCGAATCAGGGAAACTGCACCAACGCCTGTCGCTGGGATTACAAAGTCAATGAAGCCGTCCAGACGCTGGAAGGGGATATCGTTCTCAAAAATCCTCCCCCGCCGAAAAGTCAGCAGCAGCTGCCGATTGTGGATCAGTTGTTCCTGCTGGAAGAACCTCAGCGACCCGGCGAGTATATGCCCGCTTACGAAGATGAGCATGGCACATACATTATGAACTCCAAAGACCTGCGTGCCGTGCAGCATGTGAAAACTTTCAGCGACATGGGAATCAGTTCGCTGAAAATCGAAGGACGCACCAAATCATTCTTTTATGCAGCAAGAACCGCGCAGGTGTATCGCAAAGCCATCGACGATGCCGCAGCAGGCATCGAATTCAATGATAACCTGCTGGAGATGCTCGACAGCCTTTCTAATCGCGGTTATACCGAGGGCTTCTTCCAGCGACATGCTTCTGAAAGTATGCAAAATTATGAGCACGGTCGTTCGATGGCCAATCAGCAGCAGTTTGTCGGCGATATTATTGACCGTGATGCAGACGGCCTGATTGTAGATGTCAAAAACAAGTTTGGTCTGGACGATGAACTGGAATTGATGACACCCGCTGGAAATTTTGTCTTCCCGTTGAAAGCGCTGTTAAACAAACACTCTGAGTCGATCGATGTGGCTCCGGGCAGCGGGCATGTCGTCAAGATCCCCTTCAGCGAGAATCAGCTTGAGGACAGCGCGGGAAGGTTGAACGACCATGATCGACAGTTCGCACTGTTAATGAAATCGGTAAAGACTCCCGCCGAGATGACGATCGTTTAACGAAGGTTACTTTTCGGCGACCGTCAATTCATTTTTGACTTTGCGGACACCCGGTTCCAGCATTGCCAGAAATTCTACCAGTTTCTTAGCACCCGTTGATGCCACCTGACCACGTAGCGTGACACTATGATCGGCGTTCAATTCAAACTGCACGCCGCTCAGGTGTTCGTTTCGTTCTTTGATCCGGTCAAAGGATTGGCCCATCGATGCCTGGACGTTGCTTAGCGGAAGTGGGGCTGCGGTAAAGGCCACTCTCATCTGGGGACGAAAGGCGGGAACCGGAGCCGCAGATTGACCGGCATTAAACTGGTTCTGCCCCGACTGAAATCCGCTGGTGGTGGCTCTGTTAAAATTACGGTTTTGACCGCCATTATTCGTGCCGGCATTCTGTGTGTTATTCCGACCGATAAATGTTTCCTGGGCTGCATCTGATCGGCCGATGAAACCGTTCTGGGGGTTGAGCGTCTGCATGTTGCCCATTGTGGCGAGTCCGGATTGAGAATTCCCGGATAACTGGTTCCCGGAAGTGCCACTGCCAATCGAGGTTCCTGTCCCCCCCGTATTCCGACTGGACTGCGAAGAACTGCTGCTGGACAGCGTTTGCACCTGTGCCTCAGATTGTGCGATTGCCCCGAAAGTGAAATATGCGCAAACTGTTATACACATTGCATTTGTGAAATAAGAGCGTGGCATGATTTTCCCCGGAACAGAACCCAAAACAGAACACGACTGTTGTCTACATAATTATAACATCGTCATTTCACAGTCAAAGCAAATAATCTGTTTTCCGAGGTTGAAAGCGGTTATTCCGCGGCACCATTCAAACGAAACTGCCGGTAACCGCCAGAATCTGTGGGGATCGCATCGGCAGTATTCTGTCGGCTGCGTTCGACTGGTTGATGTTTTGGATCATTCAGTAATCGGAACATCTGAGATTCCAGTTGGCGGATGCGTTCATCGCGTTCGTCAGTAACGGGCTCAATGACTTCTGCGTTGACTTGCTGGATCTGGTTCAGATCTTTTTCGGTACGCTTCAGTTGAGACTGTTTATGCTTCGAGGAAAGCTCCAGAGGTTTTCCTGTTTCCCGTCGTGCCAAAGTATCTACTTCCACATTTGCCTTCGCTTTTTGCTCGGGTTGCTGTTGCGTGAGTGACTGCGCTTTCGCCTGTGGAGTTTTTCCTTCCAGTTTGACGGAGATCATACGAGAGTAGATATCGGGTGCATCTTTTTGAGTCAGTTGAACACGCAAGGCACATTCCGCCTGATCTCTCCCTTTCCGTACATAAGGGATAAACACCTGATACGCAGGACCTAATGTCGATTCCACGGCGTGAACCTGCCACGCGCCTGCATCAAACTTGTATTGATGCAGGGGTTTTGACTGTTCCTTTAAATCCCCCTGATCGTCGTAGAGATAAACCAATACCTCACCCTTTACATAAACGGGTGAAGAGTTGTTGTGCTGAAAAAACAAGATCTGGCCTGCGAAGCCGCGCGTCGGCAATCCGTCAACGCCTTTTCCTTCAGCAGGTTCCCAGAGTGCGACAATTTCCACCGCCGGTTTTTTGAGAGAGGCATGGTTTTTTGCCGTCTTCCAGTTCCAGCTCGACAACGCCAGACTCGTACAACCGGTAACGGAGGTCGAGAACAACAATAACATCAATAGAGATCGAACAGGCATGGTCAGGTGGTTCATTGCTTAATCTCGCCCCCAGTAAGGAAAACGCCTTTGTATGACAGACTTTTTCGGAGCACGCATGGATTGTTTCTTTTCTGTTTCGTAATGGATCTGCTGGATTCCCCCGTCCGCATCCGGGTTCAGATTGGTTTGTGGCATGATGGTCGTGGGAATCGGTTCCAGTAAACCTTCGCCATCGGGGATGAATTCCGGTTCGCCCGGGGGCACCGCAAAAATGGGCCCGTGCATTTGTTCTGCTTTGTCTACCTGAAGATGAATCCGCTCCGCTTCGACCTGCTTGATGAATTCCGAATCAGCATCGTTACGAATAATGCGGGGAGTCAGGAATACCAGCAGTTCTTTGCGTCGGGTGGAACTGTAATCATAACGGAAAGGAATTCCGATAAAGGGAATGTCGCCCAGCCAGGGGACCTTACGTTCGATGGTCGTGTCTGATTCAGTAATCATTCCGCCCAGAACAACCGTTTGACCATTGGGCACGCTGACTGTGGTCTGAACTTGTGTAATGTTTTTGATCGGTGATTCGACCACATTTCCCGTCGTGGCGTCTGTAAAAATTGGAACGCTTGAGCCATTGAAGTCACTCTTCTCAGCCTGGGTCTCCATCACGATATTGCCATCCGGACTGATGCGGGGCGTGACCGTCAGAATAATCCCGGCTTCCGACTGCACGATTACTGGATTGGCCGAGCCGACTGCAGTCACCGAAACACCATTCACCACGGGCACAATCTGGCCGACCTGAATCTGGGCGGTCACGTTATCCACGGTGCGAATCTGCGGACGGCTTAACACGTGCACATTTCGCTTGGCGGCTAGTGCGCGAATCAGAATACTGACCGATTCAGAACTGGCGGAAAGTACCAGACCACCAAAGCCCAGATCACTGTTGCCGCGCTGCAATGAAAAATTACTCAGCGCCTGTCCTGCGGTATTGCCAACATTATTGGTGTTGTTGGTTCCCAGAGGATTGATACTGTTAAACAGGAATCCGGGTGTCGCTTCCTGGGAGACAATTGTCTGATTGGTTTGCGTGACGTTGTTCTGTCCGGTGATAGTTTGCTGAACTGTCAACACGTTATCAATAATACTGCGATTAAAGAGCAACGAATCCTGCAGGCCCAGTTCGACTCCGAACTCATCATCGTTATCCAGCTCTACTTCAACAATCAAAGCCTGGATGATGACCTGAGGTGCTTCCTTATCCAGATCTTTGACGAGCGTCGAAATCTGCTCAAAATATCGCGGCGTCGCACTGATGATTAAATTGTTATTGATCGCTTCCGGAACGACAATCACTTCTCGTTCCAGTAATTCAAAACCGCTGATCAGATCCGGATCCTGAGCAATCAGCGAACGCTGGGTCGTGAGGAACTCATTGATGGCAGCGGAAACATCGGCAACGGGGGTATTTTTCAGTTGAATCACGGTTGTTTCACGTTTCCGGCTGTCGGCACCATCCAGCTTTAACAGAATGGCTTCGACAATTTGCAGCGCGTCGGCGCCTCCTTGGGCCACAACAGAATTCGTGCGACGATCGACGGTAAATATCAATGGAATCAGATTGCTGTTCGCATCATTCACGCCGGCAATTTGAATTCCCAGGTTAGTTTGTTGATTCTCCGAAGCAAATGTGGACTGCAATAAAGTGACCATTGACTCTGCGTCGGCATTTTTCAGCGTAAATACTTTCAGCTCAGCAACGGTAGACACTCGCAGGTCAAATTGATTGATGAGGGCGCCCACCAGATCCAGACTGTCTTTGGGAGCAGTGACGACCAGCGTATTCGCACGCGGATCGGCAATCACCCGAATGTCGGCTAGTAATCCGGATCTTAAGACCCGACTTTGAGTTCCTTCCTGAGACAGATACTCAAGTACGACAGAGCGGGCTTCCTGTAACTGCTGAGCCGCTTCACCGCCGGCACCACCGATATTGCCACCGGCTCCGGTCGTACGGGCAGCAGCAGGATTCAGCACGCTTTGCAACGTGGAGTTCAGCGTTTCCGCCAGGTCCGCAGCAATGGCATTCTTAAGCGGAAAAATTTTGACCTGACTCACTGCCTGGGACTGGTCCTGATCAATTTTCTTAATCAATGCAGAGACTTCCTGCATATCACGTGGCTGTGCCTGCACGATAATCGAATTGGTGCGAATATTCGGAGAGACCAGAATCCGGGTTCCCAGACCGCCGCGCTCGTTATAAAACTCGCGTAAAGTGGTGGCAACCTGGGTGGCACTGGCGCTTTTCAATTGAAACACACCGAACTCGGTCTGCGGATTGACCGGCTGATCCAGTTCTTCCGCCAGCTTCAGAATCGAAGGCATATCCGAATCGGGAGCTAGAATTAATAACGCGTTCGGTTTCACCAGAGGAATGATTTTGATTTTCTGAATCTGTCCCTGAATCGCTCTTAATTTGACGAGATCTTCGTAAACACCATTTAAAAGTTCCGCCAGCGCGGCTGAGTTCACGTGACGCAGATTCAATAAATGAATATCAGGCCGGGTCCCTTCACTTAACTTTTCCAGTTCTTTGATGATTTTCATCAAAGCGTTTACATCTTCGTCTTTCCCGCGCAGGATCAGTACCCCGAGATCAGGAACGGACTCGATATTCACATTGCCGCTCAAATCCTGCAGCAGTTCCGGCAGGGATGGCTGTTGTTTCATTTCAGGCGGTTTCTCTGCCGGCTGTGGCTGCAGCGGATTCTGATTTGCTTTTTCAGGCTGTGGTTCATCAAAGGCGATTTGATCAACTCGCTGCCGCAACTGATTAATCTGCTGACTACGAGGCGAAAGTGAATTATCTGACAAGGTTTTGACTGGTAAACCCTGTGGGTTGCGGGTTTGTGATGTTCCTGAGTTCAACTGCTGATGAAGAGTCTGTGCGACTCGACCGATCTGTGTGGATCCCGATACGAGTTGAACCGATTCGGTAAATTCTTTGGCAGATTGATCCAGCTTCAAAACCATTGCTTTTAACGCTCTGGCTTTGGAAACTGCGGCTTCGAAAATCAACTCATTGTTCTGTTTGTCGATTCCCACACGAAAATCGACCTTCGTTTCCACCATTTTGAGGGACTCAGCAGACTTTTCATCAAGTAGGCTTTGATTTTCTGTTGAGTAAACAATGACTCCCGGAAATCCGCCGGGACCTTCCCCCTGCAATTCCGCACGCGATTCGAAGGCGTGATACAATTGTCTGAGGATCTCTGTGCTGTTCAGCGTGCGGGGGTGGACTGTGAATTCTGTTTTTTGCGGTTGCGCGGATTTTTGTGGAAGCTTTCGCGCGCTGGTTTCAAGTGTCGCCGGTACATCGGCCTGGTTGACGGACGATTCCGCATTCGCAGCCTGTTCCTGGTAATCGACCTGTTGCACGGCCTGACGGTTGTCCGGGGTAAGTTCATGCTCTTTACCGCTCGTCTGGATGGTGGCACGCACATAGTGCGGCTTGGCCTGACGAAGGTCGAGCACGATCAGAAATGTGTCTTTTTGCAGTAATCGAAACCCCTTCGGTTCGAGTTCACGATTTAAAATCTGAAAGGTTTCACTTAATGAATGCGGCCTTTTGTCGATCCGCGAATAGAATCCTTTGGGAACGACATCCATCACCAGCGTCAGTTCACTTTGCTCAGCGACCTGAGTTAAAACTTTGCTCCAGGTAGCCTGGACATGGTTAAGCGAAATATCTGCCGGTTCTTTGACTGATTTTCGACTCTGTTCGACCTTTGAGGCAAGCTGGTCATGGTTCACTGCTGCCGAACCGGTTTCTTTGGACTCTGTGCTGGATGGCTTTCGTAAACGGCTCCAAAGGCTGGGTTTGTTATCGGCGTAAACAGAAATTGAGGGCCCGCAGAGCACAAGCGCCGCTAACAGACAACGTAACTGTCTGGATAAATTTCTGGTTATTCGTTTGAAAGACAACAACGTTTCACCCCATTGATATCAGGAGTCGATTTCAGGAATTAAAGCCAAGGAGTGTGGACGCATCTCGAGCGAGATCATCTCCGACAGAATCCCTACAATCGTTAATATCGGCAAAGTTTGACATTTTGGTTGAACAAAGGTTTTACATTTGGCAAGAAAAACCAGAGTTTTTCTGAGATATGGAAAATACATAACTCTTTAAATAACAATAGCATGCGCGCGTACAATTCCGACCGTACATCCCTGGAAGGACCGTTGATCGCACATGGAATTGGTTCAATAGGTAGAAAGGGTACCTGGGGCTGATTATGGAAATGGATAGAAAGAGGTAGATGGGTAGAATCTGTTGTTTCCCTGAGAGTAAGAGAGACGCTAATTTAACACAGCAGGTGAGGCGAGGTTTCGCATGGTTCTGAAATTTTCGCCCAGGGAGAGAATCCAGGGTTTGCCGTCAATTTCCAGAATCAGATGTTTGTCAGTAATGGTTTTGATAACGGCCCGGATTTCCGAGACATCGATCATATCGCCAACTCGCACTTCCCGTTTCTGATTTGTGGCCCGGTTACGTAACCAGGCTACTTTTTTGCCATCGATCTCGATGCTGCCTGTTAAGAACGTAAAAAAGGCATCATCCAGCGCCACCTTGACGTTAATCTGTTGGGAAGTGGAAACAGGGGGAGTGCCCGAATCGGAAACGCTTACAGTAATCGGATAGTCCTTCAACTCAGTCGCAACAGCGGGAGTCCAGTTGAGTTCACCCGTGTCAGAATTAATGGTAACCCCGACCGGGGCACCCGCGCCTAATTCGAATTTGAGTTTTTGAGGCGGGAGGTCTGCGTCCGTGGCTTTGACGAACAGGGAAAGTGGTCGGGTCTGATACGCGGTGACCGAAGTGGCGACTTCAATTTTGGGTGGTGTATTCTTTTCAAGCAATTCAATCTGGAATGTTTTTTCGACACTCTGCTCTCCCTGTGCAGCGGTCACGGTGACCGGGTAAGTGCCCGCTTTTTGTTCAGACGCCGGAGTCCATTTCAACTTACCCGCTTGTGCAACCAGCCCCGGTAATTCTGTTTTGACCGTCAGTACCGGCGCATCGGCTGACGGATTGACGCCTGCGAGAGGGACCGTGAAGTCGAGCGCATTACCTCTGACAATGGTCTGTTTGGAAATGTCTGTCATTTCCAGTTTGTAGACTTTGTCGGGAACCGGTTTTGCAAAGGGACTCACCGGAGCGACCAGACCATAATCGAAGAGTGCCTGCAGATACTGGGGGGCCTGTTCGACAGACGCTCCTTTTTGATGAGCGGCCGCTTTGGTCTCCAGCACTCCCCGTTGTACCGTCCATTCGTTGGTTGACTGACTGGTTACGTTCAATATTTCATTGTCGATCTTGATCAAAAAACTCTGTCCCCGGGGAAAATACTTTGCGCTGAGGACCTTGAGCAACGGTGCGTCCTGAGTAAGTGGTTGTTGTAATTTTGTGCTGCCTTCGGAGAATTGATTCAGGGGCGCGAGTTCGAAAGGCGTTCCCGCTTCATAGCGGGCGGGCACACTCAGATTTGCGCCTCTGATGACCGTCCAGGTATCGCCGGCGATTTCACTTACGGTGAGAAATTCCTGATCGATGCGAATTCGAAACGGTGTCTGTTGCGGAAAATCGATCGCGCCCTGTGCTTTTATTTTGGTGTCGTCAAAATTCAACGTTGATGCCAGCTTCGCGCGGGGAAACAGTTGCTCCCGTGGTTTTGCTTTGGTCAACGCCAGACCTTCGGCCGTCAATTTCACTTCGAGACGATCCGCTTTGCCGGTACCCGTACTATCCAGATCCAGTTCGATGATATTCTGGAGCAGGTCCGTTTGATAAAAATGCAACAGAAAATGACATAACTGCTCATAAGTGGCAGTCCCTTCCAGTGAAACCTGGACTGCAATATAAGTCTTGCCTTCACGGATCCGACGACCGGGGGTCAATTTCAAATTGGAAATCCCCGACAGTTCTGCCAGATCATTCAACCATTCCTGATAAAGCCGCTGTGCATCATGTTCGTCCGGTGGCAGGCTGTGCGCAACCCAGGCTCCTAACTGCCTGGCAGAACGCAGAAGTTCCAGTTCTTTCTGTTCCTTCTGATCAATCTGTTGATTCAATACTTTCAGCTGATTATTCCGTGATTCAACCGGCTCGATAAACGTACGGTAGGCCATAGGCATGCCTAACCAGACGATAATCGCGGTTCCGAAAATTGCCGCCAGTATTTTTTCTCGCTTTTGCATCATTCAAACATTCAACTCAATGGTACGCATCATGAACTAATTAACGATCTACCAATTCAACTTCTTACTTTTCCTTCACAGGCACGGATTTGGGCGGCGGCTCTGCCTGGGGAGGCAGTCGTTCCGCGTCAAGTTCAAAGGGTACAGGATAGGCAGCATCAACGGTGACGCTGTTACTTCTTCGGGGATGAACCCGATAATTTTTGTGGGACAACTGCTGATTCAAATCTCGCACTTCCAGATCATCTTTGGCATGGCCGCTTGCTCTCAGTCGACTGAGGGATTGACCGGCGGAACGGGTCACCGCCATCTCGCTGAGAACTAATCGATCGGTACCCGGGAGCACGGACTCCAGTTCCTGCATCACCTTTAACGCTTTGGAATTTGAGGTTTCCCATTCCTGAATCAAAGCCACCGATTCCAGTGTGGGCTGACCTCGTTTGAGTAATTCATCCAGATCCCTCTGTATTTTCTGTTGAGCGGCAATTTGATCGTCCAGATCCGAAACACTGCTCTGCGTCATATAGAATGCTGCCAGCAGAATCAGAATGACACCCGCCACTCCCAGCCCGAGCTGCATTTTGCGGCGGTCCGGCTTGGCTTCCGCTTTATGGGGATGCAGGAAATCGATTGCTTCCAGCTTCTTGTGAGTCTGAGCATACAACAGCCCCATGGGCCCGGCTAAGACGCCCGGATACTCCAACGCAGCGAATGTTCCGGAATCAGACATCACGTTCATTAACGGGTCAAGCACTTCAACCACGCACTGAAATCGCTCCCCTAGTTTCGCGGCGATCTCCTGCTGCGACTGCTGTTCGCCCACCAGAATCACTCGTTCCATGTTTTGACCGGCAAGCTGCGCGCTGCGGGCCAGCAGAAAACGATTGATTTCTGTGATCATCGCCTGTTCCGTGGCGCTGCGATCTGTTGAAGTCATTGAGGCTGAGTTGGTAAACAGAATTTGTCGATTGCTGATCAAAGACATTTCCAGATAGTGGTCCACCTGGCTCACAATCAGGATCGGGGCATCCATGTTTCCGGTAGTCACATGGGCGATCCATTCCGCTGAGGAGATGGCGCTGATGCCTGTCGAAACGACATCCATGCCCATTGACTGAAATGTTTTCACCGCCTGGCCATGCAGGTCTTTGACAATACTGGCGACCAGCACATCGCGGGTTGCTTTGCCTGCCTGTGCCGGCAGTAACAGAAAATCGAGCAACAACTGACCCAGGGGAACCGAAGACTTGGTTGCCGCCTGAAAACGAACAATTTCCGGAACTTCTTCCAGAGGGACATCCGGTATTTCCAGCAGCCGAATTGTGGATTCATGTCGGGGAAAAGAAATCAGCACGCTCTTGCTGGCAATTCTTAAACGACCCAATTCATTTTTTAACCAGCTGCCGGCGGAAATCGGATCCTTCGCCGGATTCAATTGCTCCGGCCAGTCGATATGAAAAGAATGCTTCACGGAAACGACAGAACCACTGACGTGCGCTTCGACACCCGAGATGCCTGTTTTTTCCCAATTGATTGCCAGATAGTCTGCCATAACGCGTTTCTAAATATTTCAATAACAAGATTGCAATTTCATTTTCAACGATTGGCTCAATACGAGAGCCCGGGGAAATCCGTCATTCCCCCTGATTTGTTCCCTGCAGAGTCGGCAAGGCATAACCGGGTCCCAGATTACTCAAATCACGGATGTAAGTAATGCGAGGCGGAATGAACGTGCCATCAATGATCGCTTCCACCCGAGTCACCGGGCCTCCCTGTCCGAAATAACCGAGAGACTGGGCACGAAAGACATCTCCGCCGCTGCAAATATAAGGAGCCATTTTTCTCATTTGTTCTATTGTCGTAAGTCCCTCAATCACAAGCCATCCCGTAGTTTGTCGAGCCTGACTGATTTCCGTGGAGGCGACTCCGTTTGTGCCGGTCGTCTGGGAATTTACGATCGCATGAGCTAAATCTTCGTCCATTTCAGGAATCCCCAACAGGGTTTCCAGCCGTGCCTGCTCAATGTGAATCCGTCCTTCGATATACTGGCTTTTGGTGGTGGTGAGAATGTCGTGCAGGATCGGTAAATCACCGGTCATCGCAGCCGCATCGGCCGACCAGGGACTCGAAAGTGTGGTCTTCTGCCCGTCAATTTCTGTTTCGACTTCCGAACCGATCAGATCAAAGATCGAGTTGATGGTGAAAGCACCTCCCGGCGATAAGTCGAGGCCGCCGCGGGTGACCGAAACACCTTCTTCGGAAAAGATCGCTTTGGCGATCCCGTTGGCCAGTTCATTGAGTGCCTGTTTCTCGCTCGTTCCCCCTCCTACGGTGTTTAATGTGGGGCCTGAATTCAGATCTTCCTCTGTCAAAACGGGACCGTTTAGCCGATAGGCCACGATGAATTTTGCTTCGTCAGGCCCCAGCTCTGTTTCCACTGCATCATACAATTCCGTCAGCATGGTCTGGTTCACATTGATCTTCTCTGAACCATCCGGACGAATGTTAATCTCGCGGCTGTGTACCGTGAAGTAGTCAAACCAGCCGGGGTTCAGAATACCATCCGAGTTGTCATTCGGCAGCGTGGCATCGCCGTCATTCTCATTGGGATCGAGGATACCATTTCGATTCGTATCTTCGCCGTATAACATTTCCGGTGTGATACCACGCACCAGCAACAATTCATCCAGCGATTCCAGCGGGCCATTTTTGGCAGAGTATGGCGACTCTAATGTGATGTAATAGTCACTCTCTGCGCCGTAAGAGCGTGTTTCGTCATCATCGTCGATCCAGTCGAGAATCGCAGCCGCGATGTCTTCAGTCATATTTGGAATCTGCATCAAACGCGTTACTGCGTCCCCTTCTTCTTCCTCTTCTTCACTTGCCAGAATATTCAAGTTCAGTTTTCCCGATTCATTCATTAAACCGAAGCGGACGGTTTTCGACTGCGCATCGGTGACTACGGGCGCGATCACGCTGAAGTAGCCGCTGGTGCGCGTGATGTCTCCGGATAACAGATTAATATTCTGAAACTGATCCGGATTGTGATAGGAATTCCAGCCATCAATGTCCGCTCGATCTCCTACAAACGCGGCTGCCAGTTCGATGCCTGAGAGCGCCAGTTCGCGCGACTGAATCGAACGGCCATAAACATTCGTCGCTTCCATTTCGACGATCATCAGTTCCGAAAACGTATACGCTCCCAGACTGAGCATGACCACGACGACCAGCACGACCAGCAGCGTGCTCCCTGCACGCACCCGCAACGCAATTTCCCGAACAGGAAAATATCGACTGCGATCATGGTTTGAACTGTGTTGTTTCATTTTTTCGGACTCATATCAACCGTACTCAAAGCGAGTTGGTATCCTGAACTGTCGTCTGCAACACCGCCGGTAATGCCAGCGGTAATGCAATCACCATACTGTAAGTATTTTCGTAGCCATTGATTTTTTGATTAATGAATTTCTGCACCGCCAGATGATCGTCACTGCGAAAACCGATGGTGACCTTGACCGCCTGGGGAACGGTTCCGTATTCCACACTGTCCCAGACATCCAGCCAGTCGGTTCCGTCAAAATATTGAAACTGCAGACTGCTGATTTCCCGAGCCAACATCTGTGACTGCTGTGCCAACTGTTCGAGATCGGCTGATTCATCGGCCTTACTCATCGCTAACCGGTCTCCTTCGAGACGGGCCAGCCCCTGTATGGTGTCACCCAGGCCGGAAGTATTGCGAAAACGATCGCCAACGACTCCCTGTAATCCTGACGAACCGGCGGCGGCCAGGAAATAGGAAATAGATAATAGATCGCTTTGAGAACTGTTCACACTGCCCGTTTGTGAAACGAGCATCGCTTGCCGGGCAGGGCGGCTGGTATGCAGCACGAGCGACTGCGCATCGCCGTAAACGCCGATATTTCCGGCTGTGTAGGCGTCATCCGGATTGGTCACCTGAATTTCTACGACTTCCGTTTCTTCTTCAGAAGAGTCTGTCGATTCTTCCTCAGTCGTTTTCTGTGCGAAAGTAACACAGTGTAAATCGTGTGTAATTTTCTGAAACACAGCCCGGGCAATCTGAGCGCGTTCCACCTGTTGATGACCAATGGTCGTATATTTCCAGTACAAATCGAGGGCCGAGTAGATGGCAGCCAGCAGCAGGGTGGTCAGCCCCATGGCGAGAACGACTTCAAAGAGTGTGAAACCAGATGGTCGCTGTTGACGGCACGAACGGACTCTTTTCATCACAGAGCCTCCGTTTCAGTTTCACTCGTGGATTGCACCGTATTGGCGGCATCGAGGAGCATTGCAGGGTCCCGCACCTGGCGCATCAATTGATAACTGGTGGAAACCGCTTCCGAATTACCGGAATAGGTAACAGAGACCGTTAACATTAAGAGATTTTCATAAGCGCCGGGTGCAACATCCAGGCTCCATTTCCAGTTGTCGTCCTCATCTTCAAATGCAGCCTGCGTGACCGAATCCATAGGTTGCACGCCTGCCAGGACCTCTGCCAGTTTCGACTGACATTTCATGATCGCCTGCGTCCGCAATTGTGCCTGTAGTGCGGCCCGCGAGCCGATGCCAATCAACTGGCTGATTGCTGCCAGGGCACCAAGAAAGATGGACAAGGAAATCAAAACTTCCAGTAACGTGAGTCCGGAACGGTTCAGAGCCGCTTTGCGGTTGTGTGGTTTTTCGACTCTCATTGCGATTTCTCCTGGTTATAAGAAATCGTCGTACTTCCTGTCAGTGCCCGCAGTTTGATGCTGGCAACCGGGGTGTCTTTTTTCAGAATCTCATGCGTCAAGTCAACAGCCGCGCTTCCATCAGGATAAAAAGTGATCGGGAAAGAGCCTTCCATCCAATTCCACTCTTTGGCATTCGGGAGTTTCGCCAGCCATTCGTAGGGAACCGCCGGTTCGCTGACCGCCGCTGTACTGTTTTTACTGAATTGAAATTCATCGGATAGTTTCAGAGAGATCACAGGCTCGCCGACTGATATCTGCGGAGAATCGGAAGATTCTGTTTCGAGTCCTAATAATCCGCGATCGGCGGGAACGACCAGATAATGAGTGCCTCCCAGTTCAAAGTAGATCTGGTAATTCACACCATGCTCGATGGCCCGGATGCGGGCGGCAGCGAAGGCCGAATTCAGATCCTGCATGTCCTGACGGAGGCGGTTACTGGCACTGATTCTGAGAACGGCGGGCCAGACAATGGAGACGAGCACCAGCAACAGAGAAAGAACGAGCACCATTTCGAACAGCGTAAACGCCGCTCGATGCTGTTGGAGATTCCCGTTCTTTTTCTGTCTGTTCGCCACGTGTGACGTCCCCTGAAGTCATCTGCTGCAGGCCTTTTGCAAAGTCAGATTATTCTGTCAGATCCCAGTTATTGACATCATCGCCTGAGCCATTTTCATCCTGCAGATTCGGGCCGGAAGACCAGATGGCGGGCTTGGTCGATTTGGATTTGTTGTTCGGGTATTCATACTGGAACACCTGGCCCCACGCGTCGAGAGGCATCGATTCGATAAACGGGTCAGCCACTTTGCCGTCAGGACTGGCCGGTTCCAGCAACACTTGAATCTGTTCCTGTCCACCCTGGGGATATTCGCCGTTATTCTCAGCGGCATACAGTTTGAAAGCCTGCTCCAGATTGTGAATGCTGGCGCGAGTGGCTTTGATATTTGCCTTTTTCTGGCTGCCTAAGAGGTTGGGTACCACCATCGCGGCTATCACGAGAATGATTCCCAGTACAATCAGCATTTCCAACAGGGTAAAACCACGCCGCTGTTGTTTCGTTTTTTGTTTGATTCGATACATGTCTCAATCCTTTTCGCTCTCTACATTTTCCAGAAGGGAATATTCTGGGTTTTACCTGCCTGAGATAAAACCGACTCATTTCATTTCTTATTATAGTAAACCGGAGCTTTGAAAAACCGGTAAAAGTAAAGCCAACATCACAAAAACCACGACTGCCGCCATCAGCAGCAGCATCAAAGGCTCCAGCATCCGCACGAACATATCGAGTTTGCGGTTCGTCTGACGTTCCATATTGTCTGCAATATCAATTAAAACCTGTTCCAGGTTATTCGCTTCTTCGCCGACGGCAATCATTTCAACGACCTCTTCCGGAAACTGCCCACAACTCGCAAACGGTTCTGCAATCGATTTTCCTGCGGAGATGCTTTCGGCGGCATCGCCAATCGCACCGCTGATCACTTTGTTACCGGCGGCGTCCTTGGCAATCCGCAATGACTGTAAAATCGGGACTCCGTTAGCCAGCAGGGTTCCCAGAATACGACAAAAGCGGGCAATGGCCAGACTGCGCACGATATCGCCCAGTCCATAGGCGGTTAATCGAAATTGATCGAACTTCAACTTTCCTTCGGTGGTCTCAATATATTTATAAACCGCGGCGACGGACAATCCGATCGCAAAAAAGATGATAAACCAGTAGGATTGCATGAATGCACTGAAACCCAGCAGGGTTGTCGTGGCCCAGGGAAGTTCTCCCCGCTCCGACATCCGCGCGAAGATTGGTTCAAACTTGGGAACAAAATAAACCAGTAGAAAACTGACAATCACGGTGCCGAACGTCGTCAGAAACGCAGGGTAAATCATCGCGCCGACCACACGGTTTTTCAGTTCTTCCTGATGGTCGGTAAAGTTGGCAATGCGTTTCAGCACGTCTTCCAGAAAGCTGCCCTCTTCACCCGCACGCACCATGCTGACGGCGAGTTCGGAAAAAACTTTGGGGTGTTGTCCCATAGCGACTGCCAGACGGGTCCCATCGGCGACTTCGGCGCGGACTTCTTCGAGAACCTGTTTCAGCGCCGGATTGTTGGACTGTTTATTCAATAACTCCAGCGAACGGAGCAACGGGACACCCGACTTCAATAAGTCTGCCAACTGGGTATAGAACACCGACAGGTAGCGTGCGCGGACCCGGCGTCCGGAATATTTTAACTGAGCTTTGGCCTGATCCGCCAGATCAACTTTCACCGGAAACAGACTGCGCGCAGCCAGAGAATTCAGGGCATCCTGCTGATTGGAAGCAGACAGAATACCGCTCACCTGGCGTCCTGTTGTTTCTCGCGCGATGTATTGAAAATCCGGCATACTACTGACTCTGATTGACTCGAAACACATTTACAAAATTAAATCACTTGTGAAATCGGATGTTAGAGATCCCCCTTGGTTACACGCAGGATTTCATCAAGCGAAGTAACCCCTTCAATCACTTTCTGCCAACCGGCGTCACGTAACGTCTGCCACCCGTTCTTACGGGCATAATCACGAATTTGACCGGAACTGGCATGCTCAGTACATAATTTTCTGATCACGGAATCATTCACCAGCAGTTCAAGAATTCCAATTCGCCCTGAATATCCCATTTCTCGACACAGCCGACAGCCGACAGGCTCCCACAATTCACTGATATTGAGATCCGGAAAATCCGGCGGCAGTTTATCAGGCCGCGGCTGATAAGGTCGTTTACAATGTTTACAGAGTACGCGTACCAGACGCTGCGCCAAAACCGCTTCGACCGTACTGGCCACGAGATATGGTTCCACGCCCATATCTACCAGACGAGTAAACGCACCCGGAGAATCATTCGTATGCAGGGTACTGAAAACCAGGTGCCCCGTTAAAGAGGCCTGGATGGCACTGTTGGCCGTTTCCCCATCACGAATTTCTCCAATCAGTACGATATCGGGGTCATGACGCAAAATACTGCGCAGGCCGGCTGCAAACGTGAGTCCAATCCGGGAATTCACCTGAATCTGGCTGATGCCGTCACTGTGATATTCGACCGGGTCTTCCACGGTGATGATTTTTGTTTCCGGATTTTTGATTTCATTCAAGGCACTGTAGAGAGTGGAAGTTTTTCCACTTCCCGTAGGTCCGGTTACCAGCACAATGCCGTGAGGTAATTGAATCATTTCGCGAAAGGTCGACAGCATTTTCGGGTTCAGGCCGACATTATCCAGCCGAAACACCATACGTTCCTTATCCAGCAGACGCATGACGATCCCTTCGCCATAAATCATGGGGATAATGGAAACACGCACGTCAATTTCGCGGCCGGTAATTCGCAGTTTGATACGTCCGTCCTGCGGCAATCGTTTTTCTGCGATATTTAAATGCGCCATGATCTTGAGACGGGTAATGATCGCGGAATAAAAATGGTTAATTTCCGGCGGTACCGACTGTACCCGCAACAGTCCGTCGACTCGATAACGTACGACGAGACCGGTTTCGTGGGGTTCGATATGCACGTCACTGGCCTGCTGCTGCAGGGCTTCAATCAGCAGTTCGTTTACGAGACGGATCACCGATGCCGTCTGTGCCATGTCGGCCAGTTCGCCGTGCTCTTCAGATACTTCTTCGAGAAGTTCGACGCCGTCTTCTGCAGCACGCTGTGAAACCAGTTCGTTAATGGTGTCACCACCAACGCCCAGATTATCCTTGATCAATTCGACGACGTCAGCGTGCAGAGCCAGCACCGGTTCCAGAATCTGGCCACTCAACGAACTCAACTCATCGATCGATTCAAAATCAAACGGATCGGCTGATGCCACCAACACGCGTCCATTGTCGCGTCTCAGGGGAAGCAGGGAGTGCCGGAAAATCGGTGTTGCCGGAAAGAGCGCCAGCAGTTCGGTATCAACCTGAAAGTCTTTCAACTCAATATATTTCATGCCCAGTTCGTCAGCGAACGCTTTGAGCAGATCCTCTTCCGAGGCCAAACCCATTTCCATCACCACGCGGTCCAGACGATGACCGTTCGCCGACTGCTGCGCTAACAGCAACTGGCGTTCGTCAAGGATTCCGCGACGTTGGAGAATTTCACTGATTTCCATGGAGTTTACGCTATGGTAAAAATAATTTGAGGAATGACATGCTGATTCGTGGTTTGTTAGCGACCTCGGCCTCGACTTGAACGACCACCGCCTCCGCGGGTGCCGCCATTGTCACTGCCGGGAAATTGAAAACCGCGAGAGGAACGGCCACCAAAGGGGGAACCAGCGCCCGGGTTCGAATCTCCGCCTGACTGCGGTATTCCCATCCGTTCCCGCATCCGCTGCTCAAAGAACTGGCGAACGTCATCGCCGCGGTTGTCGGCGTCTGCAGGGGAAGTAGACGGTTTTGCCGAATCGGAAGACTGCTCGGGGTTTTTTCTTTTGGAATCGCTGCCTGTGGTGCTGACGGTCACATTCGGTAACAGAGAAGTCAGTGCATTTTGAATCAAAGCGGAATTACCATTGTTTAATGTCACAACACGCACTGATTTTCGAGACATTTTCGCAGAGTAATCCAGCTCGCGTACCAGGGATTCGATTTCCTGAAACAACGAATCGCTGGCAGAAACCAGCAGCTGATTCGCACTCGCGTCCACACTGACGGCAAGCTTGGCTTCGGCCGGTTGCGCACCGGATGCACCTTGTGAGCTTCTGCCGCCACCGCCGCCCATCATCGCGGCGAAAGGATTTCCTCTTTGTCCGTTATTCTGCTGTTGCGGGGGCTGCAGATAATCTTTGTAGAGGTCTTTGACGATCGTCGCCACATCATTCACATTGGCGAACTCGACAGGAATGATTCCCGGCGAACGATCGCGCAAGGAAGCGGGGAGTTCAGAAGCGTCGAGCACTTTGAGCATCTGCTCTACAGAGCGGACTTTATCGGGAGGTCCGGTGACGTACAGGGAATTCGAACGTACTTCAGGAATGATGCGCAATGTTTGTGGGCCCATACCTAAAGTTGTTAAGCCTGTTGCATCCATCAGGCTGCCGCCGATGGATGATAATCCGCCGAGCATACCGGAATCAGAGGCCATATCCGAAACGGAACTGCTGGGAAACAGACTTTCCAGCATTTTTGCCGTTGCGGTCGCATCAGCAGATCGCAGATAAAACACGGTCCATTGACTCTTAGGGGGGATCGCCTGGGTCAATGCTTCGATCATCTGTTCGAGCCGGTTCAGGGCCTCCAGATCAGTGGATGTGATAATCAGGTTGTCACCATTGGTTGAAACGGCAACCGGATTCTTTTTCTCTGTCTGTGGAGGCGCTTCTGTCGGTTTCTTTTGATCTGCGGGCACTGGTCTCGCTTTTTCATCAGCGGTTTTTTCTGGAGCAGCGTTTTCCTGCGGTTTCGTTTCTTCCTCTGGTTTCTGATCGCTGGCGGTAAAGAAAAATCGCTGATTGTCAGTCTCTTCTGCACGGCGTTTTTGCTGAATCGGACGATTCAGCGGGGCGCTGGTATTTTGTGATGAAGGATTTCGAAACCCGCGATTTCGCGTGGGGGCCTCCTGGTCTTCTCCCAGAATCCGTTCGCGAATTAACGAATCATCAGAAGGGACCACGATCCGGATGGGGTTCGTATCACCGGAGGAAGCGGACCAGAGCTTATCGATTAACTGGAGGATTTCTTTTGAATCGCGACCGCCAAGCGGAATCGTACGAACGGGTCCACGATCGCGGGTCTCATTGGTTCTTCCGGTCCCATCTTCTCCCAGTTGTGCCAGCAAGGCTTTGACCTGAATGACCTGATCGGGAGTGCCACGCACGAGCAGACGGCGACCGAGCAGGTCGGCTTCAATCGTGGGGGCATCATTGCCGTCACGTAAAAACAGCGACCGCAGCGTTGTTGTTGCAGAAATGGGATCGAGGGCACTGAGGTTGATGACGGAAACGGACTGGCTGCCCCCTTCGCCATCCAACTGACGAATCATCTCTGCGATCTTTGTATGTTCTTTGGGAGTGGCCACAATATGAATTTTGTTATTGCGGGCATCTTCGTTGACGACAACGCCGGGAATCATCGCATCCAGTGTTTTCGTTACTTCGCGTGAATCGGCTGAACTCACGGAATAGACATGAAGATAAGGTCGATTACCTCCGCCTCCCAGGATATTTCCTGAACTATCTTCATCGACGTCAATCGATTTGATGATTTCTTCTGCAATTTTGATCTGGGCTGGCGTCGCGGTCACTAACAGACGATTCGTGCGGGGATCTGCCGTCACCTGCGTGGAATCGTCGTCGCCCGTTTGTGGCGGTGGTGTAAAGCCTTCACGGCCGCCACTGCTGCTGCGTCGAGAGCGGGGATCGTAATAACGAGACATTGTCGCGCCGGCACTGACGTTTTGCGTCGCGGCTGCCAGCCCGAACTGGCTCCGGATGATTTTCTCGGTTTCGGTGGCGTCGATATACTTCAATTCGAAAGCACGAAAAACCAAGTCGGTGGGTGCTCCATTTGCCATCGCACCTTCCAGCAGTTTTTTCACGCGTGACAGATTACTGCCGATATCCGTGACGATAATTGAGTTCGCCGTTTTCAATGCGATGGACTTGCCCTGGGGACCTAAAATCGCCTGCACTTCTTTGGCCACCTGATCGAGGTCTACTCCTTCCAGTTGGAATGAGACGCTCATGAGTTCATTTTTTCCATGTTTTTCCAGTTCATCCGAAGCGACGATCGGTACCAGATTAGGGGGAATTCCGTTATCGATATTCAGGACCACCAGAAACTGATTGCGGCGGACAATCACATAACCTTTCTGCAGCAAATAGCCGTTGATAATGTCCAGCGCTTCGGTGGGCGTGTAAGAGCCGTTATCGAAATAGTTAAAAGTACCTGGAGGCACATCGTTTAAATCCAATGTATACCCGGCTGATTCGGCAAATAATTTCAGGACGTCGCCCCAGGGAGCAAACCGGAAATTGAATGACATCTTGCTGGCCGCACCGGGAGTCTTTTCCGTTTGGGGTTTATCAGCAGGCTGACCTGCCGCATCCTGCATCGCAACGGCATTACCGCTACCAAAAGAAATACGGCGATCTTCCGGTTTCAGTCCCTCCGGTTCCATCGGAATCTGAGATCGCGGTCGAGAGGCGGGCGTTGCAGTGCCGGCGACAGGTGCGGTACCGGGTTGCGTCTGACTTGAAGTGGAAACCAGAACGGGTCCCAGCATTTGTTTCCATTGGGTCTGCTGTTCTTTGGTCAGGACGGCTTCAATTTTCTGATCAAATTCCTGCTGGACCTTATCCCGTTCTTCCGGAGTGGCGCGGCGGCCGAGTTCACGGCGGGCTTCTGACCGCTGCTCTTCGAGTTCAGTGATTTTTTTCAACTGGTCTTCTGACAGATTGAGTTGTTTGGAAGTTTCTGCGTTGCTCAGTTGACGATAGCCGGCTTCCTGCATCTGTAGTTGTTTTAAACGAGCCGACTGCTTTTCATCCAGCAGCCCGAAAAGTTTCGCTTCACCCTCTGTTCTCTGTTTTTCAAAAGCAGCGCTCATTTCTTCACGCACTTTCGTTCGTTCTTCATCCGTCTGCGCATCGCGCATCCGGTTCATAAATGGATCCATTGTCTCACGACTGGGACGCATCCCCTGGGCTGCTTCATCCAGTTTTTTAATCTGATCTTCGGTTAACTGGAGTTCTTTCTGGACTTCTTCACGACCGACCAGTGACCCAATGCCGCCTCGAAAGCCGCCACGGTCGCCCCCTCCGAAACCACCGCCGCCGAAGCCACCAGCACCGCCTCTTCCTCCAAAGCCTCCCCGATCGCCACCAAATCCTCCACGATCACCTCGGTCTCTTCGGCCCCCGCGATCTGGTTGTGGCTGGTCAGTCGGCTCTTGAGCCTGCAAGGAGTAGTGGACAGGATCTGAACAGACAAAAACTCCCATCAGAGCGACAACAAAACAGATTTTCAATTTTGTGTTCCAGATCATTGTGAATGGCGATTCTGAATAAGGAATGAGGACAACTCGACATGTATTCTTATGATCATTATGCTAGAGCTGGCAAAAATCAATTACAAGAGCAAATCTAAAAAACATGTACTATCATGTGATACTTCAATACGTTAGGGCTCGTTTCAAAGATCGCCTGAATCTTTCGAAATGGAACGATCTTTTCTTCAGTCCCCGGTGTTTCTATGTTAGGGCAGGGAAAAAGTCTTGCATCTTTGTGATACAGAGGCGCAAAATTCCCCTATCTGTGTATTAAACACGGTAATCACCGTGAAAGACCGCTCTAAATTCTGCGGAGTAGGAAAATGTTCCGTTTTATCTGTCTGCTGATTCCATCTGTAATGCTGGTAGGGCTCAGTTCTGATCTGGCTTATGCGCAGCCAGGTGGCGAAAGTCGCTCACGCGGTTTCATGTCGTTTCTTGATCGCAACAAAAACGGGGTGATCGAACCCTCCGAATTTGATCAGATGCCGGGGCGTTTCAAGGAAACCCTGCAGGCCGCCGGTGTCGATACCTCGCGCAACATGAGCCAGCAGGAATTTGAACGCGTGATGCCTCAGGTGATGGAACAGATGCGCAGCCAGAGAGGTTCCTCAGGCGGCGATGATCGGGGACGTGGAGGGGATGACCGAAGTCGATTCAGTTTCTCACGTGGTCCGGGGGGCTTCGGTGGTGGTCCTCCTGGTTCCTTCTCGCGACCGGATGAGAGTTCAGGCGAGGAACGAGGTGGATTTGATCGGGGTTCGATGCGGGACCGCTACGGTTCATTTCAATCCGACCGGGGTGCTCCTTCGGAATCCTCTTCCAACGGCCGTCCCAGCAGTGGCAGTAAATCGAGTGGTTCCTCTAAAAACGAACCCGTCAAACCGGTTCGAACCACGGTGGATTTGAATAAAGACTTTGTGCCTCACGATACCGACCTGGATGGCCAGATTGGCCTCTATGAGTGGAGAAAAAATAATCCGACAAAACTGGGCGAGTTTTTCACGATGGATTTAAACGGGGACGGGTATTTGACGCCACGCGAGATTCAACTCGCAAAAGACGGCAAGACACAGCGCAGTGCCGCCTCTTTCATGTTTGCCCTTAACACAGGTCAGCAGACAGGTTCACAGTCTGACGCCGGAAGTACCCAGGCCTCAACAACACCTGACGCGAAGACTTCGGGTAATGAGAAACCAGCTCCCGCTGGTGCGGCGGTAAAGGTAGCAACACCCGCCAGCGATCCGATCGCCAGCCAGGCCAGTTACTTTTTCAAGCTGGTCGACCGCGATAAAGACAGTACCGTTTCTCCCGAAGAATGGAAAAAGAGCCGTTCGATGCGCCGCATGTTTGAAGGCGCTAATATTGATCTGACTCAGCCCATGTCGCAGGAACAATTCATCAGCCATTATGTAGCGATTAAAAAGAGTTGAACCCATTCTCCCCCGCAGTCGGGGGCAATGCTTGCAGGCCGGTTATTTGTCAGGCTTGGGCAGATCCTTTTTCTTTTGATCCCGTTCATTGCGGTCGCGACGTCCTTGGTTTTCATCAAATCGATGCGCGATGGAATAACCCAGCAGTTTCAGGTAACCCGTATCGAATTGCATGCGGGTCCGAATTCCGTTGTCGGTTGGTTGTGTTGTGATCCGAACCAGATCGTTGTCTTTCTTGAAGGCGGCATCCAGCATATTCATCAAATCGCCGCTTTGCTCGATTTCTTCTTTCGAAAACAGGGCTAACCAGGGTTTGAGATGAAATTCGACCTGGAAGGGAGCCGTGCGTTGTTCTTTGCGTTCTTCAGGCGATGCAGTATTGATGCGCTCGATCGCTTCGTTCAAGGCACTCACCGCGATATCTGTTCCCATCGCGAACCAGATGACCTGCGAATCAGCGCCCACATAAAGTGAAGGGACGCCGCCCAGAAAACGCTGCTGTTTATCATCGGCTGTTTTCAGATCGGGTTGTAACTGGTGTAAGGCGATTCCCTGCACGGTTTCGGCGTTGGTAAAGATTTTCGCTTTGTTATCCGGTAATTGATCCACACGATTAACCAGATCCAGCAACGCCGTTGGCAGATCGGTAGAAGGAGCGACTTTGATACCACCAATCAAGGCAAATTTGCGCGAGGGGGTGGCGACCAGTTGGGCAAATAGATCGAGATGCCGTTTTTCCACCATCGACTTAATCGGGGCAAAAAACTGCTGGACCGAATTCGTGTTTTGCAGGCGTTCCTCTTCGGTCAATAACTTCTCGGCCAATTGTTTCTCGAAGTAGGATAAATAAGCGAGATACGCTTTCGCATCGCGGCGGGCCACGTTCATGGATGCCGAAACCGCAATTGGCAGATTTTCACGGGAAGTAATCACACTGAAATAACTGGCCTTACCGGGAACATTTTTAATATCACGGGCCAGATCGCTGTTTGCCCGGGCTTTGATTTGAAAATCAATGATCCCGCGTTTTTGTTCTTTGTCAACAGCGGCTCCCAAGACCATCTCTTGCGCTTCATTCAGAAAATATTCGATGTTTTCCAGATTCTGTTTGCCCGACATCCGCCGCAATTCGTAGGCTGATTTCGATTCGCTGTCTCTTTGCTGTAACTGGGTTTCAATGGCGGTGCGAAAGAATCCTAAAAATGTCGTCCGCATCAATTCCGGAATCCCACTCAGATCCATTTTAACCGCAAAATCATAGTTGTTGGTCAAATCCTGAAACTGCTGTACCGGGTTGTCAAAATCCCGGGAAGTGATCATCTCCAGTGTTTCATCTGTTTCTCCGCCGCGAAACAGCATATGAGCATAAGCATCCTGGATGCGAATCATCGACTCGCCACGTCTTCCCTGAATGGTATAAATATCATCGCGATTCGCATCTTTTTTAATCGTTTCCTCGTCTCCCGGAATCATGGCTTCCAGGGTGTCAATAAAAGCGCGGATTTTCGAAACCGGAACATACGAGACGAACACCGGTTGCGGCAGCAGGCCGGTTTTCAGATACAATTCCGCTCCCAGATTTTTATTTTTATCCACTCCTTCCAGATCGTTGACGTTCGCCAGCGAAGCAGATGCAATTTCCGCGATTTCCGGTCGCTCGACCAGTTCAAACAGGAAATCGATGTCCTGCAGAATTCGTTCAACACTCGCGACATTCACAATTATAATCGGCTTGGGTAACAACGATTCCACCGGCTGTTTGGTTTTGTCTTTTTTCGGTTCTTCTTTTTTGGGCGGTTCCTGTGCAAGCAGGGAACTGCTGAAAAGCAGGCTGATACACAAAACCACGCCCAGCACACGCCAAAGCCCTTTCGTAAGCCACGAAAATGTACGTTGAGAACCCGTTTCTGAAGTGGAATAGTCTGCCATGGTTCGCCTTTTCCGAGGATACGAATTTGACTGGGTAGGGGTGTTCTTTTCACCCGTTTGCAGGAACCAGTTCTAACTGATTCGACTGACACATTCAAATATTAAAAATTGTGTAATTTTTTATTCAGCCGGGTGACGGTATCTCTCCCGGCGGGTGTGCAGTCTGTGTTATCATCCAGTATACCCGCACGGAAATCAAAAAGATTCAGAGAATCTGATTTTTAGGGACCCGGAAAGGGAATTGGCAGCGCGCAGCCGCAGGAAGAAATTCTGGTTGAAATACAGAAAAAACCGACTGGAACAGACTGCTTCAAATGGATGGAACTTCAGGCAGATTCAGCTGATCCAGCAGCTGTTTGGCTTCTTCGCGAGTTTTCTTATAGTGGTGAGGCAGGACGCGACTGTGATAGGTCTGCAAAGGCCGCACCAGCGTGCGTTCCAGAACCAGTTTTCGCAGCCGCCAGTCTTCCTGGGAAACACCGGCTGCTTCGTGTATCGTTTCCATCGTTTCAAAAGCCGTTTCGATGGCAGCGATACTGAGTTCGATATCATGCAACGCCTGTTTGGAAGTGACAGGGTTCGCTTGTGAGCGATTATCCCAACGTGTTTTTAACGACTGCAGCAGACCGTTCAAGTGATCCCACTGCTGGTCTGGTGTCTGGAACATCTCCGGATTCGCGGCCGCCAGTTCCATGGCACGCACAACCGAGTTGATGGAACGATCAGAACCAGCGCCGTAATTGATGGCGTGCAGACGATGTGAAAATTCCAGAATCGGAGGCGCGCTCTTCGACTTTTTGTAAAGCTCGGCTACTTCATCGTGCATGAAATAGCTGATCATGGGATCGTAAATCGCTGAGACTCTGACGACGCGGCTGATCAATTCCACGGGAGGAGCCGCTTTTGCCATCGCATCAGACAGTGCTTTGAAATATAGCATGCGTCGTTTATCTTCATCGTGAATATAATCATCTTTACTCAAATTTTCTGCCGCGACCTGCTTGATCAAAGAGCGGGGGTTTTCCGTGATCTGATCTTTAGCCGGCTTACGGTATTTCCAGTATTGATCCGGGTATTGCGCCATCAATTTATTTTGCGCGGTGACTTCAGACAGTCTTCTGAGCACGAGGGGATCGTCTTTTTCCATGTGCATCCAGTTGATCAGACGACCGGTGCGGTTCTTTTGAGAGATCATGTTATGGACTTCTTCCCGCTTCAATCCCCAGCGCATCATTTCATAAGGCAGAGTGAAGGCAAACGTCCCGTTTGACGTGTTATTCACGCTTGTTTTTACATCGGCCGTCATGTCCTGTAATGCCCCTCCGGAATAGGCGGCCAGGTTCAACAGAACCGACCAGTCCCAGCCGACCTGGGCCAGAGTACGCCGCACCTGCGGAGCCTGGATCCGATCAATCAGGTTTTTTCGAATAAATCCCTGATCCGAATTTGTTGCGAGGAATAATGTTTCGCCGTTGGCAATTTCAATCGCCATCACCTGTTGAAACTGAGACAGGAAAGTTTGTGCAATCACACGTAAAGGTTGTGCACCGAAATCAATGTGTTGAAACCTCTGGCAGAAAATTCCGTCCGCGTTCAGATGACGGGAAACATTCCGATAAAACTCAGCCGTATATTCAGACTGGGATTGTGTCACCACAGATTGCGCCGGATTACTGATAATCAAATCATACTGCCTGGCTGATTCCGACCGGGCAGCCATCGCCAGCGCGACCGGCAGTTGAATCAGTTGTACGCGTTCAGATTCAAAGGCGGAAATCGAATTTCGAGGCGAAATCTCTTCCTGATACAATTTCACAAGACCGTTGTCAGACTCCATACACGTCACATGCTGTACTGGAAAATCGAGGCTGGAATTGATACCCACGCCAGATCCCAAACCGAGAAACAGCACTTCCGACGGACGTTGGTGGAGGATTACGGGGATCAGAAACGGCATCAGTTCACCCGTTGTATGTGGGCACAAACCGGCGTCGACACTGGTCACTCCGAAAGGCAGGCCGCTGCGGCGGATCTGGATCTGGTTTTCGCGATACGACCATAGAGTGAACGTGCCATGTTCTCCCTCGATTTCAGACAGGCAACGCCCTTCATCCAGATGCGGCAACAGTTCTGATTTCAAGCCGAAACGCAAGCCGGTAAAAGTATTCGTGGAAAACAACAGTTTGGGTGAACGCTGGGCATCATAATTCTGATGATAAACCAGACCGACGAGGAGCACCGTCAGACTGCAAGCTCCCGTCACAAGTTGAAAACGGGTGCGTGGAAGTCGCAGTTGAGACAACCAGATAACTGCCGCCAGACAAAGTAAAATCAGTGATGTCAGCACGGTCATCGTTTTAATCTCTGAGACCGCAGAACTGATGAGCCACATGCTGCTCAGTATTCCTGCCAGGAAGCAGAAGGGATGCCAGACAGGAAGCCGATAGACGGTCGCCTGATCTGTTTTTGAATGTTCGGACGCCAGGGATACGTTGAGCCAGCCTCCCCAGCAAAATCCCAGCAGGGAAAACACAACAGCCGTTAATGTGCCCCGCACCAAAGCCAGGATCTGAGCAAATTCGATATACGCGTTTGCATACAGCATGCAGGAGACAAGCAACGGAAACAGAGCCAGACAACTGACGCCAAGGATGCTCGTCCCCAGTGTAAAACAGACAGCAGACTGCGTTCGATGTACTGTCCCTCGTACGCGGATGAATGCAAAAACTGCAGCGATTCCCGCGAAGAAAGCGGCCCAGATTGTCATTTTCAGGTACAGCGAATCCGGAAACAACTGGAACAGTACCCGGCTCAAAGTGACAAACAGAATACCCACTGCCAGACTGACAAGATAACTGCTGCCGCGCATTAACAGAGGGATCTCGGACGATACTTCCTGCGGTTCATTTTCAATCGACTCGGTATGTAAGGTGGTCTTTGCAGCATCGGCTTTCAACCAGCCAGGATATTCAGGAAGATAAGGTTTGATGTAAGAGAGAATCCACGGACCACAACTGATAAGTAATGCCAAACCAACGGGGAACGCCAGACAAGGATTCCATCCAAACTGGGGAACCAGCCAGTAGGCGGCCATCATCAGCGCCAGCCCTGCACCGGCAAGATAACGGGCGATCTGCCGATTTAATTGATAGTTCCGCTCAAATTGAAAACTGGTCTCTTTTGCCATCAACCAGAACAGTCGGCTGCACCAGAACACGACAGGCATGATCAACGCCATTGCAGACAGGATCAAAAGACCCGTTAAAAAAACGAAATTCGACATCTGTTGAATCGTGACCAGATGCAGTACCTGATTCAACTGATTCAAAAGCACGGGAAAACAAATCGACCAGAGTGACAAGGCGAGCAATGCCATTTGAATTTTACGTCGCTCCGGCTTCGATTCGACCGGAGGTGCTGGTGTCCGCCTCGAAAATACAGCCGACGCGGGCAGCCCCAGCCAGATTCCGGTTGTGATTGCCAGACCGATTCCAAACATCGCTTCCGGGGTGTCGCTGACGAATGCCTGAAACCGTTGAATACAGGAAAAGGCAAACAGTCCACAAATCCACCCCGTGAGAAACAGGATTCCAAATCGCTTTTGCAGAATTTGAATCGAATATTTGAGCAGATTTTGAGCGAATGAACGTAGCATGGCTTCCTTGCCTGTCGTGAATGATCAAACAGATTTGCATCTCAACTTAAAGTCGCGTACCCTAAGTCATTTCCCAAGAGTCGTTTAGCAGCAATTATTGCCGGTTCGTGTATGCGATACATATTGAGTGTTTTATCGAATTTTCGTAAACATATGCAATACCAGTCGTTGCAACACCGCTTGAACCAGGCTGTAATAGTTATCTTATGTGCACACTAGTGGCCAAGATGAGGAAATGAGTAAGAATAGGTAGTCATGCAAGCTCTCTCCCCCTAACTTCTATCAGAAATCAGTCCGCGTGAATCCAGAATTGAATCAGCCACGATATCCAACATCCCAACGCTCAAGTTCCCCATCTGATTTTCAGAACCATTTGCGAATGCAGCGATGGATTTTCTCGCTACTGGCCAGCCTGATCTGGTTTACTGGTCTCTGTCAGCCTGCGCAGGCTGAAACGAATTATCCAGCCGCGTATAAAGCGGCCGTGAATTCCATCACGGTGGATGAACTCAAAACGCATATCGAATTTCTGGCCAGTGATTCACTCGAGGGAAGAGAAGCAGGTTCGCAGGGTGGGCAGGCCGCCGGAACTTATATTCGTGGTTTTCTACAGAAACACGGAGTCAAACCGGGACTGGCTGAAGAGGGATATTTTCAGGAATTTGAGGGAGGTTTCCGAAACATCATCGGCATTATTCCCGGCAATGATCCGGAATTGAAAAAAGAATATGTTGTGATCGGCGCGCATTACGATCACGTGGGATATGGAAAACCGTCTAACAGTCGCGGAGGCGTTGGCCAGATTCATAATGGTGCCGACGATAATGCCAGCGGAACGGCTGCACTGCTGGAAGTGATTGAGGCACTCTCACAACACAAAGAGATTCCGCGGCGATCGATCATGTTTGTGTTCTGGGATGCCGAAGAAATGGGCCTGCTGGGTTCCAAGCACTGGATGAATTACCCCAGTGTGCCCCTCGATCAAATTGCCATCTATCTCAACCTGGATATGGTGGGCCGCCTTAACGGGAAACCGTTGAGTCTGTTTGGTTCACGATCGGCGTCCGGATTGCGCTCCAGCGCGGTGAAATCCAATCACCGCGAGACGGGAGTGAAAATTCATTTTGACAATGCCATCCGCCCCGACAGCGACCATTGGCCCTTTTATCAGAAAGGGATTCCCTTTCTGATGCTGCATACCGGCAAACATGATGATTATCACAGACCTGAAGATGATGCTTACAAAATTGATTTTGAAGGAACCCGAACCTGCGCTCAACTGTTGGCTCAGCTGACGCTCGATTTTGCTTTGCAAAAAGACAAACCGGAATACCGCAATGCTGACCGGGGTGTGTTGGAAGGCATTGACCAGCAGGCCCGCGTGGATACACAAGATCCTCCCCGCCTGGGTGTCGCCTGGAACGCGGAAAAGTATAAACAGGGAAACCTGCTGATCACGCAAGTCCTGTCCAATTCAGCTGCGGAAAATGCGGGCCTGAAAGTGGGAGATGAGATCGTCAAAATTGATGGCAGGTCGCCCGTGACGCCTCCCGGATTTGCAGCACTCATTCGTAGCGCTCCTGCCAAAATTATGATGCAGGTCAAAAGGATGCCGGAAGAGAAACCTCTGGAGATCTCCGTCGAACTGGAAGGAGAACCAGTCAGACTGGGCATTGAATGGAAGACCGATGAATCAGAACCAGCGGTTGTTGTGATTGCTGATATTGTGAAATCATCACCGGCCGATCTGGCGCAACTGCAAATTAACGATCGCATTTATGAAATCGGTGACAAAACATTTGAAAGCAGCGATGAATTTCGCAAACTCGCCACCACATTACCGCTGCCGTTTAATGTCCTGGTAGAGCGCGAAGGCTTATTGAAAAAGATTGCAATTCAATCGACGAGATGATTTTTCCAGTCAATCATCTGTGGCGATAGTCCCGCTTTCTGCAGCTCTTCCTTCAACAGAGATTCCGGTATCACTCGGGCAGAGCCTTTCCGGTAAACGCGAATCCGAATTCCGTCTTCGTCACCGGTGGTCTGCCTGGCCTGCTGGACGATCTCTTGTATTTCAGCAGGTTGATAACGGTCCTGAGGCTGAGAGTCGGCTTTTATTAAATAGCTGCGATCATCAATCAGAATATCCAGAACTTTCAGGGGGAGTTCGGACTGCGATTTATTTTGTTTCGGCTCCGGTTGAATGAGTACCGGCACCATGTCAGATTCGGTCGATGCCAGAATCGCGCGTGTGTCTTCTTCCGGTGCCGTTTTTTCCTGACCGTCTCCTGAACCGGTATTGATGCCGGGAGTCAGACCGAAGTACTGGCCTAGTATGATTCCCAGAATCAACACACCTCCTCCAGCATACATCAGTCGTTTTGGTCGCTTGGCCATAATTGATTCCTGTTTCTTAGTGAGACCGGACAGCAACCGTATTGTAACGTCTGAGGAGTTTTTTGAAACGGCTCTCTTGACGCTTCTGCCACAAATGCCTGCGATGAATTCAGAAATCAGACGGCTCATGCCCCTTTTCAGTCAGGATCTGACTGTTCATTTCTTATCCTGTAATTCTCCCATCAGCTCAAGAATGATGGCGACGATTTTATCTGACGCATCCAGCTGCACGCGATTCGTACCCATCCAGGTTTCGTAACCACCCAGCTTATGCTGAGCGGGTGTCGGCAGGTAGCCGTTATAGCCGTTGGCAATTTCGATCGTGAAAGCATCGGCGAACGGAGTTTTATCCTTAATCTCCAGGCCGATTTCGCAAAACGTTTCAAAGGGGATGGCGGCCACGCTTAGATCGCCGATCTTCAGGACCTGCAGCATGATGGTCATTTCATCGGGGCCTTCGAGCAGGTTTTGAACGCGACTCGCATAATTTCGTTCGTAGCGATGATGCTGAACTGCGTCTGCGGGTTGTGCCAGCACTTTCTTGAAATAAGCCTGCATCGTCTCATCAGGTTTACGAATCTTTAAAGTCAATTCGCGGCTGGCAGCCCCCAGAGGAACCCAGGTTTTGTATTCGACATTTTTATATGCTTCAGAAACGCGTTGGGCGACGAGGTCTGCGACCTGTGTCATCTTTTCATAGGGTTGCATGCGCTGACCCGAATTACGAAAATCGATGTTGTTGATGTCTCCGCTGGTGCCGTTCGAAAGCATACCGACAAAAGGGGGGTGATCCGGTTGAGCGCCGATCAGGGGACCAATTTTTTCGGAAAAGATCCCGAAATAATCGGCTGAGATTTCACCACCTTTCACGCCGCCGACATAATGCAGCGAGTAATTCGCCAGCAAGGCCAGTGGCCGACCATCAAGAGCCTGAACACTGATAAATGAGATTTCGGGATCAATGGGACCCGCGGGTTTGACCAGAGCTGCGTTCCCACGTGGCGGATTCATTCGAACCGTATCAACGCCACCAAAAGGATTTTTGCAGAATTCAGGATTGGTAGTAAACCAACGGCGATTAAAAACTTCAGACGGCTCATCGATCCCCCCCCAGCCGATTTGAGCGGGTTCCATGTTTTCCAGTGCACGACGTACACAGTCGGCGATGCGACGTGAAAGAAACTCATGATATTTGGGGCTGCTGGCACGTGTGGCAGAATGCGTGTGTGTGGCCGCCATCAGGATATTTTCCGGAGCGAGGTCGGTTTCTGCTTTGATAAAATTTCGAGCGGCCTGATAAACGTCTTCTGTAATTCCCAGGTTGTCGCAGATCACAAATGCGATTTTTGTTTCCCCATTGTCAAGCACCAGACATCGGGCGTGTAGTTCGTCGTGCACATTTTGAGAGGGAAAAGGCTTGAAGCCACCGACGATACTTTCACCTAAGGGAGGCGTGATGTTGCTCGTCGCGGCGCCTGCTTTGAGGGCTTTGTCCGCTGCGAAGCCGACAGCAGGAGACGAACCGGATACGAAACATGTGCAACAAATACACAGGATCCAAAGTAACGTCAGACGTCTCTTCACGGTTGTCACCATCAAGTTTGCTCCTTGTTGAAGTCTTCACAGAAGTGTGTGGTTCTTGATGTTGATTATAAAGATCCCGATTGAAAAACACAACAGTCCCCGCTGATGGGTTACCGAAAAGCATCGTCATAATAGGTTGGTGTGTAACGTATTACGTAACAATGACTGTGAGAGAATCTTCCCTGATTTCGCTCCCTTTGATCGAGGGGGGGAACAAGTTAATTCTGAGATTATATTCGCGTCCATGGAATTATAATTTGCTATTGTCACCAATAAAATATATATTGGTGTCAGTATTGAAAATTGAATGGTGCGCGTTTTCTGTCTGAATCGAACTTTAAGAGTCGTTTTTTCATTTCTTTTATCCTGCGTCATCCCAATTCAATAAGAAGGGGACATTTCATGAAGTCAAGGATCCAACAACGCCGCGCGTTTACGTTGATTGAGTTACTCGTCGTGATTGCCATTATCGCAATTTTAATTGCCCTGTTATTGCCGGCTGTTCAACAGGCGCGCGAAGCGGCACGACGATCGACCTGCAAGAACAACTTGAAACAGTTGGGACTCGGCCTGCATAACTACCATGATGCACACAGAGTGTTTCCGCCCAATTCCAACGGAGCCGATCCGAACCTTCCCAATGGCTTCAGTTGGCGGGTGAAGATTTTACCTTTTGTTGATCAGGCACCACTGTACAACAAATTTAACTCCAGTTTACGAATCACGGATCCTGCGCATCTGGTCCTCTGTCAGACCATTATCCCCGTCTATTTGTGTCCCAGTGATCCCACTCCCAGTGTCAAAACAGACTTGCACGTGAATTGGTGTTTCCCCGGAAACTCGACAGGCGCCAGTGGTGCAACCACATCAACGAGTGTCTGCGATATCGCCGGCAACACATATGATACCACTGCTGCTGTCACTACCTATTCGGGAGTCTGCGGTTTACACCCTGATACCGGGCCAGGCGGAATCTTTCGACGACGTCAAACGTTCGTCACCCGTTTTCGCGACCTGACGGATGGCACATCAAATGTATTAACCGTCGGAGAAAATTCTCCGAAGTACAATCCATTCAGTGCGTGGGTTCCCAGCGACAGCCCGGTTCCCACAACCCATGCGATCAATAGTTCGTCACTCCTGTGTGGACCTGCGCCTTGTCAGTATCCAACACTTGGCTGGCCGCAGACAACTGCTTCTCAAAGTTTTCACGTCGGCGGAGCCCATTTTTTATTGGCAGATGGAAGTGTGCATTTTCTGAGTGAGAATATGGATCTCACCCTGTTTCGGCAGTTGGCTCATATGAGTGATGGTTTGCCGATCGGCGGTTTCGGGCAGTAGCCAATTGCAATGAATTTTCATCAGTCTTGTTCAAGGGAGTCATCAGCATGATACGTTGGAATTCTTGCGCAGTGGTCCTGTTCATAGCGACTTTTTTACTATGTACGGGCTGTGGCGGGTCGCCAGATTTATTAGCGACCACAAAAGTGAACGGAAGCGTTTCGTATCAGGGGGCCGCGATCGAATCGGGAACCATTATGTTTTTTCCCGTCGCGGGAGGTAAACATGCAATTGGAATGATTTCGAAAGAGGGAACCTTCACATTATCAACTTACGAAACAGGAGATGGCGCTATCCCGGGGCAGCATAAAGTGGTGATCAATGTGTCCTACGAGAATCCCGATGGCATCCCGGTTCCTGCTTCGGTTCCTCGGGTTCCTGCGAAATACTCGGATCTGAAGACGACAACCTTGACCGCCGAAGTGACCGCTGATGGTAAAAATCAATTCCCGTTTGAATTAGCGCCGTAGAACCAGACCACCGTCGGGAAAGTTTTGCGAAATCATTTGGGCTATTCGTTACGATTTGCTTTTCCGGTTCATAATCACGTAGTAATGGGACCCGAGCAGGCAGCGTTCACTCCAGAAACGCAAAAGTATGCAGTGATTTGCGATCGTGGATGTCGTTCGTAATGGATTATATAGAAACATGTTACGTTATTTGATAGGTGGTGAGTTCAGCCGTGATTCATTTCAGTATCCGAGATTGATGCTGGTGTTAACGTAAATGAAAAAAACATTGGTGCCAATGGAAATCACAATTGACATTGTGGCCAATGTAATATAACCTCGATTTTGTATCTTAAGTATGTTCAACCGCTGCGCTTTCTAGCTTCAGCAATTATTTTAATTCGTCTTTCCGTTTTTTTATCTAACTTCATCTTTATTTGTCGAGGACATTTCATGAACTCATCGATCCGACAACGTCGCGCGTTTACGTTGATTGAGTTACTCGTCGTGATCGCCATTATCGCGATTTTAATTGCCCTGCTATTGCCGGCTGTTCAACAGGCGCGCGAAGCGGCACGACGATCGACCTGCAAGAACAACTTGAAACAAATCGGGCTGGCTTTACACAACTATCTCGATACACACCGTGTATTTCCTCCTTCAGGCGTTTCCGCACATGCAACTACTGGATCCAGCTGGTGCAGCTTAACTCCTGGTCCCGGCACCTCGTACTCATTTGCTCCGTGGACAGTGATGGTTTTACCTTTTCTGGATGAGGCACCCCGCTATAACAACTTCAACTTCAGCGGACCATTCATTTCGATTCAGGATGCTGTGTCATTCGGTAGTGGTGATGCTGCCAATCGTGCGGAGTGGTTACGCAACAACAACAAATTCCAATGTCCGACCGATCCAAATTCGTCCGATGCGACCCGTAGCAACAATTACTTTGGTGTCCAGGGAGGAGAAACTCCGGCTTGCTCTAATAGCGCCGGTGCACGGCTCTGGATGAACAGCGGAGTCATTCATCACAATTCCAGGGTTAAGATGCGAGATATTACCGACGGCTCATCAAATGTGTTTTTAGTGGGGGAAACAAAATACCAATCGACGAATCAGACGAACACCCAGTTTTACACGTGGGCTTCGAGTGACTGGCCTCGCACTGTGGGGTCACCGGCACAAGTTGCCGCAGCGGATTTGCCGATTAATTCAGGAGGGAATACTCCCGATACCGGGGTCACATTTGATATTCAGTCTCGTATGTTTGGGAGCTATCACGTAGGGGGCTGTCATTTTCTGATGGCCGACGGCTCCGCTCACTTCGTCAGCGAAAATATGGATCTCACGCTTTATCGAGCACTTGCAAAAAGAGCAGACGGTCTTCCTGTCGGCGGATTCAGTCAATAAGCTAACAGGGAACAGTTAAGATGAATGCAATCTTCCGTATTAACATGCTGCTTTTATGTACGTTCGTGATAGTGCTGCAAACTGGTTGCAGCAGTGGGAGCGATGGCCCGGCACGCTTCGCTTTATCGGGGACAGTCAAATACAAGGGTGAACCGGTTCCCTATGGGGAAATCATTTTCATTCCCGACAGTACGAAAGGGAACACAGGCGCTGGTGCCGTTGCGAAAATCGAATCGGGGCGGTATCAAACTCCGAAGGAAAAGGGAATTATCGGTGGCCCGCATCGCGTTCAGATTAAGGGACTTACTGGACCACCCACTGCTGGTGCTGTACCAGCCGCGGGTGAGAGTGTGCCCCAGGCACTATTCAAGCAATTCGAAACGGAAGTAGACTTTCCACGGCAATCATCCACCTACGATTTTGAAATTCCGTTGACTCAGAAATGAATCAGCACAATTGCCCGGAAGCCTTTCAATGGGCGTCTTTTGACTCATCCACCATGAGTTGCTCATCCGCTTCAAGCACATCTTCAAAGGGATGACCATTTTGCCAACCTGTTTTACCGGTCTTGCGAAGATGTTCTAAACGACGGATCGATATCTCGCAGTATATGGGATCCAGATCGGAAGTCAGGCAGCGTCGTCCGAGTTGTTCACTTGCGATTAATGTGGAACCCGAGTGAGAAAAGAAATCGAGTACAAAATCGCCGGGCTGTGAACTGGCTCGAATAATACGCTCGGTTGATTTGAGAGGTTTTTGCGCGTAACAGCCTGAGACATTTTCTTCCATCCGATAAAAGACCTGCTGAATATCCACCCAGACATTCCCCGGGCGGATACACTCGGATCTGCCGCGTTCCAGGTTCTCAGTATTTCTGCCGTTGATTTTTTTGTAATAACCTCTCAAAATTTTCGGTATATCTGTGTACTGTACTTCGAAAAATGGGTTGCCTTTGATGTAGTACAATAATTCCTGTCTGACGGCCATCCAGTTTTTTTGCGTGCCATAACCCCGCTGGTTTCGCATCGTGACAAAGGAGCGTGACTTGAACAGCCCCAGTTGCTGCATCAGGATCATAAATTGAGGTAATGGCTGAAAATGCTGGTTCTGATCTGCTCCCAGCCAGACATAAAACGAGGCATTATAACTCATGCATTGTTCAGAAAGCCGGACCCAGTCAGCACACCATTCAATAAACGCGTCCACATTCCGCAGATCGAAGGCAACCAGATTGTAAGGTGGATCATGAATTGCCAGCGATGCACGGTCATCGCGAACCAGTTTCCTGATCTGATTTAGATCTGTTGCGTCGGCACATGCCACACGATGGCGTCCCTCGGGATCTTCCCAGACCTCTCCTGCTGAAAGCCGACAATGAGGGAGTAAACGTTCTCGAAGTTGCGAATCTTCATCAAGACGCGGCAAAGGATTGTTTTTCATCTGGTCGTTTTCCTTAACGGCATTTCCTCTTCAGGATGTAAACTCCATGTTTGATCAGGTCAGTATAAATAAATCAAAGATGTTTGAAATGTCAGCTTCGTTGAATTACTTACAGGAAGACTACAGGTCAGTAGAACAGTGAAACACAAAATGTGTTCAACAGGACAGAACTGTCTTTGTGGACTCGGTACGCGTGAACATTAATAAAATCGTAGTGAGACCATCTGATCCAGGCAGTTTTCTGACATGATCCATGTAGCACTCCTCCCTTCTGCATGCTGCTCAAAAAGACGTTTCGTAGTTCATTACAGATATGGTGAGAGATCAGATATTGAGGGCTGAAGTTTCGAAGAACAACAACAATAATAGTAATAAAAGAAAAAACAGATGGTCGAAGTGAGCAGATATTTTATCTCATGTTGTCAGCAGAGCTCTCCCGTTACCGTTCATGGAATTCAAATGAATTATGTCATCAGCATCAGAGAACGCTTCGTGAAGCATTTGGGAATGAGACAGAATCCACTCTGGAATTATTGAGGGAAAACACGCGAGTGTGTTTGCTGAAAAAATATTTTTATCATTTTCAAATTCCGAATTTGGAAGACTCTTTTACTATTTCACCGTGGAAATATAACAAGTGATTCTGCTTAAACTCATTCCACCAGATCTGCCAGCAGTTTTCGAATGTGGTTTCTAAATCCTGTGTTCTGGTACCGATAAAACGACAAATAAAATTTGGTCTTGCGATGCCATTCGATTCCAAGCATACTTTGCCGGAAATGTTTTTCCCTTCGAATAGAACAAAGTGATTCTACTGATGCAGCTTGAATTAGCAGAGAAAATAAAGATCAATGCCGCACCTGATGCTATTCATGAATGGCTCAGCGATCTGGAGAACTGGCCCAAGATTAATGACAAGATCAGAGCGATTACTGTGGAAGGTAATAAGTGTTTCGGCCAGCTCAATTTTAAGGGAAAAATCATCGATTTTGCCGGCATGGTTCCTGAAGATGATGATCCGCGGAAAGTCACCTGCAACATTTTTGTGCAGGCAGATCAGAACAAGTTTCAGCCGGGGCATTTCTCGGTGATCTATGAAATCATTCCCCAAGGCAGACAGACCCAGATTATTGAGCGCATCATTTTCGAAAAGGAAATTCCATTCCTGGGATGGCTGCTGGTGAAGCTCATTACAAAAATCGGGAAACCGAGGGGACTGACCAATCTGCAGCAAATCAAACAGCACATAATCTCAGAGGATGAACCTGGCTGATCCGGCGAATTCTCATTTGCACAGAAGTGAGATGATTTTTATTCCTCACATTTTCTGTTGACAGTGCCAATGCAGATTTGTCTCATCATCACTGTGGTGAAAGAGTAACCGATCAAACACGATTTTTGACAACGAGTTTTGTCTGTAAATCAGCAGCCATGTTTGACAATCGGCGTTTTCTTGCCATCTTTGTCGATCGCGACATATGTAAAATCAGCTTCAGTGACTTTAAAGTACGGGCAATGGGAATCTTCGTGCCTGAGCACCGGTTCGACCCAGACTTCAAGCTGCAACCTCATCGACGTGGTTCCAATTTTCTCCACCGTCCCATAACAGCTGACGACATCTCCCACTTTGACCGGACGGATGAACTTCATGGACTCCACAGCGATGGTCACTGTGCGGGTCCCCGAAATTTCTTTTGATAATATTCCGCCGGCAATGTCCATCTGGGACATGATCCAGCCGCCGAAAATATCGCCATTGGCGTTCGTGTCAGCGGGCATCGCCAGCGTTCGCAGAATCAGTTTCCCATCAGGCAGATCGCAGGTTTCTTCCATCATGATTCAATCCTGTTTGTTTGCTGTTCCTGAAGCTTGCCTGCTTCTTTCAGGCAAGCTTTTATCTGAGATGCTGAAATCAGCTTATGATATTCGCGGCGGACGTCCATTATTTTTCGCGACATGTCCACCCCAGACCAGCAGGTTCTTACTGCAATCGTCCCGGTCAATGAGTACTTCAATCAGAGCCGGGCCATTATGTGATACCGCCATTTTGATTGCTTCATCGAGTTCACCTTCCGTGCCTGCCTTACAACTCCAGCCATGCCCGTCCTCTGCATTGAACACATTGACCAGTTCAGCATAGTTCCAGTTTTTGATTGTGTTGTAAGGGCCATCATGAATTTCGACTTCAATGGTGTATCCACGATTGTTAATCAGAAAGATGATCGGCTTCAGTCCGTAACGAATGATGGTTGAGACTTCCTGCGCTGTCAGTTGAAACGAACCATCCCCAATCAAGGCAATCGGACGTCGATCTGGTGCACCGACACTGTATCCGAGTGTCGCACCGACAGACCAGCCGATGGAACCGTACTGCATCTGTACTTCAAAACGCGAACCTGTGGGCAGATTAAGCTGGATGCCGTTAAACCAGGAATCCCCGGTTTCTGCAATCACTGTCGAATCGGGTCCGAGCATCTGCTGAATCCGCGAAAACAGTTGCCGTGTCGAAAGCGGAGTTTCCGGGGTGCCTGCCCGTAGTGGCGTCACCTCTTCCTGAATCCGTTTATAGGCAATCATCGAAGCGTCATTCGGTTTCAACTTTGTCGCGAGCTGTTCCAGAAATTCGGCTAATTTGACGTTGCTGAAAGTCTGATTCGGAAAGACCACACTGTTCGGTCTCGCTTGAATAATTTTCGCCGGATTGATCAGCGCCGCATGTCCGGTCGTTGTGTAGTCGGTAAACGTCGGGCCGGCAAACAAACAGAGGTCTGAAGAATCCACGATCTCACCACAGCCGGGCGAACCTACGGGGCCCCAGTAGGTTCCCATAAAATGCGGATGCTGTTCGTCAAAAAAACCTTTGGCGTTCGGCATACTGGCGATGGCATATCCTGACGCGTCTGCCAGTTTGTGAAAGTTCGCTTCCGCGCCAAATGATCGCAGTTTGACGCCCGATACCAGGACCGGTTTGACGGCGGCATTCAGTAATTCCGCGGCTCGTTCGACGGCTGCCTTGAGTGAAAGCGGATCGCTGGCGGTCGGGCCGCCGAACGATCGCACATTCGGTTTTGAAGTGACGGCTGCAGCAATGTTACAGGCGATTTCAATATACACGGGTTTGCGAAAGCGGAGCGCCGTCTGAATTGCATGATCGATTTGCGTGGGGGCTTCTCGCGGATCATGAATCGTCACAGCTTCCGCAGTCACTTTGGAGAAGATCTCGCGTTGATAATCGTAATCCAGTGCGCCCAGCGTATGATGCAGCATTTCAAACTCGGCTTCCGAATTCGTATTCGGTCCTCCCGAGACGGCAATCACCGGCAAGTCTTCCGCATAGGCTCCCGCGATCGCGTTAAGCAGACTCAAGCCACCCACGCTAAACGTTACGAACACGGCGCTCGCCCCGCCTGTCGCACGGCAATAACCGTCGGCAGCGTATCCGGCGTTCAATTCATTGCAGCAGGAAATCATCTTCAGGTTTTTGTTTTCCAGAAGCTTATCCAGTAAAACAAGATTGTAATCTCCCGGTACGGCGAAATAGTGTTGTAGTCCGATTTCTTCCAGGCGGGAAGCCAGATAGGAACCGACGGTAGTTGTACAATTCTCAGACATGAAAGTTCCTTCTATCAATGAATTCGTATCATCCGGGGATGTCACATTCTGCGTTCGATTAATACTCTGGTTTCCAAATGGTTTCTTCGATCCGCTCGTCGATTTCTTCCTGAGTGATGGAGTCAGCCACACCTGCTTCGATGGCTGCCGCCACCACTGCCCGCGCAATTTTTCGACCGACTTCCCGAATCATATTGAGGGAAGGGAGCAGCGATGCGGTGGGATCTTTGAGCGCGGGCGAAGTTTCTTTCAATGCTGCCGCAGCCGCGACGAACATGGAATCGGTTACTCGCCGTGCCCGGGAAGCAAGAATACCCAGCCCCATTGCCGGGAAGATATAACTGTTATTGCACTGTGCGATGATATGTGTGACGCCATTATATTCGACAGGATCAAACGGGCTCCCGGTGGCAATGACTGCCTTGCCGTGGGTCCAGGTCAACAGGTCGGCGGGAGTTGCTTCTGCACGCGAAGTCGGGTTGGAGAGCGGGAAGATCACAGGCCGCTCGACATGTTTTGCCATCTCGCGAATAATCGCTTCGGAAAATGCGCCGGCATGCCCGGTGGCTCCGATCAGCACACCCGGTTTACTGTTACGAACTACATCGGCGAAAGAGATCGCTCCCGAGACATCGCAGTCCCAGCCTTTCAGATTTTCCGGCAACTGGGCCAGTTGCTGATGTAATTCATCCAGATCAGTCCGACCTGTGTGTAATAATCCATCGAAGTCAATCACATAGAAATGCGAACGCGCTTCCGGTTCGTTCATGCCGGTTTGCAGCATGGCCTGTTTTAATTGCAGGCAGATTCCCACGCCAGCCGACCCGGCGCCCAGCATGACGATATTCTGATCTTCGAGTTTGCCTCCGGAAGCGGCAATGGCAGCTAAAATCGTGCCTGTCGTGACCGCTGCCGTGCCCTGAATATCATCGTTAAACGTACAGAGTTCATCGCGGTACTTGTCAATAATCCGTTCTGCATCCACAGAAGCAAAATCTTCCCACTGCAGCAGCACATGCGGAAACCGCTTCTTGACGGCATCCACGAACTGTTCAATAAATGCGTCGTACTCGGCGCCTTTGATCCGGTTTTCCCGCCAGCCGATGTAACGCGGGTCGTCCAGCCGTTCCTGATTATTTGTTCCCAGATCCAGCACAATCGGCAATGTTTTGGCGGGAGCAATTCCGCCACAGAGTGTGTAGAGTGATAATTTTCCGATCGGAATGCCCATGCCTCCGGCTCCCTGATCGCCCAGACCAAGGATGCGTTCGCCGTCTGTCACGACAATCACATCGATGTCTCGTTCAATATTTTCAAAAATCGCATCCATCGAATCACGTTCGGGATACGAAATGAAGATCCCCCGCGGACGTCGGTAGATATGGCTGAAGCGTTCACAGGCCAGACCCACGACGGGCGTGTAAACGATGGGCATCATTTCAGTGATGTGTTCCAGCAGCAGGCGATAGAACAAGGTTTCGTTTTCATCCTGGAGCTGCCTGAGAAAAATATGCTTGTCGATATCAGTATGAAAATCGCAGAATGCTTCGTACGACCGTGCCACCTGTTCTTCGAGTGTATCGACGTGCGGGGGAAGCAGTCCCAGCAGTCCATGTTTGATCCGTTCCTCCTGGGTGAAGGCAGTCCCTTTATTCAGGAGCGGGTCTTCAATCAGCAAGGCCCCTCGTTTTTCGATCGTGAATTCCTCTGTTGAACGTCCTGAATTCATGGCTGGTTTTGTCCCAATTTGAAGATGAAGTGGGTTAATGATGGGCCGACTGCCGGCAGTTGCCTGCGGGTTCTCTGAGATCAGGCATAGAATAATGGAAAAGCAGTCAGTCTGTCGATGTTACTCTCAAGAAAGTGCAAGGATTCCCGGAAGCAGAATGATTTCAGCAGGAATACAGCAGGATTTGACGGGAAACAGGCGAAGTTTCTCGTGCACTGCTTGCAACTCAGAATCAGATATCGTAAATATCAGATGCTCTGGAACGATCTGGTCTCCCTGAGGGTTATCAGCCGGATCACCTGTTGTTTACTCAAAGTTCCCGGAAAAATCATCTTATGATTCGTCAATTCAAAATCGCTCTGGTGCAGGTCTCGCTGAATGGGCTGCCTGACCAGAACCTGTCAAAGTGTCTCGCGTGGGTCCGCACCGCCGCCGGGCAGGGGGGACAGGTCATCTGTCTGCCTGAGCTTTACAGCTCCTTTTATTTTTGCCAGAAAGAAACGACGAAATATTTTGAGTTCGCCGAGCCCCTCTATGACAAATCGTTTACCGCTTTCAGTGAACTGGCGAAAGAACTGGGCGTGGTGATTATTGTCCCGTTCTTCGAAAAACGGGCCGAAGGCCTGTATCACAACAGCGCTTACATTATCGACGCGGATGGCAGCGAAGCGGGCCTGTATCGGAAGATGCACATCCCCGACGATCCCTGCTTTTACGAAAAGTTTTATTTCACCCCCGGCGATCTGGGTTTCAAAGCCGTGAAAACAGAGTTCGGAAAAATTGGCACACTCATCTGCTGGGATCAGTGGTTCCCGGAAGGGGCGCGGATCACCGCGCTGAGTGGTGCAAACGTGCTCATCTATCCGACGGCTATCGGCTGGCATCCGCATGAAAAAGCTGAGCATGGTCCCCGGCAGCACGATTCCTGGATGACCATTCAACGCAGTCACGCCATCGCCAATGGCACATTTGTCGCTGCCGTCAACCGGGTCGGCTTTGAACAGCCGGAACCGGAACAGCCTGGTCTCGAATTCTGGGGCTCCTCTTTCATCTGCGGCCCGCAGGGGGAAATCCTCGCGCAGGCCTCGGCTGATGAGGAAGAGATTCTGATCGCAGAGATCAATCTGGATCAGATGGCGGAAGTTCGCCAGAACTGGCCGTTCCTGCGCGACCGCCGGATTGACGCGTATGGCAATATTCTCAAACTCTATCATGATGATTCTTCTCAATGAGCCACATCACCCGCAGACTGCCCGCTGAGTGGGAACCGCATCAGGCGACGCTGCTTTCATTCCCCTTTAACGGTAATGACTGGCCCGGCAAGTACGACGTTATCAAATGGGCGTTTGTCGAAATCATTCGCAAAGTGGTAAAGTTCGAACGCGTATTGCTGGTTGTCAAATCAGAGAGTCAGCAGCAGACTGTCGGTGCGATGCTGGAGCAGGCGCATGCAGACACGAAAAATGTAAAGTACATCATTCAAAACACAAACCGCAGCTGGATGCGCGATTCCGGTCCGATCGTCGTGCAGCGCAGTGACGGCAAACGCGAGGCCCTGCAGTTTCGCTTTAATGGCTGGGCCAAGTACGCGAATCATCGGCTGGACTGGAAAATTCCGTCTGCGGTCGCGTCAGCTTTGAAGTTGCCGCTGACAGAAGTGGTCTATCAGAATAAGCCCGTCGTTCTCGAAGGGGGCGCGATCGAAGTCAACGGCAAGGGGACTTTGATCACCACCGAAGAATGCCTGCTCGATCAAAAAACACAGGTTCGAAACCCAGGGTTTTCGAAACAGGATTACGCAACCATCTTTCAGGAATACCTGGGCGTGACGAATGTGATCTGGCTGGACGAAGGTATCGAAGGGGACGACACCCACGGCCACGTCGATGACATCTGCCGTTTTGTGAATCCGACGACGGTGGTCGCGTGTGGGGAGTCGAATAAAAAAGATGTCAATCACCGCCGTCTGGAAAAAAATCTCGACCGTCTGAAACAGGCCCGTTTAGAAGATGGCGGCAAACTCACTGTCGTCCCAATGCCGATGCCGGGCCGCCTTGATTTCGAAGACCTGCGGCTTCCCGCCAGCTATGTGAATTTTCTGGTGACCAACGGCTGTGTGCTGGTGCCGACATTTAATGATCCGAATGACGCACACGCGCTGGGCATTCTCAGTGAACTCTTTCCCAGCCGGCAAGTCATCGGCATTCACGCCGTCGACCTCGTCTGGGGATTAGGAACGCTGCACTGCCTGAGCCACGAGATCACGGCTGCTGCGAAAAAATAGCGATTCCGCATTGGAATTTCCGGAATCGATTGAGTCTGGGGCTGTTTGTGGTTACGATAAATAAAGATTATTTATTTATCCGCTGATTAGAGTTTCCTGCCATTACTCGCGCAACCCGCCCGAACTCCTGCTGTTGAGGTCATCATCATGAATCGACTGCCGTCGCTGATCGTTCTGTTTTCTGTTCTCGCTGTTACTCTCATTGCTGAAGCGGCGGAAGACTTGAATGTCCTGCCCCCTTTAACCGGGGACGCAGCTGAAACCGGGCTGGTATATCACGCATTGCAGCAGCGTGCTAACGAAGCGTATGCCAATCGCAAAGCCGCCTATGAAGAAATTAAGACGACCGAAGACTGTGTGGCTTACCAGAAGCGGATGAAAGAATTCTTTCGTTCCCAGGTCGGTGGATTCCCTGAACGGACGCCGTTAAACCCGCGCGTGATTGGTAAACTGAAAGGGGACGGCTTTCATGTCGAGAACGTGATCTACGAAAGCTGGCCCGGGCATCATGTGACCGCCAATCTTTATTTGCCCAACACCAAACCCCCTTATCCAGGTGTGCTCGTTCCTTGTGGACACAGTCACGACGGGAAAGCATCTGCCGCTTATCAGAGGGCCTGTATCCTGCTCGCCAAAAACGGGATGGCGGCGCTCTGTTATGATCCCATCGGTCAGGGGGAGCGGTATCAGGTTCTTTCAAAAGAGCCGAATGAATTTTTCCGCGGCGGCAGTCGCTATCGTCCGCCTCATCCACGGGTGCAGTATTATTGTACCGCAGAGCATACACTGATGTCGGTCAGTGCGATTCCACTGGGGAGTAACTCGGCCCGCTATCGGATCTGGGACGGCATGCGGAGCATTGATTATTTCGTCAGTCGCCCCGACATCGATTCGAAACGCATCGGCTGTACCGGGAACTCGGGCGGTGGTACTCTCACCAGCTATATTATGGCCCTTGATGATCGCGTTCAATGTGCAGCGCCAGTCTGTTATTCGACGATGTTTCGTTCTCTCATAGACAATAACGGCCCACAGGATGGTGAGCAGAATATCTTCGGGCAACTCGCCTACGGAATGGACATTTCCGACTATACACTGATGCGGGCTCCTAAACCAACGCTGATCTGTGCCGGCACACTTGACAGCACGTTCAAAATTGCCGGCACCTGGGAACTGTTCCGCGAAGCCAAACGCTTCTATACACGTATGGGATATGCGGAGCGGGTGGGTATCATCGAAGCCGACGCACCACATGGATTCACGATTCAATTACGTGAAGGGGCAGCCCGCTGGATGAATCGCTGGTTAATGCACAAAGAAAATCCGATCTTCGAAGGAGAGCAGCCGGTCTTTACTGCTGAGGAACTGCAGTGTTCTCAGTCGGGTCAGATTTTATTGGACGCCGGCGAGCGTTCGCTGTTTGAAATCAATGACGGACTGAATCAGCAACTCGCAAAACAGCGGGCTGAGTTGTGGAACAGCGGGGATCTGAAACCCCTGCGTGAACAGGTTCGCAAAGTGAGTGGTATCGCGCAGCTCTCTGAACTGCCTCGCCCGGAATTCAAAGAAATTGGCAGCATTCAACGACCGGGATATCAGATCACAAAACTGGTCGTGACCCCCGCGCATGGTGTGCCACTGCCGGCGCTGTTATTTCAGCCTGAAACCCCGTCGGGAGAACTCGTGCTCTATCTGCATGGGGAAGGCAAACAGATCGACGCCGGCGAAGGAGCCGCGATTGCAGAGCGGGTGAAACAGGGGGATGTCGTGCTTGCGGTCGATGTGCGCTGCATTGGTGAAACGTCGCGCAAAAACAATCGACGGATTGGCTGGTCGCATGGCCTGCTCGGTCCCAATTATCATGAGTGTGCGCTGGCGTATCTGCTGGGGGATTCGATGGTCCAGCTGCGGGCGGAAGACATTCTGGTCGCAGCACGGTTTCTTTCGGAATCTCAATCGAAGACCAAACCGGAGCCGGTTGTTCTGACGGCGATTGGCGAAACGGCGATCCCCGCGCTTCATGCGGCAGCGCTCGAGCCGGGTCAGTTTTCAAAGGTCAATTTGAGCCGCATGATTCCCTCCTGGGGGGAAGTGGTGAAAACGCCGGAAACTCAGAATCAGTTAATCAACACGGTACATGGCGCGTTAAAAGTGTATGACTTGCCAGACCTGATCAAATTGGCCGGCGCTGCTCAAGTCAAAATAACGCAGCCTGCGAGTGTGACGGAAGATCTGGCTGTGAAAGCGGACTGAGCCGATCTCGAGTTACTAAACAACTTTAAACAGCGGTTCGATTCAGCGAAGCACGCTGGACAAAGCCTGCTGCGCCCTTAATAATGAGATTCCCAATCTCATTTATTTCACTTTCTTACCGCTACTGTGATCGGCGGTTTGTGCTCAATAGGAGATACGTTGATGCAATCGCTGACCCGTCGGATGGCTTTGAAACTGTTTGCCCTGGGAACCACTTTTTTCGGACTCAAAAAAACGGAAACTATGGAAGCTGCAGAACAGAACAAGGATTCATCCGTCATCGGTCGCTGGAACAAAACACATGACCGGGTCTGGCTGGGAGAAGAATTCTGGGCGAACCCGATGGAAGACTGGCGGATTGTCGACGGCGCGGCGGAATGCCAGACGACCGGAGGCGACCGCAATATTCAACTCGTCACACATCAACTGACGAATATTGACGCGCCTTTTGTTATGTCAGTTCACGCGAGTCAGGTCGAACTGAAACAGCAGGATGGCGGCGTTGGTTTTCGTGTGGGGGTAAAAAGCGACATCAACGAATATCGCAGTAACTGTTTTGCCAAGGGGGGGATCAAGGCCGGGGTGGTTGACGGATCACTGATGCTTGGTAACAAACAGCAGAAGTTAAATCGTCCGGTTGATATGAAAGACTGTGAGTTGACACTCACCGGAAAACCAGACGGCGAGAAGTATTCACTGACGTTGACTGTTTCCAATGCGGAATCTGACAAACCTCTGGGAACACTCACACAAACATTTCCGCCGCAGGCGGTGCTGGGAAATGTGGCGCTGGTCAGCAATTTTGACGCCCGCTTCAAACGTTTGATCGGGGCCCGGTATCGCTTCACTGACTGGTCGGTATCCGGCGATGCGTTCACGGTAACTCCCGAACACAAGTTTGGTCCGATTTTGTGGTCGCAGTATTCACTCAGCGATTCCCGCGGCGATGATGGTTTCGTGATGAAGATCAGCGCGCTGACCGGCCCTTTAGGCGAACAAGATAACAAGGACGTCGAACTATTGATCAAGCAGGGGGATGCATGGAAATCGCTGGGAACCGCAACACTCGATACCGACGCCTGGACCGCGACTTTTCGTATTGCCCACTGGAATGAAAAGGAAACAACGCCGTTCAAGCTGGTCTATCGGGAAAAACAGACCGATGGCACAGAGCTTACCACCGAGCGGACCGGCATCATTCGTTCCAATCCCGAAGGTCGTCCATTAAAGCTGGGCGCGTTGACCTGTCAGAAGGATTACGGCTTCCCTTATGAACCGGTGGCGAATAATCTCCTCAAAGTCGATCCCGATCTGCTGTATTTCTCCGGCGACCAGTTGTACGAAGATCATGGCGGCTTCGGCTTGATTCGTGATCCGGCGGAACCCGCCATTCTAAACTACCTTCGCAAATTCTACATGCATGGCTGGGCGTTTGGGGAAGCGATGCGCGATCGCCCCACCATTTGTATTCCTGACGACCACGATGTTTTCCAGGGAAATATCTGGGGAGAAGGGGGCATGAAAATGAAAGAGGGGACGACTTCCTCTAACGGCGGTTATCGCGAACCGGCGCGGATGGTGAATGTCGTTCACAAAACCTGTGCCGCCCATCATCCTGATTTTTATGATCCTGCGCCCTGTAAGCAGGATATCAGCGTGTATTTTGGCGATCTGGTATATGGGGGCGTGGGCTTTGCGATTCTGGGAGACCGGCAGTTTAAGAGTGGTCCGGAACACGTTGATACCGGCAGCGGCAGAGCAGACCATGTGACTGACCCGAACTTTGATACGTCCCAGCTGGATAAACCGGGCCTCGAATTGCTGGGTGAGCGGCAGGAAAAATTTCTGGAACACTGGTGCGCTGACTGGCGGGGACACACGATTAAGGTCTTATTAAGTCAAACCGTGTTTTCCGGAGTCGCCACACATCATGGCGGTTTTAATGGTTATCTCAAAGCAGACCTCGACGCCGGGGGCTGGCCTCAGACGGCCCGCAATCGGACGGTGCGCATGCTCCGCAAAGGGATGCCGCTGCATATCAACGGCGATCAGCATTTGACGACGCTTTCACAATATGGAGTCGACGCACAGCGCGATGGCAGCTGGTCCTTCTGCACGCCCGCGATTTCCGCCGGTTATCCCCGTTGGTGGCGACCCGATGAACTCGGCATGCCTCACGAAAACCGCCCTCAGCATGGTTTGCCGAACACCGGAGAATATCTGGACGGCTTCGGTAACATGGTTTATGTCTACGCAGTCGGAAATCCGGAACCTGGGACCGAGAAAAACCGCTATGATCTGGCCCACCAGAAAGGGAGCGGCTTTGGCGTGGTTTTGATAGATCCCAAAGAGAAAACTTATGCGATCCACTCCTACCGTTTTCTGATTGATGCCACCGATGGGAAACCAGGTAACGAGTATCCCGGTTGGCCGGTGACTCTACATCAGAAAGAAAATGGTGGTGCGAACCAGCTACATTAAACTAATTCCGAAAGTAGACGTGTCTTATTTTTCACAACCTGCCGGTGTCAGGAGACGCAACGATGCTGAGAAACTTTTGTGTTTGCGTGTTCCTCTTGTTGACAACGACATCGTTCACGGATGCCCAGACGCGTGAAGAAAAAGTCCGGCAGGATCGTGAAAAAGTCGAAGCGGGCGGGTATTGGATCTACAACGATCTGCAGCAAGGTTTCGCGCAGGCAGAGAAAACAAAGCAACCGTTACTGGTCGTGCTGCGTTGCATTCCCTGCGAGGAGTGTGTGAAGCTGGATGAGGAACTGATGGAGAAAGATCCGCAGTTGAAGCCGTTGATGGATCAGTTTGTTCGCGTGCGGCTGATTTCGACAAACGGCCTGGACCTGTCGCTGTTTCAGTATGATTACGATCAATCGTTCGCGGTCTTCATGCTGAATGCAGACCGCACGATTTACGGCCGGTTTGGAACGCGCTCGCATCATACGCTCTGGTCGGAAGATGTTTCGATTGAAGCACTCGCGAAAGCGATGCAGGGCGCACTGGAATTACATTCCAAATTTGATGTAATCAAAGCCTCTCTCACAGGCAAACAGGGAACGAAACCCGATGTGCCGTCTCCCGAACAGTATCCTCTGCTGGCGGGAAAATACCGCTCGACCATCAATCAGAAAAAAGAGGTCGTCAAGAGTTGTATTCACTGTCATCAGATCGGCGATGCACAACGCGACTTCTATTTAAGAGATCAGAAAGCGCTGCCGGAACAGATTCTGTTTCAGTACCCGCACCCCAAAATTCTGGGACTGATTCTGGACCCGCAAGAAAAAGCAGTCGTGAAAGAGGTACACAAGAATTCCATCGCAGCGCAGGCCGGTTTTCAGCCGGGGGATCAGATTCTGACTCTGGCAGGGCAGCCGCTGCTTTCGATTGCAGACGTGCAGTGGGTATTGCATCACGCGCGTGAGACGGATCAGTTGACTGCTGTCATCGATCGAAGTGGCAAGCAACTCGAATTTACTATGACACTTCCTGAAGGCTGGAAACGCAGCGATGATCTCTCCTGGCGGGTGAGCAGTTGGCCTCTGCGTCGCATGGTACTCGGGGGGGCGGTTCTGGAAGAAACCACGGCAGAGCAACGTAAAGCTGCCGGGCTTCCGGAAGAAACGGCGATGGCACTCCGCATCCGTCATCTGGGTCAGTATGGTCCTCATGCCGCCGCAAAACAGGCGGGTTTCCAAACAGGCGACTTGATCATTTCTTTCAATGGCAGAAACGATCTCTCCCGTGAAACAGATCTTCTTGCTTATGGAGTGAATGAATTAAAACCCGGACAAACCGTCGAGGTCACAGTTGTCCGGGATAAAAAACCGCTGCAGATAAAAATGCCTCAGCAGAAATAAGGTAGCACTTAAAACACAGTATCGTTTATCGCCAGGTCAGTGTTTTCGATTGCTGATTCCAGGCATGATCGGCATTGGTGGTGCGCGTTGTCAGTGTCATGCTATCGGGGCTGAGTTTCGCGACCGTCCAGCCAGTCGTAGAGAGTTCAGGATTTGCCACATAAGAGGTGGCCGGCAGATTGAGAATATGAATGCCTTTGTGTTCGGCGTTGCCGCGATCATGGATATGCCCGTGAATGTAAGCTTTGACCTGCGAGCGCGGTGTGAGGATCTCCCACAGTTCGACCGAGTCGGTTAAGCCGCCGGGAAAATGATTCGGATCGCCGCCGAGCCGTGGATTGTGATGCGTGACAATGATGGCGGGTTTATCAGCGTGTGCGTCCAGCGCATTAGCAAGCCATGTGCGCTGTTCTTTGCCCAGCGTTCCCTGGGTGACCATCGTTTTGTGTAACGAATCGAGCAGAAAGAAATTAGCGTGTTTTGTCTGTATCACAGAGATATGCTTCGATTTAACCGGCGGCGTTGCTGGTTGTGCTTCCTGCATCACATCGTAAAAGACATCGCGCTCGTCATGATTTCCCAGCGTCAGGTGTGTGTCGATCTTGGCTTCACGCAGCGGACGAATCAGTTTAGCGAAGTGGCGGTAATCGCCGGCCTGTCCATCTTTCAATGCCAGGTCACCATTAATCAGCACACAGGCTGGTTTCTGTTCGAGGTCGACCAGTTCGCTGACGACCTGCCGTAAATGGCTGGGGATGGGTGAATTCGTGGGATGCTTTTCGCCGATGTGCGTGTCGTTTAACAGATAGACCAAATCGTCGGACTGGTTTTCACTGGCAAACGCGCCCGTGCTACAGGTGATGAATCCTGCGCCTAATGTGAACAGGAACTGACGACGGTTCTGGGCGGGCAGATGCACGGGCATGGCTGGGTCTCCATGGTAGATTTAATCAGGCGGGAATGTTCGGAAGTTCGATGGATTTATCCTACCCGACATGCGGACTCGGCGAAACCGAAACTTCGATTATTTTTGTGTAAGCTGTGGTTGCTGATCCAGAAAATGCAATGATTCGCGTCCCATCCGTTCGCAAATGCCGAGCGCTTCAGAAAAAGGGATGTTTAAAACATTGACTCGATCAGGAGTCATAAATATCACACAACCTGACCAGGGATCGGGAGAGCCGGGCAGGTAAATCGAAATCAGCGGACCAGCGGTTTGTTCGGCTTGAAAAGCGATGCGGGTGACATCATCAAAACGGACGAGAACAGGAATCATCTCTGGCTTGTTATGATCGCCGCCGATACTCCCCTTGAGTTGTTCACGATAAATGGCATAGCGGGGGAATAACAGAATCAGGTTATTTTCGATGAGTCGCGACAGGCTTCTGCCAATCGACCAGCGGGCAACAAGGCCGGCAGCAAAACACATGAGCAGTACGATGCCGATCGAAATTGCGATGATTAGCGCAACCCAGGAAGCGGTTTTCTCAGGAATATAATCGGAAAGCACACCCGCCACCGCGAGCACGATCGGCACGACCTGACCGACCAGCGCGCCAATCACAATCAACGGTAACAGAAAAATCAGCCCTCCGATGGCGGTTGTTTTCAGGAAACCGAAACTCTTTTTGACGTGCTGTGACATAAGGGGATCATCTTTTTAAGGAATCAGGACGTACTGGAAGCAGCGAAAGTGAATCCGCATTCTAACAGATCAATCCTGTGGGGAAAGTGACCATCAGGCGATGATGTCTTTCACAACCTTGCCCCCTTCGGTGCCGGTCAGGCGAAATTCCCGATTGCCCTGCTGGAACGTCAGTTTGTCGTGCTGCAGGCCCAGTTGATGCAGAATGGTGGCGTGCAGATCTCGGAAGTGTACTTTTCCTTCGATGGCACGTGCGCCGGTTTCATCGGTTTTGCCATAAGCCAGTCCGCGTTTGATGCCGCCTCCTGCCATCCAGAAAGTAAAGCCGCGCGCGTTGTGGCCGGTGCTGTCTTTCTTGTCTTCCGGCACGAGGCCGGGTCGGCCAAATTCTCCGCCCCAGACGACCAGTGTTTCATCAAGCAGACCACGTTGTTCCAGATCTTCCAGCAGGGCGGCGATGGGGGCATCCGTTGATTCACAATTCGCGGTCAGGTCGGCACGGTGATTTTTGTGCTGGTCCCAACTTCCATGATTGACTTCAATGAACCGGACTCCAGCTTCCGCAAAACGGCGGGCCAGCAGACACTGGCGTCCGAAGTCCGAATCTTTGCAGGTGCCGGCCACTTTGCCCTGACCGACACGATAACGTGCGAGAGTTGACTTGGTTTCCTGGCCGAGATCGAGTAATTCGGGAGCCGCCATCTGCATGCGGAAGCCGAGTTCCATCGATTGAATGACGGCGTCCAGCCGTGCATCATCGGGACGACGGGTGGCGTGCTCGCGGTTCATCGCCTGTACGAAATCGAGTTGTCGTCGTTTGACCGCAACGGGGACGTGATCACTCTTGATGTTGTTGATCGTCGCGGTTGACATGTTGGTGGTGTTGAGGCCGATCGGTGTCCCCTCATAAACGGGGGGGAGTAGGGCACTGGAATAGACGGATGGTTTTGAGGGGTAAATGCTGATAAAACCAGGGACATTCTGGTTTTCCGTACCCAGTCCGTAAACGACCCAGGAACCCAGACTGGGGCGGGGACGCAAGCGATCACCTGTGTGTAACTGCAGAAATGATTGTGCGTGATTGGTAATGTCCGCGTGCATGCCATTCAGCACACACAATTTATCGACATGTTTCGCGGTTTCTGGCAGCAGTTCGGAGACCCAGAGTCCGCTCTCGCCGTGCTGTGCGAAATTAAAGACCGAGCCGGGATGTTTCTTCTTGCCCGTCTGCGGTTTAAAGTCGAAAGTATCGAGTTGGGCGGGACCGCCGCTCATGCAGAGAAAGATGACTCGTTTGGCGCGGGCCGGCAGTTGAGGAGCGCGGGCAGACAGATTCGCGATGCCAGAGGCACCGGCGGCGAATGAATGCTTGCCGCATAATGCGGACATGGCCAGATAACCAAATCCACAAGAGGCTGATGCCAACATTTCCCGTCGCGAGATTCCGAGCATGAGACCGTTCCTTTGGGTGTTTCTTTATTTCTAAATCAAGTCGCTAATCAACGTAACGAAACTCATTGGTGTTCAGCAGCGCCTGGCAGAGTGTGGCCCAGACGGTGACACGTCGAAGCTCTGTCTGCGAGATTTCTGTTTTCAGTTCTTTGTCGACCTCCTGCAGCAACGCCAGCGCACGTTCCAGTTCAGACGACTCCGGTGCGCGATTCAAGGCACGTTGATAAACCAGATGCACGCGTCCCGCATCATCCCGTTTCGGATCTGCTAAAATGTCTTTTGCAAATAACTGGCCCTGCTCAATCAGGAAATCACCGTTGATCAGAAACAGGCTTTGTGTGGGGAGTGTGGTTTCGTTTCGTTTGCCAACCGGTTTCGTGGAATCGGGCAGGTCAAAGGCGGACAGTTCCGGCGGTTCTGAATGACGCAGCAGGCACAGATAGATGCTGCGGTGCTGATGAGGAAGATGCAGGTTGCCGGCTTTATTGACCAGCTCATCCACATTCGCGATCGAAGACCCCAGACCGGGTTCTCGGTTGAGCTGACCACTGGCAGCAAGAATGCTGTCTCGCAATGATTCGGCATCCAGTCGCCGACGGTTATGTCGACACAGAAGTTTGTTTTCCGGATCTGCTTCCAGCAACTGTTCGTCGCAGAAGCTGCTGAGCTGATAGGTGCGGCTGAGGACAATACTGCGAATCAATTGTTTGATCGACCAGCCTTCTGTACGGAAGCGGGTGGCCAGATGATCCAGGAGCGCGGGGTGCGTCGGTGGTTCGCCGTAGACGCCGAAATCGTCGGGCGTGCGGACCAGTGCCTGGCCAAAAAGATGCAGCCAGATGCGGTTGACCATCACCCGTGAAGTCTGCGGGTGCTCAGAGGAAGTCAGCCACTGGGCCAGTTGCAGACGGCCACTTTGTCTGGCTTCGATCTTGGGTGTCTGCAGGATGTTACAGGTCGACAGAAATCCACGAGGCACACTGGGACCCAGTTGTTTCGATTCCCCTTTGATATTAATTTTGCAGTCGACCGGCTTTTTCTTTTCGCGGACCCCCATCGCCAGCGGCGTACCCGGAGGATAAACGTTTTTCGGTTTCTTTTTTCTGGACAGAGTATGTTTATCAACCCTCGGCTGCGCGCCGCTGTCCGGCGGCGGAACGTAGTGATGCTTCGATTTCAGAACATACAGAGGGGTTTCCGGCGCTGTCAAAGGCTGATTGGCAGCGAAGCCCCACATGGTTTCGGTACTCAGAAAAATTCCGGCCAGTGCATAATAATCTGCAGTCGGAATCGGATCGTGTTTATGATCGTGGCAACGGGCACAGGCCACGCTGAGCCCCATGACGGCGGTGCTGACGACATTGATCTGATCATCAACCACGTCCATGTCGAAGTTGACGTTCATCGCTTTCGCCGGTTTCGAACCAATGGCCAGAAATCCGGTCGCGATCAGCGTGCGGTCCCGTTCTTCGGGGGAAGCCGCGGGTAATAAATCGCCGGCGATCTGCTCGGTGAGAAAACGATCATAGGGAACATCATTGTTGAATGCCTGGATGACATAATCGCGATAGCGCCAGGCCTGGGGAAATGTCGGATTGCGTCCCAGTCCATCATTGCCGTTGGATTCACCGTAACGGGCGACGTCCAGCCAGTGCCGGCCCCAGCGTTCACCAAAATGAGGCGATGCCAGTAACTCATCCACCAGAGCAGCGACCGCTGTCTGCTGTCGTCGCTGATAATCGACCAGAAACGAATCCACCTGTTCTGCCGAAGGGGGGAGACCAATCAGATCGAAATACAAACGGCGTACCAGTCTTACCGGAGATGCGTCGTGCGTCGGTGTTAACTCAGCCGCTTCCATACGCGCGAGTGTGAACTGATCGAGGCGATCAAAGCACCAGCCCTCATTTTGGACAACGGGGATCTCAGGGTTGGAGACCGACTGAAACGACCAGAGCTCCGGGTTCGCTGCCACGGTTTCCTCGGTCGGCTTCATTGCAATCAGAGGTATATCAACACGCGGGTCGGGCACACCCATTTTCACCCACGTCACAAAATCGCTGATGACCGACTCAGGCAGTGGTTCATCGGGAGGCATTTCCAGACCGTCGTAACGCAAGGCTTGTATCAGCAGGCTTTCATTCGGTCGCCCTTCCACAAACGTGGGCCCCGATTCGCCTCCTTCGCGCATGCCATCACGCGTATCCATTCGCAGCTTGCCCCCCAGTTCCTCTGCCTCCGAAGAATGGCAGGAGTAGCATTTTTTGACAAGCACGGGGCGGATCTTGTTCTCAAAGAACACCCGCTGCCGGGGGTCCATCTTAGTATGGTCCGACTTAGCAGCCGTTTTTTTCGCGCTCCAGACCGGTTCCACTACGTAGAACGAGATCGCAAGAAACCAGCAGACGACAGAGATCAGAGTAATACGTTTACGCATAGCCGACAAATTCTATTGCAGGAAGGAGAATTCGTACGCGTCAAGGTAAGATTTAGTGAACAAGTATAGATCGTACTTGGTTGATGCGTTTAAGTCAACAATCTTAAAAATCTTTCGGCAGTTTGAATGCAGGCCACCAGCTTTTTCGCATGCGAAGTCTGTATAGTACTAACCGCTCCAGTTTGCCTGATTGATGTGACATGCGGTTCTGTTACCATTGTCTCTTGATTCTATACTGATAAGAATTTCGACAGAGAGTGGGCAACGTGTTATCCGAATATGATGTGATTATTGTTGGCGGGGGCGGTAGTGGACTGGCGGCTGCTGTGCGGGCGCTGGAGAACGGCGCCAGTGTACTGGTTCTGGAAAAGCAGCCTCAACTGGGGGGCACGACAGGCATGGCCATCGGTTCCTTTACAGCGAATGGAACCAGCCTGCAGCGCGCAGCCGGGATCAATGACAGTGCCGACGCACATGCAGCAGACGCCGGAAAATTCGCGGCTCCGGAGATTGAATCACAGAGCAACAATGAACTCCGCCGTTATTTTCTGGGACAGACTGCAGAGACGCTGGAATGGTTGCGCGGCATGGGACTTTACTTTCACGGTCCCAATCCGGAACCGCCGAACCGCGTGCCGCGCATGCACAATATTGTGCCGAACGCGAAAGCATATATCGCCGCGTTTCAGTCTCAGATTCTGAAACGAAACGGAACGATCGTCTGTGATGCGCCTGTGGTAGAACTGCTGTCTGAAGAGCAACGCGTCACAGGCGTAGTTACATTGATTCAGGGCGAACGAAAAACGATCACAGCGAAACGGGGTGTTGTTCTGGCGGCGGGGGATTACGCGAACGCGCCGGAAATCATCGGGCGTTTTAAAGGGGATCAATTCAAGTCGATTGAAGGCGTGAATCTGAAAGCGTGTGGCGACGGACATCTGCTGGCAGAAAAGATCGGCGCGCAGCTCTTGAATATGGATATCACCTATGGCCCGGAGCTGCGATTTGTGCCCCCTCCCGGTGATCCCTTTGAACAACTTCTGCCAACCAGTGGATGGCTGGCACAGGTGATGGGGCGGCTGGTCCCTTTGCTGCCTCAAGCGTTGATCAACTCGCGGATTAAACGTTTACTCTTAACCTGGCAGCATCCCGAAAACTCACTGTTTGACGACGGGGCAATTTTGATCAACGCGGAAGGCCGCCGCTTCTGTAACGAAAAAAATTCCCCCGAACGCGAAATTGCGATCTCAGAACAACCGGGAAAAGCAGCCTTCATTCTGCTGGATGAACGCATCGCGGCCCGCTACAGCGCGTGGCCGCATTTCATCTCAACCGCGCCGAAGATTGCTTACGCTTACGTAAATGACTATCTCAAATTGCGCCCCGACGTGAGTGTGGAATCTGCTTCACTTGATGAAATCGCACACCATCGCAATCTGAATGCGGCTCACTTGCGCGAAGCGGTGGAACAATTCAACGCGTATGCATCAGGTCAGCACGCGGATCCCTTTGGGCGCACGGCAGATGACAATGCACTGACTGGCAATCGCTGGGTCTTACTGGGACCAGCCAAAGCGTATTTCACGACGACCGAAGGGGGCGTCGCGATTAATGATCGACTGCAGGCTCTCGACGAAAGCGGAACGCCGATTCCCGGTTTATACGCGATCGGCTGTAACGGAATGGGCGGGCAGGTACTCTGGGGTCACGGTCTGCACATCGCCTGGGCCATCACCAGCGGCCGACTGGTGGGGGAACTTTTGGGAAAGGCGTCAGTCCCCGCTGCGCCTTGATTCACACATTTCGAAATCAGATTCCAACTGCTTCCTCATCGCTTTTACTTCGAAAGCAATCACTCGCTGTCTTCCCCCCTCCTGATGAATCGGGAAAATGTGGTCCTGTAACGAATCCGCCAGAAAACATTTGACATTTTCGCAAACATATCAGTAAACTTTTAAATATTCACATGTGTATTAATAGACAAGTGTGGCGATTTGTGCGGTCTGTTTTCTAGTATCAAGTCGGATTCTGCACCAAATCTGAATGAGAATCCAAATCTGTTTTAACTCGATTCAACTCTTGTTTTAGCCAAATACTCCCCTTTAGGCATCGGAAAATCTGTGTCTCTTGGGGAACGGAGATTTCTTATCGATATCGACTCATCTCATTTTTTCAAAGGAAAAGCAACATGAATCTGAAACGTTCACAGAAACATGGTTTTACGTTGATTGAATTACTGGTCGTGATTGCCATTATTGCGATTCTGATCGCCCTGCTGTTGCCCGCAGTGCAGCAGGCGCGCGAAGCAGCCCGGCGGAGTTCCTGTAAGAATAATCTGAAACAACTCGGTCTGGCGTTTCATAATTATCATGAAACGTTCCAGCAGTTTCCTCTGCAGCAAACCTGTTGTTATACCGGTGACACAGGCACGCCCGCTCCACAGACGTGGCGTATCCGGCATAGCTGGACCGTGCGGATTCTGCCTTATATCGATCAGTCGACCATTTACAATCAAATCGACTTCAACACGGACGGAATGCATGGCACCAACCTTACGCTGAAGAGGAAACGGCTCAAGGTCGTTGAGTGTCCCTCGGACCCCCAGATTCAGGATACCGATTCAGGGGCAGACGATGCCGGTGGTGAACTGCGCGGACAGACGGATTATGCCATCTCAGCCGGAGGACACCCCAACGGCACTGCGACCACACCAGGTCTTGCTTCAACTGTCACTTATGGTCAATTCAGTTCTATCAATCCTCCCAAAGTGCGGGACGTGCGAGGCATGTTCAGTCGGAGTGGTTACTCTGCGAAAATCAGCCATGTGACAGACGGGACGACGAATACCATCATGATCGGCGAAGTGCTGGGCCCTCAATGTCTCTGGCAGGACTGGGGTTATCAGAGCTGGGGAACAATGGCGCATCCGATCAATTACCGGAATGAGGAATTAATCGCTGGTACCCTCAGTCGCGGCGATGCAGATGCCTGCATCGGTTTTCGGAGCCGTCATACAGGAGGCGCATTTTTCACAATGGCGGACGGCAGCGTGCATTTTCTGAGCGAAAATATCGATGGTAACCTCTACCGAAATCTGGGCGATAAAGCCGACGGCAATGCCATCGGTGACTTTGGCGGTTAACGCTGCTTTCTTTCGGTCGCATGTGACTTCAATCGGCGTCTTACTTTGTGGAAAGCGCATGAAGTAAGACGTGGTTGAATCGCAAGTCAACAAAACAATACAGATTCAGATCACACCTTGAAAGGCGTTTCATGTCAGGATATCGCACAGATTTTATTTGCTTATCACTTTTTCTAAGTTTGATGATGACCGGTTGTGGTGGCGGCGTTAATGATGCGCCGGAAGTTGCCCTGGTGACGGGAACCGTGATCTGGAATGGAAAACCTCTGGAAGAGGGGACGATTGCTTTTCATCCTGTCTCAGGCCGTTCTGCTTCAGGAATCATCAAAGCGGGAAAGATTGTGGAAGTGACAACCACAGTCAAAGGTGATGGTGCTCCCGTGGGGGAAAATAAAGTCACGATTTATGCAACCAGACCTGATGAGAAAGACGCATCGGGAATGGGCACTATTTCGTTGATTCCCCAACGGTACAACGACGTCAACAAATCCGGCTTGAAGGCGACGGTGAAAGGGAATGCAGAAAATAAAGTGAACTTTGATCTGGTAAAATAAGGAGTCGCTCCCACATTGGAAAATTCCGGGGGGACGCCGGATTGGGAGTCACGAATCGGGGTTATTGGATCCAGGAATGACTTTGGTTAAATCGCGTCCGAGAATCGAAGGGCACCAGTGTTGTTCGATGTGTTCGATGATCATTTCGGTTCCGCGTGTGTGGCTGACATACGGTCGATCGCGTGGATCGTACAACGCATCAGTCAAATCGCGACACAGTACCACATTCATTCCCAGGTATTTCAACTGGCGAATCCCAAACGGGCGGCCTAACACGCACATGTTGGTGTGTACGCCCATCAGCACAATGTTCTTGCGCTGTTCCTGCTGCAGGAAATTATAGATCTCCTGACCATTCGCGCTGATCACATCAAAGCCGATGATTTTAATCGCCGGGTGCTGATGGCGGTCTGTATTTTTTTTGTAGTTCGCATCAGGGTCATCGCAGCCCCGAATACTGGACTCAGCAGAGCGTTGCACCGTATCATCGACGGGCAGCGGCGGTTCCTTCTCCGGGTTCAGATAACACCAGCCTTGAATTGGGACGGGGGGCTTGGACAGTCTGGCAGCTTTGATACGCGCACGATAAGGCGTCTCTTCATACAACTGGATCCCGCCGCTGGGGGCGTGGATGATGGCAACGCCGTGATCGCGGGCCTGTGAGATGACCTGATTCATCTTCGGTGCCATCCGGTCCACCCGCTGTGCCGCCAGTTGACAGGGATGATCGGCCCACATGTCGCAGATGATGATCGCGGTTTCCGATGCGTTCCATTCCGCTTTTTCTGTGGCGGGTGTCGCAGGTTTGCCAGCCGCCCGTTTTCGCAGATTGACAGACAGTTTTCCGGGAACGGCAGGAATCCCTCTGGAGGTCTCCCGGGAATCATCTGCCAGAAGAGAAGTGAAAGACGGGAAAAGCGTTCCAGCTACACATCCCTGGAAAACCGAGTTCAAAAACAGTCGTCTATGCGGGAGGTGATCCGTCTGCATGATGGCTCCTGTGGAGTTTGAAATAAGGAAAAACGCAATTTCTATTGTGAAGCCGGACAGGCATCAATTCAATCCGGATTTAACAGAAAATCAGCAAGTTACTCGATTCCCCGTTTGAGGTGGGCTTTTCATTGCTCGAAAGGCAACTCATAATAGAGACTGTCAGCAATCCCATCACCGACATTTTCACGGTACAATTCAGGACCCGCTTTTGATGCGAACTTTTTCTTGTCTGCTGCTTCTTATTTCAGTCGTGTTCTGTTGCCCATGGGCTGCGATTTCTGTTGCGGAAGAAAAACGCGACGAAAGCCGGCTCGTCAAACTTGATTTGAAAGAGGGAGACCGGGTTGTTCTCATTGGCAATACGTTTGCCGATCAACTGCGTCTCTATAACTATCTGGAAACGCTGCTGACTTCACAGGCACCTGTGAAACACGTCACCTTTCGCAATCTGGCCTGGTCGGGCGATACTTTGAATCTCAGGCCGCGACCGCTCAATTTTGGCTCGCTCGATGATCATCTTCGGCAGCAGAAAGCCGACGTCATCATCGCCTGTTTCGGTATGAACGAATCATTTGCCGGACCGGCAGGCTTAAAGGAGTATGCGGAAAGCTGGGAGAAGTTTCTCAAACATCTGCTGGCTCAACAGTACAACGGCGTTTCCGCACCACGAATTGTGATGATTTCACCGATTGCCCATGAAAACGTCGGACCGCCGTTCCCCGATCCTGCGGAACATAACCAAAGTCTGTCGGAATATACCCGGTCGATGCAGTCAGTCGCAGAAAAGCATCAGATTCCGTTTGTTGATCTTTTCTCCAGAACCAGAAAGCTGATGGAAGAAAATCCTTCACAGAAGCTGACCCGGAATGGCATCCATCTGAACGAGTACGGCTACTGGGCCCTCGGTCAATTCATCGCAGGAGAATTGCTGGGAAAAAAAATTGAGAGCCCGCACGTCGTAGTGGATATGAAAAATCAAACAATTCAGGCGACCAACGCTGATATTACTCAACAGTCATTCCAGCCGGAAAAGATTCAGTTTACGGTGAAAGAAAAGATCCTGCCGATTCCTGCGCCGCCGGAATCAACGATCGCGCACAGTGATTTGCTGGCAGCCCAGCCTCGGCTTATCGTCACGAATTTACCGGCCGGCAAGTATCGTCTGGTGGTGAATGAGACTCTGATCGCGGAAGCCAGCCATGCCGACTGGAGCAGGGGGCTGCGGTTGCAGAGTCTGCCTTCGCAGGCACAGGTGAATGATTTGCGAGCCACCATTGATCGTAAAAATGAATTGTTTTTTTACGTGTATCGTGCGCATAACGCGGAATACATATTTGGCCGTCGCACCAAACCGTTTGGTGCGGTCTCTTTTCCTCCTGAAATGGCAGCCTTCGGCAAACTGATTCAGGATCGAGAGACCACCATCGAAACACAATCGCAGCCCGCTGAAGAAACACAATGGGAACTGTTCCGGCTGGAGTAATTACCAGTCGCTTTGCACTTGTTTTTTACTACGAAAATCGATTAACCACCCCTGATTCATAAGAGTTTATTATGCGCAAGTCTTCCAAGTTCATTCCATACGGTCTGGCAATGATCGCTGCCTGTATCCTGTTTCAGGGAACGAACAGCAGTTTTGCCTCAGAGACTGAACAGCGGCTGCCACATGTGGTGTTTGTCGTAGGCACAACACATGATTCTGCTCAGAAAACGATTCCGGTTTTTGCAAGACGGCTGGAAAAATACGGTTTCAAAACCACAGTCATCCTTCCGGAAGGCGATCCGGAACGAAATCAGAATCAGTTGGGGCCGCGCGGCCTGGAAGTGCTCAAACAGGCGGATCTGGCTGTGTTTTACCTGCGGTTCCTGCAACTGCCTCCGGGGCAGTTCGCACACATTCGGGATTATATTGAATCCGGCAAACCGGTCATCGGACTGCGCACCAGCATGCACGCGTTTGATTATGAGAAAGGCCACCCGTTAGCGGAATGGAATCGCGATTTTGGCAAGCGGGTTCTGGGTTCAGAATACTTTTTACACCTCGCCAGCGAGACCGTCGTTGAGCATATTCTTTCTAATCGAAATCATGAAATCCTGAACGGTGTGGCTGAAAAGTTCATCGATCCGGGTGTATTATACAAAGCGAAACTGCCCGCTGACGCGACGCCGCTCTTAATGGGGACTGGTAAACCGAAACGCACCGGGATCATCAAAAATCGGTTTGGGACTCATGAACTCACGGCCGAAATGAGCTGGCCCGTCGCCTGGACCTGGAAAAACGAATGGGGCAGTCGCGTTTTTACAACCACTTTGGGACAGGAAAAGTCGTTTGATCTCGACGCCGTGAACCGGTTGCTGATCAACGGCGTCCACTGGTGTCTGGAGAAACCAGTGGGCACAACGCCGGAGCGGATGGCAGTCGCCAATTCGGCCCCTAACCTGAAACGCCCGTTTGAACTCACACAGGATCATTCACCGGAAGTCGAGCGGAAAACGTTTCAGATGCTGCCCGGTCATGAAGTCAACCTGTTCGCCGCCGAGCCAATGCTCGTGAATCCGATTCACATGACCTGGGACCCGCAAGGCCGACTGTGGGTGATTTGTTCGACCTCGTATCCTCAGGTCTCGCCGGGAGAAAAACCGAACGATCAGATTATTATTCTGGAAGACACCGACAACGATGGTCGCGCCGATAAGTCTACCGTTTTTGCGGACGGCCTGTATGTTCCGACTGGGCTGGAACTGGGAGATGGCGGCGTATATGTTGCGAACGCTCCCGATTTACTGTTTTTGAAAGATACCGACGGCGATGGCAAAGCCGACCATCGGGAAGTGGTGCTGACCGGCTTTGCGACGGAAGACAACCACCATTCAATCAGTGCCTGGCGCTGGGGGCCGGGGGGCTGGCTCTACTTTCAGGAAGGGACGTTCATGCATTCGCAGGTGGAAACGCCTTACGGAACCGTGCGGCTCGAAAATGGGGGCGTGTTTCAGTTTCATCCCCGCAGCCGGAAGTTGAATGTGTTTGCCGACTATCGCGCGTCCAACCCCTGGGGGCACATGTTCGACGAATGGGGGGAGTCGTTTGTGATCGATAACCCGCGGCTCTATTTCACCGCCCCCATAACGGCCAACAGTCGTGCCAAGCTCGGCTATGATGCCAGTGGTGAGGGAACAAAACAGTGTGGCGGCGAATTCGTTGCCAGCCGTCATTTCCCTGCGGAAGTGCAAGGAGAAATCTGGACCAATCAATACAAGTCACACGTGATCGCCCGATATGAAGTTTCCGATGATGGGGCCGGATATAGTATCAAAGGCCTCGATCCGCTGATTCAGTCCAGCAGTTCGTACTTTCGTCCCGTGGATTTGAAAATGGGCCCCGATGGCGCCGCCTATATTCTGGACTGGTACAATCCGCTGATCGGTCACATGCAGCACAGTTTTCGCGATGAACGCCGCGATACGACACACGGTCGCGTCTGGAGAGTGACTTATAAAGATCGCCCGCTCGTCGAACAACCCAAATTAACAGAAGTGCCATTGCTGGACATGCTGGCTCACTTGAAAGACCCGGAAAGTTTTACCCGACAGCAGGTGAAACGGGTACTGTATGATGCTGATCAACGGCAGGCAAAACAGGCGCTCGATGACTGGCTGCTCACACTGGCGCCGCAGGAACCGCATTATGATCATCATCGACTGGAAGCACTCTGGTGTTATCAGACAATCGGCGTGATCAACGAAACATTATTACGTGAGGTGCTCAATTCAAAAGAAGCCCGCGCGCGAGCCGCCGGCTTGCGTGTGCTGCGCTACTGGTATCCGCAGATCAAAAATCCGCTGGAGTTGCTGGAGACAGCCATACATGACCCACATCCGCGCGTACGACTCGAAGCGGTTCTGACTGCCGGTTATATTCCCGATCCCCGTTCGGTGACCATTGCCGTCAAAGCCATCGATGCGCCGCTGGACCGTTATCTGGAACACGCGTTGAAGTTAACCATCGACGGCTTACAGACACATTGGGTCAAACCGCTTCAGCAGGGCAAAGTCGCATTTGAAAAAACGGATCACAATAATTACGCACTGGCAAATCTGCTTTCGAATGAATCGATCGACGTGATCATCGATCTGCTAAACGCGGGCAGTATCGATGCTGAATTACTGAAAGGCCCCGCGCAGATCGTTGCCGAAAAAGCGAACGCCAATCAACTGGAGCCGCTCGTATTGACTCTGGTGGAAGTCACGCGCGAATACAAAACGCAGGGGGGCAAAGGGATTTCGCCGGCAGCGCTCAGTATTCTGCTGGATGCTCTGGATCGTGCTGCCCGCGAGCGCGGCGTGGTTCCCAAAGGAAACATTGGTTCGATGCTCAGCCGGTCCGCTGTCGTGCCGGGACTACCCGTCCAAAAATCGGTGGCCCGTCTGATCGGTTCCTGGAAATTAACTCGTGAAGGCCGACGGCTGCAGCAGTTTCTCAATTCAGCCGAGACCGACCCGGAAGTCAAACAGCTTGCGGCAGAATCGCTGGGTCTGCTCGGTGATGCGGCTTCACTCAAATTTCTCAACGCACTGGCGAATTCTCAAAAGCCGATCGATCAACGCCTGCTGGGCGTTTATGGTCTCGCCGCTCACGATTTAAAACAGGCCGCAGCATTAACGCCCGGCATCTTGAACCAAGACCCCGCTGGCGCAAATCCCGCCTGGTTCTTAACCGCATTTACCAGACGTAAAGGGGGGGCGGATATTCTGTCCGACCACTTGAAAGCAGCGACGATACATCCGCGGGTGGCAGAACAGTTCAGGCAGTATCTGATTGAAACGGGCGAAACAAATCAGACGCTCATCGCCGCCTTTGGCGGAACGGTAATGCAGGATTCCCTCGAAACCCAACTGTTGAAAGAAAATGTGCTGGAGCTGGCAACCGCAGCCCTGGAACTGGGGAATGCAGAGCGTGGCGAGCAGATCTTTCGTAGAACCGAACTGGCCTGTATGAAGTGTCACAGCATTGCGAACGCCGGTCCTCTGCTCGGCCCCGATCTGGCCGCCATCGGTTCCAGTTCGCCCCCCGATTACATTGTCGATTCCTTTCTGCGACCCTCCAAAGTCATCAAGGAATTCTATGACAGTATCATGGTGGTGACCGATGAAGGGCGTGTGATCAATGGGATTCTGGTGGTCCAGGATGATACGAAAGTGGTGCTCAAAGACGCGGCCCAGCAGGGGAAACAGGTGACGATCCTGGCGGACCAGATCGAATTTACAAAAAAACTGCCATCACTGATGCCTCAGGGACTCGCCGGTAAATTGAAAGACCGACAGGAATTTCTGGATCTGGTGAAATTCGTTACAGAACTCGGTCGCCCCGGTCCGTATGCGACGAGTGTGGCACAGGTCGTCAGACGCTGGCGGATTCGCGGAGCCGATTCCCCGTTGACATCCGATGATCTTGCACAATTCAAGTCGTTCGAAAATTCTGCAGCAGCAGCCTACAGCAGAGTAAACGGGACGCTGCCTGCCAGCGATTTGAATTTGCAGAAACCGTTGACGCAGGCGATTGCTTTTGTGGACGTCACACAGGCTGGACATGTGCAGTTGAAGCTCAACTCGGTGAATGGATTAAAAGTCTGGCAGAATCAGACGCCGATTCCGGTGCAGGAATCGACGCTGTTGTTACTGCCCGCCGGTCGCACTCAGTTGACGTTCGAAATCGATCGAGCAGTTCGCGGCGATCTCGATCTGCGAGTGGAATTACAGAAAGCGAATACGCAACCAGAGGGCCGCTTCAAAGTCGTCGGCGGTCCCTGATGGTTGCGAATGAGACTTTATTTTCCGGTCGTTCTGCTCAACCAGTCAGCACATAAGTTCGGCCAGCCGGATATCGGGTTGTCGGAAGGTCTGAGGCCGTAACCGTGTCCCCCTTTCGCGTAGAGATGCAGCTCTGCGTCGACTTCGGCGTCTTTCAAATCACGCGTATAGTTAAATGCGCTGTCAACCAGACGACGATCATCCAGCGTCTGTACGATGAACGCGGGGGGCGTTTTGGCATCGATTTTGATTTCTGGAGCCGACTTGCGTTTGTCATCTTTTTCGTAGATATAAGCGGGGTAGATCAGCACGGTGAAATCAGGACGGCAACTCAGTTTGTCGGCGTCGTCGATGGCTGTGTAATTTCGTTTCTGATAGTTGGTCGAGAGGTTTGCGGCCAGGTGACCGCCGGCGGAGAATCCGAGTACCCCGATCTGTGCGGGATTGATGCCCCAGTCTTTGGCTTTACTGCGGACAATACCCAGAGCACGTTGCGCGTCTTTCAGGGCTTCCTCGCGCTGATTGCCGGGCACCGTGTATTTGACGATCACGGCGTGAATGCCAATTGAATTTAACCATTCGGCAATTTCGGTGCCTTCCAGGTCATAGGCCAGCACGTTATAGCCGCCGCCCGGAAAAATCACGACCGCCGGAGCATTCGGTTCCGCGTTTTTGGCTTTATAGAATTCAATGGCGGGCCGTTTGACTTTGGTGATGCGGATAATGTTGCTGTATGCGACTTCATCATCACTTTTGTCCAACAGGGGGCGATCAGGCCAGACGGCGATGCGCTCGTCCGGTTCCGGTGTTTTGATCGGCGCTGCGGCCAGCGAGAGCAATAAAAAAACGGCGAGGAAAATATGTTTCATTGTTGTGGTCTCCAGAAAGGTTTCGTATGTGATTTCCCGCTGCGGAATGATCATGTTCAGGAATTCATGATAGCGGTCTTTTCGGGTCAGTTGTAGTCCGAAGTGGTTGTCTTCACCCGCTTCAGGGACTGATATTGGGGAAAACCGTTGATCACTGCGTTTCGACAGGGTAGGATCAGGGGAATGACTCTCACCGCGATGGGACCCGGCTCTGATCGCAAAACAATCCCTCTGCAACAGGAAAGTCAATCCACATGCATCGATTCTCACTTTGCCTTCTGTTTGTTTTCAGTCTCACTCATTACACAGAAGCAGCGGAACCCGCTAAGCCAGAACCTGTGGAGTGGAAAGCGGGCGTCGCCTCTGCAAAGATCACGCCTGCGAAACCACAGCGGATGGCCGGCTACGCAGGCCGCAAGGAACCGGCGGAAGGGACCGAGCAGGATCTGTACGGCAAAGCATTGGCGATTGAAGACAAGGCAGGAAATCGGGTCGTGTTTCTGACGCTCGATTTGATCGGCGTGATTGATCAATTGCGGGCCGATGTAACAAAACAGGTTCAGGAAAAATACAATCTGCCGCCGCAGGCGCTGTTGATGAATGCCTCGCACACGCATTGCGGGCCCGCTTATGGTCGCGATGATGCGAAAGAATATTATGACATTCTGGTGCCAACGCTGGTGAAGACGATTGGCGAGGCCATTGAAGGGATGCAACCCGCGAAACTGAGCTGGTCGGCGGCCCGCTGCTCGGTCGCCATGAACCGCCGTACGCCAACCGCCACCGGGTATCGTAATCATCCCAATCCCAACGGACTGGTCGATCATCAGGTGCCCGTGCTCCGCGTGGATGATCCGCAAGGGGAACTGAAAGCGGTCATGTTCGGTTATGCCTGCCACAATACGACGATGGGCTTTCGCAAGTGGCTGGGTGACTATGCCGGGTTTGCGCAGGAGTATTTTGAAAAAGACCATCCCGGTGTGACGGCACTGTTCATGATGGGTTGCGGCGGCGATCAGAATCCGTACCCGCGCAGCGAACTGCATTATGCGCACAAACACGGCCGCTCGCTGGCGACGGCGATTGAAGCCGCTCTGGAAGTCAATCAGCGCACTCCTTTGCATCAACATGTTTTACACGGACCGCTTAAGACAGCTTATGGAACGGTCGAACTCGAATATCTTCCGAAAAAAAAACGCGAGCCCTGGGATTATCCAGTGCAGGTGATTCAATTCGGGAATGACCTGACGCTGGTGGCGCTCGGTACGGAAGTTGTCGTCGATTACTCACTTCGCATCAAGCAGGAGCTCTTCGAGCAGGAAGGTCCTGCGATCTGGGTTGCCGGTTATTCGAATACTTATTCCGGATACATTCCCAGCAAACGGGTTTTACTTGAAGGAGGCTACGAAGCGAGTCGTCCGTATAAGCCTGATGTGGAAGAACGGATTATTGGGAAAGTTCTGGAATTGAACGCAGGATTGCAAAACGCGGGAGCCAAATAAGGGGGGCATGACTTTGAACAAGACCACCAGTTCATGAAGTTCGCATTAAAAATCAACGAATCAGGCCTTTTTGAATTTATCTTTTGTTGCCTGTGGTCTACCTCTACCTTAAAATCGATAAAGCTGCCATGTATGCATCCGCCGACATACCATTCTCGCAGTACAAACCCACATACATACCAGAATGATCCTTCCCGCCGATCTTAATTCAGAACAGGTAGAGAAACAATGTTCGATTACAAGCAACTGCAAGCGGCTATTAAATCGGAAAACGGCGTCAGCCGGCGGTTATTTCTTTCGTACGGGGCGGCGTTATCGTCTCTGCCGTTTCTGACACCGGCTGTATGGGCCGATCGTGCGCCTGTCTTTAAGAATGATCCGTTTACGCTGGGCGTGGCGTCCGGTGATCCTGATTCGAGCAGTGTGATTTTGTGGACGCGACTGGCACCGGAGCCGCTGGAGCCCAATGGCGGCATGGGGCCTCAGGCGGTGGAAGTACGCTGGGAAGTCGCCGACGACGAAGGATTTCAGAAACCGGTCGCTTCCGGAACGGCGCAGGCAACACCACAACTAGGCCATACAGTCCATGTGGAAGTACCCGGTTTGCAGCCCGACCGCTGGTACTGGTATCGCTTTCACGCCGGAGATGCTGTCAGCCCCGTGGGGCGTACGCGAACCATGCCCGTGGAATCAGCAATGCCGGAACAACTCAAGTTTGCGTTTGCGTCCTGTCAGAACTTTGAGCAGGGTTTATTCACGGCTTATGAGCAGATGGCACGCGACGATGTTGATCTTGTATTCCATCTGGGCGATTACATTTACGAATATGCGTCGGGTCGTAATGGAAAAGTCCGCACGCATCTGGGACCCGAGATTGAAACGCTGGGCGATTATCGCGTCCGTTATGCTCAGTACCGGTCCGATCCGTTGCTGCATCAGATGCATGCGAAATGTCCGTGGTTTCTGACATGGGATGATCACGAATTTGATAACAACTGTGCGGGAGACATTTCCGAGGAATCGCAGGTCGATCCGGTTGAGTATCTGTTGCGTCGTGCGAATGCCTATCAGGTGTATTATGAGATGATGCCGCTCCGATCGCGATCTCTGCCGCGCGGGCCGCACATGCAGATCTATCGACAGGCTGCGTTTGGTCGACTGGCCGATTTTTTCGTGCTCGATACGCGGCAGTACCGCACTGATCAGCCGAACGGGGATAAGAAGTCACCGATAAACGACGCCGCGCTGGCGAGAAGCAACTCGCTGTTAGGCAGTCGCCAGCGCAACTGGCTGCAGTCGAAGATGATTTCTTCCGACAGCACATGGAATATTCTGGCACAACAGGTCATGATGGGCATGGTCGGATTTCCTCAGAAAGAAGGCCCGCTCGCGTATTCAATGGATCAATGGCCCGGCTGTGCGTATGAACGCATGGGCCTGATAAAGTTCCTGGCGGATCGCCGGGTTCCCAATCCGGTAGTGTTGACGGGAGACATTCATTCCAACTGGGTGAATGACCTGCGTGTGGATGACCGGAAGACAGAGACTCCTGTCATCGCAACTGAGTTTGTAGGGACATCGATCAGCAGTGGCGGGAATGGCGTCCAGAATCGTAAGGGACATGCCGAACTGTTGTCGAACAATCCCTGTGTGCAATTCCAGAATTCCGAGCGTGGTTATGTGCGCTGTACTTTGACTCCCGGGAAATGGACGAGCGAGTATATGGTGGTAAACGATGTGACGAAACCGGGCGGACATGTTACCCCTCGTGCGGCGTTTGTCGTTGAAGCAGGTACTGCCGGGGCGCATCCCGCGTAGGAACGAGATCACAGAAATTAATTTCAGCGGGATACTTACACCGTTCGCCGCGACAGATCGCGCTGGCGCCTCGCACGTCGTAGAGACAGCGCCGGCGCTACTCTTTTCTCATTGTCTGGTTCACAGACAATTCACGCCGTCGAACTGGTAAGAGCCATTCACTCTTTGCGGAACGCGTTGAGGGAACCCGAGCCGCTGAATATGGCATCAACGCCCCATGATAACATATCAATGAGGTTTATGACAGTGGTGTTTCAGCGTTCGAGACCGATCTGACGTTTTACTGAAAAAACTTTAACAAATCGGTTCGGCATGCGCTTTGCGTTTGTACTATAGTAGCTGGCGAACGGATACGATAAATCAGGATGAGACAAATTAACAACACATTGAATACTTCTCACACTATAAACAGGCATGGCAGTGGTCGCACAGCAAGCATGCTGGTCGCTCACCGTCCCGGCAGCTCCAGGTTCAGACTGGATTTTTTCATGCTAATTCTCAGCTTTCCTGCAAACAACTCACCAGTGAGGAAACAGGTCTCGTTTTCACTGCAGAACGGGCAACCTCAAGACAGTCGTCTATTCAAGACGGTTGTGAAGTCTTTCACTCTATAGAATTAAATACAGGACAAAAAAATGGCGCGAAAGATATCGAAACAGTCGCCGGGAACAAAGCCGGGGGCAGCAACCAGAAACAAACCCTCCAGTCTTGCGACTGCGAAACCAGATAACTTGAAGATTACATTGATCAGTCTGCACGGATTGATTCGTGCTCACGATTCCGAGCTGGGGCGCGATGCAGACACGGGAGGTCAGGTCAAATATGTTCTGGAACTGGCGCGTGAGCTGGCAGCACACACTCAGGTTCGCGAAGTGGAATTGTTAACCAGACAAATCATTGATCCCAAAGTCGATGACGATTATGCGCAAGTGGAAGAACAAATCTCGGAAAACGCCAAGATCGTCAGAATTCCTTTCGGACCAAAGCGTTATCTGAGAAAAGAATCACTGTGGCCTTACATCGAGTTATTCATTGACCAGACACTGCAGCATTTCAAGCGAACCGGCTTGCCCGATATCATTCACGGCCATTATGCCGATGCCGGTGTTGCGGGTGCTCAGCTGGCACGACTGCTTCACATTCCCTTTGTATTCACCGGTCACTCTCTGGGACGTGTGAAACGCCAGCGTCTCTCACTGGGGAAGACCGACACCACAGCGCTGGAGAATAAATACAAATTTGCGGTACGCATTGAGGCCGAAGAGCTTGCTCTGGAAACCGCATCGATGGTCGTGACGAGTACGAGCCAGGAAGTGCAGCAGCAATACGAACTGTACGATCATTACGAACCATCCCGGATGGAGGTCATTCCGCCCGGAGTCGATTTGACTTATTTTTCGCCGATCGACGCTAATTGGAAAAAGCCGAAAATTGCCGACGAGCTTGCCTGTTTTTTGAATGAGCCGGATAAGCCGATGATTCTGACGGTGGCGCGACCCGATGAACGGAAGAATCTGGAAATGCTGGTTCGGGTTTATGGCGAAAGCGAACAACTGCAGGAGCTGGCCAATCTTGTCCTGATTCTGGGCACGCGTGATGATCTTCGCGAATTACCAAAAGCGCAGCGGGCGATCATCGAGAACGTGATGTATCTGATTGACCGTTACAATCTATATGGAAAAGTGGCCTATCCGAAGACACACAAGCCCGACGATGTGCCCGATTTATTTCGGCTGGCCACGTCAACGAAAGGTGTTTTCATCAACCCGGCACTGACCGAGCCGTTCGGCCTGACGCTGCTGGAAGCCGGCGCAACCGGGTTGCCTATCGTGGCCACAAACGATGGGGGGCCTCGCGATATTATTGCCAACTGTCGAAACGGCTTGCTCGTCGACCCGCTCGACCATGCAGCCATCGAGCACGCACTCCTGCGAGTATTAACCGAACCGGATCAGTGGGCTGAATGGTCTGCCAATGGAATTAAAGGCACGCGCGAGCATTATTCATGGAATCAACACGCGAATCGCTATCTGCGGGATCTGCATGATATCCTGGAACATTCCCCCGCACCGGTACTAAAGGATAAAATCACCTCACGTCGGCTACCGGAATTTGATCGATTGATCATAACCGATCTGGACAATACACTGACCGGAGATACTGAGGCGCTGCAAGAGTTTATTGAATTGCTGCGCGAGAACGAGCATATCGGTTTTGGGATCGCGACAGGGCGACGTCTGGACAGCGCTTTGGCGCTGATCAAGGAATTAGGGCTGCCTCAACCGGACTTGATCGACACCGATGCTGGTACACAGTTGCACTACGGCGAAAACCTCACTCCTGATCTCAGTTGGCGTAAGTCGATCGACTATGCCTGGAAACCTGAAGCAATTCATCAAGTTCTGGACAAACTTCCTGGTCTGTTTCTGCAAAAAGAAGAACATCAGTCGGAGTTCAAAATCAGTTATGAAATTGATATCAACTTGAGTCCCAATATTAATGAGATCAAAAAAGCACTCCGAGAGGCAGGTTTACGTGCTAAAGTGATTATGTCACTGGGAATGTATCTGGACATTCTTCCGGTGCGGGGTGGGAGCGATCTTTCGATCAGACACGTTCTCTGGAAGTGGGGTTTTGCTCCCGAACATGTTCTGGTTTCCGGCGATTCCGGTAACGACGCTGGAATGCTGCTGGGACGTACACTCGGCGTTGTTGTCGGCAATCATAGTGAAGAACTCGAGTGCCTGCGAAACCTGCCACGCGTTTATTTCGCGAAAGCCGAACATGCGGCTGGTATTCTCGAAGGAATTAAATACTACAACTTTTTGGACAAGATAACTATTCCCAACGATCGGATCGAATGAGCACGGCGCAGGATGAGATTGACTTCAAAGCGGATCTGACGCTGCAACGACTGCAGCCTCAACTGGAAGAGGTCTGGCGTACCAGCCAAATCGACGATGTCAGACGACACGAATTTGAATTACGACTGAGCGAACACTGGCGTCCTCTGTTTGGACTGCTGTTTCAGCTTTACCGCTCCCGGTACGACTTCTTCTATCACGTCGAGCAGGTGTTGCTGACAGCGGCCCGGGGCTGGGCTGATCGTCCCGATGATCTGTGCCAACTGGATCGGCATCGGATCAACGAGCCGAACTGGTTTCAGTCAGAGAAGATCAGCGGCGGTGCATTATACGTTGACCTGTTCGGGGAAAATTTAAGCAAACTCCGTGAGAACGTCGGTTACTTCAAAGACCTCGGTCTGACGTATCTGCATTTAATGCCCTTGTTTGCTGTCAGACCCGGAAACAACGATGGCGGATACGCCATCAGCACTTATCGCTCGGTGGATCCCCGACTGGGTACCATCGACGATTTACGTCTGCTGGCCCGCGATCTGCGCGAAGCCGGCATTTCGCTGGTGTTGGACTTTGTCTTTAATCACACGTCCGATGACCACGAATGGGCTAAACTTGCTCAGGCAGGCAATCGAGAGTACCAGGAATATTATTACATCTTCCCCGACCGGATCGAGCCGGAACAATACGAACGCACACTCCGCGAGATCTTTCCGACGGTACGCCGCGGGAATTTCACCTGGCATGATGGCATGGAGCAATGGGTGTGGACGTCATTCAACAGCTTTCAGTGGGACTTGAATTACTCAAACCCGGCTGTTTTTCGCGCCATGCTGGAAGAGATGTTTTTCATCGCGAATACGGGGATTGATATTCTGCGTCTGGATGCCGTGGCCTTTATCTGGAAAGAGAAGGGGACGAACTGTGAGAATTTACCCGAAGCGCATGTCCTGATTCAGGCGTTTAACCGTTTGGCACGCATCGCGACGCCGGGCCTGCTGTTTAAATCAGAAGCGATCGTGCACCCTGATGATGTTGTCAAATATATCAGCGAGCATGAGTGCCAGGTCTCTTACAACCCGACGTTGATGGCGCTGCTCTGGGAATCGCTGGCAACCCGCAAAGTATCACTCCTCACCCAGACACTCAAGCATCGCTACCGCCTGCCTAAAAATACTGCCTGGGTGAACTATCTCCGCTGCCACGATGATATCGGCTGGACCTTCGATGACGCAGACGCAAAGGTCATCGGGATCAACGCGTATGACCATCGAAGGTTCCTCAATGATTTCTATACCGGGCAGTTTCCCGATTCGTTTGCGCGTGGCGTTCCGTTTCAGGAAAACCAGGAGACCGGAGATATGCGTATCTCGGGAACGATGGCGTCCCTGGCGGGCCTGGAACAGGCCATTGAAGAAGACGACGAAGAGAAAAAAATACTGGCGATTAATCGCATGCTGCTGCTGCACGGCGTTTCGCTGAGTATCGGCGGCATACCGCTCCTGTATCTGGGCGAGGAGTGGGGCATGCTCAACGATTACGACTTTGTGAAGGACCCCGCCAAAGCCGGCGATTCACGCTGGATACATCGTCCTAAAATGAGATGGGAATTTCTGGAAGAACTGGACGACCATATCGGACCGGGAAACGGCTCCATCCGCAAACAGATTTTCCGCTCGACGCAAAAATTAATCGCCTTGCGAAAATCTTTGCCCGCGCTGGCTGGACAGGACATGGAATTAATCGCAACATCGAATGAGCATGTTCTCGGTTATGTGCGTCTGAATGAAGGTCATCGTTTAATTGTGTTGGCAAACTTTTCTCATGAACAGCAGGAAATCGAAGGCAACAAGCTCCGCACTGCAGGCCTCGGACGATTTTTTCAAAACGTGATTGATGACAAAACCTACGCGACCTCAGAACCCCTGGTACTCGCGCCCTACCAGATACTCTGGCTGAATCGCGTCTAAATGACGGAACGATCTGATGTCCCCGAGTCCACATTCTGAACAGAGTCTCAAACTCCACTCTTGCGTCGCGTCCCGTGGTCATGTGCTCGCAACGGATCTGGATGGCACATTTATCCCGCTTGAGGGAGACACCGGAAATCAGTCCGATTTGCAAACTCTGGCAAGCCAGTTCGTGTTCCACGATATCTCACTGATTTTCGTTACCGGGCGCCACTTTGAATCGGTGGTTCAAGCGATCGATGAGTTTGCTCTGCCGCAGCCTGAGTGGATTATCTGTGATGTAGGCACGTCAATCTTTCAGCGTCAGGTCTCGGGGAAATTCACTCCCGTCGTCGCCTATCAGAAGTATCAGGATCAGATCATCGCCTCGATGCCTGTTGTGAGACTTCGAGAACGCCTGCAGTCTATTCCCGGCTTACGACTTCAGGAAGCGGAAAAGCAGGGCCGCTTCAAACTCAGCTTCTACGCAGAGGCAGCACAACTGGATGAACTGGTCGACCGCGTTCAGGAAGAACTCGACCAGACCAACGCGCCGTACTCCATCATTCACAGCGTCGATCCATTTAACGGCGATGGTCTGATCGATCTGTTACCTGCGACCGTTTCCAAAGCACACGCGCTGGAGTGGTGGTTTGAAGCATACGATTTGAATCCGCAAGACATCGTGTTCGCCGGCGATTCGGGCAATGATCTCGCCGCGCTGACTGCCGGCTATCGAACTATCTTAGTGGGTAACGCCAATCGCACACTTGCCCAGCGGGTGTATAACCTGCATCGAGAATCGGGCTGGGAAAATCGGCTCTATCTCGCACGTGGCACAGCCACCACGGGTGTTCTGGAAGGCTGTCGCTGGTTTGGACTGGCAGAGACTTCAGATAAACCTGTCGAACGTCTGGGAGCGACTCCGATCACAGTCAATGAAACGCATTTTCGGGTCTGGGCACCGCATCGACAAACCGTTGCCGTTGAACTGCGTGACGGCGAGACAAAAATCCATCAAACATTGCCCCGCGTTGAACACGGATATTTTACCGGCTCCGTCTGGAACGCCAGACCCAACGCGCTTTATCAATACCGGCTGGATGATGAAGTCGCGCGCCCCGATCCCGCTTCACGCTATCAGCCCGAGAGCGTACACGGGTTTTCGCAAATTATTGATCCTCAAAGTTTTCCCTGGACCGACCGGGAGTGGCCGGGAATAGAGAAACGGGCGCTGATCATCTACGAACTGCATGTAGGCGCTTTCACACAGGCGGGAACATTTCGCGCCGCTATCGAACGTCTGCCGGAACTGCTCGACCTGGGCATCACGGCGGTCGAGGTGATGCCGGTCGCGCAGTCGCCGGGCCACTGGAACTGGGGTTATGACGGCGTTAATCTCTTCGCGGTCCGCAATACCTACGGCACAGTCAATGACTTCAAAGCATTCATTGACGCCTGCCACGCGGCCGGTCTGGCGGTCCTTCTGGATGTGGTCTATAACCATCTGGGACCTGAAGGAAACTATCTGTCAGAATTCGGACCATATTTTTCACAAACGCACAATACCCCCTGGGGCGAAGCGCTGAACTACGATGGCCCGCAGTCCGAACACGTCAGACAGTTTATCATAGATAACGCGATTTACTGGCTGGAAGAATTTCATCTCGATGGTTTACGGCTGGACGCAGTCCATTTGATGTTAGACGACAGTCATCCGACTATTCTGGATGAAATTCGTCAGGCGGTCACGCGCTACGCTGCGAGCACACCTTGGCCGATCCACCTGATTGCGGAAACGAATGTTTATAATCACGAAATGCTGAGCGCGGATGAGAACAGGGACGCCTACGATGGCATCTGGTGTGACTGCCTGATGTATTCGATCTACTCCCTCGCGCTGCCCGAACTGCAGCTCACTCACCGCAAATATTCTGGCGCACAGGATCTCGCCGACTCCCTGCAGTATGGCTACGTTTACGCAGGGCGCGAATCGACCCGCATTTCTGCACAGCAGCGAGAGATATTTCTTCCGGGCGAAGATAAACAGAGCCACATCGCTTCACTGATCGTTGCACTGCAGACACACGACTCTGTCGGCAATCACCCGCATGGCAAACGGATTCATCATCTGACTTCAAAACCGTTTCAAAAAGCGGCAGCCGCCCTCGTGCTGCTTTACCCCGGCATTCCGCTCATTTTCATGGGCGAAGAATATGCCACAGACTCCCCGTTTCCGTTTTTTGTCGACTTCGAAGACAGGCAACTTCGCAAAGACGTCGACAAAGGCCGCACCGGAGAATACCCTCCCCATCTCTGGCAGGACGCACTTCTACCCTCGAACGCCGAAGCGTTCTACCGTGCCAAGTGGAATGATGACACCCAGCGAGACAGGGAGATGTTCAACTGGTACCGCGAACTGCTTCTGCTTCGCAAACAGGGGATTACTGAGGGCTGGCTCACGGCAGCCAGACTGGTTTCCGAATTTGACGCGGAACGAAACATCTTCTCTTTACGATATGCGCGTGAAGCCGGTAGTGGCGTTGTGATTCACGCGCGATTAACGGCTGTCGGAGCGTCAGATATCAAACCCGCACTGGTGGCCCGGGAAGGCGTCATTCTACTCTCGTCCGAGTTCCGTCCGGAATCAATAGACGGAGATCTGCTGCTGCAAGCGAATCATGTCGTGATCAGTACCTTCTGAACCTGCAATCGCTCGATCGAATACCACTAAACTGTCGTGAACGGTCCAATCGGTGTGTTTCAACTCATCGTCCTCAACGCAGTTCAGGGATTGCTGCATGAACTTGCGTGGTATCTGCAGATTGTTGCACGGAACCAGCCGCCAATCTGTGGTGAGAGGGTTTTTCAGGCGGGGATTCTTGCGGGAGTAGATCTTTTTTTTCACGGAATCAGCCGTGTATTTAGCCTTCAATACTGCGTTCAAGGCAGATGATGCCCAATAAATTTATTGATGTGGCATAACGGTTGCTTGTCACTGAAAAGTTCTTACCACGGTGACAAAATTCGTGCTAATGATTGTCATCGGAATCTCCCCTATTCGGTAGCGACGCCGTCTCAATTTCACATCAGAGAAAGCAAAATCGTGTTAGAAGACTTTTTATATAATTTTGCTCATAACCTCTTCAAACCCCTGCTGTTGTTTTTTTATATGGGATTCCTGATTCCGATTCTCAAGGTGCCGTTCGAATTTCCGAAGGCGGTATACCAGGGATTGACTCTGTACCTGCTCGTGGCCATCGGCTGGCATGGTGGTGAAGAACTGGCATCGCTCTCATTAGCGGAGTTCGGACAGGCCTTGGGTTTCATGGCGATTGGTTTTGTGACGAACCTGATTATTGGGATCCTTGCTTATTTCATACTCAGGAAGGCCACGAAGTTGCGTCAGGTCGATGCGGCTACGGTCGCGGGATTTTACGGTTCGGACTCAGCAGGGACCTTCGTGACATGTATGGGAGTGATTGCCGCAGCGAACATTGCCTACGCGGCCTATATGCCTGTGATGCTGGCGGTGATGGAAATTCCCGGCTGTCTGGTTGCCTTGTATCTGGTTTCGCGTTTGCGACAGAAAGGTATGGACGCGCAGGGAAACATGCCTCACGAACCCGGCTATCAGCCTGTATCCAAACTGGCATTCGCGATGACAGGAGAGGGAGGTGGGGAACCTTCTGAAAGGCTGCATGGCGAATCACGTGATCGGCAAAATAATTATCCTGTGCAAGGTGGCTCCGGAACAGCTGTTGCTGAACTGCCTCAAACATCAGTGAAACGTCAACTGATGACAGAAATTGAAGTTGCCGATGATCTGGAGATCGAAGAGCAGGACGAAACAACGTTGAAAAAAGAACCCATTTTCAGCAAGGAACTGTTGCATGAAGTCTTCCTGAATCCGGGGCTGTATCTCTTGTTTGGCGGAATCGTCATTGGATTTCTGGGCCGACTGCAGGGTAAAGCAGTCACGAACGCTGATGACACTCTGTTTGTCAATATTTTTCACGGTATGCTGTGCCTGTTCCTGTTGGAAATGGGAATCACCGCTTGCAGACGCTTGCGGGATCTCAAAGCAGCGGGCTGGCGATTCATCATGTTCGGTGTGCTGGCTCCCAACGTGTTCGCGATTATTGGCATTTCCGTAGCCCATCTTTACAGCATCGTGTTGGGAGAGCCGTTCGCACTGGGAACCTATGCTCTGTTTGCCGTGTTATGTGGGGCCGCTTCTTACATAGCAGTTCCAGCGGTACAGAGACTGGCGATTCCCGAAGCCAGCCCCACGCTGCCTCTGGCGGCTTCGTTGGGACTGACGTTTACTTACAATGTTACGATCGGGATTCCGATCTATATGCTGATAGCACAAGTCATCATGACCACATTTCCTGTGACATAAGCAGGCGCTTGGCTCCGGCTGGAAGCCCCTCTACCCCAGCCGGAGTTTTTTATTTTATTGATCCGCGGCAAAAAAGAAGATCAGGATGATTCCCACGAAACCGTTTCAAGGAGCAGATTCATGAAGCCAGCTCAATTAGCTGATGCCTGTCAGTGCAGCAAAGCCTGTCAGTGCATCAAAGAGGTATTAAATCACGGCAACATGGAATTTGTAGAAGCAATACGACGCGAACAACAGCTCCTGGAAACGGCTAGCAGCGAGAATGATTCTGAAAAGAGCAGGCTCCCCGAAACGGGCTTCATCAAACAATTGGGGCGGCTGGGAGAGACAGTGCAGCAATCGCCTAAGACGGTTGTGCTTGCCTGTTCCGATGCCCGCGTGCCTGTATTGGAGTTGTTCCAACGGAGAGCGAACGAGGTATTTGAGATACAGTTGGAAGGCAATGTGGCTTCAACAGAATGCCTGGGCAGTATTTCGCATGCAGTCGAACATTTGCCGACCATCGAAGGCATTGTGGTGCTGGGGCACACCGGCTGTGGCGCGATCACTGCTGCCGTGGATCATTATCTGTCCCCCCAGCCCGAGGCAACGACCGTTGAGGGGAGTATCATGTCCCTGATCAGAACCATTATACCTTCGGTAGACATTGCCGCTTCGGTATTAGCGATGAACTCGCAATCGGCGCAGGGCACTATCTTGAGAGATGCGTTAGATCGGCGGAAATTAATCGGCACTGCAACCTTTGTCAATGCTGCAGCGATGGCCTGGAAGGTACAGGCATTTGTCCGAGGTTTGCGGCGAAGTGTCCCCGTATGGTATGGCGTTTATGATCTGGCTTCCTGTCGTATTTTGCATGCGGATCTGGATCGCCGGGATGGCTCGTTACTCTTTGGTCTGGGAGATGCTCCCCACGTCACCGAACTCAACGAGGTAGCGCAAATCCTGGTCATGTATTTGCAGAAAATGAATAACTTTGATGCAGCCAAATTCTCAACGAATGGTCATAACCTTCAGACGACGACAGCCTGGGAGAAACTTTCGATGGGAGATACCGCATCAGCTACTTGAAAAACACAATTTTGCCAGAAACTTTTCAGACTTCACCTGTGGATGGGTGGATTGCAGCAGAGCGATGCTCCATTTTGTTTCTGCTGACAATCCACGCATTCACAACCGGCATAGATCAGTTTTAATACAAGCTTCACAGGAAGACGTCGCATGACCGCCACCACACCACTGACCAAGGTCATTGTCATTACAGAGACCCATTTTGAACAGGAGATGTTAAATCATTTTCGCGAACTCGGTATTAAAGGGTTCACGTGTATGAACTGCTGGGGGCAGGGGCATCATCAGGTGTATGATGAACCTTTTATCGGCCACTCCCAGACGCGCATCGAAATTATTACAACCGATACCATCGCCGATGCGATCGTGGATTACTGTCGTCTGCCGCGTTTCGAAAAACACGCTGTTACCGCTTATCTGGAAACCGTACGTGTGCGAGATGCAGACAAGTTTATTGCTTAATGATGTGTTTCAGGGGTTTGTGAGCAAATGCGACGATTACATTCAAACAAAATGAGCTTACAAAAACCGGAAAAAAGTGTCCGTCGTACGGGTTTTCTGAGTGTTTCAGTTACGCATTTCCCGGATCCACCTGAGCGGGTGGTTCAGGTTATTACTCGATTTAAGTGAACGTAGTTTGCCAGTCACCTTCATGTGCTTACTTTGGCGGGTAGCTAGCATGATGGGTGACTGGCAACTTCGTACTTTGATCCAGTGGCCTGAGTCAAACGACGGACACTTTTCTTTTATGCCCTGATTCGAGGTTTACGGTAGCGTCTTCAGGGCCATAGGAACCGAATATCATAAACGAGTGACGCTATGATTTGATGGGATTTCAGTAGCGCCCTGTGAGATTCGACCGACGTAATACAAGGAATGGTATCTTGCGCAGCGAAAGCGGGCGTCACACCAGTCTGGTCGGTTTCCGGGAGCCGGTATGATCACCATCGCAGGTAAGAGGGACGCATTTACTCGGGGGTGATGTGCATCAGTTGACAAAACTCCTGCCACTCGCTGTGGTGAGCGATTCGTGCTTCCCCCACCGTGCGACAGATTAATTCGTCCATCCGGTGTAAACGCCTGGCGAGAATCGAGGCAGCATTGCAGGTCAGTTGATGTGCGAGTGTCACATTGCTCGTGGCAAGCGTGTCATAATCTTCACGCAGCAGTTGAGCGACCTTCACTTCTGTTTTTGCAAGCACGGAAACCCGATGTGCTGCGGGTTCGAAGAATGACAATTCACCAAAGATACTTGCGGGGCCGAGCTGCGCCAGCTCGATTTCTCCGCCACCCTGGCTGATGGCAACAACCCTGCATTGCCCGGACAATACAATCCACAATGCACGTTCAGAATGACCGGCCTGAAGAATGGTTGTGCCCGGCGCGAACGTATTGAATATCAGTCGATCTGCCACCAGCTGACGACTTTGTGCGGAACATCCTTGAAAGAGTTCACACTGAGGCATGAGCGACAAAACGGTTGTCTTCATATAGCATGGTCCTCGTCGGAAATCGTTTTAAATTACATACCTGATGATCAAACTGCATGCCCGAGAGAGCAGGCAGGGTTTTCATACAGATGCCACTGCTGCATTTTTGCAGGTTGACTCGTGACAAGTGACGCTCTAAAAATCAACCTGTGCTCGCATCGCCAGAATATTCGCATTGCTGTTGCTGACCACAGGGCCATTCACGGCAGGGCTGCTGCTCAGGAATGCATGGATGTAGTTGAACTGAAATTTGGTGAACTCGTTCAGATACCAGTTGACCCCCAGCGTGAGGTCGGTCAGTCGACCGCCCTGAATGCTCTTGTCGTTCAGATCGATATAAGACCAGCGGCCAGCCACTTCCCAGGCACCGCATCCCCCATCGGTGTTGTAAGGATCCAGAGGGACAACCCGGCCAAAGACACCTGCTTTGCGGTTATACGCTCGGGATTCACCGGTCAGAAAATAGCCGAATTGCGCGTAGGCTCCGTTAAACGTGTCGACTTCCCCATTTCGTTGTTGCACGACGGAATAAATGACTTCCGACTGGGCATAAAATGAGCCGACAGCGTAGGCCAACTCACCACTAAACAGGTTAAAGTTTTGAGTTGGAATCAAACCCGTGTCGACAAAGGGAGGCACATTTAAAGGAACGCCGACCGGCACCTGTGCTGCGCCCCCGGTTTCCGAGACGAAAACTTCCGGTTGATTTCGGTACTGCACCAGATTGTTCGCAGGATTGGCGAAGCTGTATCCCCCACCAATATGCAGGAGCCCGTTACCATCGCCGTTATCGATTAATAATTTTGTCAGACGCGTGGCGAGTCCGTAACCGCCACTGTCACCCACATTTCCCCCGTAGGGACCTGTCGGGAAACGAAAACCGGAAAATGCCCAGGTCATGCGTTCGTCTTCCGCGTGACCATAAGTCATCGCACCAATTTGTCGGAATGGTAAAAAGGCAAACGGTAAAGCCCGTTCCAGAAACGTAAGTTCTTTCACGCTGGTCAGACCGTCCATTCCGAAGGGTTGTCGGTATTGCCCGATTCTCACGGTATTATTACCCATGGCTTCGCGCACTTCCATCCAGACATCCATGAAGCTGGGCCGCCCGGGGAATGCAAAATCCATTTCAAGCATGTAACCGACGTTCTCCCAGGCATCGCCTGTCGCTGCCAGTCGCGCACGCCGAAAATCAGCACCATCCTGTAAGTCGCCGATCGCCTGGATGTTGCCGGCATCCTGGTTAAACCAGACCGCATCTGCCTGAAAGAAACCTGTCAGACGCGCCGTCGGATATTGTTTCCCGTTCGATGGATCACTATTCAGAACGGGAGGTAAATCCGAGTCGTATTCATTCTCTTCTGACATGTTCGGCTGACTGATGTATTGATTCGTCAATGTCTGCTGGGCCTTCAAGTCATCAATCTGCATTTGCAGGGTCTGGAGTTGTGAAAGAAGACCGCTTTCATTTTGCTCTGGGGCTGGCGGCGACGTCTGAGCCTGGATACCCGTAAGAGGAATCGCCAGCAGCCACAAGACAGTCAGAACAGGAATTAAGGTTGTTCGTAAAAAACGTGAGCGTTGCCGTGCGTGACGATCTTTCAGAACCTTGAAATGCAGTTTATTTCCAAAGTCGAATTGATTTTGTATCACAGATATTCCTCATGAAATCGAATTTGTGAATTGCATAAGAGCGAACATAAAGCCATTGTTCAGCTCGGGTTGGTCATCGTTTAAATGCAAGTCACGTACCGATTACCTTGCGAGTTTGCGGAATAAGTAGACTTATTCTTTTTTATCGGTTGTAAGCATGTGGGCAGTGATATTTTCATGCAAATTATTCAAAAACCAAATTTTGATTAAAGCTTGCATGCAATCCTCTGCAGGGGGTCTGCAAGAAGCTGCAGAGCTTTGAGGCAAACAGGCGATCGTAGGTTTAATCGATTGAGAAATCTCCAGAATTGCCTAGAATAGAATTATAAACGAAAAGAGGTGCTTTGATTTCCCGTAATGCGGCAGTCACGTAAGCCTCTGAAATAGCAGTTACTTACCTCCCCAATCAGAAACGAATGACGCGATGATGCTGGGATAGGCGCGAGTTGATCAGGGGACGGGGGCTCAGCGGATGTTTCATGTTTACGAGACGCGGGTCAGTCGCGGATTTCGACTGGCCATTGGGGGTCTGGCACTGCTGAGCCTGACGGCTCTGGTTGTCACCGCCTGGATTCTGGCCGACTTTCAGCGTGAACAGGAGATTGTCGCGAAAATCATCAGAAACCTGCCGGACAGTGACCTGGCAGTCGCGCGGGAGTTGGCTGGCGAGCTGCGCTTCCAGTCTCAATTATCCATTTTGCTCATTTTGAATATCATTGCAACCGGTATCGCCGTCGTGCTGCTCGTGCGAGCCTATCTCCACAGCGAACGCTCGCTGCGTGAAGTCAAGGTGCTGGCCAGCGATGTACTGGCCAGTATGGACCAGCAGGGAGTTCTGACGACCGACCGAAAAGGGATCATTACAAGTATCACTCCCCAGGGATGCGAGCTGCTCGGCCTGGAAGGACCTGTGATCGGGCGACCGCTGGCTGATGTCGGCGTCGAACATACAATGTTATGTGTGATCTGCAGTCATGTGAATGCACACCATTCTTCTGTCCGGGATTGCGATTATACCATCACAGGCAACGGACTGGAACAAACGCTCCGCGCTGGTTGCAGTTTACTCCGCAACGAAAGGCAGGAAGAACTGGGCACGGTGATTCACATTCGCGATGTGACGGAGCGGGTTCTCATGGAGCAGCGACTGCGGCGGATGGAACGTTATGCGGGACTGGGTTCCCTGGCAACAGGCCTGCATCATGAAATCAAGAACCCCTTAAGCGCACTGTCGCTGCATGTCCAGTTGCTGGAAGAAGCGCTGATGGCTCAGTCCACGACGGGGGAGATAGACGAAATGCTGGAAGTCATTCGCACCGAAATCCATCGTCTGGCTTCTGTTCTGGAAGGATTCCGCAACTATGCATCGATGTCGGAACCGGGACGTTCTGAAGTCAATCTGGCGGAGTTGATCAACAAACTGGTTCGGTTTATCAGACCGCAGGCCGAGCAACAGCATGTGAAGGTCAAGGTCGCTATTCCGGATGAGAAACTTCCCTCTGTGAAGGCCGATTCTGTACACATTGATCAGGTGCTGCTTAATCTCGCCTTGAATGCCCTTCAGGCCATGCCTGAGGGGGGCGCGCTGACAATCGGCCTCAGCCTGCAGGGGGATTCTTTGCAGATTGATGTGACTGACACGGGTAAAGGCATCCCTCCGGAATTTCGTGACAGTATCTTCGACCCCTATTTTACCACTCGGAATGAGGGCACCGGTATGGGACTTGCACTATGTGAGAAGATCGTGCGTCAACATGATGGTACCATTGATTTAAGTACGGGGCCGAGCGGAACGACTTTTACAGTTTTATTGCCAGTTAAAGAGAAAATATGAACTCGGACGTTTTTGGAATATTGATTGTCGATGATGAGCCCAACATTCGTTCGGGACTCGCCAAAGGATTGGCCAGAGAAGCCGACATCCTGGAAACAGCAGCAGACGGTGAAGAAGGTCTTGCGAAGTTTCGCGATGGCTTTTATCAGCTGGTCATTGCCGACGTGCGTTTGCCCGGCGAACTGGACGGGCTGGAGCTGATTGAGCAGATGTTGCGCATTCGTCCGCACACCACAGCCATCGTCATCACCGCACATGGCACTGTGGAAACTGCCGTCAAAGCCATGCGGCTGGGAGCCTTCGACTTCATCACCAAGCCGCTGGATCTGGACCTGATTCGGCATCAGGTGCGTAAAGCGCGGGAACATCATCGGCTGCAGATTGAGAATCGTGAGTTACGCAATCGTCTCGTGAATGCTGGTGAAGTCTCAAACATCATTGGCAACTGTGCTGCGATGCACGACGTGTTTCAACAGATTCGACAGGTGGCAGCCACCGATGCGACCGTTCTGATTCAAGGCGAGAGTGGCACAGGCAAGGAACTGATTGCCCGCGCGCTGCATGACTTGAGTAATCAATGCAGCGGCCCGTTCGTAGCCGTGAATCTGGGCGCGATGCCAGAATCACTTCTGGAAAGTGAATTATTTGGTCATGAGAAGGGGTCATTCAGCGGAGCCACGCGACAAAAGCCCGGCTGTTTCGAACAGGCTCAGGGAGGCTCGCTTTTTCTGGACGAAGTCACGGAAATGCCGGCGAAAAGTCAGGTCGACCTGCTGCGCGTGCTGGAGACACAGCAGTACATGCGCGTGGGGGGCGAAGAAATGTTGAAAAGTGATGCGCGCATCATTTCCGCCACGAATAAAACAGTTGAACCATTAATCGAAGACGGAACATTTCGCGAAGACCTGTTCTATCGGCTGAACGTGATTCCCATTCACATACCGGCATTGCGCGAACGCCGTGATGATATTCCGCTGCTCGTGGAACACTTTCTCACACACTTCTGTCAGCGTCACCAGCGCCCGCTTAAAAAAGTATCTCCGGAAGCGATGCAGAAGTTTGTCACGACCCGCTGGCCCGGCAATGTTCGTCAGCTTCGCAATGTGATTGAACGACTGGTGGTCACGTTGTCTGGCGAAATGATTCATGCCTCGGACTTGCCTGTGGAACTGAATCCCACGGTCATCTCTGCAAACGTTCCCGTCAAAACGCTGGCGGAGGTCACCGAAGAAGCAGAAAAAGAGGCCATTACTTCAGCACTCGTCGTCTGCGATTACCACCGCGAAAAAACGGCGAAACTTCTGGGAGTCAGCGTACGAACACTGCACTACAAAATGAGCCGCTACGGGTTACATTAGAGCGCATCCCATTTCACCATCGCGTCTCTTATTCTATGATACTCGGTCCAAATAGCCTTGGAGACGCGACCGTAAACCTGGACACAGGCTAAATGCCCGTTTTTCTGTCCCACTACCTGTCAGTTTTTGCAGTTCTGGACGTTTTTTCGCCCGGCGAGCTGACTTTGAATAACCGCTAAATTAACCGCCATGAAAAACCCCTCTCTGGTGATTTCGTGCAAGAAGCTCCAGGAAGGGTTCATAATATGATCGCTGGGAGCGGTTAAAATCATAGACCAACTCCAGACAGCCATGATTTTACAAAAAATTCATAGCTGTCTTAGACCAACGTACGTACAAAGTAAAAGATGACAGTGCCATTCGGTCCTGACTCCTGTTACGCTCCAGAATAATCCTCAATCAATGGGAGAATGTAGCCTCAGGTTCGTCGGAGGGTGAGCTCGATTCAATGTCTTGACGTGGACCAAAGAACTCAAAGTGAATCTGATCTGGTTTCACATTCAATGCTTTCAAAATGGAATAGGCGTTCTTCATAAAAGGCTTAGGGCCGCAGAAGTAGAAGTCGGCCTGTGAAAATGGTGTCCATTCACGTAAGAGATTCTCATTGAGGAATCCGGCAGTATCACAGAGCTGATTTTCTTCGTCTCCCTCCAGTGGCTGGTCAAATAAAGTCAAAGTTCGAATCTCAGATCCGCTGGCAGTTAATTCTTGTACTTCATCTGCAAAGGCGTGTGTCCGACTGTTGCGAGACGCCTGCAGAAAATAAATCGGTACCTGAGGCTGTTTAGCCACCAGTGATTTTGCCATCGAGAGGAGTGGCGTTACGCCAACTCCCCCGGCAAGCATCACAACCGGGTTTGTTCTAGGTTGAGCTGGGTCGATAGTAAATTCCCCGCAAGGCGGGCCAAGCTCCAGAGTGTCACCACGCTGAACCTTCTCATGCAGATAGGTTGAAATGAGACCATCGGGTGTATCAGAAGTTGGTCCTTCTTCCCGCTTGACACTAATTCGAAAATGGTTCAGGCCCGGTTGATCAGAAAGACTGTAATTTCTGGGTGACGTCGGAGTCTCAGGGTGATCAACTTTAAGGGTGATGTACTGACCGGGCAGCCATGCGGGCAGCGGTTCGTTATCTGCAGGTTTCAGATAGAAGGATGTGATCACATCGCTTTCCGGAACTTTTTGGTCTACGACAAATTTTCGGTAGCCGTTCCAGCCTCCGGCCACTGACCGTTGTGATTCGTAAATCTGTTTCTCGCGGTTGATGCAGACATCGGCCAGAAGTTGATAAGCCTCAGTGACAGCAGCGAGTACCTCGTTTGTTGCCGCCTCTCCCATGACTTCTTGAATGGCAGCCAGCAAATGTTTCCCGACAATCGGATACTGCTCCGGCTGGATTCCCAGAGAACAGTGTTTTTGCGCAATCAGTTCAACCGCCGGTGTGAGCACAGCCAAATTGTCGATATGGGTGAAATAGGCACAAATAGCACCGGCCAGCGCTTTTTGCTGGCCACCAGAATGTTGATGGGCCTGATTAAAAAACGCTTTCACTTCTGGATTTCCTATAAACATCCGTTTATAGAATACCTGTGTTACTGTTTCGGCGTTGGCGGCAACGAGTGGGGTAATTGCCTTGATGATAGCGATCGTTTTTTCACTTAACATATCATGATCTCCCAGAGAAATACTTGAAATACTAGCTGAAAGTGTTATTCTGCATGTAAATGTATAGAATGGAATATTCTATATGTCAAGGTGTAGAATAGAAAAAGGACCTTTTTCAAGGAAATCAGATGCTTTCAAAAACACACGAATATGCCTTACGCGCTGTCACGTGTATGGGGGGGCAACCTGGTAAACCAGCGTCGGCTGATTTTCTGGCTGAAAAAACCAAAGTACCGCGTCGTTATCTCACGCGTGTCTTGCAGGATCTGGTGGCTGCGGGAATCGTGAATTCGCGAAGCGGGCCGAAAGGGGGATATGAACTGGTACGCGATACGGCTGAGCTGACGATTCTTGATATTGTGAATGCGATAGCCCCGTTGGAGCGAATCACCGCCTGTCCGCTGGGACTGAAGTCTCACACCAGTTTGTGTCCCCTGCATGCTGAGTTAGATCGCGCCTATGAAGCTACGGAAGCCGCGTTTGCCAAAGTTTTTGTCAAGCAGCTGTTGGAATCAACCAGCAGCATCGTTCCGCTTTGTGAGACCGAATGATTATCGGAAAGTGATTTCATCATTCACAAAAAAGAAGCGTTCTGTCACTCTTCAGATATAAAGAATGAAAGAACGCTTGATCTCATGGCATTTCTAAAAATAGTGAGCAAGGTTGCTGTTAAGCAAATCCTCGCTCGTTGATGCAGCGAAGATCAGTCTTCTTCGTGCTGTGCCTCTTCCAGTTCAAGGTCTGGTTCAAGATTCGGTTGAGGAAGGCGGTGTTTTTGGTCATGTTTTTTTGCGATTTTACGTTTGAGAGTGTGAGCGGCGCGTTTGATGGCAAGAGAAATTGCAGTCGAAATCCGATCCTGTGTTTCCTGAACAATGATGGGCGCACCGAGTTGGGTTTGCAGGATGATGCGACAGCGTTTGCTGATTCCCCCGCGGGGTCCATTGATGTCGGTTAAAGAAATACTGACAGTGCGAATCCAGTTTTCGACTCGTTCTACGGCCTGATTCCATTCTCTTTCGATATACCGTCTGGTCCGTGCATTACCTTCGTTCTGCAACACGATACATTCAAAGTCATATCTTCTCATCGTACTTTCCTCTTCAAAAAAGAAACGTTGATAAATTGAGTTCTGGTTCAGCATTCCCTGGAAATGAAATTCTATTTCTGGTGGCACTCTGCGGATCGCTCATCGCTCACGGGGGATCAGTTCATGCATCAGAATATTATTTTGACTCCGTTTATATTCTTCGTGTGTAACCCGCATGATCAAATCAAATTCAGCAACTTCATGTTGCTGGAAAGACTGATAAAACTTTTTGAATTGATTCACCAGAGTTGTATAGCGCGATTCGTTGAAGACGGGATATATGATGTCCTCAGATTTTTCTGCGATCAAATTGATTTCCAGATAGAGATCGACGTGTTGATCTTTCAGCCGTTTTGCTTCAGCAGACAAAAAGGCATCATGTTTCACGGGGTGATCGAAGTATCCAAAAGTCTCTTCCAGCGCAAAGTGGATGGCAAGTTGATCGCGAAGCTGGTTTACCAGGGCGCTAAACCAGTTCGGGTTAAGCACCACTGGGTCGTTGACTAACCAGAATGATCTTAAATTTTCGAGCAGGCTGTATAAATTAAGATTGTCATCTTTAATTTCCTTGAGGAACGCGGCATTGATTGTCACTTTTGGTAAAGATTGGATCATGTTTACTTTCCTGGATCGAATAGTGCTTTTCAAAAATGGTTTGTTCCGGCCCCACCAGGACCCTGATGTCAATTTGGTAGTCGGTTGTCGCTGCCCGACTGGACAACCATTGTCTAACAGTGCTCAGTAATTTTTGTAATGCATGGAAAGAACACGTTTTTCCCTGTATCTGCAAGTGTCCCGATTCCAGCTTGCAATCGATCTCCTGAAAATGGTTCCAATGATGGGCCATGATTTCATCGACAATGAAACGGAGAGGCGAATCAGAATCAGCCGTCACTCCTTTGTTTGACATGAATAATCCTTCATCAACGTGTCTCTCTCATTGAGTTTTTGGAATCACTGATTTTCAACTCGTCGTTTATTTCAAATACAACGGCCTCAGGGAGCCCTGTTTGACTCTGCGAATCGAGTATCAGGCAGATGGAATCGTATTCCTGATTAAGTAATGACAGGCAAACGGTATGCCAAAGCACAGAGACTGCCGGGTCCGAACTCCCTGATGCAGGCACCGATGATTCTCGAATTTGAATAGATGGTTGTTTCTCTGACAGATCAAACCGACGCCGATCAGGGAGGGCTCGAGGAATACACGTCCGCGGTGTCAACGCCCGTTGACACCGTCGCCAGGAGGTGACGTTTTTCGACTTAAAAAGACCGCTTTATCTGAACTTCATGAGGAAACCGCTTTCGATCAGTCTGAGTTGAGACTGGCATGTGAATTGCTTCTATTTCATTCAGTCACCTCGAGGAGCCAACTTGTTCTGTTCTGTTCAAGAAAGGGTGTCTTCATGTTAAACATTTCCAGCAAAAAAATGTGTCAGGAAACGCAGGTCTCTCATCCCGCATATACGCCTCACTCGACAGAGGAATATCTGCTGGGGCAGATCATTCTGTTTCTGGTGGTTCTGATTGCGATTCTCCTGCAGTCGCTTGGATCGTGAAATTATCAAAGAGTCACTATTCAATGTTTCTGTGTGAGTTAAAATACGATTGAACCGAATCTGCCATTTTAAATCGGCAGATTCGGGTGGAGGTTTTTATACGATGATCCCGCAGGATAGTGAGACTGAATGACTAACGAATTCAGTGATGATTGCTTTCGTGCAATCGCCAATTATACCTATGACTGGGAAAGCTGGCATGCGCCTGATGGCCAACTGCTGTGGGTGAATGCCACAGTGGAGCGTATCACCGGTTATACACCGGAAGAGTGCCTGCAGATGCAGGATTATCCGCTGCCCATGGTTGCCTTGGAAGACCGTGAGAAGATTGCAGAAATATTGTCCTCGGCCCGCGGGGGCGATCTTGGAAATGATGTTGAGTTTCGTTCGATTCACCGGGATGGTCACGAGTTCTGGATGGCCGTCTCCTGGCAACCGATGTATAACGAAGCGGGCAGCCATTTAGGTTTTCGCACCAGTATCCGCGATATTACCGAACGTCAACAGTTGCGAGAACAGCTGCGATTGTATGCGGCCCATCTGGAGCAGCTTGTTCAAGAGCGAACAGCACAAATTACCCAGTTGGAAATTCATCGCCGCAAGATGGAAAAACTGGCGGCACTGGGACAGCTTGCTGCCGGCGTTGCGCACGAGGTGAATAATCCTTTAGCAGGAATTCGCAATGCATTTGCGTTATTCAAAGCAGACCTGTCGCCTGAGGATGAGCATTATGAACTGTTAGAATTGATCGACAGTGAAATCGAACGCATCAGTTCGATTACGCATCAGATGTATCAGCTGTATCGCCCGAGTTCTCATGACGCGACGACATTTTCGATTCAGCGTGCGATCGAAGATGTTGTCTGTTTATCGAATCCTGTCGCGGCGAAAGCCGATGTGAACATTCAATTCGAGCCCGCTCATTCCGCGGTGCAGGTGACCCTGCCTGAAGGCGAGGTGAAACAGATTTTGTTGAATCTGATACAAAATGCGATTCAGGCGTCGCCTTCCGGCGAGAGCGTTTTGTTGCGTATGATAGCAGCCGAAACCACAGTTCGTGTGGAAGTCTCGGATGGGGGGCAGGGCATTGTGAAAAGTATCATACCCCAGATCTTTGATCCCTTTTTTACAACAAAAACCGGCAAGTCAAAACAGGGGATGGGGCTGGGGCTTTCCGTCTCGCGCAGTTTGATTGAAGCCATGGGGGGCAGCATTGACGTCGACAGCCAGCCCGGGAACAGAACCGTTTTTACCGCCACCTTTCCTAAAGGTGAAGCAAATCGGTAAGATCATTACCAGACCACAGAATTTCGAATGAAGTATCGCATGAGAAACTTGAGACAACCATGAGTGAACCAGAACGCCCGCGGATTTTGATTGCCGATGACGAACCGTTGTATTTAAAAACAACCGGTCAATTATTGCATAAAGCGGGTTACGACTGCATCTGTGTGTCGGATGCCAATTCTGCGATTGAGAAATTGCAGACGGAAGAGTTCGATCTCATTCTTTCCGATCTGAATATGCCAGGCAATCTGAAACTGGAACTGCTGCACGAAGGGCGCAAAAACTGGTCTCATATTCCTCTGATTGTCGTGACAGGCGTCCCTTCTCTCCCTTCGGCGATTGAGAGTATTCGCCTGGGGATTACAGATTACCTGCTGAAACCGGTGAAATATGAAGATTTGCTGGTGAGTGTCAAACGGGTTCTATCACTCCCCAGTCTGAAACCAAAACAGGCAAGTCTCAAAGAGCCCGCTGAGAATCGCGCGCTTGCATCCCAATTTCCCAGCATTGTTGGCAGCAGCGAACCGATGCTGGAAGTGCTGGATATCATTGACCGGATTGCGGAAACGAATGCCAATATTCTGATCACGGGCGAAAGTGGGACAGGAAAAGAAGTGGTGGCGCAGGCGATTCATCAGCACAGCCACCGCAGCAAGGAACGGTTCCAGGTCATCGACTGCACCTCGATACCCGAATCACTGTTTGAGTCGATTTTGTTTGGGCATGCCAAGGGGGCTTTTACCGGTGCCATCAAAGATCAGGTTGGCCTGCTGACGCTTTCTCATCAAGGGACAGCTTTCTTTGATGAAATCGGAGAATTGCCGGCAGCCTCGCAGTCAAAACTACTGCGGGTCATTCAGGAATCGAGCTTTACCCCTGTGGGAAAAAGCACGGTGGAATCGATTGATACCAGATTTATCTGTGCCACGAATCGAATTCTTGAGTTGGAAGTCAGTGCCGGTCGCTTCCGACGTGACCTGTTTTATCGACTGGGAGTGATTCAAGTCGAGTTACCCCCGCTCCGCGAGCGGGGTGAAGATGTCGTTTTACTGGCCGAACATTTTTTGAAGCAATCCCGGGCTGATCATGAGTTAACTCTGCAGTTTGCGGCTGAAGTATTGGATTGTTTTCGAGACTACAGCTGGCCAGGTAACATTCGCGAACTGCGAAATGTGATTGAACGCGCCGTTGCTCTCGCGCGATCTGAAATCATTGAGATCGGAGATCTTCCAGAGGCACTGCGCACACAAGGAGCCGCTGGGGGGAGTGCATCACCGGATGTCGCGACAGGTTCGCGAGAAGAAGTGCTGGATACGGCCGAACATTCGTACCTGATCTCTCTGCTGAAGAAGTACGAGGGAAATATCTCGCAGGCAGCACAGCAGGCTGGGCTGTCCCGCCAGGGGCTGCATAAATTGTTGAAAAAGCACTGTATCTCGGCGTCTGACTTTCGGTCTTAAAGATTGTCTGCAGGAAATTCCAGGAGACTGAGTGGAACGTCAACGCGAAGTGACAGGTGTCGCCTGTCATTCACAGTTTCCAGACGCGGCACGTGCATGACCACTCAAATCTTAAGCATTCATAGTCTACCTGAGTCGAAAAAATGATTTCAATAATGATTCTGATTCTGGCTTGATAATTGCAGTATAGGATCGCAGCTGCGGACTATTCGTATGGTTCCGCCTCGTATGGATTCCAGATCGTTTAGTGAATTATATTTGAATCAGGAAATAAATCATGAATACAAGACAAAAGAAGATTGTGGTCACCATTGATGACTATCAAAGACTCTCCAATCTGTTGAAAAGTGACTACGCACAAGCAATCGGCGATAAGCCGTATTTAACGGGATTGCGCAGTGAATTGGCTGTGGCCCGGATTGTCGAATCGGAAAAGATTGGTTCCGAAGTCGTGACGATGAACTCGAAAGTGAGACTGGTTGATTTAGATATCAACCAGGACGAAATTTATACATTGGTCTACCCCGATCAGGCTGATATCGCCAAGAGCAAGCTGTCGATTCTGACACCGATCGGAACGGCGATACTTGGGTTTCGGGTTGGCGATGTCTTAACCGGGCTGTCCAGCCGAATTCGGATTGAAGAAGTCATCTTTCAGCCGGAGCGTGAAGGGATTGCTTTATAAGCGGATACGGTTGTTTCGATGTTGCTTTTACGCGCGATGCATTTCATATCCGCGTTCGTGGATTCCGTTCAGCCAGTTATTGAAAAAGGCCAAAATGATCCCCTCGTTTAACAGGACTTTTCCCTAAATCCCAATAAATTGGACATTTATATCTTTTATTGAGGCCGCGCGATTTGTAGAATCGCCTTTTCAGGTCTGTGAAGAACTTCAGCCGACCGTAATCCGAATGACAGTCTGTGATGTATGTCTCTGCAAAGGAAAAATGATAATGTCTCGCGTGAAAATCATTTCTTGTTTCATTGTTTCGCTAAGCATGTTCAATTTCATTTTAATGTCGTTTGCAGATCCGCCAGCCGATAAAGATCGCAATGCTCCATCCCCAAAAGATACGTCAAAGACTACGAGTAAAACAAAAGAAGCGAACGAAGCGGAATTCAAAAATGGACCGCGATTAACCGTTGCAGAGGCACGTGAGAAAGCAAAACTGACACACAAAATATATGATGCGACGTTGCATGCGATGCACCAGCATTATTTTATCAATGAGCGTGCTGCCGTGCCTGCAAGAGTCATGGAAAACATGTTTTCTGATGTTGAGCGTGAAGAAAATATGAAAGCCAGGTGGATTTCCGTCAATACCAAGGCCATGAGTGTCGATCATGAGCCGGATACTGATTTTGAAAAAGCAGCTGCCAAAGAGATTGCATCTGGCAAGAATGACTATGAACGGGTAGAAAACGGAGTGTATCAACGGGCAGTCGCCATCTCACTGATGAATCATGGCTGCTTAAGCTGCCACGTAGGATTCTTTAAAAAGAATACAAAAGATCGATTTGCCGGATTGATCATTTCGATTCCTGTGAAAGAATCAGAATCAGAATCAGAAACAACGAAATAGCAATTGGCGATTCACGACAGCAATCGAAGAATGCGTAGAGTGACTTGAGAAAGAAACTTTCATTCTCACTCGCGCATTTTCAGGCCGGGCACGACGTTCTGATTCTTTCCGCTTAAGACTTTGGCAGCAGAATGGTTAATAACATCGAAGAGTTTTCGACGGCATTGACTGAGTGAGGTTCTCCTCCGTTAAGGAATAATAAATCTCCTGCTCTCATCTCGAGTGCGTTCCCCAGCGTGCTGAAGATGACTTTCCCTTCCAGGCACTGCACTGTAATTGGTGCTGAGGTGGAATGCGTCGCAATCTCTTTGCCTGCCTTAAGAACCAGACGGATGATCTCGAGTTTGTCTGTTTTTGCCAGAGTGTGTGTTTTGGTTTCAACAAGATTTGAAGCCAGAGGTCGAATATCAACGACGGTCCCTGGCTGTGCATGCGGAATTGCCATGATTTTATTTCTCCCTGATTTCCCGTTGTTAGCAGTCGTAGCTTGGAATCGGTTTCATTTCAAAAATACAGAATGCCCCACTTTCGCTGGATGGATCAACATTGTTGACATGGAATGCGCGCAGGGTTATATTCTGTATAAGAGGCATCACTTATACATGTTTAGGAAATGCAGGTCAACTTATGCAGCTTACCATGCAGACTGACTATGCTCTGCGAACTCTGATGTTTCTGGCATCCAGAAGTGAGAGAGCCAAAATCGCCGATGTCGCAGAACTCTTCGACATCTCAATTAATCATGTTGCAAAAGTGGTTAACCTGTTATCACGCTATGGTTATATTCGCAGTGTTCGCGGTCTGGGTGGCGGTATCGAAATCGCTAAATCGCTTGATGAGATTAGGCTGGGAGACGTGATTGAGCGCTTCGAAGGCAACCTGCATCTGCTCGAGTGTATCAATACCGAAAACGTCTGTGTTATTCAGCCCTTCTGTAAATTAAAAGGCGTACTTGCTGAAGCCGAGCGTATTCAACTGGAATACCTTAACAGTGTCACCCTGGCCGATGTTACTCCTTCGTCTCGTCAGTTAATGAGTATCACATAAAATAGATTTTTGACCTTCCGGCAGGTTTGATGGTCAGTGGTCATCAATCCTGTAGAGAAACAAAACAGAGTATCTGGAGGGATCTGGTTTGCGAACCACAAAACCTGGAAGATGCCTGATGCGTCATGCGGGCAGGCGATTCTAAATCTCTTACCTGGCGATTTTGTAAGATAGGGACATTCATGAAATCTTATTCAGAGAGTTAATGATGCAACAAATCACTCAAAAAATATTCATCGGTTTAATCGTGCTCACCGTTGTTAGTTTGTTTGAAGCGGGATACTGGCAGGATCGAGATTCGTACTCGACTCATGCAGAAGAAAGCAAAGACCAGCAGCTAAAACAAAAAGGGCATTTCCTGCCAGCAACAAAAGCGGAAGCCCAAGTCCGGGCCAGATTACTGCATGAGACGATACACGGTTCATTACAGGTGATGCACCGTGATTTTTTCCGGGAAGATGAGAGTATCACGATTCCCTCTCATTCGCTGGAAGATGTTTTTAAAGAGCTGGATCGTACATTTGGAGTCAAGGTCCGCTGGCTGGCAGTCAATGCGAAGGCAATGAATATCGATAATGAGCCTAAAACTGATTTTGATAAGTCGGCAGTGAAAGTATTATCTGACGGTAAGCCTGAGTATGAAATTTTATCAGACGATACCTATCACTTTGCCGGTTCCATTCGATTGCCTTCCCAGTGTCTGAAATGTCATCTTCCCGGCAGGACCAGCAATCAAGACCGTGTGGCGGGGCTCGTGATATCCATGCCTCTTAAAAAAAAGAAATAAGGTCATTTGATCAATAACATTCCCACCCCACAGCCTCCAGCACATTCCACGAGACATACTTATAAAGCGACACAAAACAATCATCGATTCTACAAAGTTGATGTCGTATCAGTATTGTTGCCTGCGGTTCGTACTTAGTCTGTGTTCCGCTTTTCTGCAGCGTCTCCAGGGCCATGAGGCCATGTTCGCAGCGCAATCATCCCGATATCGAATCAATCCATTCCAGTCTGACCACAGATCTGGTGGCTGACATTTCATGATTTGCAAACAACGGGCAGAAAACAGAGCGCTGTCTGTGAAGGATTCGCCCGGATGTGGCAGTCTGAAGTCTTCATTCGTTTAATGCTGAATTAGAGGTGCCGCCATCATCTATTGGAAGGCTGAGAAGAAAGCCGCGGGCATGAGAGACTGTGTGTAAACACCGGCCAGAAAACGTAGCGCCTGCCGGGGAGTGGTA